>Ga0070699_100003612_pt1 | contig 13675 bp, 9 predicted proteins | sample KBSK1503metaG_FD_65473 | JGI IMG/M metagenome (GOLD analysis project Ga0070699, IMG submission 65473) | Corn, switchgrass and miscanthus rhizosphere microbial communities from Kellogg Biological Station, Michigan, USA - KBS K1-50-3 metaG | ecosystem: Host-associated > Plants > Roots >...
AACCATGCTCGCCGACAAGCGCGCCGTCATGATGCAGGCGGAGAAGGTTGCCGGCGACCTGCGCGATGCCCGTGAGGCGGTGGCCGGCGCACAATCCCCCGTGCCGATGCTGTCGGCCGCCGTGCGCCGGCTCGAGCGTCGCACGGCGCAGGCTCCGGCGCTGATCGAGCCGGCGGTGAAGGCGCTCGATGCCGCGCTCGCCGCGCTCGATGACGCGCGCGGGCATCTCGAGGCGGCGCTGCGGGAGGCCGACCGCGATCCGGGCGAACTCGAACGGATCGAGGAGCGCTTGTTCGCGCTGCGGGCGGCGGCTCGCAAATACAATGTCCCGGTCGATGGGCTCAATGCGCTTGCTGCCCGCTACGCCGCCGACCTCGGCCTCATCGATGCCGGCGCCGAGCGCCTCGCCGCGCTCGAAGCCGCCGCGCGCACGGCCGACGCCAACTACCGCGAAGCCGCCGCCGCGCTGTCGCGCGAGCGCAAGACGGCGGCCGAAAGCCTCGACAGCGCCGTCAACGACGAGCTCAAGCCGCTCAAGCTCGAACGCGCGAAATTTGTGACCGAGATCGCGAGCGAGCCGGAGGAGGGAGGGCCGCACGGCATCGATCGGATCGAATTCTGGGTGCAGACCAACCCGGGCACCCGGCCGGGGCCGCTGATGAAGGTCGCTTCCGGTGGCGAACTCGCGCGCTTCCTGTTGGCGCTCAAGGTGGTGCTGGCCGACCGCGGCTCGGCGTCGACGCTTATCTTCGACGAGGTGGACACCGGCGCCGGCGGCGCGGTGGCGGACGCCATCGGCGTGCGGCTGGCGCGGCTCGGCCGCCGGGCGCAGGTGATCGCAGTGACGCACGCGCCCCAGGTGGCCGCGCGCGCGGACCGCCACTATCTCATCACCAAGGGCGCGCTCGACAAAGGTAAGCGCGTCGCCACCCGCGTGGCCGAGGTCGCCGCCGACAAACGCCGCGAGGAGATCGCCCGTATGCTCGCGGGCGCCGAAATCACCGCGGAGGCGCGCGCCGCTGCCGAACGCCTGATCAAGGCTGCGGGGTAGGAACGCCGCGTGCGGCGCGCCCCGGAATGACGCAGACGATGAGCTCGCAAGCTAGCAGCACAATCCCTGTCGCCGATCTCACCGAGGCGCAGGCCAAAGCCGAGCTCAAACGGCTCGCGGCCGAGATCGGCGCCCATGACAAGCGCTACTATCAAGAAGACGCGCCGACGGTTTCGGACGCGATCTACGATGCGCTGCGCCGACGCAACGAGGAGATAGAGGCGCGCTTTCCCGAGCTGGTGCGGGAGGACTCACCCTCGCGCCGCGTCGGCGCGCAGCCCTCGCAAAAATTCGCCAAGGTCCGCCACAGCGTGGCGATGCTGTCGCTGGGCAATGCGTTTTCCGACGCCGAGGTGGCCGAGTTCGTGGAGCGGGTGCGCCGGTTCCTGGGTCTGGCGAAAGACGAGAGAGTGACTTTCACGGCCGAGCCGAAGATCGACGGCCTGTCCTGCACGTTATGCTACGAGGGCGGCCGTCTGGCGCGCGGCGCGACCCGGGGCGACGGTACCGAAGGCGAGGATGTGACCGCGAACGTGAGAACGCTCGCCGACATCCCAAATGAGCTGCGCGGCAAAGGAGTGCCCGACGTCTGCGAAGTACGGGGTGAGGTCTACATGACCAAATCCGCCTTCCTCGCGCTGAACGAGCGGCAGAAGGCGGCCGGCAGGCAGATTTTCGCCAATCCGCGCAACTCGGCGGCCGGCTCGCTGCGCCAGCTCGATCCGGCGATTACGGCTGCACGGCCGCTCGGCTTCTTCGCCTATAGCTGGGGGGAGATGAGCGCGATGCCGGCGCAGACCCAATCCGGCATGGTCAAATGGTTTGCTGGCCGCGGCTTCAAGACCAACCCGCTGATGCAAATCTGCGACTCGATCGATGCGATGCTCGCGTTCCACCACGAAATCGAGGCACAGCGCGCAACGCTCGATTACGACATCGACGGCGTGGTCTACAAAGTCGACCGCCTCGACTGGCAGCAGCGGCTCGGGTTCGTCTCGCGCAATCCGCGTTGGGCGATCGCGCACAAGTTTCCGGCCGAGAAGGCAATGACCGTGGTCAGGGCGATCGATATCCACGTCGGCCGCACCGGCGCGCTCACGCCCATTGCGCGTCTCGAGCCCGTGACCGTCGGCGGCGTCGTAGTGTCGAATGCGACGCTGCACAACGCCGACGAGATCGAACGCCTCGGCGTGCGCATTGGCGACACGGTGACGATCCAGCGCGCCGGCGACGTCATTCCGCAGGTGCTGGGCGTGGTGGCGGAGAAACGCCCGAAATCGTCGAAGCCTTACAAATTTCCAAGCCGCTGCCCGTGTTCGCTCCACACCGCGGTGGTGCGCGACACGACCGCGACCGGCGAGGAGGGGGCGGTCACGCGCTGCACCGGCGAGTTCGCCTGCCCGTCGCAGAAAGTCGAGCATCTGAAGCATTTTGTCTCCCGGCGCGCCTTCGACATCGAGGGGCTGGGCGAAAAGCAGATCACGCTGTTCTTCGAGCAGGGCTGGATCAAGGAGCCGGCTGACATCTTCAGGCTCGAAGCGCGCAATTCGAAAATCAAGCTCGAGGAGCAGGAAGGGTTCGGCGCATTATCGGTCCGCAACCTGTTCAATGCGATCGCGGCGCGGCGCGAGATCGCGCTCGAGCGCTTCATCTACGCACTCGGCATGCGTCACGTCGGCGAGACGACCGCGCGTGCGCTCGCGCGCGGCTATGGATCATGGCGGGCGTTCCACGAGGCCTGCCTGAGAATCGCCAAAGGCGATGCCGAGATGCGGGCCGAGATGGACAACCTCGACCAGATCGGCGAGACCGTGATCGACAGTATCGCCGCCTATTTCGGCGAGGAGCACAATCGCGGCATCGTCGAGCGGCTCACCAAACAGGTGAAGATCCTCGATGCCGAAAAGCCGGCGCCCGACTCCGCGGTCACCGGCAAGACCGTGGTCTTTACCGGCGCGCTCGAGAAGATGACCCGCGAGGAAGCGAAAGCCATGGCCGAACGGCTTGGCGCCAAGGTCGTGGGCTCGGTCTCGCAAAAGACCGATTATGTGGTCGCGGGCCCCGGCGCGGGCTCGAAGCTCGGCAAGGCGAAGGACCTCGGGGTGGCGGTGCTTAGCGAAGACGAATGGTTCGACTTGGTGGGCCACAGCCGCTCGTAGCGCGCGAGACACGGCTCCGGCTCGGCGCCAAAGGCGCCAACAAGAAACTCGCCCGGAAGCGCCGGCGAAATGCTAAACGCTACCCAGTCCCGCCGGAAATGACCTTTCGCGAATGAACGACCTTCGGAAAACGCCCTTCGTCGGCCGCTCCATGCCGCGCCGCGAGGATCATCGCCTGCTGACCGGCCGCGGACAATTCATTGCCGATCTCGATCTGCCGCACATGCTGCACGCGGTTTTCGTCAGAAGCCCGGTCGCGCATGCGCGCATCCGCGGCGTGGATCTGTCGCGCGCCGCCGCGGCGCCAGGCGTGGCCTGTGCCCTGAGCGGCGCGGACCTGCTGCAGCTCTTGCCGCCGGTGCCGGACACGCAGCTCTCGCTCCCCAGCAAATGGACGACGCTCGTCCAGCACAAGTTCATCAATCCCCAACAACCCCTGCTGGCTCACGACAAAGTCCGCCATGTGGGCGAGGCCGTTGCCGTCATCGTGGCGGGGAGCCGCTACGCCGCCGAAGATGCGGCTCAATTGGTCACCCTCAATCTCGACCCGCTCCCGGCCGTCGTCGACCCGGAATCGGCGTTGCGCCCGGGCGCATCGATCATCCACGACAAATTCCAGACCAACCTCATTGGCGCCTTCACGATCGGCAAGGGCGACATCGCCGCCGCGTTCGCGCGCTCCCCGCACAAGCTGCAACGCCGCTTTTATCATCACCGCTATGCCGCTGCGCCGATGGAGTGCCGCGGCGTCGTCGGCGTCAATGACCCGCGGACGGATTGCGTGACGATCTGGTCGGCCACCCAAGTCGTGCATTGGGTGCGCCGCGAGGCGGCCGCGGTCTTGCGGCTTCCGGAAGCGCGCATACGTTGCGTCGCGCTCGATGTCGGCGGCGGCTTCGGCCTCAAGGGACACGTCTACCCGGAAGACTTGTTGATTCCATTCTTGGCGCGCAGGCTTGGGCGCGCGGTCCAGTGGATCGAGGACCGCCGCGAGCATCTGATGTGCTCCTGCCATTCACGCGACCAGATCCACGATGTCGAGGTCGGCTTTGACGACGACGGCCGCATCCTGGCGCTTCGCGACCATTTCATCGTCGATTGCGGCGCCTGGAATCCCATCGGCGCCGGCGTGGTTTACAACACCGCGGTCCATCTGATCGGCCCCTACAAGATCGACGCCGTCGCGATCGATGCCATGATCGCTGCAACCAACAAGGTTCCGAACGCGCCTTATCGAGGAGCAGGCCGTCCGGAAGCCGCCTTTGCAATGGAGCGGATCGTCGATCTCGTTGCCGGCGAGCTCGGCCTCGAACCCGCCGACGTGCGATTGCGCAACATGATCTGCGCCGACGAAATGCCCTATCACGTGGGCGTTCCCTATCGCGACGGCGAGCCGATCGTCTACGACGGCGGCGATTATCCGCGCGCACTGCGGCAGGCGCTCGATGCGATCGGCGGCGTCGCGGCGTTTCGCGAGCGCCAGCGCGTGGCGCGGCACGACGGCCGTTACCTCGGTCTCGGCATCGGCTGCTACGTCGAGGGAACCGGCGTGGGTCCGTTCGAGAGCGCGACGGTGCGGATCGATCCTTCGGGCAAGATCTTCGTGTCGTCCGGCGCCTGTCCCCAAGGCCAGGGCATGGAGACGATTTTTGCCCAGGTCGTGGCCGATGCCTGGTGCGTTGATCCCGCCGACGTGGTCATGTCGCTTGCCGACACCGCGGCGATCGCCATCGGGTTCGGGACCATCGCAAGCCGCAGCACCGTGACCTTGTCGGCGGCCATTCACGGTGCGAGCGAACGGCTGCGCGCGAAGGTGTTCGCCATCGCTGCCAATCTGCTCGAATGCGCGGCCGGCGACCTCGAGCTACGCAAGACTGGCGTCGGCATCGTGGGAGTGCCTGGCGCCGAAGTCTCGCTCGCGGCGGTGGCGCGCGCGGCCCGTCCCGGCTGGGATCACGGCCGGCCGCCGGGCATCGATGCCGGGCTCGAGGAGACTTACTACTACGAACCGCCTACGGTCACTTGGTCGTATGCGGTGCATGTGGCGGCGGTGGACGTGGATATCGAACTTGGGCGAGTGAATATCGAAAAATATGTCATCGCCCACGATTGTGGCGTGGTCGTCAATCCCATGCTGGTCGAGGGCCAGATCGTCGGCGGCGCCGCTCAAGGCATCGGCGGCGCGCTGTTGGAGGAATTCAACTACGATTCCGAGGGCCAGCTGCTCGTCGGTTCATTGATGGATTACATGGTTCCGACCGCGTGCGAAATACCGAACATGCACCTCATCCATCAACATTCGCCGTCGCCGCTCAACCCGCTCGGCGTCAAAGGTGTGGGCGAAGGCGGGCCCATCGCGCCCCCGGCCGTGATTGCAAACGCTGTCTCCGACGCGCTGCGCCCCTTCGCCGTCGAGTTCAATCGCACCCCGATAAAGCCGCAAGTCATCCAGCAGGTGGTTCGATCGGCATCACAGCCTCGCTGACGGCCGCCTCCCACGCGTACAATTAGCGCCGCTCCAGCGTCCAAACGGCGATCGCCGTCGCGATGCCGAACATCAGCATGAGCAGCAGCATCGGCATCGCATCCGATGCATGCGCGATCACGTGGCCCCCGAGCTGCGCAGCCGCGGCGCCGATCGCCATCTGGATAAAGCCGGTCGCACCGGAGGCGGTGCCGGCAACTTGCGGGCGGATGCTTACGGCACCGGCGACCGACGTCGGCAGCAGCAGGCCATTGCCGAAGCCGATGACGATTTGGGGCAGGAAGATCGTGGCCATCTCCCACCCCGGCAGCGCGATATAGACCAACACGTTGAGCAAACAGCCGATGATGGTGAGCGCGATCCCCCACCAGATCAAAGCATCGATACCGAAGCGCGCGGTCAGCCGCGACACCGCAAAATTGCCGGCCATGAATCCGATCGAGGGAATGAAGAACCACAGGCCGTATTCGGCCGAGGTGCGTCCCAGAAGGGTCACCACCACGTGCGGCGCGGCGCCGAGAAAGCTGAAGAATGGCGCCGATCCGAACCCGGCGCAGAGCGCGTAGCCGAAGAAGCGCGGGCTTGCCGCGAGCGCGGCGAGGTCGGCACGGAAATGACGTTGGCTTGACGATGGGGAGAGCTTGCGCGTCTCCGGCAAGGCCAGCGCCGCCCAGGCGAAGACCGTGAAACTCACAAGGGCGGCGAAGACGAAGATCGCTTCCCAGCCGAACAGCGTGTCGAGGATGCCTCCGATCAGCGGCGCGACCATCGGCATCAGCACCACGACCGAGGTGACGAGCCCGATCATGGAGGCTGCGTGTTCGCGATCATAGAGGTCGCGGATGATGGCGCGGCCGATGGTCTGTCCGGTCGAGGCGCCGAGCGATTGCGCGATGCGCGCGCTGACGAGGCTCGCGATGCTGGCGGCGAAGATGGCGGCGGTGCTGGCGATGGTCGCGAGCGCGAGCCCCGCCAGCACGACCGGCCGGCGTCCGAAGCGGTCGGACAGCGGCCCGAACACCAGCTGCGCCGTCGCCAGGCCCATGAGATAGAGCGAGACCGCGAGCTGCACCGTGGCGGGATCGGCGGCGAATTTGGTCGCCAGCCCGGGGATCGCCGGCACCAGGATATTGAGCGAGAGCGAGCCCACGCCCGCCATCGCGATCAGCAGCGCGAGCAGCCGCCACGGCGTGCGGCGCGCCTCGCTCGCTGCCGAATCCTTTCGCGCCGGATCGAGCAAAGGAATTGGCCCGGGGCTTCAGCGTCGCCCAAGCGGGCGGAGCCACGCGCGGCTATCGGCGTCGAGGAGGGGCGAGAGCGCGTCGAAGACGCGGGCGTGATAGCGGTCGAGCCAAGCGGCTTCATCCGGCGTGAGCATCTCGGCCAGGATCAGCCGTCGGTCGATCGGTGCGAGCGTGAGCGTCTCGAACGCGTAGAGCGCTTTCTCGGCGCCGGGGACCGCCGCGGCGCCGACCACCAGCACCAAATTCTCGATGCGGATGCCGTAGGCGCCGGTTTTGTAGTAGCCGGGCTCGTTCGACAGGATCATGCCGGGCTTGAGCGCGGTGGTGCCGAGCTTGGAGATGCGCGCCGGGCCTTCGTGCACCGAGAGATAGCTGCCGACGCCGTGGCCGGTGCCATGGTCGAAGTCGAGGCCCTGCGCCCACAAGAACTGCCGCGCAAAGGAGTCGAGCTGGGCGCCGGTCGTGCCCTCGGGGAAGATCGCGCGCGCAACGGCGATGTGGCCCTTGAGCACGCGGGTGAAGCGGTCGCGCATCTCGGCGGTCGGCTCGCCGACCGCGATGGTGCGGGTAATGTCGGTGGTGCCGTCCTCGTATTGGCCGCCGGAGTCGATCAGAAACAACTCACCCGGTCCAACGGCGCGATTGCTCTGGGTCGTGACGCGGTAATGCACGATCGCGCCGTCGGGACCGGCGCCGGCGATGGTCGGAAAGGAGATGTCCTTGAGCAGCCCGGTGTCGCGGCGAAAGCTTTCGAGCGCCGCGACGGCCTCGATCTCGGTGAGCTTGCCGCGTGGGGCCTCGCGATCGAACCAAGCGAGGAAGCGCGTAACGGCGGCGCCGTCGCGGAGGTGCGCGGCGCGCGCGCCGGCAATCTCGACCTCGTTCTTCACGGCCTTCATCAGCGCGATGGGGCAGGGCGCGCGCGTGACCTTGCCGCCGTGGCTGGTGACGAGGCGCGCGAGCGCGTCCGCCGCGGTAGCTTGATCAAGCCGCACGGTCTGCGTTTGCCGGCCGAGCGCTCCGAGCGCGCCCACGAAATCGGACGGCTCGCGCACATCGGCGAGGGTCTCCACGCGGTTGCGAACGTCGTTCGAGAGCTTTCGTCCGTCGACATAGAGCGACGGCCGTCCCGCCTGCGGAACGATGGCGAAGGCGAGCGGGAGCGGCGTGTGGGCGACGTCCGCCCCGCGGATGTTGAACGCCCAGGCGACGGCGTGGGGATCCGATATGACCAGCGCGTCGGCACGCAGCTTCGCCACCTCGGCACGGATGCGGGCGAGCTTGTCCTCGGCGGCTTCGCCGGCGAAGCGCACGTCGTGCAACGTGACCGCGCCGAGCGGCGGAGCCGGGCGATCGGCCCAAATGGCGTCGATCAAGTCGGGCTCGACCGCGACCAGCGTCGCGCCGGCCGTGGCGCAGGCTTTGTCCAGTCGCTCCGCGCCCTCGACCGTATGCAGCCAGGGGTCGTAGCCGAGCCGATCGCCGATCGAGAGATTCTCCTCGATCCACCGGTCCGGCGGCGTCTCCACCAGGTGCTCGATGGCGAACAGTGAGGTATCCACCTGCTCGCGCGCCTGCAGCGTGTAGCGTCCGTCGACGAACAACAGCGCGCGCTCCATCAGCACGATGGCCACGCCGGCCGAGCCGGTAAAGCCGGTCAGCCAGGCGAGCCGCTGCTCAGACGCCGGCACGTATTCGTTCTGATGGCGGTCGGAGCGCGGGACGATGAAGCCGGTCAAGCCGCGCCGCGCGAGCTCGGTGCGCAGCGCCGCAACCCGCGGTCCGCTCGCCGCGCGCTCGGCTTTATCTTCGAACGACTGGAAGCGGGCCTCGAACATGGCGGCAATCTATTGAGCCGATGACGGGCCGGCAATGCTCTCGCCGCATGGCAGGGACCTCGGCGACCGGTTGCAAAGACATAATGCTGTCAGACACCGCCACGACCGCGCTTCGCCCTGAGCCTGCGCGCCGGGCGCACGAGAACGAGCGTCGCCCAACCCTCGAGCGTCCCGCGGCGCGCAAGCGCGAGGCCGCGTGCGCGATAGCTGGCGAGCGCGGCGCCGGCTTGCGCCGTGAGCAGGCCCGAGAGCACAACCTGTCCGTTGGGCGCAACGAGCCGCGTCATCGGGGTGGCGAGCGCTTGGAGCGGCTCGAGCAGGATATTGGCGAAGATCAGGTCGTAGGGCGCGCGGGCGCGGAACGGCATGGCAAGGACACCGGCGGCATGGATGACCTCCACAACGGCACCGACTCGGTTGATACGCGCGTTGTCGCGCGCGATGGTGACGGCGCGGGCATCGATATCGCTGGCGATCACCGGTCGACGCAGGGCCTTGGCCGCGGCGATGGCCAGCACGCCGGTGCCAGTACCGATATCGAGCACGATGGCCCGTCTCCGCCGCTTGCGGCGCGCCGTCAAGCCAACGCTTTTATCGCGCTGGCGGCGCCGCCCCTTCACGATCCGATCGAGCGCGAGCAGACAGCCGCGCGTGGTGCCGTGGTGGCCGGTGCCGAACGCCAGCGCCGCCTCGATCTCGATGCCGATACGGTTGGCCGGCACGCGCGCGCGATCATGCGCCCCGTGCACGACAAAACGGCCGGCTTCGACCGGCGCGAGGCCTTCGAGGCTTTTGCGCACCCAGTCCGTGGGCGCGAGCGTCTCGAACACCAGCGCGTGGGCCGCCGCGCTGCCGCCGGCGGACGCGATCAATGCGCGCACGGTTGCCTCATCGGGCCGTTGGCGGAAATGGATGGCGAGCGACCAGCGTCCAGGGGCTTCCTCGAAGACCGAGGCGGCGATCTGTTCGGCGTCGAAGCTCTCGGCGAGCGCGTCAGCGATGTTTTGCGCGGTCGAGGCGTCGCTCGAGAGCCGCGCGACCACGGTGGCGATGGGCGAAGGATCGGGCATGGCTCAGCTCCTTCGTCCCATCCCCGACATTCGCCGCGGCTTATCCCGCCCCGCATTCGCCAATTCACAAAATGGTCAACAACCTTATTTGGCGCTTGTCCACAGCATGGCCCCGGTTCGCGGGCTCAGTTTTGGGCCTTGGTTGCGCGTCTCTTCGAGGCGCGGCGGCGTTTTGCACAGGGCCGCGGCCTCGCGGCGCGGCCAGGAAAGCGATAGATTCCTCGCTCAAATAGAAAAGACCCAAGGACGAGCGCCGATGATAACGTCTTCCTGAGCCGTGCTCGCCGCCACGGCCCCGCTCGCCATCGCCTCGGACCGTAGCGGCAAATTTCTTCAGCGCATCAAGAGCCGGCAGCACACCGGTAACAACGACGTCGCCCTCGCGGCGCCAAAGAAGCCACGGCCGAATAATGCATGAACGCATAGGCCTGCCGTCCGTCGAAACCCGGTCGTCCTGGATCCTTGCGACTGTGTTGCTGGTGATCCTGGCGCTGTCGTTTGGCGCGCCGTGGATCACCATTGTTGCGCTCAAGCTGATCGCCGCCGAATCGGACGGCCTACGCGCGGTTCCAGCTTTGGCGACCTCGCTGGCCTGGCTCGGTTTCGGCAGCGGCGGCATTGCCATGGGCTACGTCGCCGAACGTGTCGGGGTGCGCGCGACGGTCATCATCGGCGCACTGATGATTTGGATCGGGCTTGCGCTGTCGACGGGAGGCGAGACCTGGCAGCTCTATGTCGGGCAGGGGCTGTTCGTCGGCTTTTTCGGGGTCGGCGCCATGAACGCGCCGTTCTACGTTTATGTCAGCCGCTGGTTCGATCGCCGCCGCGGATCGGCGCTCGCGCTGATTTCGAGCGGCAGCTACGTCGCGGGCGCGATTTGGCCGCCGATCTTCGAGCGCGCCGTCGCTTACGCCGGCTGGCGCCAGACCATGCTCTATTATGGTTTGCTCGAGGTCGCCGTGATCGTCCCGCTGGCGGTGATGTTTCTGCGACCGCCGCCCAAGCTGCCGCCGCTCGGCGCACTCGGCGCCATGTCCGCGCCCGATACCGTGATGGGGTGGCCGCCCAATCTCGTGTTCGCGCTGCTGGGCGCCGCCGGCATCTTCTGCTGCATCCCCATGGCCATCCCGCAGGCGCATCTGCCGGCGTTCTGCAGCGATCTCGGCATCCTGGCGTCCCACGGCGCGGCGATGTTGTCGGTGCTCTTGGGCACGGCCTTTCTCAGCCGGCAATTCTGGGGCTGGGTCGCCGATCGCGTCGGCGGCCTCGAGACGGTGCTGACGGGCTCGGCGTGTCAGATGATCGCAATGACCGCCTTCATGCTCACGCAGGATGAAGTCGGCCTGTTCACCGTTTCCGCCGCCTTCGGCTTGGGCTTTGCCGGGATCATCCCAGCCTATGTGCTGGCGATCCGAGAGCTGTTCCCGGCCGCGCAGGCATATTGGCGCATCCCGACCTTCCTCTTGTTCAGCGGCGGCGGCATGGCGCTCGGGGGATGGCTGGCGGGCGTGCTTTACGATCACTTCGGCACCTACGCACCGGCTTTTGCCGCCGGCGTTGGGGCCAACGCCGTCAATCTCGCGATCGTCGGCACGCTGGTCTTTCGTCACAGGTCGCCGTCGCCACGGCTTGCTTGACCGCCCGGCAGCGCCGCTTCAATCTGCAAGGCAAAGACTTAGGCTAAAGCGCCGGACGTCGAGCAGGAGCAACCGCCATGACCTTCCGCATCGCCGTGGTGCAACCGATCTGCCGTCGGCCGGGCACGGACGCGGCCAATATCGCCGACGCGACGCGCGCCATGGCGCGCGCGGCCGACGAAGGCGCCCAGTTCGTCTGCTTCCCCGAAACCTATCCCGGACCGTGGCGCATGCCGGCGACGTTCGATCCGACCGCGGCCATGGTCGAGGCGGCGGCGAAGCACAAGACCCACGTCGTGTTTGGCACCATCGCGCCGATCGACGAGGCGGCCGCCACCGCCCACAACCTCATCTGCATGGCCTATCCCGACGGCCGCGCGCCCGCACGCTACCGCCGCACGCATCCCAACGGCCCATGGATCTATACCGGCGGACCGGCGTGGGAATTCCAGTGGGTGCCGGGGGGCGAATTCCCGGTGTTCGACACCGTGCACGGCAAGGTCGGGCTCGCGATGTGCAGCGAGGTCTACATGCCGGAGGTCGGCCGCGCGCTCGCCTTGCGCGGCGCCGAGCTGATCTTCATGCCGGCGGGCAAGGACAAGGGCAAGCTGTGGGCGACATGGCGCACGCTGATTTGGGCGCGCGCCATTGAGAACCTCGCGATTGTCGTGACGACGCAGAACCTGTTCGACCATTCCGAGCGCGGGCTCGCCATGGTCGCGAGCCCGGAGGAAATTTTGTTCGAGAGCACCATCGCCGGCACCACGGTGGTCGACGTGAGCCTCGAGCGCGTGCGATACCTGCGCGCAACCCGCGACGAAGTAGGCTCGTCCGAGATATGCGCGGTCAAGCAGGGCCTGCTCGGCCCGCAATGGCAGCGACCCGAGCTCTACGACCGCATTTATCCGCGTCCGCTGCGCGAAGCGGCGGAATAGCCCCATCGACGCCGCGAGACTTTGCGTTCGCGGTTTGGCTGGGGCTCACGCCCGCGGTATCCCCCGCAGGATCTCGCAGCAATCAGGGGATCGTCGCCGTCGATGGCGCTGACGTTGACTCCGGGAACCTTGATCGTCGCGTCGGCCTATCCCGACCCGCCCTTCGATCTCATCGAGAACGGGTCGGCGAGCGGTTTCGACATCGAACTGATGCGCGCGATTTGTGTGCAACTCGGCCTCGCCTTGCAGCCTGTGCGGTACTCGGGCGGCGACTTCAACGGGATTTTCGACGGCCTCGCGAAGGCAGCTACGACGCGGTCATCTCGGGAACGACGATCACGCCGGAACGCTCCGCTGTTGCGCTGTTTTCGCAGCCGTATCTCGAATTCAACCAGGGAGTGGCGGTGAATCGGCGCTCGACGCCGAAGGTCGCGTCGCTCGGCGATCTGCGCGACCTGACAGCCGGCATCCAATCGGGAAACACCTCAGATCTCGTCGCCAGACGCCTGTTGGCGGAAGGTGCGGCCCTCATCCGTCCTTGAAACCCCAAGACTTTTCGCTCGATTTCTCTTTCGACCCCCGGCTAAGCCCCTAGGAAGGCCCTAGAGCGCGTTTTATGGCAGCGGGGGAGGGTTTCTAGGGTCGGCCGAAAGATCGAGTCGGTAGGGCTTCCTATTGGGCCGGGGCGAGTTCGAGGGCTGGCCTCGGGCTAGCGCCGAGCGTCCGGTAGAGCCTTCGATCCGGAGAAGGCGTCCGCCGCCGCCGAGGCCGGCAGCTTCAAGCTTCGCCGGGTCCGCTGGAGATGTGCTCACGCCGCGACCGCAGCCTTCGGCAGCGCTACGCGGCGCGGGATTTGCAGCCACAGGGCCGAGACCACAGCCGCCATCAGTGCGAACGCCGCCAGTGCATATAGTCCGCCGGCGAAGCTGCCAGTTACGTCTCTGACCCAACCGACGATGGACGGCCCGAAGAATCCGCCTAGATTGCCCAACGAGACAGCACCGATGAACGAAACGGACTCCATGCTCGACCAGCTCGGCGGCGTGGAAAGCTTGGTGCCGCCGCTACCGGGCTGCTACCGGACGAGGGCCATGCGCGCCCGCATGATCAGGAAATGGTCAGCGATTATGGGGCCTTCAGCCGCCAACAATCGGTGATCGGGTTCCTCAGCACCGCATCGCCAGACAAATTCGTCCCGTTCGTGGACGGGTTCCGCCAGGGCCTGAAGAGGACCGGCTATGTCGAGGGCGAGAATG
>Ga0070699_100003615_pt1 | contig 13666 bp, 7 predicted proteins | sample KBSK1503metaG_FD_65473 | JGI IMG/M metagenome (GOLD analysis project Ga0070699, IMG submission 65473) | Corn, switchgrass and miscanthus rhizosphere microbial communities from Kellogg Biological Station, Michigan, USA - KBS K1-50-3 metaG | ecosystem: Host-associated > Plants > Roots >...
GGTGGAGCGACCTCGAATCTCAAGACGCCCAACTTGCTCAACTACAGCGGGAACCTCGTGCTCTACGCCCCAAACAGGAGCTCTGTGGTGCCCTACGTCACGGGCGGCATCGGCGGTCTGAGCGCGTTCGAAAGACCCAGTCTTGGGATCAATAACACCGAGACATTCCTGACGGGGAATGTCGGTGGAGGTCTCAACTGGTACGCCGGGCGGTGGGGACTCCGCGGAGACTATCGCTTCGTCACGGTTCGAGCGAAGGACGGTGCCCCGGACTTCTTCGGGCAGGAAACGCGATACGGGCACCGCGTTTACGGCGGCGTCATTCTCAACGTCGGCCGTTGACGTGATCGGTTCGTGCGCATTGTCGGGCGCCGGCTTGCGGATTCATGCCGTCGATTCATCCCACGCAGGCCGGCGCCCCGGGGAACCGGGGTGCCCGGACGTAGGGATCAGGGATCAGGGATCAGGGATCAGGGATCAGGGATCAGGGATCAGGGATCAGGGATCAGGGACGGGTCCTATCGAATCAAGAGCTTTTGATCCCTGATCTGCGGGACTGGGTGATCCCGCCGCAGGTCGTATCGCCAGACGTTGGTACAAAGGAGATCCCACATGGCAGATCCGCTATTTGGAACCGCTGCTCCGATCTGGTCTGCGGTCCCATTTTGCTATTGCGGCTCTTCAGAGCCGCAGTAGCCGGGCTGCGTTGCCGCCGACAATGCGGTCGCGATCCGCCGCAGCCAGCTTCACCTGATGGACGAACGCGATCGGATGCTTTTCGTCCACCGACCCGTCTTTCCCTTTAACGATCGTCGAAAGCCAACGACGGTACACGTAACGCGCATTGGCGCGACTTGGAGTCGCCGCAGCGGATTCTTCGCTTGACGAGCGTCACGAATCACACAAAGTCGCGCGGTCCATCTCCAGAAGTTCAGTAAACGCCACCGTTTTTCGCTGGCTCCCATGCGCGTTCGGCCCTGCCCGGGATCATGTTCACGATCCCCGGCTTACCGCTCACCATGGCCCGAAATCCGCATTCCGCGCGACGCGATGGTCTGTTGGGTGATGAACCTGTCGCGTTCGGCTGCGGTGGGTCGATCGACGGGCCACGAGACTCGCTCACCCCACGGTGCCGTCGTTATCGAAGGAGGATGACATGAAAAACAAACGCGCCACCGTTGTTGCCGTATGCACAGCCTTTCTGATGATGCCAATCACCGGTTGGGCACAGGACGGCGATCATGGTGACCATGACCAGACCAACAACCAGCCGGCGGTGACCGACGCGGTCGTCGATTTCGGTGTGCTGCCATTGGCAACTGTCGCCCTGGGCCCGCCTCCGTGCCTCCAACCCACAGTTCCACCGGCTCCGCCAGCCGGCATCGGCGGCCCCGCGGACCCGTGCTCATACGCGCTGCACCATCTCACGCCTGAAGAAGTGACGATCTTCAAGGGCGGGCAGGTCACTTTTCAGATACACGGCGGCGGCCACGCAATGGCCATCTATCAAGTCAGCAAGGACACGACGCGCAACGAGCTTGGACAATTCCTGTGCGCAGGAACCGACCCCGCCACTATTCCAACCACGATCCCGCTGTCCCACCTTTGCAACGGGACAACTCCAGCCGGCGTTGCGAACGCTGCCGCGCCACATAACATCGCGGACGGCCACGGAAACGTCGTCATCGTCGTCTCGCGCAACGTGACCAACGCGCATCCGGACAACCGCGTGTGGTATGAACCCGGACGACTCATGTCGGCGGGTGGCCAGCAATTTCTCAACGGGGGCACGATCCCTGCCGGCGCCACTTCAAACGGCGAGCTGATTACGTATCGATTCCTCAAGACCGGTCGCTACCTGGTTATTTGCATGAATCGCAGTCACTCCCTTAATGACTGGATGTTTGGCTTCGTCAACGTCGTTGGCGACGGCGACGACGATTAGGGCAAGGATCTTTTCGGGATTCGGGATTCGGGATTCGGGGTTCGGGATTCGACATCCCTAACCCCTAACCCCTAACCCCTACTGTCTTAGAAAGAAAACCGCACGCCTACTTCCGCCTGTCGCTGGCTGACGGCCGAGCTGATAATCCCGAACGAACTGGACAACGCGTTGGTCTGCCACGCCGCTGCCAGGTTGGTCCTGTTCAGCAGGTTGAAGACCTGGCCGATCAACTCGACTTTGCGGCCCGCGCTGATCAGAATGGACTTGCTGGCGCGGATGTCGAGGCCGTAGTACTCGTTGGTATTGATCTGTGACACCGACAGCGCCGCGGCACCGGTGGTCGCACGATACGCATTGACCAGCGCCATTGCATCCGAGTCAGTCCCTCGGTTGAACACATTGCGCGTGATACCCGGCACGTAGTCGGTGATGTTGGCGTCTCCGTTCAGGTCCACACCGGCGATCGCGCTGAAGGGCATCGTCGATCGGGCGGTGAACACCGCGCCGAGCACGACGTCATACGGCAGCAACACGGAGCCGCTCGCCACCACCGCGTGGCGCCGGTCGCTATTGTTCGGTCCGTTGTCGTACTCGAGGTGCGCCGAGTCGGTGACCGTTGACAGGAAGCTCGAGCTGCTGATGTTGCCCTGCGTGCTCGCGAGCGTGTAGGACACCGTGAACATGTAGTTGCGATCCAGACGCTTCTCGAGCCGCACGAGCAGCGCCTTGTAATCCGCTTCCCCGATGGACGCTGTTTGCAGCACACGGCCGAATTGCGGCAACGGACGGGTACCGGTCGTCCCGCCGCTGCGCGGGTTGATGTCGATCGCCATCGGCACCTTCGACATCTTGTTGTAGACGCCGTCGATGTGGATCGCGAGCGCGGAGGTCAACCCTTGCGAGAACCCGCCAGTGTAGGCCGCCGACTGGAGGTTCTCCAGGTCGTTCGCCTGGACCGCAATGTTCTGAACGCCCGCCGCCACGAAGGCGAGCGGGTCCCTGCCGCCGTACGGATCCGGATACGTCGGGTTCGCGATCGTGGCGGTGAACTGCCGGAAATTCTGAATCTCGGACAGCTCAACCCCAGTGTTCATAGGGTTGTAGTACAGACCATACCCTGCGCGCACCACGCTCTTGCCGTCGTTCTTCACGTCCCACGCGAGACCGACCCGCGGCCCGACATTGTTCTTGTCGCCGCGATGGGAGAGGTCGACCAGCGGAGCCAGGCTGGTCGCGGTGCCAGTTGTCGGGAAGATGCTCGCGTCGTTGAGATCGCGTCCCTGGTTGAATACCTTGGCCTGGTACTCGTAGCGGAGTCCCAGGTTCAACGTCAGGCCGGCTGCAGGTTTCCACTCGTCCTCGACATAGGTGTCCCACATCACGTTTGGCGCGTACAGCGCCACGTTGAGCAGCGCCGCGGTGAACTGCCGCACCGACCCTGGCACCGGGACGAACGCCGGGAGGTTTGACGGATTGAACGGTTGATCCACGGAAAACGACCAGGTCCCGTTGGCTTTGCGGATGGACTGCCGGATCGGCACGCTCTGACCGCCGGCCCCGAACTTCCATGTGTGCTGTCCAGCCGTGATGGACATGTCGTCCCGGAGCTGCCGCGATCCCAGGTCGCCATATTGATTGGCGGCGGTACCCCAGTTCAGGCTCGGGAAGGCGTAGGTCGCCGTCAGCTTCTGGGTTCGCTCCGGCGATTCGTCGTACAGCTTCTTGAGCGGGACGACGCCGGGCACGTGCTGTCGGAAGAGGTAGTTCGTCCACTGCCCGCGAACCTCGTTCAGGACGCGCGGCGACAGCACCCACGTGTGCGCCCCCACCCACGAGTAGCGGTGCTGCTTGATGCCGGCGCCCGAGAACCACGGCGTTGACGATGACGCCGAGCAACCCTCACAGGTGAAGTCCGAGACCTGCCACGCGTAACGCACGAACAGGTTCTGCTGCCTGGTCAGCTGCACGTCACCGCGCGTGAATGTCATGTGGTTGTATTCAGGGCTCGCGAACGTCCCGTTCAGGCTTCCGTAGAACTGCGGGAGCCTGACGACCACGGTGTCATACAGGTTGTTCTGCAGCGCCTCCGCCGCCTGGAAGAAGTGAATCCTGTCCTTTACAATCGGCCCGCCGATCGCGCCGCCGAACTGATGCCGGCTGAAGTCCGGCTTCGCCTGGCCGGCGGCTTTCGCGAACGGGTCGATCGCGTTGAGAGCCTTGTTCCGGTAGAACTCGAAGCCTTCACCGTGGATCTGGTTAGTGCCGCTCTTGGTCGCCATCGACACCGCGCCGCCTGCCGTCCAGCCGTACTCGGCGGGGGATTGGCTCAGGTACACCTTGAACTCCTGGATGGCCGACTGCGGAAAGTCCTGCCGCGGCTCGCCGGTATTGCCTTCCTTGTTCCAGACGCCATCGACCAGCAGCGCTGAGCCGTTGGTGAATGCGCCCGCGCCGATGTTCGAGTTGGCCTTGCGCGGGCGGATGGCGTCCTGGCTCGTGCCCGGCATCAGCAGCGCCAGATCCATCGGCTGGCGCGTGGCGAGGGGCAGATTCTGCATCTGATCCTGCGTGATGACGCCGGAGACCTCGCTCTTGGTGACCTCGACGATCGGCGATTCACCGGTTACGGTGACCGACTCGCTCAGCCCCTGCACCTGCATCGTGATGTTTCGGGTCACCTCGGTGCCGGTGTTCAGCGTGAGCGCGGGTACGTTCACCGGCCCGAAGCCGGCGAGCTCGGCCGCCAGCTCGTATCGGCCCGGGGGCAGGGCGGCGAGACGGAAGCGACCATCCCCCTCTGTGACGACCGTTCGCGCGATGCCCGTGTCGATGTTTCGTCCTGTTACCGTGACGCCGGGGAGCACGCCCCCTTGCGCATCGTTGATGATTCCCGAGATGACGCCATTGGTCGTTTGCGCCATCGCGGGTGTCGCCATGCCACAGGCGAATGCGAACAGGAGCGCCGCGATCGAAGCCCGTCGCAACATAGTCCCTCCGTTATTGGAATAAGAAGACGTGCCGGGTCCGAAAGGACCCGGCCTACTTTTTCAAACGAGGAAACAGTTCCAGCGCGTTGTCGCGCTCGATGGCGCGCAGACTCGCGGCCGCGAACCCGTAATCGGCGAGCCCCTTCGCCACGGTGCCTGCCTGGGCGAATGGATAGTCGGTGCCGAACAGGATGTGCGAGTTCGGTACGACCTTGGTGAACGTCGCCAGCGTGTATTCATTGAATGCCTGCGCGGTGTCGTAATAGAACTTCCGCATGGCGGCCATGTTGGCGTTGGGCTGACCATCGGGCCCGATGCCGGCGCCAAGCCGGCTCGTGATGTACGGCGCCGTCCCGCCGCCGTGCGACCAGATGAAGCGGATGTCCGGGCAACGCGTGGCGGTGTTGGTGTAGAGCAGGCTCTGGATCGTCAGCGTCGTTTCCGTGGTCAGCGTGATGCCGAGCGCGCGGCCGTCCGGCAGCATGTTCATCATCGCGCCGCGGAACGGATGCGTGTAGCAGACGGCCTTGCGCCGATTGAGCTCGTCCATCACCGGCGCGAATTTCGGATCGCCGAGGTACTTCCCCTCGTAACTGCTCATGAAGCACGCGCCGTCGGCTTTCAGCGTGTCGAACGCATACTCGATCTCGCGCAGCGAGCCATCGACGTCCGGGAGCGGCAGCGTGGCGAACATGCCCCAGCGGGTCGGATGATCCGCGACAAGTCGCGCCCCGAATTCATTGCACTCACGCGCCAGCGCGCGCGCCGCGGCGGCGTCGCCGAAGTAGACGCTCGGTTCGCTCGTTGACATGATCGACGTCGCGACCCCGTCGCGATCCATGTCCTCGAGCGCCTTGGCAGGCGTCCAGTTCATCAACGCGGTCTGGCCGGTGTTGCGTGCCTTGATTGCCGCGATGAAGCCGGGGGAGTTGCCGTGATAGTGGACGTCGATGCGATGTGGAGGGGCAGCTGCGCCAGGACGAACCTGCGCGCCTTTCAAGATATCCGGGACGAGCGCGGTAACGCCGGCCGCAGCGAGGCCGGCGATAAACTCGCGCCGCCTGACACGCGCGTTCATGGTCACTCCAATTTGATGACTTTGCGGCGGAGTCTACGCCTCAGTTCCGCGAAAGACAATCACAAAGAGTCAATCACAAAGGGTCAATCCCCAAACCGTGATAGCGCTTGACCCGACACGGTACGCGTGCGATTGTTTGCCACGCCTCGACGTCGCTCGGCGTGCCCTGACCCTTCGACGTCGCGCAGGGTCACCTCGAGCCTGCCGAGAGGTGAGCGCGTCGAAGGGCACTCGACGTTCCCGACCCGGTTTCGGGAAGATGAAAAGGGAGGCCGCGATGGCCCGAGTCTCGTTGCGAGTGAACGGACAGTCTCGCGTCGTCGACACCGACCCCACGACACCGCTGCTCTACGTGCTGCGCAACGACCTCAGCCTGCAGGGCCCGAAGTTCGGCTGCGGGCTCGGGCAGTGTGGCGCGTGCACGGTCATCATGGACGGGAACGCGGTGCGCTCGTGCACTCTCGCCGTCGCCTCCGCTCAGAACCGTGCGATCACCACGCTCGAGGGGTTGGGCACCGTCGCGCGCCCGCATCCGCTGCAGCGCGCCTTCATCGCGGAACAGGCCGCCCAGTGTGGAATGTGCATGAACGGCATGATCCTTACCGCGAAGGTGCTGCTTGACGGGAATCCCAACCCGAGCGCCGGACAGATCAAGGACGCGCTCAATGGCAATCTGTGCCGCTGCGCCAGCCACTTGAGAGTGGTCCGCGCAGTCCAGCGGGCCGCGCGAGAAAGAGGGGCATAGCCATGGCACCACGTTCCATCTCGCGCCGAGAGCTTCTCAAGTCCACCGGCGGCCTCCTCGTCGGCTTCAACTTGTTCGAGCCGTTTCTGGGCCTGCTGGCCCAGGGGACCCCGGGTGGTGGAACTCCGCTGTCGAACGCCGGCGGTCTCTCGCCCGATCAGCTCGATTCGTGGATTGCCATCGCGCAGGACGGCACGGTCAGCGTGTTCACCAGCAAAGTCGATCTCGGCACCGGGATCGGGACGGCCCTTGGGCAAATCGTGGCGGAGGAGCTCGACGTCCCGATTTCGAAAATCAACATGGAGATCGGCGATACCACGAAGAGCGTGGATCAAGGGCGCACATCCGCAAGCCGCACGCTCGAGAGGGCAGGTCCGCAAATGCGCCAGGCGGCGGCCGCGGCCCGGCAGGAGCTGTTGAGGCGCGCGTCCGCGAGCCTCGGGGCACCTGCGAGTCAGCTGACCGTCACAGACGGGGTCGTGAGCGTCGCCGGCAACTCCGCCAGGAACATTTCCTACGCGACGCTCGTCGGCGGGCAGCGGTTCGACACGAAAGTCGCGGCCAGCGGCGAGCAGTGGGACCTCAAGGTCGCGCCCGAGATCAAACCGAAGGACCCCAAGGACTACAAGGTCGTCGGGACGTCCGTGCCGCGCTTTGATCTGCCTGAAAAACTCACCGGCGCGTTCATCTATGCGCAGGAAGTGCGCATCCCAGGAATGCTTCACGGCCGCGTGGTGCGCCCACCGGTGGTGAACTCGAGGCCCGTTGCGGTTGACGACGCCTCAGTCAGCAACATTCCGGGTGTCAAGGTCGTGCAGAAAGGCAGCTTCGTGGGCGTGGTGGCCGAGACCGAATGGGCTGCGATCCGTGCCGCGCGCGCGCTGAAGGTGACGTGGTCTGCGCCTCCCACGCAGTTCCCGGCCGGCCCCGAGGCGATGTACGACTACCTGCAGAACACCAGGAGCTTCTCGGAGAGGGTCGGCGCCGAGAACGGGAATGTGACCGGGGCACTTGCGCAGGCGGCGAAGAGGTTCGAGGCCGTCTATCGCTGGCCTTTCCAGATGCACGGCATGATCGGACCTTCGTGCGCGGTCGCCGATGTTCAGGGCGACAAGGCCACTGTCTGGTCCGGCTCGCAGGCACCGTTCATCACGCGCAACGGAGTTGCACGACTTCTGGGGATTCGAGAAGCGAACGTTCACTTCATCTACCGCGAGGGCTCTGGCTGCTTTGGCCGCCTCGAACCGGACGACGCGCCCGAAGACGCGGCGTTGATGTCGCAGGCCGTGGGCAGGCCCGTGCGCGTGCAGTGGATGCGCGAGGACGAGCACGGATGGGAGCCGAAGGGTCCGCCTCAGCTCATCACGATCCGCTCGGGGGTCGATGCCCAGGGAAACGTTACGGCCTGGGATTACGTCGAGCGCACGCTGCCGTGGACCGACGCGCGGTTGAGTCCCATGCTGGCCTCGCGGCAAACAGGAATCAAGCCGGACGAGAACGGATTCGCCATCGGCGGGGGTGACGGCATCCCCTACACGTTCGCGAACCGAAAGGCGATGGCGGCCACGATTCCGTGGATGATGAATCCGAACCCGCTCCGCACCGGAAACCTGCGTGCACCGTACGGCCAGGGGCGTTGCTTCGCCACCGAGTCTCAGATGGATGACATGGCGGCGGCGGCGTCCAGCGATCCGGTGGAATTCCGCCTGCGGTACCTCGGAGACAACAAGCGCGCCGCCGACGTGCTGCGAGCGGCGGCGAACAAAGCCGGATGGCAGCCTCGGCGCGGCGCGGACCTTACAAGGTCCGCGGCCGCACGTACGTCTGGCAACATCGCGACGGGACGGGGTGTGGCGATCTCCGGCCTGGCTGGTACCGTGGTCGCCCAGGTGGCCGATGTCGAGGTGGACAAGTCGAGCGGAAAAGTGACGGTCAAGAAAGTCACCGTCGCTCACGACTGCGGCATCATCGTCAATCCGGACGGCCTCAGCAACCAGATTGAGGGCAACGTCATTCAGAGCGTCAGCCGCGCGCTGATGGAAGAAGTCGATTTCAATTCGGCCGGTGTCAGGAATCTGAACTGGAACAGCTATCCGATCATCAGGTTCCGCGAAGTGCCGGACGTCGACATCGTGCTGATCAACCAGCGGGAGATGCAGCCGATGGGTGGCGGCGAAGCCTCGTCCATTGCGACCGCTGCGGCGATTGCCAACGCCGTCTTCAATGCGGTCGGCGTGCGCCTGCGCCAGGCTCCGTTTACACCGGAGCGCGTCCTGCGCGGGCTGCGCGCCGGCACCGTGTGAGTCGAAGCACGTAACCTCTAGAGAGCGATGTTCTAGGCTCGCTGCAACACCCAACGCCCAACTTCCAAGTAGCTTGTTGGGAACGCCTTGGGAGTTGGGAATTGGTAGTTGGGAGTTGACTCACCACCGAGACACCGAGACACCGAGACATTCACTCGGGTCATGGTGAAAACAGCGTCAGCGCGTGGACGGCGACGGCTCTTTGGCGGCGTCGTACACGATCCTGCCGCCGACAATCGTCATCACGGACTTGATGTCCTTGATCTGCTCGGCGGGCACCGTCAGGTAGTCCTTGTCGGTGACCACGAGGTCCGCGAAGCGGCCCGGCTGGATCGAGCCGAGATCGTTCTCGCGGAAGAACAGGTAGGCGTTGCTGCGCGTGTGCGCGATGAGCGCCGCCTCGCGGCTGACGGTGTGGGTGTTGACCACCGTGCCGCCGACCATCTTGCCCGTGACCGCGAAGTAGAGCGTCTGGAACGGACGGAACTGGTTGACCTCGAAGGCGTCCGTGCCGAAACCCCACATGATGCCGCTGTCCTGGATCTCGCGCATCGGCGGCATGGCGAAGCCCTTGTCGCCCTGGATCCGGTGCAACAGGCCGCCGGAGACGATTGGCCGCGGGTTCACCGCGATGAACATGTTCAGCTTCTTCATCCGCTCGATTTGCGGCGGCGTGACGCCCTCCATGTGCATGAAGGCCCAGCGCAGCGGCCGCAGGTCGACCTGCTTGCTGATCCTCTCGAGCTGATCGAGCTGCGCGTCGATTGCTTTTTCGGTAACCGTGTGGAGCTGCACTGGCACGCTGGCCTTCGCTGCGGCGAGCGCAAAGCGGCCCCATGTGTCCCACGCCTCCTGCGGCGCGATCGGCTCCGGGCCCGGAGCGATGACGTCACCGCCGCCGCCGCCGGGGAACCGCTCACCGTAGTTGGAGTTGTCCATCCACTCGTCGCCGTCGTGATAGCGAAGCCTCGCCACCTCGGCGATCTGCTGGTCGAGCACGCCTGCGCCGCGTCCGCCGGCCGTCACCGTGCGGAAGCAGAAGAAGCGCATGCTCGCCGTCCCTTCACGCTGGAACTGGCGATAGAGCTCCTCCCACAGGCACTGCCCGCCCGAGGCGGTCAGCCCGGCAACCGCGAAGTCCTTGAGCATCAACTTCTGGTTGGAGGCGATCACGTCCATCGGCAGGTCGGCCTTGCCGCCGTTCTCGACCTTGAGGAACCCGGCCGCGTTGAACAGCCGGTTGCGCCCTTCCACCTTCGTGATTCCGGTCGGGCGGCCGCTGGCATCGCGCACGATCCACGGCTCGTTCATCTTGTCGAGGCCGAGCGTCTCGATCGCCTTGCTATTCAGGTACTGCGCCCACCGGGTGAATTGCAGGAACACCGGGTTGTTCGGCGCCGCCTTGTCGAGCTCCTCGCGGGTGAAGTCGCGCTTGTCGTCCGTGAACTGGTCGGGTGACCAGCCGCCCAGGTTGTAGACCCAGCCGCCGTTCGGCGTCGCCTTGGCCTTTGCGGCAATCATCTCCAGCACGCGTTTGCGCGTGTCCACGCCGTCGAAGCGGAGCTCCATCGTCCAGTAGGCGCCTTCCTCCTGGAAGTGCGCGTGGTTGTCGATGAAGCCGGGCATCACCGACTTGCCGCGCAGATCGATCCGCTGCGTATTCGGGCCCGCCAGCCGATTGACGTCCGCGTTGGAGCCAACCGCAACAATGCGATTGCCGCGCACCGCGACAGCCTGGGCAATCGCGAAGGTGTCATTGACCGTGATGATCTTCCCGTTGAACAGGATCAGATCGGCGCCGGCCTGCTGCGCCTGCAGCGACAGCGAGAGCCCGACAACTCCGGCGAACAGCAGCAGCCAAGCAGACTTTCTCATCACGTTCCTCCACCCTGTCAGAGACCCGCCCAACGATTCGCGGATTATATGTGCGCGAGGGTCAACTGACACAGTCCGATGTTTCAGGGGCGACCTGGCACACTCCCGCCACCTGATCACGCGCTGCGTCGAAGCGACGACGAAGTGGTTGTGTCCTTCTTCGTGGGCTCGCGAGCAAGTCCAACCGCGAGCTACAGCTCGCTGTCGATCCGGTAGACCGGATAGAGATTGACGCGGTCGTCCCACGAGGGATGCCGTTGGTAGAAGAAGTCGAGCCGCGCGGCCGGGCTCGCAGCGAAAGCGCGATCATCGCGCAGCCTGCGCTCGAACTCGTGCTTCAGCTCAGCGTCTTCCTTCAACATCTTCGCGCCAACGCTCTCTGCGACGTACGCCTCCATGTACTCTTTGCGCTCGAAGGCGGCGTTGAAAAAGCCCCAGCGCACGAGCGAGTCCGGATCCCTCGGTTCGAGCAGCGCCATGAGGAGTCGCGATCTCGCCTGGGCGATGGGCACGAAGAGGGAGCCTGCCGGGACATCGAGCATCTCGTTCTTCCACTCGCCTTCCACGGACATGACGGCGCGACCCTCAAATGTCGCAGGCGCACTCGCCGCCTTTGCCGCGCGGAACGTCTGCACCGCCGTACCTGTCACCGCATTCGTCACCGTCCGTGCCTGAATGCCGTGCAAGGCCAGCTTCTCGCCGACCCACGTCGCATGGGCGGGCGGGACGACATAGCCGCCACGCGGAGCGACCGACGTGATGGACGGCCGCACTTCGTCTCTGAGCGGAATGTGCCAGACCTGCGGGCGCGTGTTGTCATACCGGGTGGCGAGCCCGCCCGAGATTGCCGACGGCTCACGCGTGTAGGCGTAGCCACGAAAATCGATCATCGCGACGTGATCGGTGTTCTCGTACGCCAGCGCGACGGTGGAGCCGCCGATGTGCGCTGATCGCTGATCGGCGGCGGTCGCCGCCCTGCGCCAGTCGGCGCCGCGGGCAGCGGCAAGCTCCATCATCGCGATGATGGAGTTGCGCGTGATGCGCACGCGCGTCGCGTAGTCCTTCCAGGAATGCGTCTCGACGAGCACGGCCAGACGGTTACGGGTCGCCCAGTACTGCTGCGAAAAGCGCGTTTGGGCAACCGCCACAGCAAACCCGGACGCCGGGTCGTCGCTTCGAACGAAGTCAGGATAGAAGTCAATCGGCAGCGAGCCCTGTGCGGCCAGGCGATGCAGGAGCTCGTCGCGAACGCCGACGCCCGCGCGTCGGAGCTCTTCGTCTCCCGCCAGCGTCGGCGTCACGCTGAGCGAGACGTCATGCTCGAACTGCGCGCCGTCGGTGACGTGCAGATCGGCGTAAAGGATCGGATCCCAGTCGCCCAGCAGGCGCAGCATCGCCTGCATTTCCGGTGCATCGGCTTTGGTGTAGTCGCGATTGAGGTTCAGGTTCTGCGCCGTCGTGCGCCATCCCATCTCCTCGGGGCCGACCTGGTTGGGCCGGTTCCAGCGGCCGAAGCGCTCGTGACCGTCGACGTTGAACACCGGCACGAACACGAACGTGACACGTGCGAGCGCACCTGTCGCCACCGTTCCGTCGAGCAGCTCCTTCAGCGCCAGGAAGCCCGCGTCCTTGCCGTCGATCTCGCCGGCGTGGATGCCGCCCTGCATCAGGACGACCGGGCGATTCGCTTGGCGCGCCGAGGCCGCGTCGAGGGTGCCGTCGGCCGACGCGACCAGCGCCAGCATCGGCCGGTTCTCCGGTGTTCGTCCAAACTCCACACAGCGTACGTTCGCGGGCCACGCCTGCTGGAATGCGGCGCAGAGCCTTTCGACTTCATCAAAGCGACCGGTACGCGTGTACCCGGACCGCTCGGCCGTCGTGGCCAGTGTGGGCAGCGGCGCGTTCCCGCCGCCGCATGCGACAGTGGCCGCCGCTACGAACAGGGCGATGCGAAGCATGGTCACGACGGATTGTACCAATGGCACCCGGCCGGGGGAGACGAAACCTGAGGTCATTGTTCTTCGGGCGGATCTGGGAACTCGACGGGTCCACGACACACATGCTGTCGGGCCTCCCCGTGCGCCACGATCGAAGTGTGAAGTCGATTCGAGTCGATTTAATGTGATTTGAATCACGTTTTTATCCGATGTACAGTCGTCCGCACTGAAGGCGCCTCGGAGGTTGCATGCGGGTTGCGGTCGTGTACGTCGTTCGTCACTGTGTCGTCGCCGCGTGTTGTCTTGCGGCCAGCGCATTGCCGCTCCTGGCACAGGTTGCTGCCGGCGCCATTACCGGCGTCGTGAGCGATCAGGCCGGCGCCCCCGTAGCGAATGCCAGCGTCACCGTCACGAACATCGAGACACGTCGACAGCGCAATGTCACGTCAAGCGTCGACGGCGTGTACACCACCGCGAGCCTCGCGCCCGGCAACTATCGGGTGGAGATCGCGCTGTCCGGGTTCAAGTCCGTGAGACGGGACGGCATCCGCGTGGCCACGGGGGAAACGGTGCGCCTTGACTTTGACTTGATCGTGGGCGACCTGCACGAAGAGGTGACGGTCAGCGCCAATGGCCCCATGCTTCGCGCGGAGCGGGCTGGTCTCGGCAGCGTCGTGGAGCACGAGCAGGTGGCGCAGTTCCCTTTGAATGGCCGGACGTTCATCACGCTTGCGTCCCTCGCTCCTGGCGTCGCGTTGCCCCCCAGTTCATCGTTCCCGCGTATCAACGGTGGGCG
>Ga0070699_100003616_pt1 | contig 13665 bp, 11 predicted proteins | sample KBSK1503metaG_FD_65473 | JGI IMG/M metagenome (GOLD analysis project Ga0070699, IMG submission 65473) | Corn, switchgrass and miscanthus rhizosphere microbial communities from Kellogg Biological Station, Michigan, USA - KBS K1-50-3 metaG | ecosystem: Host-associated > Plants > Roots >...
TCGACAGCACTTCCAAGCATGCGATACGCGATGCCAAACAAGCGCGGACGCACACCGATAAAGTCAGAAAGTCCATCGTCAGCCGCATTTGTTTCCATGGCCCCATAATAATACGTTCGTTCACCAGATCAAAAAAAGACCGATCAGCAACCCGATCTGTGACATCGATCTGAATACGAAATAAAGATCTGCCGTTCTGTCACAGATCGGATGTGCATCCTGTCATACCATCAACACAACAGGAAAATCGAAAGGAGAGATGGCGAATGAAAATCGTAGTCATTGGGGGCACTGGTCTGATCGGATCAAAACTCGTCACTAATCTTACTGAGCAAGGCCATGAGGCGGTGCCGGCGTCACCTAATTCGGGTGTCAACACAATCACCGGCGAGGGATTGGCAGAGGTACTCGCCGGCGCTGCCGTCGTTGTCGACGTCTCGAACTCACCATCATTCGAAGACGCAGCGGTCATGAAGTTCTTCGAAACATCAACGCGCAATCTGCTGGCTGCCGAAGCCGCCGCGGGCGTGACACACCACGTCGCTTTGTCAGTCGTGGGCACCGGCACTGATGGCTTTAAAGACAGTGGATACATTCGTGCCAAGGTGGTCCAGGAAAAACTGATCAAGGAAGCTTCAATTCCCTATTCGATCGTCCATGCCACGCAATTCTTCGAGTTCGGCAAAGGCATCGCCGACTCAGCCACCGTTGGCAATACGGTTCGCGTCCCGCCTGCGCTCATCCAGCCGATCGCGGCGGACGATGTCGCCAAAGCGGTCGGCAGAGTTGCTATCGAATCGCCATTGAATGGGACCATTGAAATAGCGGGCCCCGAACAGTTTCGTTTCGATGAGTTCATCCGGCGCGGTCTGAGCGCACGCAACGATCCCCGCGAAGTTGTAGCTGACCCACAAGCTCGCTACTTCGGTGCCGCACTTGACGAACGGACGCTTGTTCCTACCGGCGATGCAGAACTCGGCGCAACCTATTTCAACGACTGGCTCGAACAGTCAAACACGCAACGCGTTGCGAAAGCGGTGTAAACGATCAAGCTGATCAAAAGGAGAGAGATCAATGAGCACTATCACAACCAAAGATGGCACGCAGATTTACTACAAGGACTGGGGCACGGGACAGCCGATCGTCTTCAGTCACGGCTGGCCGCTTACGGCCGATGCGTTCGAGGATCAGATGTTCTTCCTCGCGTCGAATGGTTATCGATGTATCGCCCACGACCGTCGCGGTCACGGCCGCTCCGGCCAATCCTGGGGTGGAAACGACATGGACACTTATGCCGACGATCTCGCGACGCTCGTTGAATCGTTGGATCTCAGGGACGCAATTCACATCGGTCACTCAACCGGCGGCGGTGAAGTTACTCGCTACATCGGACGTCACGGTACCAGTCGCGTAAAGAAGGCGGTGCTGATCAGCGCGGTCCCACCGTTGTTGCTGAAAACTGAAGCGAATCCCAATGGAATTCCCATGGAGGTGATCGATCAGATACGCGCCGGAGTGCAGGCGGATCGCTCACAGTTTATGACTGACTTCAGCATTCCTTTCTTTGGGTTCAACCGCCCCGGAGCGAAGGTCTCTCAAGGCATACGCGATAGTTTCCTTGCGCAAACGATGTTGGCCAGTCTTCCCGCAACCTATGAGTGCATTAAGGCATTCGCGCAGACCGACTTCACTGAAGACCTCAAGCGGTTCGACGTGCCGACGCTAATCCTGCACGGCGACGATGATCAGGTCGTGCCGATCGGAATCACTGCGCTTGTCTCGTCTAAAATTGTTAAAGATGCGACGTTGAAAGTTTACCCGGGACTGCCGCACGGCATGTGCTCGACTCACAAAGATCTCATCAATGCGGACTTGCTCGAGTTTATCGGCAGACCTCAGACACGCATTCAAACGGCGTGATTGTCGTGACGCTGCGGCAGATCGCAAGCGGTCTGCCGTAACGTCAAAAGGATCGGCAGTCTGAAGGGAGGTTCACATGAGCGACGAAGATCTGGAGTTGTTGCTAACGTTGGATGACCCGTGGTATGGACCAGATGAGGATGTCTTCCATCAGCTTCAATCTGAACCTACAGAAGCCGCTACGGCGTGGCGGCTTTGAAATTGTCGAAGATCACCGTTCCGGGTGCGAGCGATTCAACTTGCCAGGTGCCGGCCTTGAGCTCGAAGCTGACCGAATTTAGCGGTACCGACGTGGTGTCCCAGCGTTCGCTGTAGCGGACCACCCAACTACCGGCCACACCCGGATTGTCACTCGCCGTCTCAAACACGATGCTTCCCGTAGACTGCTCGTGACGTATGCGCCAGAACCGGTGCGCCACCGAGTTATACGCGGAAGTGAACAGGTTTCGTTTGACGCCCGCCAGCTTCGACTGGACGATCAAAATCCCTTCCTCGACGTAGATGCGGTAATAGTTGTTCGCATCTATGCCAATCGTGAACATCGCATCGGCTTTAGTTGAAATCGATGGGGCCTGGACCACTTCAACGAAGCTGTACGCGCCAGTGAAGTTGTAACTACGCGCCGATCGGATGCCGTTGTAATGCGAGCCCGATTGCCCGGTCAGCAGTGGACCAGTTTCAAAGCGTTGCGCGGTCTCGACCGACGGCAACGAAGAGTCGGTGAAGCCACTGAAGAGACTATTCCGGCTCCACTTCGCGAGGTCCAGCGCATTATCATCGAAGTCGTCTGTCAGCAGTGTGGTTTCAAAAGGCGGCAGCTGTGTGTAAGTAAAACCGTTCGTCAGGGTACCGCTCAATCCATTCGGGTTCGTCACCACCACATTCACCGATCCGGCAGCGTGCGACGGAACATTAGCATTGATCAAACTACTATTGACGACGCTGACGTTGGTCGCGGCGAGGTTGTCGAACTTGATCGTTGCTCCGGCGGCGAAGTTAGTTCCGCTGATACTGACTGCAGTGCCTCCCGTAGTCACACCTGAATTAGGCGTAACCGTGCTGATCGTTGGCGGCGACGGAGGTGGTGATGTCGCACCGGTTGATGCGGGCAGGATCGTGTTGTCGTTCTTCAACGCGCCCGGTGACGTGTTCAGGTACGTTCCCGGCGACAACACGATCTGATCGATGGAAACACCGTCCTCACGCGCCGACACGCGAATCGTGTGAGTGCCGGTTGATTGAAAGAAGATCTGTGGTCCAAAGACGCCGCTGCCCCAACCGTTATCCTGCCATCCCCAGCCACTGACGCCACATCCGGTACAGTCTTCGAGATTGATCTCGGTGCCGGACGTTGTGCCGATACGGAAGACCGGAGTGCCGCCGCTGTTGACGCTGTCTGAAAACTGCACCCAGACTGAATCGTTGCCCCAAAAGTCGTTCTGCGCTTTGGCCCGAATCCACAATCGATACGGCCTGCCGGCTTCGGCAGAGAAAGTCAATTCGAAATAATGAGCCGGGTTTGCTGAAGCCGCGGCTATCTTCGGCACGCCCGCGTCGGGTTGGAAGATGCGAAGTCCGGCGGCGGCCGACGAGTCTGAGACAGTGGTCCAACTACCGGCGCGTGTAGCCGCCTGGCCCGCGTAGAGCACCACTTCAGCCGTCGTAGGCGGCGGTGGAGGCGGTGTCGGTGTTGGTGTCGGTGTTGGTGTCGGTGTTGGTGTTGGTGTTGGTGTCGGCGTTGGCGTCGACGTTGGAGTTGGTGTCGGTGTTGGCGTTGGCGCTGTTCCTGACGCGGTGAAGCGCCATACTGGACCATTCGCGATCTGATTTGCCATCGTCTTGCTAACGATGCGCCAGTAATACGTGACTCCGCTTTGCAAACCGGAAACAGGAAAAGTTTCCACACCATTCGGTCCCAACGTTCCGGTAATCAAATCCGACTTCACTGGGGATAGATTGTTCGGGTCCGTGCCGAAGTACACATCGTATTTATGCGCCCAACCGCCGCCCTCCCAGGTGAGCATCACCGACAGCCCGGCCGTGCCTCCATCGATGGGCGACCGGTTCGCCGGCACACTCGGCGGCAACGGCACAAATGGCTCGTACTCGGTCGTCGAATTCCACTTGCGATTGAATTGATCGACAAACCATTGAAAGAACCATCCCTTGTTGGTGAAGTAGTTCTGCTCTTCCTGATAATTGAACGACTCCCAGCTCCAGTTCGAGGATCCGAAGATCGTCAAACCGCGGCCGTAAAGCGAAACCGACTTCTGGTGATTGAGCCCACGATGCTTGCGCATGCGGACCTGCACACCTGCCGCATACAGGCGATCGACGTTGTAAGGTCCGGTGAACTCAGCCCCGAGCCGGCTCGCGTCAAAACGATATTCGGCCGGTTCAGCCAGCAGCCGCACCGGCACGCCGCGAGCAACTGCTCGAAGTAACGCGTCACAAATGCTGACGTCCGTCACGCGATACATCGTGAGATCGATCTTCTGTGTTTCCTGATCGATCTGTGCAATCGTGCGCGCTCCGTAGTCCTCCGCCAAATTCTTGTTCGGCAGAAAGTTCACCGTGGGATCGATGGGAAAATTCTGATAGCGACGCGTTAGCGCGCCGGAGATATTGGCGTAGTTGCCGTATAACGTCGTGTCAGTCCAATCGTCGTCGTACCTGGTTTTGAAACTGTTGGCGACGGCAGGGTCGTCGCTGAAGAACCAGGCGCCATCAACGTAATTTACAAACGGTTCGTACGGAGACAGATCAGCATCGCCGAAATTCGAGCCGGTGAAGACGACCTTGTTCTGGCCGGCAAACAGCATCAACTTCGCGTGGACAAAACCGTCGCCAAGCTTGTAGCGCATCGGGATGCCCGCAGCTTTGAACTTATCGAGCACCGGTTGATTCATCGGAAATTTCAGGTTCGCGCGAGGCTCGACGATGATGCGCACCGGAACGCCCTTCTGGTACCGGGTGATGATCTCGTCCGCCAGGCCGGGCAGCTCGATCATGTAAAAGGTTATGTCGATTCCGGTGTTTTCGGCGCGGATCAGATCGAGCAAAGGCCAGTAACAGTTTTCAAACGATGGATCGCATAACCGTTCCTGCGCTGAAGCCGCTCGAGGCGCAAAGAGAGTGAAGGTAAGCGCCAACGAAAAAATTAATGCCAGACGAATTCCGTATTTCATGTGCGTACTGCTGCGATGGCGGGAGAGTGTAGTGCAGTCGCAACTAGAAACTCTTTCGAAATTGTTTCAAAGACTTCGCGCCAACTGTGAGCAGAGAACGAGGAAGGCGGCGACATTGATGACAACCGTCGCCCAAAAGACCTGGCGGAACTCAGCCTTGGCGGACTTATGTCGCAAAAGTTGCTGCGCGAGGAGAGCACCAGGCCAACCTCCTGCCACGGAGAGCAGGTGCAAAGTGCCCTCCGCGATGCGCCACTGTCCACGCTCGGCATACGACTTGTCCATCGCGTAGGCCAAAAACGTGATGCCACTTGCTACCAGGTAGATGAGCGCGAACCAGAGTGGCGGCTCCCACAATATGCCGACCACGACGAACACGATAACGAATGCCGGAATAGCGACGAGTGTGCCCGTGCAACGCTGGTCAGGTACGTTGTGCTCAGCCCTCTTAGCACCAGGCGGTGCGGCCCCGATTAACTTCACATTTCGTGCACGTTTTCCTCGTCGTCCCAGTTCGATTTCAAATGAAACGTGTTGGCCGAGCTGCGGCCGGCCCGCATCACGCGGGAAGGCATTGATATGAAGAAAGATGTCCGGCCCGCCTTGCCTCATCTCGATGAAGCCGAAGCCTTGCTCATCTTTCCATGACTTGATCACGCCATTAATTCGCATGGTGCTCTCGCTGCTGTAAACCGGACCTTTTCTGCGGCTTTGCCGCCCGGTGTGAGATACCGTCTTGAAAATCAAGTGACGGAGTAAATAAAGCGTCGCAGTTCCGGCTTCGCCGCCCGATGTGAGGCAGGGCTCTGCCCTGCCGTCAGTACTCCCAAATATAGCTTGGGGCTGTGCCCCCGGTCTGGCCTTAGGCCTATAAACTTTGGGCAGAGCCCGCACCGGGGGCATAGCCCAACTGAATAAATAAGGCCCAACCGGCAGGGCAGAGCCCTGCCTCACATCGGGCGGCGAAGCCGGAACTGCGACGCTTTATTTACTCCGTCACTTGATTTCAAGACGGTATCTCACATCAGGCGGCAAAGCCGCAGCGAATGATGCCCAAAGTTCGTTTCTGTTTACTTGATTCTGTGTCTTGACGTTCAAGACGGTCTCTCACATCGGGCGCGAAGCTGTGGCGAGGAAATCAAAGGTACTTTTGTGCAAAGTCCCTTTTCCACCTTTTCATATAAAACTAAAGGCAAGATTTTGGTCAAGATGTTTTGCTATTGTTACGGAAAATCGTCGAGGAGTTGATCCAATGAACAATGAGTTTCCCGCAGCAGTGCCTGAGATACCGGTGAGTGACATGAATCAGGCGCTTGCGTACTACCAGCATAAACTCGGCTTCAGCATCGATTGGGGCGGAGCCGAGGGCGGCATCGCCGGGATCTCAAAGGGTCAGTGCCGTATGTTCCTAACCAACCGAGACTTTCGCGACGGACATGGCAACGCTCCGCCAGTAATCATCTGGCTTAATCTCGGTAGTAAGGAAGAGGTCGATGAGCTTTACGAGATCTGGAATACCACTGAGGCAAGAATGATCTCAGCACCGGAGTCGAAGCCATGGAAACTGCATGAGTTCACAGCGTCCGATCTCGACGGCAATCTGTTCCGCGTTTTCTATGATTTCTCCCGAGACGCTTAAGCACCACACCATCGCCTTGAACCATTAGCAAACTTTGTATAAGGTTCCCACACCCACAACACTTGCAGATTGGAGATCCTCATGTCGGAAGCAAACAAACAATTAGTTCGTCGCTGGTTTGAGGAAGTTTGGAATAAGGGGCGCGCCGATGCGATCGACGAAATGTTCCACGAAAACGGTATCGCTCACGGCTTAGCGGATGATCCTTCGCAGCCGATTAAAGGGCCTCAGGAGTTCAAACCATTTCACACGATGTTCCGCGAAGCCTTCCCAAACATGATAATCGTCGTCGAGGACATGGTTGCTGAAGGCGACAAAGTCGCTACGCGTTGCTCAGTGCGTGGCAAGCACGAAGGTGAGCTCATGGGAAGAGCTGCGACTCAAGCTCCAGTCGAGTTTACGGGCATTGCCATCATCCGGATCGACGACGGAAAAATTGTTGAAGCCTGGAATAACTTCGACTTCATGAGGATGTACAAACAGGTGGGCCACCTCTCTTAGCCCGGACCTGTCACCACTGCTTAGTTTTCCTGCTGACCGGCGTGTTGCCGGCTCCTTCGACATTTACGGAAACGTTACCCCACCGTTACAGCAAGTTTATGACTGCAAATCACGACTTCTCTATTGTTGCCGTCGTCTAATGTCAGACAACGCAATCAGCAATTCGCGTAACAATAGAGAGGACAATTGATGAAATTTTATTTATCTAAATTCGGCAGTAACCTGATGGCTTTGGCATTAATAGCAGCTATGTCCCTGACGGTTCTTGCAGGCGCACGGCCCTTCCACCTCGTGGAACACGGCCAGTTAACAGTAACTCCGCGTGATGGAAGTGGCACCGTGTTGGATGTCGTTGCCACCGGCGTAGGGACTGCGACTCACCTCGGCGTGATTACGGTCGAGCGTACGGCCACTCTTACAGCGACAGCGACTCCGGGAATTTTTGATTTCAACGGACAAGCCACGCTGACTGCTGCCACAGGTGAAAAGCTCACCTCAACCATTACCGGCACGCTTAATGCCACGGTGGGCCATGCCGATTTGGTCTACCAATGGACCGGCGGAACGGGCCGCTTTGAAAACGCAACGGGCACTACTTTCTGGTCCGTCGACGTTGCCAACGGCGAATACGACGTAGTAGCCAGCGGGCAGATTATTTATTAACCGTAAGTCGCGCCCGGTTTCGAGGTTGAGACCGGGTGCCGCTTTCTTTGCAAAGAAAAAATAAATTACACTTTAGTTCCACTGGTTCTGGAGTTCGACGTACCAGTGAGCAACTAAATGTGTGATTCCGATTGCAGAAGAGCTCTCACGCGAAGGCGCAAAGACGCAAAGGAGAGCTTGAAGTTTGTTTTGCTCGCGGTGCTCTTGCTTGCCGGTGGGTCAGTGGTCACGCAGGCGCAGTCGTGCCTCACTCAGGATGATGTCAAGCAGATACTGGCTCGGGTCGATGCTTCACCGTCACCTACGCCTAACAAAAAGCTTAAAGAAGAACTGATCAAAATGGCCGAGAAGCAACGCGAGTTGCTGTTGGAAGTGGTCGATAAGGATCAGACAAAGCAGTCAGACCGAGAGAAACTCCAGAAGACTTACGAAACTCACACCGCCAAACTCTGTGAGTTAATAAAGACAAATGGTTGGCCCACGACCGCCACGGTCGAAGAGGACGGCGTCTTCGCTGCGTTCCACATTCTCAAGAATGGCGGCACTTACGAACTGCAACGCGACCTGCTGCCGGTAATCGTTGCCGTCATAAAAAAGGATCCGATTCAGAAACGGGAATTTGCCGGACTATTTGACCGCTTGCGAGTCACCGCCGGAATGAAACAACTCTTCGGCACGCAGGCCGTCAGCACGGGCGGCTTTCTCGTTCTTTACCCGATTGACGACGAACCAAAGGTTGACGCACGGCGGGCAGAGTTTGGCCTCGCGCCGATGGAGCTGTATATAAAAACTCTCGAGCGCACGTATGGCAAAGCGCTCATCAAGTCGCGCCAGCCACCGAACAGCCAGCTCTCAAAGCAATTAACCGAATCCGTTACCAAGGCGATTGACGCAACTCAACTTGGTGCGGATGAGGTCGATCCGAACGACGTTATTAAAACGGAAACGAGTCTCGTGAGTCTAAACGTCAGCGTCTTCAATACCAAGTTGAAGATGTTTGTCGGTTCGCTGACGAAAGACGATTTCCGCGTGCTGGAAAACGATCAGCCACAAACTGTGACCTACTTTGCTTCGACTGACGTACCGTTTGACCTGGTGTTGCTGGTTGACTTGTCAGGATCTACCTCGGACAAACGTGACCTGATCAAAAAATCGACCCTGCGCTTTATCGAAGCAGCGCGTCCGACAGACAGGCTCGCTATCGTCACCTTCTCCGATGCAGCAACTGTGGTCTCACCGTTAACGTTGGACCGCACGCAACTTGCCGCGAGCGTCAAGACCATGGAAGGCATGGGCGGTTCAAACGTGTGGGACGCCGTGAAATTTGCGCTGGACAACGTAATCGGACCAAAGACGCTGGATCGACGTCGCGCAGTGGTGCTGATGAGTGATGGGGACGACGGAGCGTTGTCGCGGATCGGTCCATTGCGTGGTTCGAAGATCAGCTTCGCTGACCTGCTCGAGCAGGTGCGGCAAAACGATACGCTGATCGTGCCGATTTATCTGGATACTGAGCAGGACTATGGCAGCTCACTCCTCAAGGACGAATACGAGAATGCGCGTCGTACGCTTAACCTGCTCGCGCACGAGAGTGGCGGTTCCTATTACCAGGCACGTAAACTATCGGATCTCAATGGTGTGTACGAGCAGGTAATCAACGATCTCGGCAAGATCTATAGCCTGGGATACAAACCGACAAACTCGACGCGCGATAGCACCTGGCGCTGGGTCCAGGTTTCGATCGCCAACCGCACTGATCTGGTAGCACGCGCGCGTCCGGGTTATTACGCCCAGTGAACTATTAAAAGAGGAGAAGCCATTGCGACAAATCATCACGGTCCTACTTATAGTGATAGCCGGTCATTCGATCCCGGCCCGAGCGCAGCAGCTTGCGAAGCCTGAGGATGTGGCGCGTGGGTTTTACGCCTGGTATTTGCATCAGCTCAGCCGCGAAAACGTGAATCCAATGAAACAGAAAACGACGGCGTTGAAGTATATGACACCGCAGCTTTATGCAAACGCGCCGCGGCTGAGCCGTCGTATGGACGCAGACATATTTATCTGCGCACAGGATTGGGACACCGGTTGGGAAAAGAATTTCAGCGTGAGCACGCCCGAGGTTAAAAACAACAGCGCCACCGCCACCGTGACCTTACCGTCTGGTGACACGGATCGCATCCGGATCGATCTAACCTTGATCAAAACCGCTGCTGGCTGGCGAATCAACAAGGTCGCCTGCGCAAACTGAGCCACAAAAAGCACAAAGAGCATTAGCCACAAAAAGGCACATAAGGCACATAAGAAAAAAGAGAATTCATCTGGAATACTCTCCATGAAGAAGACCCTTTTATGTGCCTTATGTGCCTTTTTGTGGCTAATCCTTATCCGGTATTCCGCAACCCGGCGGCAATCCCATTGATCGTTGCCGCGAGCGCGTAGCTCAGATTGTCGTTGTCCTCACCGCGGCGCTTCCGGTGAAGTAATTCAACCTGAATCAAGCTCAACGGATCGACGTACGGATTCCGCAGTCGTATCGAACGCGCCAACACCGGATTCTTCTCGAGTAACCTCGTCTGCCCGGTCAAACGCAGCACCACCTGTTTGGTCAGCTCAAACTCCTCGAACAGCATGCCAAACACCCGCTCCCTAAGCGCCGCATCAGAAACCAGCCCGGCATACAAACGTGCAATCGAGAGGTCAGCTTTCGCCAGCCCGATCTCAACGTTCGCGATTAGCTCCGTGAAGAGGGGAAACTGGTTCACCAGTCGTTCCAACAACTCCGCATTGCCTGAGTTCTTGGCGGCAAAGCGTTCCAACGCAAAGCCAACTCCAAACCACGCCGGCACCACATGACGACTCTGCATCCAGCCAAACACCCAGGGAATAGCGCGCAGATCGCTGAGACCACGCCGTCCACTTCGTCGCGTCGGCCGCGAACCGATCCTCATATGTTCCAATTCCGTGACCGGTGTTGCTTCCTCGAAGTAAGTCAGTACTTCCTCGTTATCGGCAATCTTCTCGCGATAGAATTCAAAGGCATCGTGCGAGATTTCCTCTAGCGCCGCTTCACTCTCCTGGTCCAAATCTTCGACGTCAGCCGAGCGAGACAGTGCTTCGAGCGACGCTGCGATCATCAGCTCCAGATTTCTGGCGGCCAGTATCCGATCCGAGTACTTCCAGTTCATCACTTCGCCCTGTTCGGTGATCTTGATCTGTCCCGCAAACGCGCCGCGCGGTTGCGCAATGATCGCGTGGTGAGTTGGCCCGCCACCGCGCCCGACCGTTCCCCCTCGTCCATGAAACAACGTGAGCTTCACGTTGCACTCGGAAGCGACTTGATGCAGTGCGCGATGGGCCTTGAAAATCTCCCACGTGCTGGTGAGCATCCCGCCGTCTTTGTTCGAATCGGAGTAGCCAAGCATCACTTCCTGTCGCCGGTCCCACGAGTCGAGCAGACGAGCATAGTCGGAGCTGGTCCACAAGCTCCGGCAGACGCTCGCGCAGTTACGCAAGTCTTCAATCGATTCGAAGAGCGGTACCGGCATCACGCCCGGATCAGATCCATTTGTGGCCGACACCTGCACACCGCTTAGCTCGGCGAGCGACACCAGCGCCGCGATGTCAGCAGCCGACTGGGCTCCGCTGATGACATAACTACAAATTGCTTCGGATGGGTAGTCGCGTTTTAGATCACTGACCATCCGCAGTGAATTAAGCAAATTTGTAGTTTCCTGCGACGGCTCAGGTGGAAGGGTGCCATCGCTCGTTGCCGCCACCTTGGCAAACTCTAGCAACGCACGTTTGTGAACCCTCGCATGCTCGCGAACATCGAGCGTGTGTAAGTGGAAGCCGAAGGTATCTACCTGGCGCAGCAGTGGATCAAACAAAAACCTCGCGACCCGTTCACCGCCATTTGCAGAGAGACTTTGACGCGCGAGACCAAGATCATCACGGAGCTCCGAGGCGTTCCGGTAGGCATGCGTGTTGTTGGCGTCATGTCGCGCCAGTAACAGACGGGCCAACACATAATCCAGAAAACGCCGGTAGACTTCTTGTGGCGGATGTCTTTCCGGATTCAGGTCGGGCGCGGAAACGGTAGCCGCGTAAGCGTTGAGTGCGGCTTCGAGTTGCGTTGAGACTGAAATCTGATACGTCGAAGGACTGAGCTGCCAAATCAAATCATTCACGCGCGCGACGTAGTGACCGAGAATCGTTTCGCGAGCTATCTGCAACGCATCGCGAGTGCATTCGGGCGTGACCAGAGGATTGCCGTCGCGGTCGCCGCCGATCCACGAACCAAACCGCAACAATCGAGGCAGGGCGTTCGCCGCCAACTCTTCACCATAAGCTTCGCGAAAATCGTCGGCGAGTTCGTCATACAACTCCGGTAGCGTCTCAAACAGCACAGTCGGATAGTAGTCGAGGCCCATCCGGATCTCGTCGCTAACTGTCGGACGCCGGCGTCGTACTTCATCGGTCTGCCAGAGTCCGGTTATCTCCGCGAGGATCGCCTGTTCGTGTTTCTCTGACTCTTTCTCAGTCAGTGGCAGGCGATCTAACTGTTCGAGCTCAGCCGCAATACGCTGTCGTTTGAATAAAACGGTACGCCGTGCAACTTCGGTGGGATGAGCAGTGAATACAAGTATGACTTCGATCTGCGCCAGCCACTCTAGTGCCTGCTGTCGGGTGATGCCGGCATCACGCATCCGGCGCAACGTGCCGAGAAACGATCCCGGTTGGGCCAACAACTCCGGCGACGTCTGCGCCGCGCGGCGACGACGCTTACGATGATTGGTCTCAGCGAGGTTTGTCAGCTCGAAATAGATCGCGAACGCTTTCGCCATCCGGTGTGCTTCAGCCACATCCAAACGACTGACGATTTTCTCCGCGCGCTCGATCAAGCGCCGCTCGTTCTCAACGTCGTGTCCCGGCTGCGCGTGCAGCTCTCGATGCTCGATCAACAACTGGCGCAACTCTTCGACCGCTGAAAACAAGTTGTCGCCCGCCTGTTCCTTCAGTACTTCACCCAGCAGGCGGCCAAGCGAACGAACGTCGCGGCGCAAGGGAGCTTCCTTCAGATCGCGATCCTGGCTGGTGAGCTCCGCGAGTCGTGCCGCCTGATCGTCTACATTCCAAAGTCGAGGCATGCCCTATGGATAACACGCGATGCTGCCGCTGTCACGTAACGGCTGGTCACGAATTTTCTGCCACTCATCACATTACTACGACCGTATACAACTGGACCGGAGACGGGCTTGAGACTCTCTGATAGGGTTTTCACATGTTCACTCAATACCCAAGCCGTGCCAGGCTCCTACTCTTAGTCGTGCTCCTTGGTTTTGCAGCCACCACCAGCGCGCAATCTTCGAGTCCCGACGCAGTTATCTCACTCGAAGGTCTCGACCCGGTGATGCTTTCGCAGGGCAAAGAGGTCCAGGGAGACATGAAGTACAAAGTCGCGCGAGGTCAGTTCGAATACCTCTTTGCGAACGCGGAGAACAAGGCAACGTTTGAAAAGGATCCGTCGCGGTATGAGATCCAGTTGAATGGCGCCTGCGCGCGTATGGGAGCGCCCACCGGCGGAGACCCCGATCTTTATGCAGTCCACAACGGGCGCATCTACATTTTTGGTTCCGAGGAATGCCAAACACTTTTCAAGGCTGCGCCCGAGAAGTATCTCGAAGTTCCCGCTGGACCAAAATCACCGCCCACGGCGGAGATGCTGAAGCGCGGACAGGAACTGATTGCGAAAGC
>Ga0070699_100003617_pt1 | contig 13664 bp, 10 predicted proteins | sample KBSK1503metaG_FD_65473 | JGI IMG/M metagenome (GOLD analysis project Ga0070699, IMG submission 65473) | Corn, switchgrass and miscanthus rhizosphere microbial communities from Kellogg Biological Station, Michigan, USA - KBS K1-50-3 metaG | ecosystem: Host-associated > Plants > Roots >...
CGCGGCAGGACAGTCGGGCGTGATCCCGACGGAACACCCTCGCGTCCGGTTCGCGACCCAAGATGTCTTGGGTCGCGCTCCTAAAACTCGGGCGGCGGCACCTCGTCGGGCGGCATACCGCCCTCGCCCGACGGCCGTTCGTCGAGCTCCGCTCGCAGCCGCTCGACCTCGTCACGCAGGCGGCGGTTCTCGGCCTCGAGCTCCGCCACGCGCTTGTTTGCCGGTGGCGCCGCCTTGCGCGCCGGACGGCGCGTCGCCTTGCGCTTCGGCGCCGGACGCTTGCCCGCCGCCTTCGTCTTCTTGCTCGCCGATCGCCGTGCCTTCCGCTGCGCCATGCTCGCCTCCGCGCCTCTATCGGGGCTTCACGTTGAATGCTTGCGGTCCCTTCTCACCCGGCCGCGTCTGGAACTCCACCTCCTCACCCTCGCGAAGCTCGTCGAACTCGATGCGCGGGCCGAGACGTGAGCGATGGAAGAAGACGTCGTCCGACCCATCGTCCGGCGTGATGAAGCCGAAGCCCTTGTCCCGCACGATGCGCTTGATCGTCCCGGTCACGGCGTCCCCCTCGTCCGCCGGCTTCTAGCCATCGCCTGGCACCTTTGGCAAGCACCGCCCCGCGCGGCGGGGTGGCAGGGTCCCGCCAGGCCGCCTGGCACAGGGGTTGCGGTCCTTGATGCCGGCCGCTTCGTTCTCCGGTGCGAAGCCTCGCGGAAGGGGGCTATAAGCCTTGCCGATAGTGTAGTATTTCACGACAGTCGCCACGAAATCCGTGGAAGAAGGCTACGTCGAGAAGCGGAGGAGAAGCTATGAGCGCCAAGGCCAGAATCCTCGTTGTCGATGACGACGCAACCATGCGCGAGGCGCTGCGCGACACCCTCGGCACGGAGGGCTACAGCGTTCACACCGCCGAGAACGCCATTCAGGCAATCGCCGAGCTCGAGAAGCAGGAGGCGGATCTCGTGCTCGCCGACCTCACGCTGCCGCGCGTGAGCGGGCTCGAGCTGCTCGACAGCGTGCGCCGCCACTGGCCCGGCCTCGAGGTCATCGTCATCACGGGCCAGGGCAGCATCGAGACCGCGGTCGACGCCATCAAGCGGGGGGCGTACCACTACATCACCAAGCCGTTCACGCCGGACGAGATCCTCCACCTTGTCGGGCAGGCACTCGAGCGCCGCCGGCTCGTCCATCGCAAGGAGCGGCTCGAGGAGGAGCTGTCGCTCGTGCGCGGCGTCCACCAGCTCGTCGGGCAGAGCGATCCGATGCGCCGCATTCACGAGGTCATCCAGACCGCGGCCGGGAGCGACGCCACGGTCCTCATCCAGGGCGAGAGCGGCACTGGCAAGGAGATCATCGCCAACGCGATCCACGCGCAGAGCCGGCGCAGCCGCGGCCCGCTGGTCAAGATGAACTGCGCCGCGGTGCCCGAGACGCTCCTCGAGAGCGAGCTGTTCGGTCACGAGAAGGGCGCCTTCACCGGCGCCGACCGCCGCCGCATCGGCCGCTTCGAGCAGGCCGACGGCGGCACGCTGTTCCTCGACGAGATCTGCGAGATGCACCCTCGCCTGCAGGCGAAGTTCCTGCGCGCGCTCCAGGAACGCGAGATCGAGCGGCTCGGCGGCACGGGCACCATCCCGGTCGACGTCCGCATCATCGCGGCCACCAACCGCGACCTGCAGAAAGCGCTCGAGGAAGGGGTGCTGCGCGAGGACCTGTACTACCGGCTGAATGTCATCCTGCTCCGCGTCCCGCCGTTGCGCGAGCGCATGGACGACGTCCAGATGCTGGCGATGCACTTCCTGCGTAAGTATGCCGCCCGCGAGCACTCCTCGATGTCGAGCATCTCCGACGAGGCGCAGGAGGTGCTGATCAGCTATGCCTGGCCCGGCAACGTGCGCGAGCTCGAGAACGCCATCGAGCGTGCCGTCGTGCTCGGCAAGACCGAGCAGCTCCGGGCGCAGGACCTGCCCCCGCAGGTCCACCGCACGGGGGACGACGAGCGACCGCTCATCCCGGCGCACCTGACGCTCGAGGAGATCGAGAAGCTCGCCATCGCGCAGGCCCTGCGGCTCACCGGCGGCAACAAGAGCGAGGCCGCCGAGCGGCTCGGCATCCACCGCACCAGCATCTACGACAAGATGCGGCGCTACGGGATCGAGTACCCGCAGCCCGAGCGGCTCGAGCAGTAGCCGCTCACATGCGGAACACCCCGTGCCGGGGTGGCGGCACGGGGGGGCGCAGCGCCACCGCGAGCGCGAGACCGAGCACGTCGCGCGTCTCGAGGGGATCGAGGATGCCGTCGTCCCACAACCGGGCGGTGGCATAGGAGGCGTTCGACTCCTCCTCGTACTTGGCGAGGATCGGCCCCGTCAGCGCCGTTTCTGCGTCGGCCGTGAGCGTCTCGCCCTGGGCGGCGAGCTGCTGGCGCTTGACGGCGAGCAACGTCGCCGCCGCCTGTTCGCCGCCCATCACCGAGATGCGCGCGTTCGGCCAGGTGAAGAGGAACCGCGGTCCGTACGAGCGGCCGCACATCGCGTAGTTCCCCGCACCATGCGAGGCCCCGATGATCACGGTCAGCTTGGGCACCTGCGCGGTCGCGACGGCGTGCACCATCTTGGCCCCGTCCTTCGTGATGCCGCCGCGCTCGTACTGCTTGCCGACCATGAAGCCGGTGATGTTCTGCAGGAAGAGCAGCGGCACGCGCCGCTGGCAGGCGAGCGTGATGAAGTGCGTGCCCTTGAGAGCGGCCTCCGAGAGCAGCACCCCGTTGTTGGCGAGGACGCCCACCTCGTAGCCGTGCAGGCGCGCGAAGCCGGTGACCAGCGTCGTGCCGTAGAGCGGCTTGAACTCGTGAAAGCGGCTGCCGTCGACGAGCCGCGCGATCACCTCCCGGACCTCGTAGGGCCGCCGCGGGTCGCGCGGCAGGATGCCGTAGAGGTCGGCCGGGTCCTCCGCAGGCGGCTCGACCGGTCCCGGCTCGACCGCGGGCACGAGGCGGGGCACGTGCGCGAGCGCCTCGCGCGCGAGCAGGAGGCCGTGCGCGTCGTCGGCGGCGAGGTGGTCCGAGACGCCCGAGATGCGGGTGTGCACGTCGCCGCCACCGAGCTCCTCCGCGGTCACCTCCTCGCCGGTCGCGGCGCGCACGAGCGGCGGGCCGCCGAGGTAGATGGCGCCCTGCTCGCGCACGATGATGTTCTCGTCGCACATCGCCGGCACGTAGGCGCCGCCCGCGGTCGACGGCCCGTGGACGACCGCGATCTGCGGGATGCCCTCCGCCGACATCACCGCCTCGTTGAAGAAGATCCGCCCGCCGGGGGTGAAGATCTCCGCCTGGAGCGGGAGGAAGGCGCCGCCCGAGTCGACGAGGTAGATGCAAGGGAGGCGATTCTCGAGCGCGACCTGCTGGGCGCGGAGCTGCTTCTGCACGGTGATCGGGTAGAGGGTTCCCCCTTTCACGGTCACGTCGTTGGCGAGCACCATCGCCTGGTGTCCGGAGACCGTGCCGATGCCGGTCACGAGCCCGCCGGCCGGCGTCGGCCCGTCGTAGCAACCTTCGGCGGCGAAGGGCATCAGCTCGAGGAAGGGCGTGTCCGGGTCCAGGAGGCGGGCGATCCGCTCGCGCACCAGCAGCCGGCCGCGCGCGGTGTGCCGCTCTCGCGCCTTCGGCGGCCCCCCCTCCCGCGTGGCCTCGAGCCGGGCGCGCAGCTCGGCGGCCAGCGCGCGGTGGTGACGGGCGTTCTCCTCGAACTCCGCGTCGCGGCGGACGAGCGAAGCAAGACGTCGCATCCCCGCGCGCGATCGTATGTCGGAGCCTCTCTCTGCCGCAACCTCGCCCGCGCGGGGAATGCGGGCATTCCCGAAGGGCTTGCGCGTCTGCACGAGAGGGCGACCGTGCGTGCCGTTTCGGCCGCTTGGCATTCTTGTTCGCAGGCATACCCCTTGCTCTCTGCGCCGTGCGCATCTGGCTCGCGCTCGGGCTCGGCGTGACGGCGGTCCTCGCCAGCCTGCTGGCGCTCGCGCAGCAGGTGCGGCCGTCGCGCAACATCGACGACTATGTGCTTGTCGGGCTGACCCATGTATCCCTCGGCAGCGGCGTGCACGTCGTCTCGGGCAACGTCGGCGTGAACGCGGCCGGCTCGGGACCCCGTCGGGGACTGCCCGGCAGTCCGGGCACGCTCTTCGTTTCTCACGACGGCACATTCGACATCCCCGGGGGCGCCGCCCCGGTGGCGGACACGGTCCGGCTGAGCAATCACGTGACGGTCGGGGACGTCTACGCGAACAACTTCTCGCCCGCTCACGGCGCGTCCTTCCACTTCCCGCCTTTCCGCTTCGCGTTCTTGGGCAGCGGCCGGACCCTCTTCGCGGCACCGCCCGAGCTGCCGCCGTTCAGCTGTGGCGCATCCCCCTTCGGCGCCTTCGTGCTCCCGGCCGGCCGCACCAGCTTGAGACCCGGCGCGTTCGGCGCGCTCTTCGCGAAGAGCGACGTCGAGATCGAGCTCGCGCCCGGGACGTATCGGTTCGAGAGCCTCAAGCTCGGCGGGCGTACGACATTTCTCGCAGCCGGGCCGGTGACCGTCAACGTCTGCGGCGACCTCCGCCTGGCAAGCGGCGCACGGATCGGCTTCAAGGACGAGCGGAGCGCCAAGGACTTCGAGCTCGACGTCGCCGGGCGCCGCGTCGCTTTCGGTCACGGCAACGAGGTGACCGCCATCGTCCGCGCCCCGAACGCCCAACTGCGGCTCGGCGCGATCCAGCGGCTGCGAGGACAATTCATCGCGGACGCGGTGAGCAGTGGCGCCAGGGTAGAGATGGCGTGCGACACGGGCAGCACGCATTGCCTGCCGGTGACGACCACGACCATGCCACGATCGGCCACCACCACGACCGTGCCGGCGACGCCGACCACCACGCTTCCCCTGGCGACGGCGAAGGTCCCGGAGATCTGTGGCAATTGTCTCGACGACGACCGCGACGGCCTGACGGACTTCGAGGATCCCGCCTGCTGCGCCGACCGGCAGCTCTTTCCGATGACCATCGGCACGGGGCGCATCCGTCCACACGGGCCGAGGAGCCTGCTCCGGCTGAAATCCCTGCTCGCCGTCGAGGGCCTCTCGGACGTGAACCCGCTCCGGCAGGACGTGTTCCTCCAGATCCGCGTGGTGGGCGGCGGCGAGCTCTTCTGCGCGCGGGTGCCGGCCAGTCGCTTCGTCGCGAAGCGACCGGGGGTGTTCAGATTCCGCGACCCCCACCACAGCGTGGGGAGTGCACGGGGCATCGACCGTCTCGCGATGAAAATCGCCAAGAACGGCGTCGTCCGCTTCCGGGCGTCGGCACAGGATGCAGCGTTCACGAGTCCTCGCAGCAGCCAGCTGAGCGTGACCGTCAGCTTCCGCAACCCGCTCGAGGCCGAGGGCGGCAACCGCTGCTCGACGACCCAGAGCCTCCGCACGAACCGGCGCGGCGCGTTGCGCGCCCCCTGAGCTATCGCCCGGCCGGCGCCGCGAGCCGTCCGCCGAGCACCGCGTGTGCCCCCGGCTCCTGCACCACCGTCAGGCCACGCAAGCGGGCCCCGACAACCGGAAGCCGGATTGGCAGGACGGCGTCCCCCTCGGGACCCGGCTCGAACACCGGCCCCGCCTGTACCCGGCCGTCGTCGAGCTCGAGCTCGATCCGATAGGATCGGCGGGCGGGCGACAGCCCGAATGCATAGAGCAACGCGGCCGCACGCGCCGGATGCCAGAGAAGGTGCCCGCGGGCACCGCCCGCCGAGCGGGGCTCGAGCCGCGCGACCCCGAATCCGGGCATCCCCGCCAGGTCGGCAAGGGTCCGCTCCGGCGCGCCCCCGAGGAGCCGGTCGATCTCGGTGTCGCGGCGGCGGATGCTGCGGAGCAGGCTGTCGATGCGCGACGTGGCCGCCGCGAGCTCGGCCTCGAGCCGGGCCCGCTCTTCGGCGCCAGCGGCGGTCGCGGCCCGGGCGTCCGCCGTCTCCGCGCGCGCGGCCTCGAGCGCCCGCGCCAGGGTGTCGCGATGGGCCACGGCTTCCGCCCGCGCGGTCTCGACCTCGACCAGCCGCGCCGCCGCGCGGGCGCTCTCCGCACGTCGTTCCGCCTCTCGCTCGCGGAGGTCGTGGATCGTCCAGCCGACGAGCACGGCCAGCGCGAGAGCCAGCACCACGGCCGTTGCCGGAGCGAACCACCGCTCGCGTCGCAGGCCGACCTCCCAGCGGCTCCGCGGTCGCCCCACCGGCAGGCGGAAGAGCGCCCCCAGGCAATCGGCGCAGCCGGTCGCGAGATGAGCGCGAACTACTTCCGCCGGCTCCTCCGCTAGCTCGCCGGCGGCGTACGGTGGCAGGACGGCGCGCAGCTCGTCGTGCGTCACGCCGTCCGAGCATACCGTGTAGGCGTCAGAGACACACGGATCCGCATGCGGGTTTGCCCCAGGTGGGAGTAGAGCCTTTTCCGGTTGAGTTCGCCGCGCCCGAGGAGGTACCCTGTGTATCGCCATGGGGGTAGGAAAGTCGGCGCTGGCAAACGGAGTCGAGCATCGCGAGGGGTTCGAGGCGATGGCGGACGTCATCCTCTATCGGTGGTCGACCGAGCGCGATACGTGGGTGAGCGCGTCCGAGGTCGAGGAGGCGCGTGCGTACCTCGCGCGCCAGGGAATCGCGACCAGCGCTCTGCCCGACGGGCGCTTCACGCTGGCCGGCGAGTCGACTCGTGCCTTCGGCGCCGAGCGCCTCGTGCTGCTCGGGCTCCAACAGCTCCGCGGAACACGCGGCGCCTGAGGCTACCCGCGCGTCCGCCCGTGGCGTGCGGCAAGCGATCGTAGGCGCTCGGCCACCGCGGCGCCGGCGCCGCCGCCGAGCTCCTCGACGGTCCACGGCATCCGGTAGCCCCAGTTGTGCGGACCGACCGTCGCCGGCACGTTGACGCGCTCGCGCCCGCCGTACGCGTCCTGTAGCGGGAGGACGACGAGGTCGGAGCCGGCGGCGTAGAGACCGTCGAGCAGCGCGGCGTGGACGGCGGGAGTGAAATCGGCGCCGGCGTCGTGCAGGGCGGCAAAGAGTGGGACCTTCGCGAGCGCGCGACGTCCCTCGTCGCCGAGCTCGCCGCTCCACCAGGCAACGAGCGTACTGGTGTCGTGCGTGCCGCTGGTCGCCACGGAGAGGCGGGGATAGCCGAGGGGGTCGCGGAACGCCCCCGCGTCCTCCTCCCAGCGCAGGACCCGGTAGCCCGGGACGCCGAGCGCGGTGAGCGATCGACGGACGAACGGCGGCACGGTCCCGAGGTCCTCGGCGATCACCTGCGCGCCGCCCGCGGCCGAGAGCGCGACGCCGAGCAGGCGCTCGCCGAGCGCGAGCTGAGAAGCCTCGTCATCGGGCACGAAGCGTCCGTCCGCCCCGGGACAGAGTATCCACATCCGATAGTAGCCGACGACGTGATCGACGCGCACGGCGTCGAACAGGGCGCCCGCGCGGGCCATTCGCCCCCGCAGCCAGCGGAAGTCGCCGGCCGCCATCGCGTCCCATCGGTAGACGGGCAGGCCCCAGTCCTGGCCACGCTCGTTGAAGGCATCGGGCGGCGCGCCGACGTTGCAGCCGAGATCGAACTCGTCCTGGCGCGCCCACACGTCGGCACTGTCGCCCGCCACCATGAACGGGAGGTCGCCCTTCAAGCGCACGCCCGCCTCGGCGGCTGCCCGTCGTGCCCCGCTCCACTGCTCGGCAGCGAGCCACTGCACGTACTCGTGGAAGAACCGGCGTCGTTCGACCTCGCGCCCGGCCGCCGCCACCGCGGCAGGCTCACGATCTCGGAGCGCTGGCTCCCACGCGGTCCACGGGCGCTCGTCACGGCTCTCCTTGCACGCCCGGAACAGCGAGTAGGGGCCGAGCCAGTCGGCCGCCGCCACGCGAAAGCGCTCGAGGGCTGCAGCCCGCGCGCTCTGCCCGCGCCACTCGGTCGCCAGAAAGTGCTCGAACGCGATCTCGAGCGCGCGGCGCTTCACGGCGCGGACGGCGTCGTAGTCGATGTTGGCCTGCCCCCGGGCCGCCTCCAGGCGGGCGCGGTCGTCGGGCGCGAGGGCATCCTCACCACCGGCGGCCGCGAAGTCCTCCACTTCGCGCAGCGCGAGATAGATGGAGTCGATCGCGAACGCGCTGAGGACGGTGTACGGGCTCCGCTCTCCCGGCGCCGTCTCGACGATCGGCAAGAGCTGCAGGAGCCCGTGACCGGCGGTCGCGAGCCAGCGCACGAGCGGCGCCAGGTCGGCGATCTCCCCGATGCCCCAGTCACGTCGCCCGCGGACGGAGAAGAGCGGCAGCAGGATGCCGGCCTCGCGGCGGCCCTCGGACATGGCGCGCTTCAGCGTCCGATGCGGCTCTCGGCAACACCGTGCAGCCGCCGCAGGTCCATGATCCCCACGACCTGGCCGGTGTACCCGGACGTTTGCGCGAGGACCCAGAGCGCGGCCTCGGCCCCGACCTCCGTCGGCTCCCACGCGGAGTGGTCCATCCCGGGTGTGTTGTGAACGAACCCCTCGGAACCGATCGGGACGTCGATGCGGAGGCAGTTGACCGCGATGCCGTCGAGGGCGAGCTCCTCGGCCGCCCCGGTGGTCAGCCGCTCGAGCGCGGCCTTGGAGACACCGTACACGAGGAGGCTCCGGATCGGCAGCACCGCGGCGGCGGAGGAGATGTTGAGGATCGTCCCCTGCCCTCTCGCCTTCATGGCCGGCCGCGCCGCGCGCATGGCGAGCAGTGGGGCGCGCACGTTGACCTCCATGACCAGGTCCCATCGCTTCATGGGGATCGCGAGATCGCCGTCGAAGGTGATCGCCGCGTTGTTCACGAGGATGTCGAGGTGGCCGAAGGCCTCGAGCGCCCGCTCGACCATCGCCTCCGGCTCGCCCGGCCGCGAGAGGTCGGTGGGAATGGCTAGGCCGCGCCGGCCGCGAGCCTCGACAGCGCGCACGGTCTCGTCGATCGTGCCCGGAAGCTTGAGCGGCGCGGCGTCGGTCGCCCGCGCGGCGCAGGCGACGTCGGCCCCCGCCTCGGCGAGCGCGATGGCGAGCGCGCGGCCGACGCCGCGGCTCGCGCCCGTGACCAGGGCAACCTTGCCGGTGAAGTCGGCCGCCGGTGCCATGCAAGCGTATCTACCGCCCATGAGAACGGGATGCGAGCGCGCGACATCTCCCGTGTGTGATCGGCCCCAATAACCACTTGCTGGGATTGACGATCGCACTCCGCTCGGCCGATTGAATGCGCCTCATGAGAATCAGCGGAATCACCCGTCGCGGCTTGATCCGTGGCGCTGCGGCCGGTGCGGCGATCGCCGCCCTCCCGAAGTCCAGCCGCGCGGCGCTGCGCTCCGCCGACGTCATCGTGGTCGGCGCGGGGCTCGCCGGGCTCACCGCAGCCCGCGCGATCGCCGCGGCGGGCCGCTCCGTGCTCGTGCTCGAGGCCCGCGACCGGGTGGGAGGTCGCGTGCTCAACCATCCCCTCGACATCTCCCGGTACGCCGAGCTGGGCGGCATGTTCACCGGCCCGACGCAGGATCGCATCCAGGCGCTCGCCGAGGCGGTGGGCGTCGGGACCTTCCCGACCTACAACACCGGCAACAACGTCTTCTACGGTCCGAGAGGACGTGAGGAATACGCCAACAACACGCCCCTCGGCACGGCGCCGGTCGATCCCGTCGTCGACCCGGACATCATCGCGGCCGTCGCTCAGCTCGATCAGATGTCCACCAGCGTACCCGTCGACCAGCCCTGGACGGCGGCCAGCGCCGACGACTGGGACCGCCAGACGCTCGACGCGTGGCTGCGCGCGAACACCACCGGCAACGCCGAGTTCATGGCGGTCACGTCGGCGGCCACCGAAGCGATCTTCGGCTCTGAGCCGCGCGAGCTCTCCCTCCTCTACACGCTCTTCTACATCGCGGCCTCGGGGAACGAGCAGAACGCCGGCACGTTCGAGCGCAACTTCAACACCGCCGGGGGCGCGCAGGAGAGCCGCTTCGTAGGTGGGGCGCAGACGATCGCGCTGCGCGTGGCGGACGGGCTCGGAAGCCGCGTCCGGCTGAGCACGCCGGTGACGCGCATCGAACAGTCATTTGCTCGCCTGACGGTCTACTCCGGCCGCCATCGCTTCTTCGCACAGCGCGTGATCGTCGCCATCCCACCGACGCTCGCCGGCCGCATTCAATACGACCCGCCGCTACCACCGCTCCGCGACCAGCTCACCCAGCGCATGCCGCAGGGCTCGCTCATGAAGTTCGAGGCGATCTACGACACGCCCTTCTGGCGCGCCCATGGTCTCTCCGGCCAGGCGGTCAGCGAGAACGGCCCGATCAAGGTCACCTTCGACACGTCGCCGGCCGACGGCAGCCTCGGGATCATGATGGGCTTCATCGGCGGTCACGAGGCGCGCTTCTGGGAGAACCAGCCCGCCAGCGACCGGCGCAGCGCCGCCCTGCAGAACTTCGCCAACTACTTCGGCAACGAGGCGCTCAACCCGCGCGACGTCGTCGAGTTCAACTGGGCGGCCGAGACGTGGAACCGCGGGTGCCCGGTCGCCGTTCTCGGGCCGGGAACGCTGATCGACTTCGGCGTGGCGCTACGGACGCCGGTCGACCGGATCCACTGGGCCGGCACCGAGACGTCGACGTTCTGGAACGGCTACATGGACGGCGCGGTGCGCTCGGGCGAGCGCGCGGCGCAGGAAGTGCTGGCCGCGCTGTAGCGCCGGACAGCTCGTCCGGAGCTACCCCCGGCGCGTCCCGCGGTGTCAGCGGCAGACGAAGTCTCGAGGTGCGACCCGGTTCAACGGCAGGTCGCGACGTGGTCCATCGTACCGCGGGAGGAGGCGCCGGAGGGGACAGGCGCCGCGAGCAGATCCTCGTCGACGGCGGGCAGCGCGGGATGGCGGAGAGCTCGACGTTGCGTGCCTCCGCGTGACCGGGTTCAGGCGCTCGGCGCTCGCGTGCCCACCTGACGATGCCGAGTCAGCCGAGCACGACGTGCACCCGGTGCGTGGCGCCGTCGTCGGCGAGCACGATCGCCGCACCGCCCGCGAGCGGCGCGCCGTCGAGCTCGACGCGTGATACTCCGCGCGTCACGCTCCGGGGGTTCTCGACCGTGATCTCATAGCGCGCCGAGTGGTGGCGGAGGGTGATCTCGAAGCCACGCCAGCCGCGCGGGATGCACGGGTCGAGGTGAAGCGTGCCACCCCGGACGCGGAAGCCCAGGATCCACTCGATGCCGGCGCGATGCATCCAGCCAGCGGAGCCCGTGTACCAGGTCCAGCCGCCGCGGCCCACGTGCGGTGGCTCGGCATAGACGTCGGCCGCCACCACGTAGGGTTCGACCTTGTAGCGGTGGACGCCGGCGCGCGTGCTGGTGTGGTTGATGGGGTTCAGGATCGCGAATAGCTCGCCCGCCTTGTCGCCCTCGCCGAGCGCCGCGAACGCCAGCACGGCCCAGAGTGCGGCGTGCGTGTATTGGCCGCCGTTCTCGCGCACGCCCGGGAGGTAGCCCTGCACGTAGCCCGGATCGCGCGCAGGGTGATCGAAGGGCGGCGTGAAGAGAAGGACCAGGTCGTCGCCACGCCGAACCAGGTACTTCTCCACCGCCGCCATGGCGCGAGCCGCGCGGGCGTGGTCGGCGCCGCCGGAGATCACCCCCCACGATTGGGCGATCGAGTCGATGCGGCATTCGTCGTTGGTGACCGAGCCGAGCGGGGTGCCGTCATCGAAGTAGGCGCGGCGGTACCAGTCGCCGTCCCAGGCCTCACGCTCGAGCGCCGCCTGCAGGGCGTCCCCGTGCCGCTGCCAGGCGTCGGCGCGCTGGTGCTCGCCGCGCAGCTCGGCCAGCCGGGCGAACTCTCGAAGGGTGGCGTACAGGAACCAGCCGAGCCAGACGCTCTCGCCCGCGCCCTCGTGCCCGACGCGGTTCATGCCGTCGTTCCAGTCGCCGGTGCCCATGAGGGGAAGCCCGTGGCTGCCGACGCGCAAGCTCCGATCGAGCGCGCGGGCGCAGTGCTCGAAGAAGGTGGCCGGCTCGCGTGCCACGCCGGGCTCGAAGTACGCCTCTCCCTGACCGGCGGCGAGGGCCGGCCCTTGGAGGAACGGCACGACCTCGTCGAGCAGGCCGGGGTCGTTCGTCACGTCGAGGTAGTGGATGGTGGCGTACGATAGCCAGACGAGGTCGTCAGAGATGCGGGTGCGCGTGCCGCGGCCGGACGGCGGATGCCACCAGTGCTGCACGTCTCCCTCGACGAACTGGCGGCTGGCGGCACGCAGCAGGTGCTCGCGTGCCACCTCCCGCTCCGAGACCGCCAGCGCCATGACGTCCTGGAGCTGGTCGCGGAAGCCGTAGGCGCCGCCCGCCTGGTAGAACGCCGAGCGCGCCCAGACGCGGCAGGCGAGTGTCTGGTAGAGGAGCCAGCGGTTGAGGAGCAGGTCCATCGACCGGTCGGGGGTCTTCACCTGGACGGCGCCGAGGATGTCGTCCCAGTGCGTGGTGACGGCGCGCAGGACGGCATCGACGTCGGCCGCTCGGTAGCGGGTGACGAGCGCCCGCACATCCTCGACCGTGGCTGCCTGTCCGAGGAGCAAGACGACGTCCGCCCGGCCCCCGGGGCGCAGCTCGATCGTCTCCTGGAGCGCAGCGCACGGGTCGAGCCCCGCCCCGACCCTGCCGGAGAGCGCGGTGCCGCGCTCGAGCGCCGCGGGGCGATCAAGTGTGCCGTTGCGGCCGAGGAACTCGGTACGGTCGCCCGTCCAAGCTGTTTGCCGTCCGCCCAGGTCGGCAAATGCCAGCCGGCTCGCGAACTCACCGTTCCACGGATTTCGCGCCAGCAGGGCGCCACAGCCCGCGTCGATCTCGGTGACCACGTGTGGCGACGAAACGCTGCGGGAGGCACCCAGCACCCACTCGACGTACGCCGTAACCGAGAGGCGCCGGGCGCGGCCGGAGCGGTTCTCGATCACGAGGCGCAGGATCTTGACCGGGTCCTCGGGCGGGACGAGCTGGAGCAGGTCGAGCGCGATCCCGTGCGACGTATGCTCGAAGCGGCTGTAGCCCTGGCCGTGGCGGACGAGGTAGGGGGCCGCCTCCTCGCGGATCGGGAGGGCCGTCGGGCCCCACAGCTCGCCGCTCTCCTCGTCGCGGATGTACAGGGTCTCGCCCGGAGGATCGCAGACGGGATCGTTCGACCACGGCGTGAGCTGGTTCTCGCGGCTGTTGACCGACCAGGTGTAGCCGCCGCCCGACTCGGAGACCTGGAAGCCGAAGCTCGGATTCGCCACCACGTTGACCCATGGCGCCGGTGTCCACTGGCCCTCGCCCAGGACGGTGACGTACTCCCGTCCGTCGGCCGCGAAGCCGCCGAGCCCGTTGAAGAATTCGAGGTCCGGGAGCGGCGGTGGCGCCTCGGGCGCAGGGCGGGTTCGAGCGCGCCGTACTGCAGGCACCGAGGGCACGGCCTCCGCGCGCTCCACGCGGTTCACCTGCTCGGCGAGCGTGCCGTGCCGACTGAGGAGCACGGCCCGCGCCCCGGTCTGCAGCACGAGCCGATCGCTGGGCGAGAGGCGGTCGCCGCGCAGGATGAACACCCCCCCGTGCGGCTGGTGTTCCTCGTGTCCGAGCTTCGACTGGCTCGCCCGGAC
>Ga0070699_100003618_pt1 | contig 13664 bp, 13 predicted proteins | sample KBSK1503metaG_FD_65473 | JGI IMG/M metagenome (GOLD analysis project Ga0070699, IMG submission 65473) | Corn, switchgrass and miscanthus rhizosphere microbial communities from Kellogg Biological Station, Michigan, USA - KBS K1-50-3 metaG | ecosystem: Host-associated > Plants > Roots >...
GTCGCCGTGCTGCTCGCCGACCTCTCGCTCAACATTCCCGACTTCCGCGCCGCCGAGCGGACCTTTCAGCTGCTCGTGCAGGTGGCCGGCCGCGCCGGCCGCGGCGACGCCCCGGGCCGTGTGATCGTGCAGACCTTCCGTCCAGACCATCCGAGCGTAGTCGCCGCCATCACCCACGACTACGCGGCCTTCATGGCGCGCGAGCTCGAGCGGCGCCAGGCGCTCGGCTACCCGCCCTTCGCGCGGCTGGTGAACGTCCGCCTCGAGGGTCGCGACGACGCGGGCGTGGAGCGCGCGGCGCGCGATCTCGCGGTGCGCCTCCGCCGCCAGGCCAAGAGCCTCAAGCTCGGCGACGAGGCCGTCCTCGGCCCGGCGCCGCCGCCCGTGGCGCGGGTGCGCGGCCGGTATCGCTGGCAGATCCTGCTTCGCGCCTCCGAGGTGCGCGCGCTGCGCGCGCTCGCCCGGCTCGCGGCCGCCACCGCGTCCACGCTCGACCGCGGCCACGTCCGGCTCGCCGTTGATGTCGATCCGTACAGCATGTTATGAATTGGAATTCCCCGGTCTCTCCCTGCCATGGCTCTCCGTCCGATACTGACGTACCCGGATTCGCTCCTGAAGCAGCGTGCCGCGGCGGTTACCTGCATCGGCGCCGACGTGGTGCAGCTGGTCGATGACATGACCGAGACGATGTACGCGGCTCCGGGCGTCGGCCTCGCCGCGACCCAGGTGGGCGTGAGCCAGCGGGTCATCGTGCTCGACGTGCACGACGAGGACGAGTCGGCGGGAAAGCGCCTCTTGAAGCTCATCAACCCCGAGATCGTCGAGCGCGAGGGGACGATCGTCTGGGAAGAGGGCTGCCTCTCAGTGCCGGACCTCACGGCACCCGTCACGCGCGCCCGCCGGATCCTGGTGCGCGCCTGGACGCCCGAGGAGCGGGAGATCGAGGTCGAAGGCGAGGAGCTGCTGGCGGTGGCGCTGCAGCACGAGATCGATCACCTCGACGGCAAGCTCTTCCTCGACCGTCTCTCGCGGCTGAAGCGCGACCTCTATCGGGCGCGGCAGCGCAAGCTCGAGCGGCAAGGGCGAAAGGGCGCGGGCGGAACGCGACCCGTGCTCATCTGACGGGAGCCGCGCACGGCCAAGCCGTGATCCGCTGGCGCATCGTCTTCATGGGCACGCCCGCCTTCGCGTGCCCGAGCCTCGAGCGCCTGCTTTCCGGTCCCGACGCGGTAGTGGCGCTCGTCTGCCAGCCTGACCGGCCACGCGGACGCGGGCTCGCGCTCGTCGCCCCGGAGACCAAGCAGCTCGCGCTCGCGCGCGGCGTCCCGGTGCTCCAGCCCCAGCGCCTCCGCGACCCTGCGTTCCAGGAGCAGCTGCGCGGGCTCGCCCCCGACCTGATCGTCGTCGCAGCGTACGGGAAGATCCTGCCGCGGTCGGTGCTCGACATTCCGCCGCACGGCTCGATCAACGTCCACGCCTCGCTGCTGCCCCGCCACCGCGGCGCGGCGCCCATCCAGTGGGCCATTCTCGCCGGCGACCGAGTGACCGGCGTCACCATCATGATGATGAACGAGGAGATGGACGCGGGCGACGTCCTCCTCGAGCGCCGGACACCCATCACGGACGACGACACCGCCGGCACCCTCGGCGACCGGCTCGCCCATCTCGGCGCCGCCGCCCTAGCCGAGGCCGTCGACGGTCTCCAGCAGGGCACGCTGCGTCCACGTCCGCAGCCCAGCGAGGGCGTCATCTTCGCGCCTCGGATCGAGCGCGAGCAGGGCCGGCTGGACTGGCGGCGGCCCGCGGACGAGCTTGCGCGAACGGTCCGCGCGTTCGCCCCCGCCCCCTCTGCATTCACCACGCTCGGCGGCCAGGTGTTGAAGGTACATCGGGCCGTCGCCGAACCGGGCGGCCGAGCCACGTCCGCGCCAGGCACGGTGCTCGATGCCGGTCCGGGCGGCATCCTCGTGACGACGGGCGCCGGCCGGCTGCTCCTCCTCGAGGTGCAGCTCGAGGGAAGGCGCCGGCTCTCGGCTGCCGACTTCCTCGCCGGCCATCGCGTGCCGGCGGGCACATGCCTCGGCGCGGAATAGAGACGGCGGCGGCCGACGCCCGCCGGATCGCCTTCGAAGTCCTGGTCCGCGTCGAGACGAGCGAGGCCTTCGCGGACGTCCTGCTAGCTCGCCGCCTCGCCGACCCGTGCCTGCCGCCGCGGGAGCAGGCGCTGGCGACGCGCCTCGTCTACGGGACCCTCGCCTGGCAGGGCCGCCTCGACTTCCACCTGGCGCCGCTCCTCCGCGACACGGCGGTCGACCGTCTCGATCCGCCGGTCCGCGCCGCGCTCCGTCTCGGCCTCTACCAGCTCGTCTTCCTCGACCGGGTGCCGGCATACGCGGCGGTCGACGCGAGCGTGCGGCTGGCCCGCGTCGCGGGGCCCGGGGCGAGCGGGCTGGTCAACGCAGTCCTCCGGCGAGCTGCGGCGCTCGGCCGTACCGGCCTGCTGCTCCCGACCGACAGTGATCCGATTTCCCGCCTCGCCGTCGAGTGGTCGCATCCGCGGTGGCTGGTCGCCCGCTGGGCAGACCAATTCGAGCCCGACGCGTTGTCCGCGCTGCTCGCGGCCAACAACGCAGCGGCGCCCACCGCGCTCCGGGTCAACCGGCTGGTCGCGACGCGGGAGGCGCTTCGTGCCGAGCTCTCGGCCGAAGGTATCTCGGTGACGCCCGCCACGTGGGCGCCCGACGGGCTTCTCGTCGAGCGGGGTGCCGCGCGGCTGCGCGCGCTGCGCGCCTGGGACGAGGGTCGTTTCGCCTTCCAGGGCGAGGCGTCGCAGGTCGTCGCGTCCCTGCTCGGCGTCGAGCCCGGGATGCGGGTGCTCGACGCCTGCGCCGCGCCGGGAGGCAAGACCGGGCAGCTCGCGGCGTTGCTCGCCGACCGGCCGCTCGTCGTCGCGCTCGATCGACGGCCCGACAAGCTCCGCCGCGTGCTCGCGGAGACGCGGCGCCTGCGGGCACGTACCGTCGTGGCCGCCGCCGGCGACGCGCGGCGGGCGCCCCTCGCCGGAGCGTTCGACGCGGTGCTGGTGGACGCCCCGTGCAGCGGCCTCGGCACGCTGCGCCGCCATCCCGAGCTCCGCTGGCGCCGCCGGCCCGAGGACATTCCACGTCTCGCCGCCCTGCAGCGGGAGATCCTCGCGGGTGTCGCCCCCCTCGTTCGCCGCGGAGGAGTCCTGGTCTACGCCGTGTGCACGCTCACCGTCGAGGAGAACGAGCAGGTGATCGCCGCGGTCTCCGCCGCCCATCCGCGCCTCCTCGTCGAGGACGTTGGGGACCATCTTCCGCCCGCGGCCGCTCCGCTCGCCGACACGAAGGGGTTTCTTCGCACCCTGCCCCACCCCCACGGCCTGGACGGCTTCTTCGCGGCCCGCCTGCGGGCACGGGACTGAGCCCGCCGGATCGGCCTGGAATCGGCGCCGGTGTTCCGTTAGACGACGGTCGTGCCGACGATCGCACCCTCCATCCTGTCGGCGGATTTCGGCCGGCTCGCGGACGAGGCGCGCGCGGCGGCCGCGGCCGGCGCCGACTGGCTGCACGTCGACGTCATGGACGGACACTTCGTGCCGCCGATCACGATCGGGCCCGCGGTGGTTCAGGCGCTCCGTCGCGCCACGACGCTGCCCCTCGACGTGCACCTCATGATCCAGCACCCGGAGCGCCACGTGTCCGAGTTCGTCCGGGCCGGCGCGACCGGCGTCACGGTGCACGTCGAGGCCGAGACCGACGTCGCGGCGACGCTCGCCGCGATCCGCGCCGCCGGCGCCCGGCCCGGTCTCGCGCTCAACCCACCGACGCCGCTCGACCAGGTGCGGCCGTACGTCGAGACGATCGACCTGTTGCTCGTGATGAGCGTCAACCCGGGCTGGGGTGGACAGCCGTTCGTCGAGGGCTCGCTCGAGAAGCTCGCGGCCGCGCGGCGGCTGCGCTCCGAGACCGGCGGGGGCTTCTGCATCGAGGTGGACGGCGGCATCAAGCCTCACAACGCCGCGCTCGCGGCGGCGGCCGGCGCGGATGTGCTGGTGGCGGGTTCGGCGGTCTTCGAGTCGCGCGACTACGCCGCGGCGATCCGCGCGCTGCGCGGCGCTTCGGCCTGACATCAGGCCGGGGGGACGGGCCGCCCGCCCTCGTTTTCGGCCCGCCCCCGGTTCCGGCCACACGCCGCGGCTCAGCCGCCGCGGCCTTTGGAAACGGGCTTCTGGTCGCCGACGCCGATCTGGTCCTTCAGGCGCTCGTAGAGCTTCTCGCCGACCCCCTTGACCTTGATCAGGTCCTCCGGCTTGCCGAACGGCTCCTGCGCTCGGTACTCGATGATCGCCTGCGCCTTGGCAGGTCCGATTCCAGGGAGCCGCGCGAGCTCTTCCGCGCTCGCGGTGTTCAGGTCGACGCGGTGCCCTTCCTCGACCGGCGCGGCGCCGGCGGCGACGGCGCCGCGCCCGGACCCGACGAGCACCAGGCCGCAGAGGAGCCCAGCCACCACCGCCTTGCTGATCCGTTGCATCTCCACCTCCTTCTGGCGCCCCTGCGGCGCCGCTTTCCGGCCACTGCAAGGCAAGGCGCATGCCGGGCGGGACGACGCAGAAACTCGCGAGGTCTTCGGCCCGCGTGAACGCGTCGGTGAAACGCTCCGTCTCAGCCCGCGCCGCGACCTTCCTTTTCCGGAGCAGGTATGTTAACGGCGGTTCCTCTCCCACAGCGTATCTTCACGGGGTGTAGCTCAGCCTGGAAGAGCACTGCGTTCGGGACGCAGGAGCCGCTGGTTCAAATCCAGTCACCCCGACTGTCGTGGCACGCGTGGGGGAGAAGGCTGCTGGAGGCGCTCTCGGGTGAAGGGCTGGCGCCGATCGGTCGGCATGGCGCTGATGGTGGGTGTGATGGGTGCGCCGGGCCGCGCCGAGCGCGCGACGACCATTGCGGTCGAGGGCGCGCCCGGCGAGATGCGCGGGACGGACGTAGGCGCGGGAGCGGGCGGACTTCTCGACGAGATTCGCGCGCTCCGTGCCGACGTCGCCGCCCTTCGCGAGCGCCCGGAGCCCGCGTCCGCGGCGGACATCGAACGGTTGCGCACGGAGCTGCAACGGCTGGCGACGGTGGACCGCGATCTTTCCCGCCGGCTCGACGAGCGGCTCCCCTCCGCAGGCTCCGCCGACCAGGGCGGCGACGGCGTCGCCGGCATTCCGTGGACGGCGCTCATCGCCGGAATGCTCGCGGGCTTGGGTCTCGCACGGCTCGCGCAGAGGCGCAGGGATCGCCGCCAGCGAGGCCGGCTCCGCGTCTGAGGTCGCCGCCGGGCGCGCTGCACAAAAAGCAGGCGTCGCCCATGAGTTGGGCATGGGGATTTTCCGGCGAGTGCATCCCCGGTTGCCATCTCTTGCCACCGAGCCCTCGACCATGGCACCAGAGTTGCTGCTCGCATCAGGAAGCGAGCGGGGGGTACAGCATGGTGACTACCAACCGGTCGTGCAGGGCGACGCTGCCTTGGCGCGCGGGGCTGTTCGTCGCGGCCCTGGGCATCGCCTGCGGCGCGTGTCCTGCGTTCGCCGACGAGGCCGCAAAGATCGACTCCGGCGACACCGCCTGGATGCTCACGTCGTCGGCGCTCGTTCTCATGATGACCGCGCCGGGCCTCGCGCTCTTCTACGGCGGCCTGGTGCGCGCCAAGAACACACTCAGCGTCCTCATGCAGAGCTTCATCATGATGGCGCTGATCAGCGTGCAGTGGGTGCTGTGGGGGTACACTCTGGCATTCGGGCCGGACCACGGGCACGTGGTCGGCGGCCTCGACTGGCTCGGGCTCCGGCACGTCGGCCTCGCACCCAATGCCGACTACGCGCCGACCATCCCGCACCAGACCTACATGATCTACCAGGCGATGTTCGCGATCATCACGCCGGCGCTCATCACGGGGGCGTTCGCCGAGCGCATGAAGTTCAGCGCGTTCGTCGTCTTCTCGCTCCTCTGGGCGACGCTCGTCTACGATCCGCTGGCGCACATGGTGTGGGGGACGGGCGGCCTCGTGGGCAAGGTCTGGGGCGCGCTCGACTTCGCGGGTGGCACGGTCGTGCACATCAGCTCCGGGGTGTCGGCGCTCGTCTGTGCGGTCGTGATCGGCAAGCGGCTGGGATTCGGCAACGAGCCGATGCCGCCGCACAACCTGCCGTTGACCGTGACCGGCGCCGCGCTCCTCTGGGTCGGCTGGTTCGGCTTCAACGCCGGCAGTGCCGTCGCCGCGAACGCGCTCGCGACCAGCGCCTTCGTCGCCACCAATACCGCGACGGCCGCGGCCGCGCTCTCGTGGATGGCGGCCGAGTGGCTGGGCAAGGGGAAACCGACCGTGCTCGGCGCGGCCAGCGGCGCGGTTGCGGGCCTCGTCGCCATCACGCCCGCCTCCGGCTTCGTCGAGCCGATGCCGGCGCTCCTCATCGGGGCGGTCGCCGGCGTGCTCTGCTATTTGGCGTGCAACTTGAAGGCGGCGCTCGGCTGGTACGACGACGCGCTCGACGTCGTCGGCGTGCACGGTGTCGGCGGCACGTGGGGCGCGATCGCCACGGGTCTCTGGGCGACGGCGCGCGTCAACCCGGACGTCTTCGCGCCCAAGGGGCCCGCGGTGAGCGAAGGGCTGTTCATCTCGGGGCACTGGGGACTGCTCGGCAACCAGGTCCTCGCCGTGCTCGTGTCCTACGGGCTCGCCATCGCCGGCTCACTCGCCTGCCTGGCGATCACCAGCGCCGTGACGGGCGGCCTGCGTGTCAACGAGGACGACGAGTTCGCGGGCCTCGATCTCTCGCAGCACGGCGAGAGCGCATACGTGTTCGGCGCGGGCGGTTACGGGCCGATCGGGCAGAGCGCCTTCGCGGCGCGGCCGATCGAGCGTGCCGCGACGCGCGCCGCGAAGGTGGCGGAGTGAACCACCTTTGCAAGGAAAGACGGCTTGGCGTAAACGAGTGACCCGCATTCCGATCGCCCGGAGGCATCCATGAAGAAGGTCGAAGCGATCATCAAACCGTTCAAGCTCGACGAGGTGAAGGAGAGCCTCTCTGCCATCGGTGTGCAGGGCATCACCGTGAGCGAAGTGAAGGGCTTCGGACGCCAGAAGGGCCACACCGAGCTCTACCGGGGGGCGGAATACGTCGTCGATTTCCTGCCGAAGGTCAAGCTCGAGATCATCGTGCGCGATGAGCAGGTGGCAGACGTCGTGGAAACGATCGAGAAGGCGGCAAAGACCGGACGGATCGGCGATGGGAAGATATTCGTCCTGCCGATCGACGAGGTGGTTCGCATCCGCACGGGAGAGCGAGGCGGCGACGCAATTTAATTTTTGAGCCGGAGGAGGGGCTCGGTAATGGCAACCCAGACACCCAAGGACGTAGTGAAGTTCGCGAAGGACAACAAGGTCGAGGCCGTGGACCTGAAGTTTCTCGACCTGCTCGGGATCTGGCAGCACTTCACCATCCCGACCAGCGAGCTCTCGGAGGAGCTGTTCGAGGAGGGAAACGGCTTCGACGGTTCGTCGATCCGTGGCTGGCAGCCGATCCACGCCTCGGACATGCTCGTCGTGCCCGACCCCACCACCGCGGTGATGGACCCCTTCACCGCCATCCCCACCCTCAGCCTGATCTGCAACATCACCGATCCGGTGACCAAGGAGGACTACTCGCGCGACCCGCGCAACATCGCGCGCAAGGCCGAGGCCTACCTCAAGTCCACCGGCGTCGGCGACGTCGCGTACTTCGGGCCGGAACCCGAGTTCTTCGTGTTCGACGAGGTGCGCTACGAGCAGAACCAGCACACCGGCTTCTACCTGATCGATTCCGCCGAGGGGCAGTGGAACACGGCGCGCGTGACGGATCCGGTGAACAGCCGGATGGGCGTGCTCACCGAGGGGAAGAACCTCGGCTACAAGCCGCGTTACAAGGAAGGGTACTTCCCCGTCCAGCCCACCGACACCCAGCAGGACATCCGCGGCGAGATGGTGCGCGAGATGGAGAAGCTCGGCTACCGGGTCGAGAAGCACCACCACGAGGTGGCGACCGCCGGTCAGGCCGAGATCGACCTCCGCTTCCTCTCGTTGGTCAAGATGGGCGACGCGCTCATGTGGTACAAGCACATCGTCAAGAACGTCGCGCGCCGCTACGGCAAGACCGCCACCTTCATGCCGAAGCCGATCTTCGGCGACAACGGCAGCGGCATGCACACCCACCAGTCGATCTGGAAGGGCGAGAAGCCGCTCTTCGCCGGCGACAAGTACGGGGGCATGAGCGAGCTCGGGATGCACTACATCGGCGGCATCCTGAAGCACGCGCCGGCGCTCGCGGCCTTCACCTGCCCCACCGTGAATTCCTATCGTCGGCTGGTGCCGGGCTTCGAGGCGCCGATCAACCTGGCGTACTCGAGCCGCAACCGCTCGGCCGCGGTCCGCATCCCGATGTACTCACCGTCGCCCAAGGCCAAGCGCATCGAGGTGCGCTTCCCGGACCCGGCGTGCAACGGCTACATCGCCTTCTCGGCGATGCTGATGGCCGGCCTCGACGGCATCGAGCGGCGCCTCAACCCCGGCAATCCGCTCGACAAGGACATCTACGCGCTCACGCCCGAGGAGCTGAAGGACGTTCCCAAGATGCCGGGGTCGCTCGACGAGGCGCTCGAGAACTTGAAGCGTGACCACGACTTCCTGCTGAAGGGCGACGTGTTCACGGCTGACGTGATCGAGACGTGGATCGAGTGGAAGATGTCGAACGAGGTGAGCGCGATCCGCCTGCGTCCGCACCCGCACGAGTTCGCGCTCTACTTCGACGCCTGAGCAGGTAAACTGCAGAAGCTGAACGGCGGAGCGGGCCTGGAGCCCCTCCGCCGTTGCTTCCTTCCCGTCCCGCGCGGCGCCGGGTCAGGTCTTCTTGGCCGCCCGATGCTTCTTGGCCGGGGCAGGCGCCGTGCAGTTCTTCACGCGTGCCGCCGAGACCTTCAAGTCCTTCTGCACGTCCTCCTCGGACTTGCCGGCCGCGATCGCGTCCTTGATCTGCTTGCACGAGACGGTCGATCGCTTGTGCGCCGCCAACGCCGGAGAGCCGACGAGCACCGCAGTCACCAGGGCTGCCACCATCGTCACGCCGATCCGCTTCACCTGAGCTCACCCCCTTTCCGGTCCGGTCTAGCAAAGATGCTTCGCGCGGTCTGTATCACGAGCCCTCGGCGGGTGCCATAGAGCGCGCCTGCGCGTGCGCTTCGGCCTAGCGGTTTTCTCGCGCTCGAAAACTGTGCGATAAACATACGCGTGCGCGGACCGTCGACCGCGCTAGCTTTCCCGCATGAAGCAAACTCTCGCCTTGCTGCTCAAGTTCGCCGTCACGCTGGGGATCTTCGTGGCGATCTTCATCGAGTTCGGCGGGGGCTACGCGCCCGTCCGGACCGCGGAGCTCGCCGCCCCCGGGGCCTTCGAGACGACCAACCCGGATCTCCCGGGCCTGGTCGGCCGCCTGCGTGCGCGGCTGCGCGGGGCCCCGCTTCCCCCTCCGCGGGTGGCGGTGTCCCTACACGACGTGTGCCTGGCTGCCGCTGAACGCCCGGTATTCGTGCACACTGCCGACGGCTCGATGCGTCGCTTCAAACCGCTCCGCCACTGTGGCGAGGGCGGGCTCGTGACCGTCTTCTCTCCCGCCGGCGGGAGCTTCGTACCGGTGCGGCTCGCCGAGGCACCGCCCGAGGTCTACTTCCGGCTGCAGGGCTTCCAGCTGGTGCCCGCCGAGCCGAGGGAGCTGTGGGCCGAGATCCGCGGCCTTCGCCTGGGCGTCTTCCTCCCCTGGTTTCTCGCCGCGATGGCGATCAAGCTCGCCGGCATCTTCGCCAACGTCCTGCGCTGGCAGATCCTGTTGCGCGGGCAGGGAATCGAGCTCGGCTTCGGCTTCCTCACGCGGAGCTACTTCATCGGCCGGTACTTCGGCATCGTCACGCCGAGCACCATGGGGCTCGACGCCTGGCGCCTCTACGACACGATTCGTCTGACGCGTCGGCCGGTCGAGTGCACCACCGTGCTGGCCGTGGAGCGCGTCCTCGGCCTGGTCGGGCTGTTCGCCGTGATCCTGCTCTTCATGCCCTTTGCGGGACGCATCACGCACGGGCAGTCGATCGGCGAGCTGGTGGCCGCCATGAAGATGCCGCTCGCCGCTACCGCCGTCTTCGGCGTCCTGATCCTGCTTCAGCCCGCCTGGTTCAGGGGCTGGCTCCGCGTCCTGCCCGGCGAGCGGACCCGACGTTTCGCCGCGAGCGCCGTCGATGCCGCCACCGCCTACGGCGATCGCCGCGGCTATCTCGTCCTCGCCCTCGCACTCGCGATCGTCGGCCAGCTGACGACGACACTCATGTACTTCGCCAACGCGATGTCGCTCGCTACCCAGAACGTCAACGCCAGCGAGGTCCTGTTCGCGTCCGCGGTGATGACCTTCGGCACGTTCGTCGCGCCGTCCGCCTCGGGAGAGGGCGTGCGCGAGCTGGTCTTCGTCTGGCTCCTCGGCAGCCGGGCGGGTGCCGCCAAGGCGTTTCTGATCGGCAACCTCGGCTTCTGGATCGAGAAGATCCCGCTGTCCGTACCCGGGGGACTCCTTCTCCTCCTGCGCCGCGACCCGGCGCTGCAGGGCATCGGGCGCGAGGAGCTCCTGCGGATGCGGCGCGAGGCGGAAGCCGAGCAGCCCGTCCGGCCGCGCGCCACCGGCTGATCGACACGCCTTGACTCGCGACGGCGGCGCATCATGATCGCCTGGATGCGGCGTCTCGCCCTCGGGCTCGTCCTGGCGCTCGGGATTCTCGGCAGTCTCCTCATCGTCTGGACGCGCCGGGGCGCCGAGGCCCCCGAGTACGTCACCGCCCCGGTCGATCGCGGGCCCATCACCGCGACCGTCGCCGCCACCGGCACGGTCAACCCGGTCACCACGGTGCAGGTGGGCACGTACGTCTCCGGTCCCATCCAGGCGATCTACGCCGACTTCAACACGCCGGTCCGCCGCGATCAGCTGCTCGCCCGGATCGACCCACGCCCGTTCCAGGTGAAGGTGGACGACGCAGCGGCCGCACTGGCCAACGCGCGCGCGCAGCGCGACAAGGACCGCGCCGACGCGGCGCTCCGGGCCCTGACGCTCGGGCGCACTCGCCGTCTGCGGACCAGAGATCTCGTCTCCGCGAGCGATCTCGACCTGGCGGTGAGCCAGGACCGGCAAGCGCGCGCGCAGATGGCCCTCGACGAGGCCGGGATCCAGTCGGCGGAGGCGAAGCTGCGCGAGGCTCAGGTGAACCTCGACTACACCGAGATCACCTCACCCGTCGACGGCGTGGTGGTGGCGCGGAACGTCGCCGTGGGCCAGACGGTGGCGGCCACGTTCCAGACGCCCACGCTCTTCCTCGTCGCCGGTGACCTCGCCAAGATGGCGGTCGACGCGAGCGTCAGCGAGTCGGACATCGGCGGGGTTGCACCCGGGCAGGAGGTGTCGTTCACCGTCGACGCCTACCCCGCCGACGCCTTCCATGGCCGTGTCGAGCAGGTGCGCAACGCTCCCGTGACGGTACAGAACGTGGTGACCTACGACGTCGTCGTCGGCGTCGAGAACGCCGACCTCCGCTTGAAGCCCGGCATGACGGCCAACGTCACCGTCACGACGGCGAGCCGCGCCGACGCGCTGCGCGTGCTGACGGGAGCGCTGCGCTTCCGGCCGCCCGCGGTGGCCGGGGACGGTGGCTCGGCGACCGCCGCGGAGGCGCCGGACGAGCGGGGTCCTCGCGTGTGGGTGCTCGACGGAGACGGCCATCCGCGCGCTGTCGGCATCACGACCGGCGTCGCCGACGACCGCTTCACCGAGGTGACGAGCGGCCTGCGCGAGGGCGATCGCGTCATCACCGCCCTCCACCGCGCGGCGGCGCCGGTCTCCACCGGCACGGCGCCGAGCTTCGCGCCCGCCCGGCGCGCTCACTGATGCACCGTGATCGACGTCCGTGACCTGCACAAGACCTACGAGCTCGACCACGCCTCGAACGTCGTCGAGGCGCTGCGCGGTGTCAGCCTGGCGGTTCGCACGCGCGAGTTCCTCGCCATCATGGGAGCGTCGGGATCGGGAAAGTCGACGCTGCTGAACATCCTCGGCTGTCTCGACCGGCCGACCGCCGGGCAGTACTGGTTCGACGGCGAAGACGTCGGGCGCCTCGACGCCGACCGGCGCGCCGAGATCCGCAATGCCAAGATCGGCTTCGTGTTCCAGAGCTTCAACCTGCTGCCGCGCACGACGGCGCGGGAGAACGTCGAGCTACCGCTCGTCTACGGTTCGGCGGCGATCACCGAGCACCGGGCGCGCGCCGAGGCGGCGCTCGCCGCCGTCGGCCTCGCCGAGGCGGCCGGCCGCTTCCCGAACGAGCTCTCCGGCGGCCAGCAGCAGCGCGTCGCCATCGCACGTGCCCTGGTGAACCGCCCGCGCCTGCTGCTCGCCGACGAGCCGACCGGCAACCTCGACACGCAGACGTCGCGCGACATCATGGCGCTGCTCAGGTCGCTCAACGCGAGCCAGCATCTGACGGTGGTGATCGTGACCCACGAGCCGGACATCGCGGCGTTCACCGACCGGGTCGTCCTCATGCGCGACGGCCGGATCGTGGCCGACGGGCCGCCGGAAGCGCGCGAGGCCCGGCCGTGAAGCTCGCCCGGATGACCGTGCTGACGGCTCTCCAGGCCCTCGGCCGGCATCGGACCCGCTCGGCGCTGACCGCGCTCGGGGTCGTCATCGGAGTCGCTGCCGTCATCGCGATGGTGAGCGTCGGCCAGGGCGCCGACGCCTCGGTCCAGGCGCAGCTCGCAAGCCTCGGACCGAACATCGTGATGATCTTTCCCGGCGCGACGACGGCCGGCGGGGTCCGCTCGGGCTGGGGCGGGGCCAGCACGCTCACCGTCGCCGACGGGCACGCGATCGAGAAGGAGTGCCCGTCGGTGGCGGCCGTGACCTGGGTGAAACGCGACATCGCGCAAGTCACCTACGGCAACCAGAACTGGTCGACCGCGATCCAGGGCAGCCCGCCTTCCTACACGCTGGTGCGCGACTGGCCGCTCGCCCGCGGCCGCTTCTTCACCACGTCGGACGAGGACGGTGCCGCCAAGGTCGTCGTCCTCGGGCGCACCGTGGTCGAGAAGCTCTTTGCCCCCGGCGAGGAGCCGCTCGGCGCCACGATCCGCGCCAAGAACGTACCGCTGCACGTGGTGGGCGTGCTCGCCGCCAAGGGGCAGACGTCCTGGGGCCAGGACCAGGACGACGTGGTGATCGTCCCGTTCAGCACGGCGGAGAGGCGCGTGATCGGCGCGGCCTTCCTCGGCACGGTGAACCTGGTCATGGTCTCCACGCCGAGCCCGGCCGAGGCCGTGTCGGCCGAGCAGGAAATCCACCGGCTGCTGCACGACCGCCACCGCACGCCCCCCGGGCAGGAGGACGACTTCACCGTGCGCAACATGGCCGAGCTGTTCGAGGCGTCGCTGGTCGCGAGCCGGGTGATGACGAAGCTGCTCGCCACCATCGCCTCCATCTCGCTCGTCGTCGGCGGCATCGGCATCATGAACGTGCTGCTCGTCTCGGTGACCGAGCGGACGCG
>Ga0070699_100003620_pt1 | contig 13660 bp, 8 predicted proteins | sample KBSK1503metaG_FD_65473 | JGI IMG/M metagenome (GOLD analysis project Ga0070699, IMG submission 65473) | Corn, switchgrass and miscanthus rhizosphere microbial communities from Kellogg Biological Station, Michigan, USA - KBS K1-50-3 metaG | ecosystem: Host-associated > Plants > Roots >...
GGCACTCGACCTGGTCCAGGAGCGCACCGAATGCTGGATCCGAACGGGCCCGCGCCGGCCCGCGCGAGCCGCTGCGCCGGGCTGCCGCGCGGCACCGGATGAGCACCTTCCCTGGCTCACCTCGGCTCATCAAGGGGGCGATCGTCGGCATCGACCCCTTCAACCCGCTGGCCAGCATCATCGTGTTCCAGTACAACCCTGACACGATGACGCGGTCGCTCACCGCGCGCGCGGCCGGCGGCGGGGGCGGCCAGTCCGGTTCGCGCAGCGAGGCCCTGCGGCTCGCCGGCGCGCCGAACGAAACCATCAGCCTCGCGGTCGAGATCGACGCGACCGACCAGCTCGAGCAAGGCGACGCCCTCGGCACGACGCTCGGGATCTACCCGCAGCTGTCGGCACTCGAGATGCTCCTGTACCCGAAGAGTGCCGTCGTCATCGCCAACACGATCCTGGCAGCCGTCGGGACGATCGAGCTCGTGGCACCGGAGGCGCCGCTGACGCTCTTCATTTGGGGCGTCAAGCGGATCGTCCCGGTGCGCCTCAGCTCGTTCAGCATCGCGGAAGAGGCCTACGACGTGAACCTCAACCCGATCCGCGCGAAGGTCACGCTCGGGATGCAGGTCCTGTCGTACAGCGATCTCTCGCTAACGAACCCCGGCTACTACCTGTTCCTCGCCCACCAGGTCATCAAGGAGACGATGGCGACGATCAGCAGCGTCCGGGATGTCGCTGCGGTCGGGTCGGCGTCCGTCTCCGGCTCGGTCAGCATCGGCGGTTGAGGCATGTTCGACAGCACGAGCCGCTACGCCTCGATCGCGACCACGACGATCCGGATTCCCGACGGTGCGGGCGGCCTTCGCGACGTCCGGTACGTCGGCCGCCGCTTTGTTCCCAGGGCGGACGTGATGCGCCAGCTGGCGATCCACTCCATCGTCCAGGGGGATCGGATCGACAACATCACGAACCAATACCTCGGAGACCCGACCCAGTTCTGGCGCGTCTGCGACGCGAACAGCGCATTGAACCCGGCCGACCTGACCGGCGAGGACGAAATCGGCCGGACGCTCGTCATCCCGGTTCCCCAGGCCTGATCGCTCGATGGGAATCCTCGGGACGACGCTGACGCTTCTCGTCGGTCCGACGGTTGCCGTCCCCGCGCCACCGACCATGATCGAGAACCTCAGCCGGGTCGATGTGACGACGAGCGACGAGGGCCGATCCGGCTTTCAGCTGACGTTCGATGCCGGGCGCTCCGGCCCGATGGACCTCGTCGATTACCCGCTCCTGCTCAACCCGCTCCTGAAGCCCTTCAACCGCGTGATTCTCCTGGTCGTGTTCGGATCCCTGCCGCGGGTGCTCATGGACGGGATCATCACGCATCAGGAGCTGACGCCTGGTTCGCGCCCGGGCGCGTCGACGCTGACGGTCACGGGCGAGGACGTCAGCGTGATGATGGATCTCGAGGAGAAATCGGCCGAGCACCCGGCGCAGGACGAGACCATCATCGCCAACCTCCTCATCCTCCAGTACGCGCAGTACGGCCTGATCCCGACCGTCATCCCGCCGATCGCGATCGACCCTCCGATCCCGATCGAGCGGATCCCCGTCCAGCAGGGCACGGATCTCCAGTACCTGAACGAGATGGCGGCGCGCCACGGCTACGTCTTCTTCGTGACAGCCGGGCCAGCCCCGTTCGTCAACATGGCCTATTGGGGCCCGCCACCGCGGCTGAGCGTCCCCCAGCGGGCGCTATCGGTCGACTTCGGTCCGGAAACGAATGTCGACTCGATCAGCTTCCGGACGAACGCGCTGGCCCCGACGCGCGTCTCCGGCAACATCCAGGACCGGACGACAAACCAGACCATTCCGGTCGAGACGTTTGTCAGCACGAGGCCGCCTCTGTCGAGTCAGCCGGCGATGCTCACGCAGTCGAGTGTCCGCTCGACCCAGCTCCGGACCAGCGGCCTGAACGCGATGCAGGCATTCGCCCGGGCCCAGGGCACGACCGACGCCTCGTCGGACGTCCTGACGGCCGAGGGCCAGCTCGACGCACTCCGCTACGGCGACCTCCTCATGCCGCGTGGCCTCGCCGGTTTGCGTGGTGCCGGCTACGCCCACGATGGCATCTACTACGTGAAGCGGGTCAAGCACTCAATCAAGCGCGGCGAGTACAAGCAGCAGTTCACGCTGACGCGCGAAGGCAGCGGCTCGATCACGCCGGCCGTGATCCCGTGACGCAGTACTTCGGAAAGTACCGGGGCAAGGTCGAGAACAACATCGACCCGATGATGCTCGGCCGGGTCCAGGTGAGCGCCCCCGCGGTGCTTGGCGACGGGAAGCTCAGCTGGGCGATGCCGTGCGTGCCGTACGCGGGTTCCGGCGTCGGCCTGTTCGCAATCCCGCCAAAAGACGCGAACGTGTGGGTCGAATTCGAGGGGGGCGACACGAACTACCCGATCTACAGCGGCTGCTTCTGGGGTGTCGGTGAGGTCCCGGCGTCACCGGCGATTCCGATGATGAAGGTCTTCAAGACCGACGGGATCACGTTGACACTGAGCGACCTGCCGGGGGCCGGCGGATTCACACTCGAGGTCAATCCGCCGGTCGTCGCGACGCCGCTGAAGCTGGCGTTCTCGTCAAGCGGGATCGAGATGACGAACGGCGCGGCCAGCGTGAAGCTGACGCCGGCCAGCGTGTCGCTCAACAACGGCGCGCTCGAGGTCATCTGATGCCCGGCTTCATGGTCCAGGTCGGTTCGACGGTGATCTGCGCCCATGGCGGCCAGGCACAGGCGACGGTCCCGAGTCCGCGCGTCCTTCTTGGCGGACAACCGGCGACGACCCAGCCCGCGCCGTGGGTTGTGGCCGGATGCGCGTTCGTTCCGCCGGCCGGCAACGGGCCGTGTGTTACGGCGAACTGGATCGTCGGGGCCGTCCGCGTCCTGGCCGGAGGGCAGCCTGTGCTCCTCCAGGACAGCCAGGCAATGTGCGTCCCGACCGGGACGCCGCTGACGGTCGTCGTCACGCAACTCCGCGTCAAGGGGACGTGAGATGAACGTCGACTTTCCGTTCCGAGTGGACGGTCGCGGTCGGTCGGCGGCCGCCGACGACGACGAGCACGTCCGCGACCTCATCGAGCAGGTCCTGTTCACAGCTCCGGGCGAGCGGGTGAACCGGCCCTCCTTCGGCAGCGGTCTCCTGCAACTCGTCTTCGCCCCGAACAGCGACGAGCTCGCGACCGCGACGCAGTTCTTGGTCCAGGGCGCGCTGCAGCAATGGCTCGGCGAGGTGATCGACATCGGCGACGTCGACGTTGTCAGCCGCGACTCGACGCTCGAGGTGATCGTCACCTACCGCCGCAAGCCGTCCGGCCAGTCCCGGACCGCGACGTTCAGCCGGGAGCTGTAGGGTGGGCGTCCAGTACGTCTGCGAGGACCAGGACCGCCGGCTCGAGACGGTCCGGAGCCGCCCGGACCTCAACGGCATCGACTTCCTCGAGGTCCTCGGCGACGAGGCACCGTCCGGCATCCCGCCGCAGCGGACGCTGGTCATCCGATGCCTCCGGCCCCTCCCGGACGCGTTGTCGAAGGCGAACGTCCGCGTCGAGGGCGGTGTGCGCCTGGATCCGCGGCTCAACCCCGTCCGGGTCGAGTGGGCATACAAGGCAACCCGCATCGCCCTTGCCCCGGCCGACGACCCGACGGTGCTTCCCGCCGACCGGACGTACTTCCAGGGCCTCGAGGATCCGGATCACCTGTTCGTCGTCCGGACCAGCACGGTCGGCGACTTCTCGACCTACCGCCTGTTCCTGACCCGGACCGCGCTCGACAAGAAGCCGCCGGTCGGCTTCGACCCGCAGCTTTGCGAGGTGGATTTCTCGTTCAAGGTCGACTGCCCGGCCGACTTCGACTGCCGGACGGAGGACGACTGCCCGCCGGAGGTGCCGGTCGGCCCCCAGATCGACTACCTGGCGAAGGATTACGCGAGCTTCCGTGGACTGCTGCTGGATCGACTGGCGCTGATCATGCCCGGTTGGAAGGAGCGCAGTCCGGCCGACCAGGAGATCGCCCTCGTCGAGGTCCTCGCCTACGTCGGCGACCAGCTCAGCTACGACCAGGATGCCGTCGCGACCGAGGCGTACCTCGGGACCGCCCGGCGGCGTGTGTCGGTTCGGCGACACGCTCGTCTCCTCGACTACTTCATGCACGACGGGTGCAACGCCCGGGCGTGGATCGCGATCCAGGTCGACAAGGGCGGCGGAGCCGACGGCGCTACGCTCGATGCCAGGACGAAGGTCCTCGGCCGGGATCGCGGAGCAGAGGTCACCGTCGCTCCGGACCGGCTCGACGAGGCCCTGGCGGATGACCCGGCCGTCTTCGAGACGCTCCACCCGATCCGGCTGGCGTCGGCGCGTAATCGCATCCAGTTCCACACGTGGGGCGACCTCCGCTGCTGCCTCCCGGCCGGTGCGACGCGGGCGACCCTTCGGGCGACGGCGGCCGCGCTCAAGCTGCGAGCCGGCGACGTCCTCATTCTCGAGGAGGTCCTTGGGCCGACCGGCAAGGCGGTCGATGCCGACGCGGATCACTGCCAGGCCGTCCGGCTCGATCGGGATCCGGTCGAGGTCGATGATCCGCTCGAGGCCATCAAGGTGCTCGAGATCAGCTGGCACGACGACGACGCCCTGCGGTTCCCGCTCTGCCTCTGGCAGTACCCGGAGGGCAGCGGCATGACCGGCGCGAGCGTCGCGCTCGGCAATGTCGTCCTCGCCGACCACGGGATGACCATCGCGACGCCCGAGCCGCTGGCAATGGTCCCGCTCGCCGATACGGTCGCGTACCGGCCGCGGCTCAAGCGCTCCGGTCTGACGTTCCGGATGCCGTACGACGACGCGGCGGCCCGCCGCCGTCCGGCGGCCGAGGCCGTCGCGGCCGATCCGTCGCGGGCGGTTCCGGACATCCGCCTCGACGACGGCCGCGACGAGTGGTCGCCGCGACGCGATCTGCTCGCGAGCGATCGGTTCGCTCCCGAGTTCGTCGTCGAGACGGAGTCCGACGGCCGGGCCGACCTTCGCTTCGGCGACGACGTCCTCGGTCGGCGCCCGGTGGGCGGTGGACTGCTGCGAGCGACCTATCGCATCGGCGGCGGCCGTGCCGGCAACGTGGGGGCCCGCGCGCTGACCCGACTCGTAACCACGCTCGACGGGATCGAGTCGGTTCGGAACCCGCTGGCGGCGGTCGGCGGCGACGATCCGGAGCCGATCGAACGCGTTCGGCAGTTCGCTCCTCGGGCCTTCCGGAAGCAGCAGCGGGCCGTCACCGAGGCCGACTACGCCGAGGTCGCCCAGCGTCGCCGGACGGTCCAGCGAGCGGCCGCGACTCGACGCTGGACTGGCAGCTGGTACACGGAGTTCGTCGCGATCGACCGACGTGGCGGCTTCCCGGTCGATCGCCCGTTCCGCGCCGACATGGCCGCCTTCCTCGAGCCGTTCCGGATGGCCGGGACGGACGTCGACATCGACCCGCCAACGTTCGTGCCGCTCGACGTCATCCTGACTGTGTGCGTGAAGCCGGGCTACTTCCGGAGCGACGTGAAGGCCGACCTGCTACGTCGCTTCGGTCGAGGTCGCCTCGTCGACGGCTCGCCCGGCTTCTTCAACCCCGACAACTTCTCGTTCGGCCAGCCGGTGTTCCTCAGCCGGGTCGTCGCCGCGGCGATGGATGTCGAGGGGGTGTCGTGGGTCGACACGTCGCACGGCGCCGATTCCAAGAACCGGTTCGGGCGGTGGGGCCAGCTTCCCCAGGCGGAGTTCGACGAGGGCGTCATCCCGATGGCGCGACTCGAGGTCGCCCAGCTCGATAACGACCCGAACGCACCGGAGAACGGCCGGATCGACTTCGTCATGGAGGGCGGTCGGTGACGGGGCCCGCGACCGGCCGGCTGGACAGCTGCGGGTGCTGCGAATCGGGCGTCCACGTCCCGTCGATCTTCAACGCCCCGGGCCACTCCGCGATCACGTATCGGATCGGGACCCACCCGACGTTCCTCGCCCGGATGCTCGCCGGCCTGCCCGGCGCGCCGTACCCCCAGGACGTCGCGAGTGCAGGTCGACCGCTCAAGTCTCTGACGACCCGATCCTCCGACGATCCCGCCATCGCCCTCCTCGACGGCTGGGCGACGGTCGCCGACGTCCTGACGTTCTATCAGGAGCGGATCGCGAACGAGGGGTTCCTGCGGACATCGACGGAGCTGCGCTCGATCCTCGAGCTCGCCCGGTCGATCGGCTACGAGCTACAGCCTGGCGTGGCCGCCGGCGCCTACCTCACGTTCACCGTCGAGACGGCTGTAGGCGCGCCGGAGAGCGCGATCGTCAGGACGGGAACGAAGGTCAAGAGCATCCCCGGCCAGGACGAACGGCCGCAGACATTCGAGACGACCGCCGACATCACGGCTCGCGCGGAGTGGAACGTCCTGCGGCCGCGCCGAACCGAGCCACAGCCCATCGCCCGCGGCCAGACGAGCGTTCGGCTGGTGGGAATGAGCACTGGCCTCCAACCGGGAGATGGAATCCTCATCGTCGGCCGCGAGCGCTCCGACTTCCCCGGCAGCGAGCGCTGGGACTTCCGCATCGTGAGCCGCGTCGTGGCGACTCCGGGCGTGGATCCGGGCGATCCCGGGTACACGGTCGTTTCGTGGGAGCTCGGGCTCGGCGAGGACCGGAACCCGGGCGTGTCGCCGAGCCAGGTGGATCCGAGGGTCTACGCACTCCGGCGCAGGGCGTCGCTCTTCGGCAGCAACGCACCCGATTGGCGGACGATGCCGGGCGACGTCAAGCTCGCGTTCGACTCGAGCTGGGACAAGGACAACCCGGACCTCCGCAAGACCCAGTGGCCGGACTTCGAGCTGCCAGCATCCGGCTCGCCGGTCGTGGATCTCGACGCCTACTACCCGAAGATTCTGCGCGGAAGCTGGATCGTTCTCGACGGCCCCACCTACACCGAGCTCTATCGCGTCGACAACGTCGAGCCGTCGTCGCGAACGGACTACGGCATCTCCGCGAAGACGACACGAATCCGATTGGACGCGAGCGAGCACCTGAGCTGGTTCGGCCTGAGAAGCACCGTCGTCCACGCCGAGAGCGAAGAGCTGCCGATGGCCGAGGTGCCGGCGGCAACAGCCGTCACCGGCCGAACGGTCGTCGTGGCGCCGGCGACCACGCCGCCGGCGCCCGGGCAGTTCCTGGTGTTCTCCGGGCGCCCAATGGGCTCGACGCCGGATGCCGACAGGGTGACGGAGGTGGCGATCATCGAGCTGGTCCTGTCGGTGGTTGGAGGGACCTCGCTCCGACTCACGGAGGAGCTGGTGAACGCCTTTGACCCGACGGACCTTACGATCTGCGCGAACGTCGCGCCGGCGACGCACGGCGAGACGGTCGAGGCTGAGGTCCTCGGTGGCGGGGACGGGACGGCAACGTTCCAACGGTTCGGGCTGAAGAAGCCGCCGCTCACGTTCGTGCCGGCGTCGACCCCGAGTGGGGCGGCGAGTACGCTCGAGGTGCGCGTCAACGGGATCGCCTGGAGTGAAGCGCCGTCCCTGTTCGGCCTCGGGCCGCGGGACGAGCGGTACGTGCTCCGGATCGATGACGCCCAGCGAGCGAGCGTCATCTTCGGCGATGGCGAGAGCGGCTCTCGGCTGCCGACCGGGCCAGAGAACGTCGTCGCCAGGTATCGGTTCGGGCTCGGGCCGGAAGGCAACGTCAAGGCCGGCGCCCTGACCCTCCTCCAGACTCGACCGCTCGGCGTCAGCCGTGTGACGAACCCGCTCGCTGCGGAGGGTGGCACCGCACCCGAGGCGCCGGACGAAGCTCGTGGAAACGCGCCGCTAACCGTGCTGACGCTCGACCGGGTCGTCTCGCTGCAGGACTACGAGGACTTCGCTCGCGCGTTCGCCGGCATCGCGAAGGCCCAGGCAACGGCGATCTGGACGGGCTCGCGCTGGACCGTCCACGTCACGGTCGCTGGTCCGGGCGGTGTCGTCCTGACGCGGGAATCCCCGCCAAGACGCAATCTGCGGACGGCCGTCGACCAGGTCCGGGACCCGGGCATCCACCTCGAGATCGCGTCCCACCGGCTGCGGTCGTTCCTCGTTCGTGCGCAGGTCCTCGCCGACGATCGGCACGAGGCCACGGCGGTCTTCGAAGCGGTGGCCGGCGCACTCCGCAAGGAGTTCGCGTTCGACCGGCGCGGCTTCGCGCAACCGGTCACCTCCGCCGAGATCATCGCCGCCATCCAGCGCGTCGATGGCGTCGTCGCGTCGAACCTGACGGGCCTGGCGGCCTTCGATCCGTCTACCCCGCCTTCCGCGGATACAGACCCAGGACGGCTTGAGATCCTCGATGCCGAGCGCGCATCGCTCGGGCCGAGCGGCTACGTCGGCTCGCAGCTCCTCCTGATTGACCCGACCCGGATCAGCGTGGAGGCGATGCCGGCGTGACGGAGGTGACCGGGACCCGATTGTTCGACCTGCTGCCCGCGATCTACCGGCAGCGGGACGCGGAGCGCGGCGGTCCGCTGCAGGCGTTGTTGTCGGTCGTCGAGCGCGAGGTCGTCCTCGTCGAATCGGACATCGCCCACCTCTACGACGACTGGTTCGTCGAGACCGCCAACGAATGGGTCCTGGCATACCTCGGCGACCTCCTCGGGGTCCACGGCCTCGCTCCGGTCGACGGCCAGGTCTCGACCCAGCGGGCGTTCGTCGCGAACACGATCAGCTATCGCCGGCGCAAGGGCACGGCGTCAGTGCTCGAGCAGCTGGCGCGCGACGTCACCGGCTGGCCCGCGCATGTCGTCGAGGCGTTCCTGTGGCTCGAGTGGAACCAGAACGCGAATCACATCCGGCCGCTCAATCACCGGACGCCCGATCTCCGGGACACGAACGCGCTCGAGCTCCTTCGCGGGCCGCTCGGGACGGCCGCGCACACGATCGATGTCCGCCACATCGACAACGGGCGCGGCCAGTTCAACATCCCGAACGTCGGCGTCCACCTGTGGCGCGTGCAGCCCTACGCCGTCGAGCTCGCCGACGCCCGCGACGTGGGTGCCGCGGCCGAGGAGCGGTACACCTTCGATCCGCTTGGGCGCGATCTTCCGCTGTTCAACACTCCGCGGACCGAAGTCGAGGCGACGCAGATCAGCCGCGAGGAGAATCTCCCGGTCGAGCTTCGCCGGCGCGTGCTCTCGGACGAGCTCGAGTCGTGGCGGCAATCGATTGTCGACGATGCCGAGCCGGCCGCGACGTTCTTCCGCCCTGACGCGCCGGGCCCCGTCTTCGAGGTCACCGTCGACGACGAGACTGACCCAATTCCGTCCGAGTTCGTTCTCATCTGCAACCTCGCCGACTGGCGGCGACCGAACAAGACGCGGTCGTACAAGCCGTCCTCCGGCGGCAGCGCGAAGATCCGCCAGATTCGCGTCGCGGTGGACCCCGTCCTGGGACGCCTGACCTACCCCACCGGCATCGCGCACGCGCGGACGCGAGTCAGCTTTGCTTACGGGTTCAGCGGCGACGTCGGCGGCGGTCCATACGATCGCCGCTTGTCGCTCCGCGGAGCCCAGGCCGCCGCGACGCCATCGTGGAGCGACGACGAGATCGACTGGCAGATTGGCGTGAGCGCGGAGATCGCGCCGGTGCCCGGCCAGATCGTGGCCTCCGTCACCGACGCCGTGGCGGCGTGGAACGCCCAACCGGCAGGCACGGTCGGAGTCATCGCGATCATGGACAGCGCGAGCCGTACGGAGAACCTGACCGGGGTCACGAAGACGATCCGGGTGCCGGCCGAGAGCAAGCTGCTCATCGTCGCGGCGTCGTGGCCGGAGATCGACGATCCAGCCGTTCCCGGTGCCAAGCTCCGCGAAACCGGGCGGTACGTCCCCAATGGCCTCCGGCCGCATCTCCGAGGAAACATTGCTGTCGAGGGCCTGGCCGGTGGTGGGCCGGCGGCAGCCGGCGGCCTCGCGATCCTCGACGGCCTGCTCGTCGAGGGCAAGGTCACCGTCGCCGCCGGCGACCTCGGCGGCCTCGTCCTGTCGAACTGCACGGTCGTGCCCGGCAACGGCGGATTGGCCGTCGTCGACGGTGCCGATGCGGCCCACATGAACAACCACCTCGAGGTCCGGCTCCAGCGCACGATCTGCGGCCGGATCCGCTTCGCCGACGCGGTCCCGATGCTCGCCGTCGACGACAGCATCGTCGATTCGACGAAGGACCCCGGCACGGACGCGATCAATGCTCCCGGTGCGGCGCTTGACGTGCAGACGAGCACCATTCTCGGGCGGGTGATCGGGCGGACCCTCGATGCCGGAAACAGCATCTTCCGGGAGCGCGTCACGATCGCCCGCCGGCAGACCGGCTGCGTCCGGTTCAGCTACCTGCCGCTGAGTTCGGCGACCGCACGGCGGTATCGGTGCCAACCAACGGACGCCGCGGCCGCCCACCGAATCTTCCCGCAGTTCACCTCGACGGTCCTCGGCCATGCCGCGTACCTGCAACTCGCCCTGAGATGCCCGTCCGCGATCACCGAGGGTGCCGAAGACGAGGGTGAGATGGGTGCGTTCCACTTCCTCCAGGCCGGACGCCGGGTGAAGAACCTCGCCGCCAACCTGGACCAGTACCTCCGCTTCGGCATGGAGGCCGGAATCTTCCGGGTGAGCTGAGGAGAGGCCATGCAGGGCGACTTCACGCGCGTCACGTTCCGGCCGCGCAACCACTACAGCCGGGTCCTTCAGCAACAAGGCCGGGTCCAGCTCGACGCGGACTGGAACGAGCAGGTCGCGATCGACACCTACGTCGACCGCACGACGACCCGAGACCTCATCGGCGGCTGCGGCGCTCCGTGCGACGCCCCGGCCTTCGATCTCAGCTGCCTCGGCGCCGTCATCCCGTCGGCAGGCTGCGCGGGGGCGAGCCTCCAGCTCGAGCCCGGCCGGTTCTACGTCGACGGGATCCTCGTCGAGAACGAGACGGCCGTCCTCCTCGGCGCACAGCCTGACCTGCCCGGGGTTGCGCTGCCCACGACCGCCGGACCATACGTCGCGTACCTCGACGTTTGGGAAGAGCACCTCACGGCACTCGAGCGGCCAGCGCTCCGCGAAGTGGCCCTGGGAGGGCCCGATACCGCCACCCGGACGCGAACCGTCTGGCAGGTCAAGCTCGAGCCGTTTGCCGGCGGCGGCGCGCCGGTCTGCAGCGACTTCGGCGAGGGCTGGATCCCGGCCGGTGCCGAGTCGACCGGCCGCCTGGCCGCGCGCGCCGCCACGAGCGGCCCGATCACCGATCCCTGCATCATCCCGCCAGGAGCCGGGTTCCGCCGACTAGAGAACCAGCTCTACCGCGTCGAGATCCACGACGGCAGCCAAGACGCTGGCGGCGGCGCGCAGACGCCGACCTACAAGTGGTCGCGGGACAACGCCACGGTCGTCCTCGAGGTCTCCGGCATCGTCGACACCGTCATCTCCGTCACGCAGCCCGCGCGCGATGCCGTCCTCGGCTTCGCGACCGGCGACTGGGTGGAGATCAGTGACGAGGGTCGGACCCTCCGGGGCGAGCCGGGAACCTTCGTCGAGCTGGCTGACGCCCAGGGCACGGAGCTGACCGTCAGCTCGTGGAACGGGCCGCCGCCGGTGCTCAGCACGGAGTTCGCGACCACGGTCCGGCGTTGGGAATCCGCGGGGGCGCCGAACGTCGTCCGCGGCAGCTGGATCGATCTCGAGGATGGCGTCCAGGTCCGGTTCGACAACGTCGCGGCACAGACGTACCGGACCGGCGACTACTGGCTGATCCCGGCACGGAGTGCGGACATCGAGGGCGTCTCGACGAACGTCGGTGGCGACGTCGATTGGCCCACCGACCCGGCGACTGGTCAGCCGGAGTTCCAGGGACGGCACGGCATCGACCACCACTATTGCGCGATCGCGACGCTCGAGCTCACGACAGGCGGCGGCGGCCTCTGGAAGCAATCGACCGACTGCCGCGGCCGGTTCCCCTCGCTCACGGACCTGACCCAGCTCGAGTACGTCGGCGGCGACGGCCAGGAGGCAATGCCCGGCGACCCGTTGCCGCAACCGCTCGAAGTCGGCGTTTGGAACGGGAGCTGCGCGATCGAGTCCGCGGTCGTCCGATTCTCGACGCCCGACGGCGGAACGCTGACCGGCGGCGGCGGAAGCGACGCTTCGATCGACGTGGCGGTCGGAGCCGATGGGATCGCCTCGTGCACGTGGCTCCTCGACCCGGACTGGGCAAAGCCGAGCCAGCGCACGCGGGCCACGCTCCTCGACGACCACCTCAACCCGATCGGCCTGCCGGTCGACTTCAACGCGAACCTGAGCATCGCGTCGCAGGTCGCCTACGACCCGGCCGGCTGCGACGCGCTCGCAGGCGAGGTGACCGTTCAGGACGCGGTCCACCACCTCGCGGCCGCGAGCTCCCTCATCGTCCGCTGCGGGGACGGCCAAGAGGCGATGCCGGGCGACCCGCTTCCGCAACCGCTCGAAGTCGAGGTCGCATCCGCTTGCGGCCCGACCGAAGGCGCCCAGGTCGAGTTCAAGGCCGACGTCAACGCGTTCGTGGCGGCGTCGGTCGCTGATCTTGCCAGCGCGAGTCAGACCTTCACGGCGGTCACCGGCCCGGATGGCCGGGCCTCCGTCGTGTGGCTCCTCAACGCAGCCGGCTCGTTCAGCCAGCGCGTCGAGGTGAAGTTGCTCGGGACGCCGGACGGGTTCGTCGAAGAACCGACGGCCGTCTGCTTCACCGGGCAACTCAGTGTCGCGTCACAGGTCGAGTACGACGGCGGCTGCGACAACCTGAAGGACGCCGACACCGTCAAGGACGCCCTCGACGCACTCTGCGCGAACGCCGGCCTCTACTACGTCAGCGGCGACGGCCAGGAGGCGGCGCCATCGACGGCGCTCCAGCACCCGCTCCAGGTCCGTGTCGCGAACGGCGGCTGGCCCACCGCGGGCGTCAAGGTCATCTTCCACGTGGTCCAGGGCGACGGCGCGATCACGGGCGACACCAACGTCGATGCTCAGACGGCGATCGGGAACACGAACAACAACGGCGTCGCCCAGGTTGCATGGACGCTCGGTCCGAACGGGCGCCAGCGCGTCGAGGCCAGGATCAGCGAGGATCCGTCCGCGTTCACCGTCGCGTTCAACGCCCAGTTCGCCGACACTGGCGGGGGTGGCGGGACCGACCCGGAGCGGGGCCTCCACGTTGTGGCCGTTCGGCTGCCGGCGTTCGGAGATCTGCCGAACGACGGCAACGTCCCGATCGGGGGACTCATTGAGGGAATCCAGGTCGATCTCGACGGAGCGATGGATCCGTTCGCCGTCAAGGCCAAGCCGATTCTCATCGTGACTGTCGAGTTGCCGTTTCCGGAAGGCAACCAACCCGTGACCGCGTTCGTGCCGCTCGTCCTTCGCGGGAACGTCGATCGCGCCAGCCCCACGGCGATTCGATGGGGTCCGAACAACGGCGTCTTGGATTGGCTCAAGGAACAGGTCGCGATCGCGCAAAACAGCGGCGTTGAGCGCGTGCTCGCTCGCCTCGTCCTCAAGGGCAACTTCATCTGGAGCCGGGTGGACCCGTCGGTGTTCGTTGACGGC
>Ga0070699_100003622_pt1 | contig 13660 bp, 10 predicted proteins | sample KBSK1503metaG_FD_65473 | JGI IMG/M metagenome (GOLD analysis project Ga0070699, IMG submission 65473) | Corn, switchgrass and miscanthus rhizosphere microbial communities from Kellogg Biological Station, Michigan, USA - KBS K1-50-3 metaG | ecosystem: Host-associated > Plants > Roots >...
GAATCGGCAAATCGAAAATGAACTGGGTCCAATCCTCCACTAGATACATGCGTTCTTCGTTGCCCCGCGATGCGTCGTTCCAGTCGTCACATTCCAGGGGCGAACTCATGGTGAGAAAGTCTTCTACTGTGATTTTCTCTTTTCGCGGATCGGGATTCTGCACGGTGCGTGCGCGGTCAGGCAACAGCGCAAACACTCGTGCATCGACCCCGCCGAGCTTCTGTTCCTGGATGGCAATTCCTATCAGTATGTCGGTGACACTCTTGGTGGCCGAACGCGTGTCGCGGAGCGTGGTCGCATCGCCGTCGAAGTAGGCTTCGTAGAGGAGCTTGCCGTGGCGGGCGATCAACACGCTGCCGATTTTCTTGAAGTCCCCGGCGCGAATGGCGCGCTCCATCTCCTGCAAAGGCGTCGCCGATAAGCCCTCAGCCTCGGGTTTGGATATCAACCAACCGTCCTGGCGGGTCTGCGGACCGGAATCGAGGCCCGCCTGGGAATCGGCATATGGACAGAAAGCCGCAGAGAGTAGAGTGGTTGCAAGCAATAAAGTTACGGATTTCATTTGAATTGGATCTCCGTCAAGGCTCAGACGGCTGGAAAGGAAAAAAGTGGGCAGGAATCAGGCAGCCTCGCGAACCAACTACCTAACCCGCCCCACCTTATCCATCGGCCAGTAGCCAAACACGGCCTTACCGTAGATGTAACTCTGGTTGACCGGCCCGAAATCCCGGCTGTCATTCGACATCGAGCGGTGATCTCCCAGAACGAAATAGCAATGTGCCGGCACGACTGTCTCTGGGTAGGACCGCGAATCGGTATAGGCCGGGGGAACGTAGTCCTCGTCGAGCGATTCGTCGTTCACGTAGACTTGTCCGCCGTCGATGCGGATTCGGTCGCCAGCCACGCCAATCACGCGTTTGATGTAGCTCTTCGAGGGATCACGCGGGTAACGGAACACAACAATGTCGCCATGCTCAATGGCTTCCAGCCGATAGACGAACTTGTTAACGAAGATTCTCTCCTGATCCTCAAGTGAAGGCATCATGCTGGTGCCTTCGACCTTTACCGGCTGGTAAATAAAGACGATGATGAAAGCAGAGATCGCCAGCGAGATAATGAGGTCGCGTAACCAGACCCCAAGTCCTGGCCGAAGGCGTCCGGAGGAGCGCATGGGTTCCTGCGTAGAAACCCGTGGCGTGGGCGAAACCGGCGGCTCGATGTCGCTCAAATTGTGACCTGAGTTGAAGGCCTCTGGCATGCGCCCCTATTGTATACAGAAGGTAGCGTCGGTTGCGCGTTGCCCGTCACGGGTTACAATACTAAGGAAACGAGGACTTATGCCTGCACGTCGCCTGCTCGAACACAAGATCGTTTACCGCAGCCTGACCTTGGCGTTCATCTTTGTTGTGACCCTTACGATGTCGGCCGAGTGGTCCACCAACCAGGAGGAAAGCAGAACGCCCGCTTACAATGCGGGACCTCCTCCGAAAGGGACGAAGTTGCCTCCCATCCTGACGAAAGATCAGCTCTGGGGAGCCGACGCGCAAAATTCGTACCAGACCCACGCCTACGACTTGGCCGCAAAGATCCCGGTAGTGCTCCACCAGCAGCCCTGCTATTGCTACTGCGACCGGATGGGTCACAACAGCCTGCATAGCTGTTTTGAGAGTACTCACGGCGCACAATGCTCCACTTGCCTGAAGGAGCTGTATTACTCATATCAGCAGCACCAGAAGGGCAAAACCGCAGCGCAGATTCGCGCCGGCATCATCAGGGGCGAGTGGAAGCAGATCGACCTGCAATCAGCCTCAGCGATTAACTAGCGACCGTGGCAGTGGATTCGATTACTGACCGCAGATGGGTATTTGCCAGTTGGACGATACAATCTGGGCCTGATTGCCCTGCACCCGCCCTTTGAGTGATACTTTAGACCTCAGCTGGCAAGCACGATCGCAAGGAGTTCCCCATTACGAAGAGCACAGGAAGAGTTTTGCATATGGCTCAGAAAACAACGGCGAAGAAGCCCCTGGCGGATGATCCTCGCTATACGCAGGCTTTACAGAGTTACGAAGCCGGCCTGCGCGCCATGCAGGAGCATAAGTTCGATAAGGCGAAGCCGCATTTTCAGAAGGTCGTCGGCAGCTCGATCAAGGAACTGACCGACCGCGCCTCCCTTCACCTCAATACCTGCAACCAGCATATTGAGCGCTTGTCGGCCAACCAGTTCAAGACTACAGAAGAGCATTTCGACTATGCCGTCTCGCTGATGAATCTGGGTGACTACGTAACTGCCCGTGAGCATCTCGACAAATTGCTTAAGCAGGCGCCTAAGACCGATTACGTCGTCTACGGACTGGCTGCTCTGGACTGCCTCACTGGTCACGTCGAGGACTCGCTCAGGCGTCTGGATGAGGCGCTTCGTTTGAATCCGCAGTTGCGTTACCAGGCGCGTAACGATTCCGATTTCCAGAACCTGGCAGAGGACCCCCGCTTCACGGAACTGCTTTACCCGGATCCCGGCGCTCCGGAAGACGACTTCCGCGAAGAGGAACCAGCGTAGCCTTTCCCGGGGACGGGGCTCATGGAAACGAAAACTGCTGACCTGTCCTCAGGAAAGACCAGGCGCGAGCGCGGGCTTCGTGTAGTCGCTATCGGCGGCGGAACGGGTCTTTCAACCCTCCTCAAGGGACTCAAGAGATTTGTTCTCTTATCGGCTGAGATTCTGGCTGCTCAGGCCGGCTCGCCTGCCATTCGTGATCTTTGTGCCGTCGTCACCGTCAGCGACGACGGCGGATCCAGCGGACGCTTGCGCAAAGAACTCAACATGCTTCCGCCCGGCGACATCCGGAACTGCATCGTCGCCCTCAGCGAGGATGAAGCGCTGCTCTCTAAGCTTTTCCGTCACCGCTTCGACAAAGGTTCCGGCCTTGAAGGCCACAGCTTTGGAAATCTGTTTCTCGCCGCGCTCACTTCGATTACTTCTGACTTTTCTGAAGCGGTGCGGCTCTCGTCTGAGATTCTTCTGACCCGCGGCCACATCCATCCCGCCACTACTTCTAATATCGAACTGGAAGCTCTCATGGAAGACGGCACTCGGGTTCGCGGCGAAACCAAGATCACGGCCAGCAAGGGACGCATTCATGAACTCTTCCTCGTGCCGCCCGACGTTGAGCCCATACCACAAACGCTCGAAGCCATCGCCCACGCCGACCTGATCACCATCGGGCCGGGCTCGCTTTTCACCAGCCTCATCCCTAACCTTCTAGTGCGTGGAATTTCGCAAGCCATTGTCTCCTCACCCGCCACCAAGGTATTCATCTGCAACCTCATGACCCAGGCCAACGAGAGCTTGAACCTCACGGCTTCTGACCACATTCTGGCGCTTAATCGGCATGCCCAGAGGGAGCTCTTCGACTATGCCCTCATCAACCGCACGCCGGTCTCGGACGAAATGAAGGCCAAATATATGCGCGAGGGTGGAAGCCAGATCGTCAACGACCTGGATGCCATCGAGGCTCTCGGGGTAATTCCTGTTCTCGGAGATTACCTGGAAGAAGACGGCGTCGCACGCCACAACACGAATCGGGTGGCGCAGGACCTGATGCAACTCGCTGTACAGGAGCCCCGAAACAAACGCCAGTCACGGGCAAGAAATAGGTCGTGACCTTTTTCGACCTCCGGACGAGACGGGGCTCGCCTAAGCGAACTGTAACGCAACTTCAACCTACACTTTGCTCCCTCCTGCCTCTGCAATTTTCCCAATGACTCCGGTAACCGTCTCTTAAGGGGAAGCCCCGTGTTTCAGGATACGAGCGGGACAAAGTGTCCCGCGCACCGCTCGATGGGACAGAGTGGCCCAAAACCCACGTGAAAGCGATCAAGATCTCCAATCAAACCAATTACTTACGGGCCCATCATTGGCAGCGGCCGTGCAGGAGACGGAGGGAGTTCAAAGGCACGATTTTCCCCCACGAGAACAGGAAAAGGTGAATCTATGTTACGGACACAGAAAAAGAAGCCTGCGGGACGGGACGAACGCCACAGCGCAGCATGGGGAAAGAGCTTCGGTGTCCTGGTCCTTGTGCTGCTCACAGCGTCATGGAGCGCGGCGCAATCCTCGAAGTTGTCGCAGGATCTGCAAGTGCTCCCTTCCGACGCGACCGTCAGCGTGGTCGTGCAATATTCCAACCCGCCGACGGCCACCGACCTGTACGCTGCCAAGGGTGCCGGAGCCGGCAATGGTAAGAACCTTGGACTAGTCAAGGGATATCGCTGGACGCTGTCTCGAGGGCAGCTCTCGAATTTAATCAGCAAAGATTCCAACATCAAGTACATCTCGCTGGACCGCTCACTACAGGGCGCGATGAACAACGCAGTGCCTGCTGTGGGAGCCGACATTGCCCACAGCCTGGGGTATGACGGCACGGGAGTGGGCGTTGCTGTCATCGACAGCGGAGTGAACCCCGTTTTCGACTTGACGCAAGCCGGTGCCACCAAGACGAGCCGGATCGTTTATAGCCAGAACTTCGATCCTTCTGCCAATACTACAAACGACCTGTATGGCCACGGCACGCATGTTGCCGGCATCATCGCGGGCAACGGAGGAAGTTCCACCTGCGGAAATTGCAACATAACCTTCCGTGGTATCGCGCCGAATGCCAACATCGTCAACCTGCGGGCTCTCGACCAGAATGGTTCGGCTACCGACAGCACCGTTATAGCGGCTATTCAGCAGGCCATCGCGCTGAAGAGCCTCTACAACATCCGGGTTATTAATCTTTCTTTGGGACGCGGCATTTTCGAGAGCTACACCCTGGATCCTTTGTGCCAGGCAGTGGAACAGGCTTGGAAAGCCGGCATCGTAGTAGTGGTCGCCGCGGGTAACTATGGCCGAGACAATTCAAACAATAACAATGGCTACGGTACGATCACCGCGCCCGGCAACGATCCCTACGTGATCACCGTCGGCGCGATGAAGACCATGGGGACACCGTCGCGCAGCGATGATTTGATTGCGACGTACAGTTCGAAGGGCCCTACCATGCTGGACCATGTGGTCAAGCCTGACCTGGTAGCGCCCGGCAACCTGATCATCTCGGATCTGGCGTCAACCAGCGACACACTGTACAGCCAGTATCCCGCGAACATGGTTCCAGTCGCCGACTACACTGCTTCAAACACCGGCAATATCTCGTCCACTTACTACCAGTTGAGCGGTACCAGCATGGCTGCGCCAATGGTGAGCGGAGCGGCCGCACTCCTGTTGCAGCAGAATCCGGCTCTGACGCCCGACCAAGTGAAGGCGCGGCTGATGAAAACTGCGTACAAGACATTTCCAACCTACAGCTCGTACACAGATCCATCGACGGGAATCACCTACACCGACCAATACGACATCTTCACCGTCGGCGCAGGCTACCTCGACACCGCGGCAGCGTTGGGTAATACAGACCTTGCGCCTGCGACGTCTGGCAGCGCCTTATCCCCCACTGCAGTCTACGACTCCACCAGCGGAACCGTTTATCTCGTCAACGGCAGCTCGGTCGTTTGGGGCAGCTCAGTCGTTTGGGGTAGCTCGGTGGTGTGGGGCACCTCTGTCGTCTGGGGTACTAACACGTCTGGCCAGTCCGTGGTGTGGGGCAGTTCCGTGGTATGGGGCAGCAGTACGACCAGCGGCTTCAGCGTCATCTGGGGCACCAGCGTGGTTTGGGGAACCAAAACTAACTCTGAAGCCATGGCGATCGCTGTTGGTGGCGACAAGTAGAGTCAACACCGAGCAGATCAGAAGCGCGTTCTCCCCTGCGGACTACGAATGGGACTACCGGTGCTCAATCCTAGTTCGGCCACAAGTGTGGTGTGGGGTCGTCGCTGCTGAACGGGAATAGCGCCTTTTCTGATGCTGGCGACGACGAAAACTAACCGTGTGAACTGACAAGAAAAGAGAGGAGACTGATCGTGAGCCAAAACACGCGGAGAATTGAAGCCTACATCGGCGCAATGGTTCTGGCGGCAGTCCTCAGCACGGGTTATGCAACATGGGCAAGCCATGCGCTGCATCCATACTACGCGCTGGCAATACTGGCACTCGCTGCCGCGACGTCGCGGATGAAGGTCAGACTACCCGGCGTCGACGGAAACATGTCAGTCAACATGCCGTTCCTGCTGCTGGCTGTGGTGAATCTGAGCGGGGCGGAGGCGGTGGCGATTGCATGTGTCTCCACGATGGTACAGACCTGGCCCAGGCGCGACGTCACGTTCAAGGCGCAGCAGATGGTATTCAATGTGAGCATGATGGCCTTCGCAACCAGCGTAGCGAGCTTGATATGGCACGCCGGCTGGATGGGGCGGACGGCATGGGCCTCCGAGCCACTGATGATCGCTTCGGCCACCACCACTTTCTTTCTGGGACAAACTGCACCCGTCGCGGGCATTATCAAACTGACCGAGGGAGCGGCAGTGCGGCGAATCTGGATGAGCCTGGCGCAACTGTCATTCCCCTACTATGTAGTCAGTGCGGGCATGACCTCAATGGTGAATGCAGCGAGCCATCACGCCGGGTGGCAGGTAGCTCTAGCAGTTTTCCCAGTGATGTATGGGATCCACCGTTCCTACAAACTCTATTTCGAAAGCAGAGCCGAATCTGCGATCCTAAGCTTGCGGACAAAGGCAGCACGTGCCGGCGCCTAGAGCTTTGCAGGAGAGCAAGACGCGACTCAGAGCATCGGGACCCAAGACGAAAACGACCTTTTAGTTGATTGCAGAGGTTCGAGTTCGGTCCAAATACCACCTCACTTCTTCTCTGCTTCATCCAGGCTGATTTCCTTCGTCCAAACTGAGCACGGCGTTTGCCGTGTTAGAATCTGGCGTTTCTCTGTTCCGACGCGACGAAGTTCATGCCGCGTAGATATTCCGAATATTGCCGGGCTCGCGCATGAACTCCTTGACAAGCACCTTCTGCGCAAGCATGGCCGAAACTCCTATTACGGACAGGTCAAGATGCAATGAATCTAGCTCTGCTGGTGTCGAGTTCGTCTACGCTGGTGCATCTTTCACTCGTCGATCTTGTCATCATTGTTTTCTATTTCGCCCTCGTGTTGGCCATCGGCCTGTATCTCAAAGGGCGCGCCAATACCAGTGCGGATTTCTTCCTGGCCGGCAGGGAGATGACTGCCTGGATTGCCGGTCTGAGTTTCCTCTCGGCAAATCTGGGATCGTTGGAGCTGATGGGATGGGCGGCGTCAGCCTACCAGTACGGAATCCTGGCGGCGCACTGGTACTGGATCGGGGCAATTCCAGCGATGCTGTTTCTGGGCCTCGTGATGATGCCCTTCTACTACATTTCGAAGACGCACTCCGTGCCCGGTTATCTGAAACTGCGCTTCGGAGAACCAAGCCGCACCCTCTCTTCCATTTCGTTTGCCTTCATGACCGTGTTGATGAGCGGCATCAACATGTATTCCATGGCGCTGGTCATGAAAGTGATTCTGGGCTGGAACATCCACACCAGCATTTGGATTTCCTCGATTACAGTGGCAATCTACGTAGCGCTGGGCGGGTTGCGCTCGGCGATTTTCAATGAGGTGCTGCAGTTTATTCTGATTTGGGCAGGTGCTTTGCTGATCCCCATCCTCGGACTGATCGAAGCCGGAGGGGTGGCGGGACTGCGCGCCCGGGTGACTGCGAATGCGGGCGAAGCCTACACGCACTTGTGGGGCACAATGGGATCATTCGACGCCAACCCTATGGGGATTCACTGGACGGGAATCGTGTTCGGGCTGGGGGCGGTAATTTCGTTCGGCTACTGGACCACGGATTTTCTCGTCGTGCAGCGCGTGCTGGCGGCGCAGAATCTCCGCGCGGCGAAGATGGCTCCGATTATAGGCGCAGCGTTCAAGATGATGGTGCCGTTCATCGTGATCTTGCCGGGCCTTCTGGGATGGGCTGTGCTGCCGTTTCATCTGATGGGCGAGAGCGCTGCTGTGGCCACCGGAGGCCATAGTTATAACGAAGTGCTTCCCCTGATGCTGGCGCGGTACTGCGGTCCTGGACTGCTGGGATTGGGCGTAACCGCACTCATTGCGGGATTCATGTCTGGCATGGCGGGAAACGTAAGTGCGTTTGCGACGGTGTGGACTTACGATATATACGGAGCGCTGCTTCACAAGAATGCGACCGACAAAGAGTACGTCACGATGGGACGCTGGTGCACGATTGTCGGCGTGCTCATCAGCATCGGAACGGCGTATCTGGTAATGCAGTTTGCCAGCATCATGGACTACGTGCAGGCGCTGTTCAGCTTTTTCATCGCGCCATTATTTGGGACGGTGATCCTGGGAATGCTGTGGCCGCGTGCGACCAAGGCTGGCGGATTCTGGGGGCTTCTCGCTGGCACGCTTTCCTCGATCGGCATGTGGACATGGGCGAAAGTGGATCCCTCGGCACTGCGGTATGTCGCGCTTTCTCCTCGCGCCAGCGACATGGCGGCCAACATGTACCGCGCACTATGGTCATGGATCGTGTGCGTGTTGGTGACGGTAGTGGTTAGCCTGCTGACGAAACCCCAATCGCTGGAGGAATTGAAAGGGCTGGTCTATGGCGCTACAGAAATCCCGAAGGAAGACCAGGTCTCCATTTTCCACCGGCCGGTTTTCTGGGCAGTGATTGTGGCAATGGTCTTTGTGATTCTTCAAATCATTTTTTGGTAAAGGCGGATGGCATGAAGGCAGGACTTTCGATTTCAATATGGTTTTTTATCGGCCTCTCTCTGCTGGTAAATGGCGTGATTATTTTCGGCGCTGGGGTCTATGAATTGATTCAACCGCCTGCGCCGGAAGCGAGAGTCGTGCTTTATCAACTCCACGCCAGCGTGTGGTGGGGAGCGCTGCTGGCGCTGCTCGGTGCCTTTTACTGCTGGCATTTTGCGCCGCAAAGAGAGGGCGGAGCGAGCAGACCTGGTATGTAAGGTTCGGTCGGGAGAACTTATGTCTCACAAGAAAATGACGATGGGCCTCATCATCGGGAACCGCGGTTTCTTTCCCGACCAGTTGGCGAAGTCAGGACGTGAAGAGATGATGCGCGTGCTGGCGGAGGCCGGCATGGATTGCGTGGTGCTGGGCCCGGAAGAGAGTAAGCACGGTGCTGTAGAAACTCACGAAGAGGCCCGGCGTTGTGCGGCATTATTTCAAAAGAACGGCGAGCGGATTGATGGGGTGATCGTTTCGCTGCCAAACTTTGGCGATGAGCGGGCGATCGCAGACACGCTGCGGATAGCGAGGTTAAACGTCCCTGTACTGGTGCAGGCAACGCCGGATAGCACAGCCAAGATGACTATCGCCTTCCGGCGCGACAGCTTTTGCGGAAAGATGTCGGCCTGCAACAACCTTAGACAGTACGGGATTCCGTATTCATTAACCCGGCTGCATACGGTGAGTCCGGATTCAGAGGAATTCCAGAAAGATCTCGCATGGTTCGCAGCGGTTTGCCGCGTAGCCAACGGAATGCGCAACCTGCGCGTCGGCAGCATTGGCGCGCGTCCTGCCGCGTTTAACACGGTTCGCTATAGCGAGAAGCTTCTGGAAGCGCATGGGATATCGACGGAAACGATCGACCTGTCGGAGATTCTCGGCCGTATCGCGCGGCTTAAGGATGATCACTCTGGAGTGCAGGGGAAGCTGGCGGAGATCCGCAAGTACGTGACCACCAGCGGAGTTCCCGAGGCGGCGCTCATTAAGATGGCGAAGCTGGGCTACGTAATCGATGACTGGATGAAATCGACTGCCGTGACCGTGAGTGCAGTGCAGTGCTGGACCGCCCTGGAAGAGTTCTTCGGAGTTGTCCCGTGCACCGTCATGAGCATGATGAGCAACAACCTGCTGCCCGCCGCCTGCGAAGTGGACGTATGCGGGACGCTCAGCATGCATGCTCTGGCTCTGGCCTCAGAGACGCCAAGCGCGTTGCTCGACTGGAACAACAACTACGGAGACGATCCCAACAAAGCGGTCTGCTTCCATTGCAGCAACCTGCCCAAGCACTTCTTCCAGGATTTCCGCATGGATTTTCAGGAGATCATTGCGGGAACGGTGGGCAAGGAGAACACATTCGGTACGGTAGTGGGTAAGGTGAAGGCCGGGGCGATGAGCTTTGCTCGCTTTTCGACCGATGACGCTGCCGGCGCGATGCGGGGCTACGTGGGCGAGGGCGCATTCACCAATGATGCCTTGAACACGTTTGGAGGCGCCGGGGTGGTGGAGATTCCAGCGCTGCAAAAGCTGCTGCACTACATCTGCGAGAACGGATTTGAACACCACGTGGCGGCAAACTTCTCCACTACTGCGGGTGCTGTGCATGAAGCAGCGGTGCGATACTTAGGATGGCAGATGTACTGGCACGGCCATTGAGAGGTTCGCAAAAGTCGGGTTGCTGCGGATCCAGTTCTCACTGAAACTGATTTACTGACCACGTTGCTGGCGCCGTCTTTTGTCCTGGGAGAGATGGCACGCCAGTGCCATTTGCAAAGACCCACTGCTGCGCTAAGATTCTCCTCGAGCAGCACTTGGGGGAGGGCTGATCAACAGGCGTCCCATGACTCCATGAGTCTGGGACGTTTTGTTTTGTGCTCTTGTTTCGCGAGCGCGTGCGGCTCCGTATGCGCTTTGTTAATTATTAGCCGGGGTGATCAATTCCGCGCCCAAGTTCGCCAGACTGACATCTTCGGTCGACGATAATCCGCTGACCGCGACGGCGCCCGCCACCTCGCCATTTTTCCAGACCGGAATACCGCCGCCCCAACCAACGAACCTGGAATCGCCGTAGTAGGCGATATCGTGGCCTTTCTCAGGATGCCTGACTTTTTCTCCGATCTCCTGAGTCGCCTTGCGCGCCCGCGCGGCAGTCCACGCCTTATTCATGGCGATACGGATGGAAGAGACGGGGGCGCCATCCATCCGGGCAAAGCAGATGAGTTCGCCGTGTGAATCGGCGACGGCGACCACCACAGCTTTCTGTACCTGCAAAGCCTTTCCAACGATGAGGTCGATCACCCGCTTTGCCTCAGAGTAGTCAATTTCTGGGATGGTTCTCATAGGCCGGAAGAATAGCAGAAGCCACAGGAAGAGATTGGGAGTAGATCAGAGGGGCAGTCCGTCGCTGACTGACGGCTTTGAAAATCTAAAGAAGTCCGGGCCCGCACGGCTGCGCGGGCCCGGACCTGAAGTGTCCTCCTTGCGTTCAGAAAGCAAGCTTCAATCCAAACTGAATGAGCCGAGGAAGATTGACGGTATTGGTCACAACGCCAAAGTTCTTATTGTTGTCCGAGCAACAGGTTCCATTCGGCGGTCCGAATTGAGGATGGTTGAAGAGGTTGAAGAATTCCGTCCGGAATTCAATATTCACTCTCTCGGTGATGGAGGTCCTTTTGAACACCGCGAAGTCGAAGTTGACCACACCCTGCTGTCGTAGTAAGGCATCGACCCGCGGCTCATTGCCAAAGCTATACCCCGTGGCGTGAGAGAAGCAACTGGTGTTGAACCACCCCGTAAGCCTTGACACGGCACTGCCGGACGTCGATTTACTGCAACCAGCCACAAAATTAGGTCTCAGCGTACCGGTTCCCAGACTCAGAGCGGTCAGCGAATTGCCCTTCCCATCGCTTATCTTCACGGGGAAGCCGCGCTGAAGAGTAGTAACGCCATCCAAACCCCAGCCAGAAACCAGCTTGTCCGAAGCACCGCTCATGCCGGAGGCGTACTTCTTGCCACGTCCAAAAGGAAGATCGAGCACGTAACTGATGACGAGTCGTTGCGAAATATCCTGTGACGAGAGCGAGCGCTCACCCTTGAGGTTGTTCCAGTCCTGTACGCTTCCAACTCCGCCGGTCGTACCGCCCTCCAGCCAAGAGGTAAGAGTGTCCGTGTTGGACATCAGCTTGGCATTGGTGTAGGCAACCAGCATCGTGCCACCACCCTGGAACCTTCTGGTGACCGTCGCCTGCAGCGCATTGTAATTGCTACTGCAACAGCCGAAGCCGTTGAGGTTCAGTCCGGCGTATTGCGGAAATGGCCGGTCCAGCTGGCCCTGGACAAGACCGGTGGGACCAAGGGCTCCGGGCAGGGCTTGGCTGAAAGGATACTGAGGACATGGGGCCGGCGCGGCCGGACAGACCTTGTTTGCGATGGTTACGGCCTGACCTGCGGACGCCTGCTGCTGAGCTTGAGCAATGAAGCTGTCGGGTATCTGGTTGATGTTGGTGTTGAATTGCTCTAGATGCACGCCGTGCGATCCAGCGTAGGCCACATCGGCAAAGAATTTTCCTGGCAGTTCACGCTGGATGTCGAAGTTGTACTGCTCTAAATATCCGTATTTCTGGACTGTATAGCCGGTTGCCGAAAAATTGTTTTGATTCAAGATGTACTGCGAAACGTTCGGTTGAGGGTTGCGTCCCGGGACCCCAACCAGGGTGCTCGCACCGTTCTGGTTGAATGGTCCCTGCCCCGAACAGCTAAAATTGGCCGCGCCGCCAGGCGAGGCCAGAATGCAAGTGTTCTGATTGAGCGTCGCGCTGGGCGACAGGCCGGCATTGTTGCTGGCGAAGAAGTTAGACGTAGCGCTGCTGACAGGATCGACGTAAGGATTCGTCCCGAATGACACGTAGTTGGGAATGAAAAATATCCCGTAGCCGCCACGAATTACCGTCTTCGAATCGAGGGCGTAGGCGAATCCAAGTCGGGGCAGGACTTCCTTGTAGGAGAGCGGAAGATTGTTGCGGCTGTGGTTGACCCCCGTCTTGACCAGGAATAGGTCGCCTGGGCAGGGACTTCCAGCTACTCCGCTGCATCCGGTCACTGAGGCATTGGTGGCCCTCGGGTTGAAATAAGTCATCCTGTCGAAGCGTTCCGACCACGGACCTTGTAGTTCGTAACGTACGCCGAGGTTCAGAGTGAGCTTGGGGGTAACGTGCCAAGTGTCGCCAAAAAAGAAGGCACGATAGGTCTGTTTTCCTGAGATCGGACCGGAAATGACCAGAGAACCGGTGGTCTGGTTGCCGAAGGCCGCGCCCTGCCCCAAGCCGTAGCCGAGGAGGAAATCGGCGAAGTCGACTCCGCCGGTGGCGCCTTTAAAGTTGCTCGCAAGACTCTGCGTCCAGGAACCATTAAAAGAGATCAAGCCTCCACCGGTGTTGGTTTGGAGATAGTTGTCATACCCCTCCTCGAGCTGCGCACCCCATGCGAAGGTATGGTGACCGCGAATCATAGTAATTTGCGGCGAAATATTAAACTGCGTGTTGTGATCGGCAATTGCGCTCTGACCCTGACTGCACGTCACGGTGGGATCACTGATAGCGAAGCAAGGTGTCAGTGGGGTTAGCTCTGATTTGGGCACAGCGCCGTTGTAAGAGGCGGGCCAGCCCTCTTGTGTCACATCGAATCCAGAATTGATCGGATTACGGATGTACTGGAACCGGCTGATACTGGCATTAATATTTGCAATAGTGTTGGGAGTGATCTGGTAGTTGTAGCCGATAGCCAGACTCTTACTTTTACTATTTTCAGCGCAGCGATCCTTGCACAGTCCAGTGCCGAACGGATCTTGCGCGAGGCTCAAGAGCTTCCAAAAGGCAAACCTTCCGAACAAAGTGCTCTTGCTGTTGATCGTCTGGTCTACG
>Ga0070699_100003623_pt1 | contig 13659 bp, 9 predicted proteins | sample KBSK1503metaG_FD_65473 | JGI IMG/M metagenome (GOLD analysis project Ga0070699, IMG submission 65473) | Corn, switchgrass and miscanthus rhizosphere microbial communities from Kellogg Biological Station, Michigan, USA - KBS K1-50-3 metaG | ecosystem: Host-associated > Plants > Roots >...
GTTGCCGCACCACGGCGTTATCGCAACCGGGAGCACCTTCGCTCTGTCGCCAAGCAGCCATGCCTCATCTGCGGCCGCAAGCCATCCGACCCGCATCACCTGCGCTACCTGCAGCCGCGCGCGCTCGGCCGCAAAGCCAGCGATGAATTCGCCGTGCCGCTCTGCCGCGTCCATCATCGCGCGGTGCATCGCGCCCGCGATGAGCGAGCTTGGTGGCATGCGGCCGGCATCGATCCCATCAAAGTCGCCCGCAAGCTGTGGAATGACACCCGCATCGATGAGGGGCGGATTGAGCCTGACCGCACGCCGCAAGCTGCCGCCGCAGATCGAACTTCACCACCTGGCGGGGATGCTGCGGAGACGGCGCCGGCCTGACGAACAGCCGACATGCTCAGCGACATGGTGCTATGTGAGGAGCTGTTTCATACCGCCGCCGGCACCGCATTTGCCGATATCGTGGTCGACGGCCACCGCGAAAGCTGGCCCATCCGCAGCAAGCGGTTTCGGGGTTGGCTGCGGCGGCGCTATTACCAGGCGACCGGGGACGCCGCGAGCGCGGCGGAGGTTCGCTCAGCGCTCGATCTGCTCGAGGCGCGGGCACAATTCGACGGTCCCGTGCGCGCCGTCCACGTCCGCATCGCCGAGCATGCCGGCCACATCTATCTCGATCTCGCTGATGAGGAGTGGCGCGCCGTCGAGATCGGACCTGATGGATGGCGCGTGACTGGATGCCCCCCGGTGCGCTTCCGCCGGCCAGCCGGCATGCTGCCGCTGCCTGTGCCTCAGCAGGGCGGGTCGATTGAATCCCTCAATTCGTTCCTCAATGTTGCGAGCCGAGATGACTTCGTATTGATCGTCGCCTGGTTGTTGGCGGCATTGCGATCCGGCGGTCCCTATCCGCTCTTGGCCATATCGGGCGAACAGGGCTCGGCCAAGACAGTCCTATCCAAGCTGCTCAAGGCTCTGATCGACCCCAATGCCGCCCCCGTGCGCTCACTCTCGCGCGAGGAGCGCGAGCTGATGATTGCAGCCAATAACGGCTACCTGCTCGCATTCGATAATCTCTCCGGCCTACCTGTTTGGCTCTCCGACGCGCTCTGCCGGCTCGCGAGCGGCGGCAGTTTCGCGGTCCGGCAGCTCTACAGCGACGACGAGGAGGTGCTGTTTGAAGCGGCACGCCCGATCCTCTTGAACGGGATTGAGGAGGTGATCAGCCGGCCGGATCTCGGCGACCGGGCGATTTTTCTGACCTTGGCGCCCATTGGCGAGGCGGAACGACGCCCTGAGAACAAGTTGTGGCGCGAGTTCGAAATCGCGCGGCCGCGCATCCTGGGTGCCCTGCTCGACGCGGCGGTGCACGGCCTGCGCACCCTGGGTCGCGTTCACCTGGATCGGCTGCCGCGCATGGCCGATTTCGCGATATGGGCGACGGCTTGCGAAACAGCTCTGTGGCCCGCCGGCACTTTCGCTCGCGCCTACCGAGCAAACCGCAGGACCGCGATCGAGGACATTATCGATGCCGACCCGGTCGCTGCTTGCGTGCGGGACATCATGGCCGTGCGCAGCTCGTGGACGGGCAGTGCCGCCGAGCTTTGGCGGGCCGACGCCCACCGCAGCAGCCACGACCTTTTGAGTGAGCGCACTGGCTGGCCCAAAAATCCCCGCGCGCTTGCTGGCCGCCTGCGTCGCGCGCAGACGTTCCTGCGGGCACTGGGCATCGACATTGCCTTCAGCCGGGAAGGCCGGGCCGGAAGCAGGATCATTAGGATACGTGCAACTCAGGAAAATATCGTCAGTACCGTCAGTACCGTCAGCAGCGTCTGCGACCAGCCTGCACCGCGACCGGCCGGTGACGTTTGCGACGACGACTCTCGCTCAGATTTAGTCGGCCGGTACACGATGGGGCCGGCCTGTGTCACAACCGCTGACGATGCTGACGGTGCTGACGCAAATGCCGGCCTTCATTTCGGTTAATCGGAGTGAACGCTTGCCCACATCGGCCGGCGGACGCTTGCGGCAACCTGGACTCACAGTTCAATCATGTCCGTCCCGATCTTGAAACGAGCACGAAGACCACGCTCAACATCGACGATACCGTCATGGCAGAGATTAAACGCGAAGCTGCACGTCAAGGCCGCACGATGTCCGAACTAGTCGAGACCGCATTGCGCCTACTGCTCGCCTCTCGACGAAAGCGGGGGAGGATCCCTGCCCTTCCAAAGTTCCGGAGCGGCGGAGCACTCGTCGATGTTGCCGACCGCGATGCCCTGTACCACGCCATGGAGGGTCGCTAGTGCTCGCCGTCGACACCAATGTGCTGGTCTACGCCGCCGATGCGGCTCGAGCGCGGCCTGCGGCGAAGACGACGCGGCATGATGGGCCTGTGTCGGACCGAGGAGATGATGGTGCTGGGAGATGACGGTCGGCCCCAATGACGGTCCCGTGCGCGTCAATGCGCGAGCTTAAATGGCGAATCACTTTATGTCTTGCATTAGCTTCTGCGACTTCCTGATTAAGGCCCGAACTTGCCTCCGCTCTTCAATGGCTGCTTTCCTATACAGGCCGTGCTTGAGCGCGTTTTGATTCCCTTTTGGTGCGCCCGATCCCGGTGCCCCGCCATGCATCCGACAACGCTTGTTACCCCGCACCGCCGGCGATCTGCACGGCTTTCCCGAGCGAGTCGTGGCTCCGCATCGCGGACTGGCCAGCATCGGGCCTGTGTTGCGCCGGTGATCGCTCCTCATTTGCGTGCCTTGCGCTTCATCGGAACTTGCTTGCGCCGTGGCTCATCCGGAATCTCCATCGCCTCGTTGCGGATATCGGCGGGTGCCGGTGCCGGCGCCGCAGCTTCGTTCGGCGCGCTCTGGCGTGGGGCCTGCGTCACGTTTCCCACGATCGCCTGGCCACCGCGGATCGATAAATTTTGCACGCTTACCGTTTGCGAGCCACCGGTTCGATGGCGATCGAGCGCTTCGATCTGGGTCGTGAACGTCCGGGCGAGCCGGTTCAACGCGCGCTCGGCCATTTCCCGCTCCCCCATATGCTCTGCCTTATCAAGTCGGTGAGCGAACCTCATAGCCGTCCTATGAATGTCGCTCATTTGCATCAGCAGCATTGCCTCGATCGGGTCCCTCGGGTAGTTGCCTTTCAGAAGTGAAATCATCAAATCGAGCCTGTCCTTACAAATTGGGGCTACGAAGAGATCAGCGAGCTCATTCGCACCTATCGGCTCTTTCGATGGTGCGGAGCCAACGGCCTCGGGCGAGGTGGTTGAGCCAGCCTTGTTTATGCCTTTTAGCTGCGGCGCCGGGCTGGCAGATTCCCGCACGCGATACCTCACAATCGCGCTCTGCTCCTGAGATTTCGGCTCGCATTTTGGTTTGGCGACATTTGGCTCGGATTTGTTCAGCGTCGCCTCATCATTGGACTCTGACATGCTACACCTCACGTTCTGGGTGGCCCTATTCGGACTGGTGCGACAAAATAGGTGCGTAGGAAGACGCACTCTACCGGCCGCAGATCTCGCGCTTTGCGGCCGGAATCGACTTCCGCCCACGGCTTCGCCGGCTTCCCTTTCCCTGTATGAAATTGCCTAGTTTGTTGGCATCGATGGTGCGGTTGCGAGCGACCCCATCCAACGCGTCCTCAAAGCTTACCCCTTCGCGTTGTCGCTCTCGGATCAAATAGGCCGCCTTTCCCAATTTTCTTTCCTCGGGGGTACTCTCATAGATCGGACGACGTTGCCGCCCGCGTTTTTTGGTGAGTTGGCGGCGGTTGAGAAGGTCGGCGAGCAGAGACTGGCATTCCGGCGGGACGATTTGGCCGGAGCTCAGCAATTCAATTATGCCGCTGACGTCGCCGCCTTCGGCCTTCTCGATGGCGATCCGCCATCTGAAGGTAGCGCCAATATAGGCGTCCAGAGCACGCTGACGGTGGATGTCCGGCTCATTTTCCGTTTTACTACCGAGCGTCCATCGATGCGACGCTTGATCAACGCAGGCTTGCCGCCGAGGCGCGCTACGCCGGGGCGAGCGGAGGCTTACAACATCAAGCTCCGGCGAGATGTGCTCGCTAAACTCGCTTTGTCGGGCGACAAAGTCGCCACTCGTTGCCTGCTCCTGCGAGGTCGGCCTGCATTTCGATTTCGCCGCTTTGGCCGCCGACGCGATTGAGCACCGCGGATCAGGCCAAGGGCCTCGCGACCCTCAGCGATGGTCGATGATTCCGGTGGCGGGACCGACTTGCCGTTCTATTCGATTGGAGTGCCTCAGCACCCGATGATAGCGACAGGACAAAACCGTGCAGCGTCAATAAACTGGAAATGCTACCGCAGCCTGCCTGTCTCGGGCAGGGTGAGGAATCAAGCCCCCCTATATCAAACAAATCAGACGTATATCAGATTCGAACCAACAAACAAGGCTCCCAAACTCGGCACCGCGTCCGGGTTCGGCCGGCGGACTGTCGTGCAAAACGCCTTATTAGCATGACCCACGCGCCGCCCGTTTTGGAATGCCGCATCAGCTAGCGCAACACCAGTTGTTGGGTGAGGAATCGGTATCGAATTTCACAACGAGCGTCGGACCGAAGCCGCATGCGGCAGCGCTTCTTGCCATGGACCGATGGTGACTTGCAGGGCGTGCCTGAGCGGGTCTTAGCGCCGCAGCGGAGACTGGAAAGCATCGGCCCCGTGTTGCGCTTGTGACCACGCGACAACAGACAGGAGAAGCCTGCGGCACCACCGCCGGCCCTCGCCGATACGAACGTCGTTCCAATGCCAATCATGGGCAAAAGCAAGGAACAGGAGCCAGTTTCAGTGCGGCGCAAGTCAAACAAATGGACGGCGATCAGACTAGCTTGTTCGGATGGTCTAATCCAATTTGCGCATCGCTCCCATTCTTAGAGACTTTGAATCTTACCGACAATTTTGCTGCACGTCCGGCAAGATATTTACCTATGGCGGTCCGTTCCGCCGCCGTCACCTCACGGAGTGCCTTCTCTATATTGTGCTCTATATTCTGCTGCTTCGTCTGTCTTGCTGCCATCTGTGTGTCTCCAAGCGACCTCGCGTCTAAAATGGGTTTGAAGCCACACCGAATCAATCCAGGTCCGGAGGGTTGATTATCGTTGCTGAACTTCCGCCGACCTACTTTGCACGGGGTTGTTTTGCAAAATTTTTTATTCCCGAGTTCCGCAAGAGATGCTGGCTCCCAAAAAAGCGCCCGCCGCGCGCACGCGCGCCGCTGACGCCGAATCGGCTGCTTGTGCGCAGGACGTTACCAGCGGTTGTCAGTGAATGCCGGACGTCGCTCGCGCACTGGAGCGGCGGCTACGCTGCCTTGGGCGGCGCGCCCAAGTTTTCCGCGAAGAAGGCGAGCGTTCGGCTCCAGGCGAGATCGGCCGCCGCCTTGTTGTAGCGAGCGGGGCCAGCGTCGTTGTTGAAGGCGTGCTGGGTGCTGGGATAAATGTAGATCGTATATTTCTTGTTGTTGGCGGTCAGTGCCGCCTCATAGGCGGCGATGCCTTTGTTGATGTTCTCATCGGTCTCGGCATATTGCAGCAGAAGCGGCGCCTTGATCGCCGGCACCATCTCGGCCGCGACCTGCACGCCGTAGTAAGGCACCGCGGCCGCGAGATCGGGGCTGCCCGCCGCCATGCGGTTGACCACGCCGCCGCCAAAGCAGAAGCCGACTGCGCCGACCTTGCCGGTCGATTCTGCATGCTTGAGCATGAACGGGACGGCCGCGAGCGCCGCGGCGATCATGTCCTCGCGCTCGGTCTTGGCGTGAAGCTCGCGCGCCCTGTCTTCCTCGGGCGGCGTGCCGCCGTTGACGGACAAAAGGTCGGGCGCCAGGGCGAGATAGCCCTCGACCGCGAGCCGGCGCGCCACGTCTTCGATATGCGGGTTGAGCCCGCGGTTCTCGTGGATGACGATGACGGCTGGGCGCTTGCCCAAGGCCTTACCGCGCACGAGATAGCCGTTGATCTTGCCCTTGGGAGAATCGTAGGAGACGCGTTCGGCGGCGAGCCTGGCATCGTCCGCAGCCACGATCGCGGCTTGCGCGTAATTATTCTGCAACAGCGGCAAGAGCGCAGCGGCGGCCGCCGTCGAGCCCGCAAGTTCGGCCAGCCGGTCGAGAAACGCGCGCCGGCTCATGCCGCCATGGGTGAAGCGGTCGTAGAGATTGATGATGCTCTGGTCCACGGATGTTCCTCCCTCGTCCTCGCAACGCATCATAACACGGCGCCGCGCGCGCGTATTCCCTTGCGGGCCGTTGGCGGGTGAGGTGCCGATGATCACGGGACGCCGCGTGGATCAGGGCGCGCGCTGCTCTGCTGGCGCGCCTCTCTGCCACGCCTCGTAGCCTTCAGGTGAAGATAAGCCTCGCGCAAGCGCGAAACGTTGCAGCGCGCCCGCTTGCGCGCGCGATCAGGCCGCCGAGGAGGTGAGCCGCATCGGCGGATTGCGAAACCATGCGCCGGTGCCGATCGCCACGACCAGCGTGAGCCCGTGCAGAACGAGGCCGAGCGCCAGCGCGGCGAACAGCCAGTTGAGCGAGCCGGTCAAGCGCAGCGCGAGCCCTCCGCCGGCGATCGCGACGAACATGCGCAGGAAGCCTGCGGACAGCGGCCAGAACAACCGTCCCGCGCCTTGCGATGCGAAGTAGAGCGCAAGCGCGAGCCCGAAAAACCCGTAGCTTGGGCCGACGATGCGCAAATAATCGGTTCCGGCTTCGATCACCCGCGGATCGGTGCTGAACAGCGCGATCCAGGCGTGGGGCCAAATCGCTGCAACGACGCCGATGGCCTCGGTGATTGCAAACGCCAGCGCGCCGCCGACAAAGGCGATGCGGAGCGCGCGCCTGCGCTCGCCGGCCCCGACATTGGTGCCGACCAGCGCCACCAACGGCGCGCCGAGACCGAAGACGAGCGGAACGAGCAGATATTCCAGCCGCGCCGAGGTGCCATACCCGGCGGCGGTGCCGGGGCCGGCGGCGGTGGCAACCAAAGCCGTGGCCAGCGCGATGATCACGTTGGTCTGCACCGAGGTGACCGCGGCGACGGCGCCTACGCTGAGGATCTCGCGGAACAACGGCCAACGCGGACGCGTTGGCCGCAAGCGCGCGATATTGCGCCCAGACAGGATGTACCAGGCGAGCACCGCGGTGCCGGCGGCGTAGAACAAGACGAGAGCCACACCACCGCCGGCAATGCCGAGCGCCGGGAACGGGCCGATGCCGAAGATCAGCAGCGGCGACAGCGGCACCAGCACCACGACGCCGACGCAGATCACCAATGCCGGGACAAGCATATTGCCGGTGCCGCGGATGATGCTCGCCAAGCCATTGAGCAGCCAGAGCAGCACGCTGCCGGCGAACACCACGTTCGAATAGGTCACGGCCGCGTCGAGTTCGCCGCCCGCGCCGCCGAGCGCGCCATAGATCGTTCGGCCGAAGCCGAGCATGATGCCGCTGAAAACAGCGCCGAGCGCAACATGGATGATGACGGCGTGCGTCGCCAGCGCATCGGCTCGGTCGCGCTGGCCGCGGCCGAGCGCGCGTGCGATCGCAGACGAGATGCCGCCGCCCATGGCGCCGGCGGAGATCATCTGCATCAGCATGACGCCGGGAAAGACGAGCGCCATTCCCGCCAGCGCGTCGGTCCCGAGCTTCGATACGAACCAGGTTTCGATCAATCCCGTGGCCGCCTGCGCCACCATGACCAGCACGTTGGGCCACGCCATCCGCAACAGGGTCGGAACGATCGGCCCGCGCAGCAACACGCGCGTGCGCGGGCTGAGCTCGGCGGGCGGAACAACGGCGGCCGCGCGAGCGCCGAGCTCCACGGTTGCATCGAGGGCGGCGACGCTCATATTGCGGCCCTCGCTCGTGCGCGTTTGCGGGTCGCCGGGGCGCGTTTCTGTTCGCCTGCCAGGGGTTTCGCCGCGGCGTACCTTCGCCGCGTGCGCTCGCCGGCGGCAGGACCGGCGATGAGCGCGTAATCGGGCGTATTGATCGGCCGCCCCGTGGCCGGGTCTACCAGGATCGGATCCACGGCGACGCCGGTGTTGGCGTCGACCAGCAGCACGCTCGCGCCCTCGGGCGCGAAGTGCCGGTTGCCCCAGGCCAGCAGCGCGAGCAGCACCGGGCGGAAATCGCGTCCGCGCGCCGTCAACAGGTACTCGTCGCGCGGCGGCTTTTCGCTGTAACGGCGGCGGCTGAGAAGTCCGGCGTCGACCAGCGCATTGAGCCGCCGCGTGAGCATGTTCGGGGCGATGCCGAGACTTTTCTGGAACTGATCGAACCGCGTCATCCCGTGCAGGGCGTCGCGCAGGATGAGCATGCTCCACCATTCGCCCACGCGCGCGAGGCTGCGGGCGATCGGGCACGGCATGTTCTCGAAGCTCTTGTGCTGCATTGACACAATATAGGCCAGTCACTATCATAATGCAAGTGACTAAAACACGGGAGGCACCGGTGCCGGAGCCACAGGAATTCGGGGGACAAAGCCGCCTCTATCTCGAGGACCTCGCCGTCGGACGGCGGTTCACGAGCGCGACCCATGCCATCGACGCGGCGCAAATCAAGGCGTTCGCCGGTCAGTTCGATCCGCAGCCCTTCCACCTCGATGAGAAGAAGGCGAAGGGCACGCTGTTTGCCGGATTGGCGGCGAGCGGCTGGCACACCGCCGCGATCACCATGCGCCTCCTGGTTGAGAGCGGATTGCCGCTCGCCGGCGGCATCATCGGGGCGGGCGGCGAGATCAGTTGGCCCAGGCCCACGCGGCCGGGGGATGTTCTGCGGGTCGTGAGCGAAATCGAGCAGGTGACCCCATCCCGCTCGCGGGCGGACCGCGGGACGGTGCGCGTGCGCAGCGAGACCCGCAACCAGCGCGACGAGGTCGTCCAGGTGCTGATCGCGAACCTCATCGTGCCGCGCCGCGCATCCTCGGAAGTGCGCGGCGAGCTTGCGGCCGGATAGGCAGGGCGCATGGGGCCTTCGGTGCGCTAGGACCCACTATCGCTGAAGCGTGATTTCGATTTCTATCGCCGCTGGCGTATCAGCAAATTGTGGTCCGATCGCCCAACGATTGGCTAGCGCATGCCTTCGATTTCGCGCCGCGACTTCCTCAATGGCGTGGCCCTGACCGTCGCCGCCGGCTTGACGCCGGCGGCACAGATCGCGGCAGAGCCGTTGCGCTACCCGCCCGCGCTCACCGGACTGCGCGGACAACACGCGGGCTCGTTCGAGACCGCGCACGCGCAAGCGCGCGAAGGCAAGCGCTTCCCCCTCGACCGGCTCCGGGTAGAGGAGCGCTACGACCTCGTCGTGGTCGGCGCGGGCATCAGCGGATTGGCCGCCGCCGCCTTCTATCGCCGCGCCGCCGGGCCGTCCGCGCGCATCCTCATCCTCGACAACCACGATGATTTCGGCGGCCACGCCAAGCGCAACGAGTTCACGCTCGATGGCCGTCTCGTGATCGGCTACGGCGGCAGCGAATCGATCGATTCCCCCAAGACCCGCTACAGCGACGTCGCCAAAGGGCTTCTGCGCGATCTCGGCGTCGAGATCGAGCGCTTCGAGACCGCCTTCGAACGCGCGCTCTACCCCTCGCTCGGACTGTCTCGCGGCGTGTTCTTTGCGCGCGAGGCCTTCGGGCGCGACCTGCTGGTGGCGGGCGAACCGCCGGCCGGGGGGATTGACGAACGCTCGCGCCGTCTCGCCAACGCCAAGCCGCTCGGCGAGTTCGTGGCCGCGTTTCCGATCTCGTCAGCGAGCAAGGCGCAGTTGCTCGCGCTCTACGACGACGCGCGCGATCCGCTCGCCGGCAAGACCGCCGAGGAGAAGTTGGAAATCCTCAAGCGCACGAGTTACCGCGATTACCTCACCGGACCGTGCGGCTGCAGCGAGGAGGTCGCGAACTGCTTTCAGGGCCGCACGCTCGGCTTCTTCGGGCTCGGATGCGACGCGGTGCCGGCCGCCGATGCCCGCGAGCTCGGTTATCCGGGCTTCGATGGCCTGCGCTTGTCGACGCAGGCCCCGACCCGGGAGCCTTACATCTATCACTTCCCCGACGGCAACGCCTCGCTCGCTCGTCTCCTGGTGCGTTCGCTCGTTCCAGACGTCGCGCAAGGCCACACCATGGACGACGTGGTGCTGGCGGCGTTTGACTACGGCAAGCTCGACCGCGACGGCCAAGGCGTGCGCATCCGCCTCGATTCGACCTGCGTCGACGTCCGCAACGCCGGCGACAGCGTGCTCGTCGGCTACGTGCGCGCGGGAGTGCCGCGTCGCGTCGAGGCCAAGCATGCGGTGCTCGCCTGCTTCCACATGGTCATTCCGCACATCATGCCGGAACTGCCGGCGTCCCAGCGCGAGGCGCTTGCGCGCAACGTCAAGACGCCGCTCGTCTATACCAACGTGCTCACGCGCGACTGGCGCCCATGGGCGCGGCTCGGCGTGCACGACATCTCCGCGCCGATGTCGTTTCACAGCCGGGTGAAGCTCGATTTTCCCGTCAGTCTCGGCGGCTATCGCCACGCCCGCGATCCGTCCGAACCGATCTGCCTGCATTTCGTTCACGTCCCGGGCGCACCCAACCGCGGCCTCGATGCGCGCGCGCAGTTTCGCGTCGGGCAGGCGCGGCTGCTCGACATGACGTTTGCGGATTTCGAGGCGCGCATCCGCGACGAGCTCGATCGCATGCTCGGGCCGGGCGGATTTGTGAGCGCGCGCGACATCGCGGCGATCACCGTCAACCGCTGGCCGCACGGCTACGGCTATGTGGCGAACTCACTCTACGACGAGGACGATTATGACGGCGTTCTCGAACGCGCCCGGCAAAAGTCCGGCCGCGTCGCCATCGCCAATTCCGACGCCGGCGGGGATGCCTATGCGCATCTGGCGATCGGGGAAGCCGCGCGCGCGGTACGCGAGCTGATGGGGTGAGGCTCGATCTTTGGTCGGGTGGCAGCGGCGCCCAAGGCATAGGCTCATGCCACGCGGGGACGCTTCGAACCCAGCGGACAAATTTGGAGGCGCTCGACGATGATCATTCAGACCGCACCCCCAGGGGAGCCCCGCTTGGCGGTCATGATGCACGAGCATACGGCTCTCTCCGGGCAGTTCGCGCGCGCATTCGGCAACGACCGCTTCGAGCCGGTCTGGCCCAATGACTTGATGTTCTACGTCGTTTCCCATCACGACGCGGGCTGGGCCGAGTTTGACCGCGATCCGGTCACCGACGAGACCACCGGCCTGCCATACAATCTGGTCGAGACACCGGCGAAGTACATTACCGTTACCAGCCGGCGATCGCCCGAATTCAACGAGCGGCATCATTCCTACTGCGGGCTGATGTCGAGCATGCACAGTTGGGGCCTCTACAACGGGCGCTACGGACTGTCGAAGCTGGTGCTGATCGACAAAATTCCGCCGCTGGATCGGCCCTTGGCCGAGCGGATGCTCGCCCACGAGATCGATCGGCAGAACAAGCTAAAAGCCCAGATCATGGAGGAGGTGCAGACCGCGCGCTGGATCGAGGAGGAGCACCTGTTCCAGAATTACAAGCAGCTGCAATTTTTCGACACGCTTGCGCTCTATTTCAATCGCACGCATCCAAGCCAGCGCGACGAGCAAGAATTCGAACATGTCCCGTTGAATGCCCGGCAAGATGTGAGTGTCGCCGTTCGACCGCGTGAGGCGGGCGTCTATGAGGTGTCTCCCTATCCGTTCGCCGCCAACGCCGCCGAGTTCGCCTTTGCCGGACGCCTTATTGAACCGGGCCAATATCAAAAAGGCGGCGGATGGCCATCGGTCTTGCGGGAATCGCCGACGCGATGGGAGCGTTTTCGCCTGGTGGCGGCATGAGTCCCGTCCGCCGCGATCGCGCTGAACCCTCGCTCCGTGGAGTGGTCAGCGAGAGGAAAATCACGCCATGCGTGGCGCCGCCTCGCCATCCGTGGCAACGTGCGGGGCAGTTCGCGACGGAGCGCATGGAAACGCCCGGAGGGTAGATGGTTGGCGCGAGCGACCAAAGCGAGCGCGTGGGCACGCTGCCGCAGCGGATGTATCGCGATTTTTCCGACGTCGGCTACGACGAGGCGATGCGCCGAGCGCGCGAGATCGTGCCGATCCTGCGCGAGCGCGCCCAGCGCGCCGAGGACGCCCGCATGCTCATCCGCGACAACGAGCAGCTTCTGCACGAGAGCGGGCTGTTCCGGTTTCATCAGCCCAAGGCCTTCGGCGGGATGGAGCTTGACTTCGTGGCGGTCGTGGACATTCCGGCGGAGCTTGCGCGCGGCTGCCCGTCCACGGCCTGGAGCGTGGGCAACGTCGCCTGCCATCACTGGATCCTCGGATACTACGACCCCGAGACCCAGCGCGAAGTGTGGGATGCGAATCCGGACGCGCTGATCGCCTCCTCCATCGCGCTGGCCGCCGGCCGCGGACGCAAGGCGCCGGGCGGGTTCATCGTCAACGGCCGCTGGCCGTTCTCCTCGGCGGTGGACAATTCGGAATGGAACATGCTGGCGGTCACCGTCCATGACGACGACGGCAAGACGCCCGTCGATTGGCGGCTCTGCCTGGTGCCCAAGTCCGACTACGAGATCATCGACACCTGGTACGCCATGGGCATGGCGGCCACGGGCAGCAAGGACGTCGCGGTCAGCGAGCTGTTCGTGCCTGAGCGCCGGGCGCTGCCGCTCTTGCGTTGCCGCGGCGGGCACGAGCATCCCGGCGCCGCGGTCAACGCCGGGGCGCTCTTTTGCATCCCGCTGGTGGCCGCCTCCAGCCACCCATTGGCGCCGGCGGCGCTGGGTGCGGCCGAAGGCGCCCACGAGCTGTTCCTCGCGGCGATGGCCAAGCGGGCGGGCACTTACACCGGCGCCCGGGTGGCGGATTTCCAGGCCGTGCAGATCAAGGTCGCTCGCGCGCGCTGCCTGATCGACTCGGCGCGCGATCTCCTGCGCCAGTCGGCGATCGCATTCCAGGCAGCCGCCGAGCGCCACGAGGTGCCGGACCTCGAGACCAAGCTGCGCTTCCGCGCGCATTCCGCTTTCGCCGTGAACCAGGCGCGCGAGGCGGTGGAGACGCTGTGGTCGTGCTACGGGGCGCAGGGCCTCTACACCCGCGATCCGCTGCAGCGGCATCTGCGCGACGTGCTCGCCATCAACCAGCATTTCTCGTTCAATTTCGACATCGCCGGCGCAGCCTACGGCCTGCTCGCGCTCGGCGGTCGCTACGCCAATCCGACCATGTGAACGGCGCCGCGTGAAGGCGGCTTGAAGAATCATATCTGGCGGGACGCCGAGCCGGGCGGTGCGACCAGTGGCCGCACTCAAAAAAATGATTGTTCACGCGCGGCCGGCGTCAATGATCCGCTCACGGCCGCCGTCATTCAGCTTGACGTAAGCCTTGGCTGCTATGCTTGCGTCGCAGTGGTTGCTGCAATCGGCCGAGCCTCGGGCATGCCAACCCAGGTGTGATCAAACAACACAATCGAGGTCGAGGTCGACGATGGCGTGAGGCCATCGAACTCGAAATTCGAGAATCCCACGTCGAAGGGAGAGGCGACATGGTCCGATTCGCCGCAGCCGCGGCTGCGCTCGCTTATGCGGGGTTTTGGGTGAGTAACGGACATGCCACTGTCACCCGCGGC
>Ga0070699_100003624_pt1 | contig 13658 bp, 8 predicted proteins | sample KBSK1503metaG_FD_65473 | JGI IMG/M metagenome (GOLD analysis project Ga0070699, IMG submission 65473) | Corn, switchgrass and miscanthus rhizosphere microbial communities from Kellogg Biological Station, Michigan, USA - KBS K1-50-3 metaG | ecosystem: Host-associated > Plants > Roots >...
AAATCCGGCAGCACCACGGGAGGCGCCGCTAGGTCTGCCTCCTGGATGATGCCGCGCACCTGCGCCAGCGCGGACTCGGAGGCCGGTATCTCCGCGCTGTCGAACACCCGCGGATCCGGCGCGTCGGCGCCCTGTGAATCCCGGGCGATGAGCGTGACATCCATGAGTTCCTCCGGGATCGGCTAAGCGGGTCGGGCGAGCGCGACGGGCCGGCGGCCACGGGCACCCCGGCCCGGGCCGGCGCCGTAGGCCGCATCGAGGACGGTGGCGAGCGAGGAGGACGTGAACTTGTCGGCGATCAGCAGCCGGGCCGCGGCGGCCATCCGGGCCGCCTCGGCGGGCTCGTTCAGCAGGTAGCCGATCGCCGCCGCGAGCTGGCGCGGCCGCTCCGGACTGACCAGCAGGCCGGTTTCTCCCGGCAGGACCACGTAGGGCACGGCGTTCACCGCGGTGGCCACCACCGGCACGCCGGCCGCCATGGCCTCGGCGACCGCGCACGGCAGGCCCTCGTACCTGCTGGCCATGACGAACACGTCGAGCCCAGGCAGCAGTTCCAGAACGTCATCACGGTGCCCGGCGCACAGGAAGCGCCCCTGCAGTCCCCGGCGGGCTGCGCGGGCCTCCATCTCCCGGCGCAACGGTCCGTCCCCGATCCACACCGCGTACACGTCATCCTGGTCAAGCCCGGCAATCGCGTCGACGAAGCTCTCGGGCGCCTTCTGGTAGTCGACCCGGCCCACGGTGCCGACCACCTTGCACCCGATGGGCACCCCGAGCCCGCGGCGGGCTGCGGCGCGAACCGCCGGGCTGGCCGGCTCGGTCGGCTGCTCGATGGCCGGATAGATGACCCGCACCCGCTCAGGCACCGCGATGCCACGCCGGATGGCCTCGGCTGCGACCGCCCCGCCGACAGCCAGGAAGACGTCGGTTCGCCGGCCGAGGTAGCGCTCGATGGCGACGTAGGCGGCGCGGCGCGCCCTCGACTGGAACTCATGGAAGGGAAAGCCGTGGAACGTGTGCACGACGCGGGGCGTTCCGGCGCGCTCCGCCGCCAGCCGACCGAGCGCGCCGGCCTTCGCGCTGTGGGTGTGCACCACGTCGTACCCGTCGTGGGCCAGCAGCTCGGTAAGCCGGCGCAGGGCACGACGGTCGTTGCCCGGGGAGATCGGCGAGACCAGCTCGGGAACGCTGATCACGTTCAGGCCGGCGGCCTCGGCGCGCACGAGCAAGCTGTCACCGCTGCCGTCGGAGTCGGCGCCGCCGCCGGAGTCGCCCGCGATGATCGTGACCTGATAGCGCAGCGGATCGAGTGCCTGCGCGCCGCGCAGCGCCACCCCGCCGGCGCCCGCCTGCAGGCGGGTGACCACCACCGCGACCGACACCCGGCTCACCGGGCACCTGCCAGGCTGAGCAGCTCGCTGATCGGCGCGGGCGAGCCATGGGCCACGCATACCTCGAAACAGGGCAGCCGGGACGCGAGCAAGGCGGCCACGCCGCACACATCCGGGTGCGCGGGCCCGACTCCCGTCGCCAGCGCCAGCGTCGCGGCGAACGACCAGAAGCGTCGCAGCTCGCCGGCCATGTAGGTGCCTGCTACCAGCTCACGGGCCGCCTCAGCCGACGGCAACGGCCCGGCGGATGACTTCGATCCGGTACCGCGGCGCAGCACGACAAGCCGGTCGGGCTCCAGACTCTGCACCCTGCCGGGAAGCGGGTACTCGCTGCGGCCGTGCGTCACGGCGGCACGGCCCGCACCGCCGGCCACCCGGAGCGGCTCCACTACCCCGTAGGCGCGCCGCGCATCGCATGCGCAGAGGTTGTCCGCGGTCGCCGTCTCGCCCCGCTTCAGCCCGGCCGACAGCAGGGTCGACTTTCCGACCCCGCCTGGCCCGGCGAGCATGGTCACCCCGTCGGCGCCGGCGCTCACCGACACGTGCAGCGGCACCCGGCCGCGCACCGACGCCCACCATAGTGCGGGGTAATGCAGCAGGGTCTGCGCCGCGAGCAGCCTGAACCGCGCACTTAGCAGCACGTTGGCGGCTCGCGTGCGCGGCGCAGGACGGTAGCGCGCCGTGACATGCAGCACCGACCCGCGCGGCTCCACCTGCAGATCGAACCCGGACGAGCAGGCGTCCTCGATAAGGGTGCGGGGCGGGGCGGCCCACGAGCCGCGCCCGATCAGCGTCCATCCGTCATGGTCGAATGGCCGGCGGTCCGCCTGGATCTCCAGCCGCACGGTCTCGTCTGCCGGGCCTGCCTCGGCGAGCTCGCCGGCCGTGGCCTCCGCGAGCAGCTTGGACAGCCACCCGACGGAGCAGTCAACGAGCACGCGCTCACCGGCCGTCGTCACCGCCCGCATCAGAAGCCGTCCGGGTAGGGCGCACCGGCGCTGACGAGCGTCTCCGGGCGGTCAGACGGGACGTACTCGGGCACGAGCTTCTGGAAAAGCTCCTTGGTGACCGCTGCGTCGTTATCGTCGGCCGCATCGTAAAGGCGCTCGAGCAGCACGGTGAAATCGGCCGGCAGCTCGGCGCACCGGGCCGCCCAGATCTTCGGATGCGCGCTCGGCACCCGCTCCTCGCCGTCGGAGAACACCTTCTCGGAGAGCTTCTCGCCCGGCCGCAGACCCGTGTAGCGGATCTCGACATCGGGCAGCTTGAGCTGCTCGGCGTAATTACGGACCAGGCTCACGATCTGCACGGGCTCGCCCATGTCGAGCACGAAGGTCTCGGCGTACTCCGCCATGGCCGCCGTCTCGAGCACCAGCCCTACGGCTTCCTCCACGGTCATGAAGAACCGGGAGACGTCCGGGTGCGTAACCGTCACCGGCTCGGTCCGGGCTATCTGGTCGGCCAGCACGGACAGGAACGACCCACGGCTGCCCAGGACGTTGCCGAACCGGACCGAGGCCAGCGTCACCGGGCCGCCGGCGGCCCGCTGGACGACCAGCTCGGCCAGCCGCTTGCTGGCCCCGAGCACAGAGGTCGGATCCGCTGCCTTGTCGGTGGAGATGAGGACGAACCGGCTGGCGCTGTGCTTGATCGCGGCCTCGAGCACGTGCTGGGTGCCGCGCACGTTAGACTTCACGGCCTCGCACGGATGGCGTTCCAGCAGCGGCAGGTGCTTGTGCGCAGCCGCATGGAAGACCAGCTCGGGCCGGACGACCGCGAAGACCTGGTCGATCCTGCGCTGGTCGCGGATGTCGGCGATCACGATCTCATCCGCGTCGAGCAGGCCGCTTCCGGTGATCTCCAGCTGCAGCCGGTGCAGGTTGGACTCGTCGTGGTCCAGCAGGTACAACGCGTCGGGCCTGAAATCGCGGATCTGGCGGCACAGTTCACTGCCGATGGACCCACCCGCCCCGGTGACCAGCACGCGCCGGTCGGCGATCAGCGCGGCGGCCTTCTCGCTCACCACGTGATGCTCTCGGCGGCCCAGCAGCCCCTCGACGCTGATCTGGCGCAGGTCCGAGATGCGCGCATCACGCTCTACCGCCGCCAGGAACGAGGGCAGGAACCTGACGTGCAGCCCGGCGGACCGCGCCGCCTCGACGATCTCGGCGAGCCGCCGCGCCGACAGGGACGGGATCGCCACTACGCAGGCGTCCGCGCGGTGGTTTCGCGCTATCTCGGGGAGCGCCGCGATCGGCCCGAGCACCGGCAGCCCGATGGCGCGGACGAGACCGGGAGCGTCGTCGAGGAAGCCGATCGGGACCAGCCCGTAGTTGGGGCTGCGCCGCAGTGCGCGGACCAGCGTCCGTCCCGCTTCGCCCGCGCCGACCACGAGAGTCCCCAAGCCGCCTGCACCCTTAGCAGGTCGAAAGCCCGGAAAGCTCAGCACGTTTCCCCCCTTCGCTTGAGGTGGCTGCGCGGGCTCCCGGGCCGATGATGTCCAGCAGCGCGTCAGCGACCCGGGTGACGTCGGCATCGGTGAGCGCCGGATACATCGGCAGGGACAGCACCCCATGAGCAATCTGATCGGTGACTGGCACGGAGCGGCACTCCTCCGGGCCGAGGATCCGCTGGTAGCCGGAAAGGTGATGGACGGGGATGAAATGCACGGAGGTGCCGATCGCGCGCTCGGTCAGCGCGTCGATCACCGCGTCGCGGGAGATGCCGCACGCGGATGTCACCCGCACCTGATAGAGATGCCAGGCATGCTGGCCGTCGGCGGGCCGGGCCGGCAGGCCGAGCCCGCCGACGGCCCCCAGCGCCGCGTCGTACTGCTCGGCGAGGTGCGCCCGGCGTTCCTGCCAGCGGGGCAGCATTGCGAGCTGTGCCCGGCCGATCGCGGCCTGGACGTCGGTGATGTTCGCCTTGAGGCCGGGCTCGGCCACGTCGTACCGCCAGCTGCCGCCGGGCAGGTAACGTCGCCAGGCGTCGCGGCTGAGACCGTGCAGCCGCGCCGTCCGCGCGTACCCGGCCAGGTCATCGTCGTCGGTGGCGATCGCGCCGCCCTCGCCGATCGGCAGGTTCTTGGTCGCGTAGAAGCTGAAGCAGGCCGCGCGGGAGGCGCCGCCCAGCCGCGTCCCGCGCAGCTCGGCGCCGAGCCCGTGGGCGGCGTCCTCCACCACCGCGCCGAGCCGAAGGCCGGCGGCGGCCGCCAGCTCCGGTACGTCGGCGGGGTAACCCGCCATGTGCTGGACGATCATCGCGGCCGGACGGCCCGCGCGGTCGGCGGCTTGCGCCACCGTGGCCGGGGTCGGCACGAAGGTCTCCGGGTCCACGTCGACCAGGACCGGGCGGAGGCCGGCCTGGACGATGGGCGCGACCGCGCCGCAGAAGGTCAGGCTCGGGGTGAGCACCGCGGCCCCGGGGCGCAGGCGCAGCGCCCGCAGCGCGATCTCGATCGCGGCCGTGCAGGTCGCCACCGCGACCACGTGCCGGGCGCCCAGGTAGCCCGCCAGATCGTTCTCGAACTCAGCGGTCTGCGGGCCCATCGTGATCCAGCCCGAGCGCAGCACCTCCACCGCGGCTTGCTGCGCTTCCGGAACGATCTCGGCCCTGGCAAACGGCACCCCGCCTGCTGGCTCCGTCACCGGTCGCTTCCTCCGGCCTCGTGGTCCACTTCGGCCCCGCTGACAGGAACGTCGGCGTGCTGGATCGCCGGCATGTCCCGCCGGTCTCGCCGCCCGAACCAGCCGCGCGCGCGGGGGACACCGACCACCCCGATGATGGGCCAGCCGGATGCCGTGACGAGATCATCGAGAGCCGCGACGCGGGACACCCGGGCGACCGGACCGGACACGACCAGCATGCCGACCCGGCCCATCCCGGCGGGGTTCTTGATCTGCGCCATCGGATAGACATGCAGCGCGTGGTTCTCGGTGGTGAACTGGCCGCCCTCGACCAGGACAGCGACGCCGAGCGCGAGGCTGCCGCCCTGGCTCCCCTGGTGGTTGCTGCCCCCCGCCGCCTCGGCGCGATCAGCCACGCCTCCCGACGCCTTGAGGCTCCGCTCAAGGCCGTAGGCCAGATCGGCGAGGTCATGCTCTCCGTTGACGTCGACCAGCGCGATGGTGGACACATCGGCGTGCGTGGCGGCCAGCCGGAGCCGCACGGCCAGGGTCTCAAGGTCCGGCGTGCGCTCCCCGTCCATGTCGGCGCTGCGCAGCTGGCCGAGCGTCGGCGCCCCGAGCCGGCGGCTGACCCGTCGCGCGCCGGGCACGGTCGGCCGGATGGTCTCCAGGATGGCAGCGATCAGGATCCCGGCGACCAGGCCGAGCACGCCCGCCAGGCCGAGCTTCTGCGTGAGCGCCTTGGATTCGGGCTTCAGCGGCACGCCGGGCTCGTCGATGACGTTCGCGAGTCCCTGGGTGCTCGCCTGGATCAGCAGTCGGCTCCGGTCGCCGCTGAAGTTGGCGATCACTTGGTCGAGCCCGGCCAGCTTGGACTGCAGGTCCTGGTTATGCGGGTTCGCCGCGGCCTGCGCCTGGACCACGCCGTGCTGCTCGGAGAGCCGCACGATCTCCTGGTCGATGGCCTTGAGCGCCGCGCTGAGACCGCTCTGCCCGGTGTTGTTGATCGATATGACGACCTCCTGGGCGAGCGCCTTGGCCAGCGCCGCCGCGACCTTGGGATTGCGATCTGTCACCTTGAGGTCGATGACCTGGGAGCCGCCGAGCCCGGAGACGCTGACGTTGTTGGCGACGAAGCTGCTCAGGTTCCGGGTGACCCCGGCGGTCTGCAGGGCCTTCGCCGCCGCCGTCCGGCCGGTCGCGATGCCCTGGATCTGGCTGGCGAGGGCATCGGCCTGCGCGTTGCTGGCCGGTACCGTGCTCCCGGAGACGATGCGCGCGGACGCGGCATACAGCGGTGGCTGCTTCGCGACGGTGTATCCGATGGCGAGGATGGGCAGGGCGATGCACAGCAGCATCAGCGCCCAGTACTGCCGCAGCAGGCGTGCAGCGACCTCATCTATCTCCACCAGACCTCCTCAACTGCACCCGTCGACGTCGCTAGCTCGGGGTATGACAAGGCTAGGAAGGGCGTACATATGGCGAATCGTTCACTGGCATGAGTTTCGACTACGTAAAATGTGTGACGTCCGTTTCAGTGATCACCGTCCGGCACCCAAGCCGACCGCGGGATCACTCCTGCCAGCAGCAAGCGACGCGGCGGCCTTCGCCCGCGAGTTCTCTGTGGTTGCCGTGATCGTGGCGACCGCGCTCGTCGCGGTCGCGCAGTAGGCCGATGCCCTAAGCGACCGCGGTTAACGGGTCAGCGTCCGTTTCCTGCCGCTCCTGCGTTCCCGCATCGGCGACTACGCTGGCACGACCGCGTGCGCCCGCAGGCAAGAACCTCGTAGCCAAGCCGCTCACCCCCCGTGGGCACATAGCCGGAACGGCATTTGCGCCAATCATCCCCGTTGAACCTGTACGATCCGTCACTCATCGTGGGGCGATGCAGGTCCTGGCGGTGCCTTTCAACGTAGGAGACGCCTTGCACGAGTCAACGGTTGACCGGTCGACCCTCGCTTGGCCAGATGTTGTTAACCTGCCAACCCTTGCTTGGCCAGATGGCGTTAACCGGTCAACCCTCGCTTGGCCAGACGGCGGGGACGGCATGACCATCCCGGACGCTTACCCCGGCCGGTTCGCGAGGACCTTGTTCGGGTCGTAGAGCACCACGGTGCCGGCGATCAGGTCGTGCAGGCACCGGCGGTCCGGCCGGGTGAGCATGAGGATGAACGAGATGAGCAGGGTGATAAAGCTCAGGATGCCCTCGGCGATGCGCCCGGCGACCTCGCGCAGCGCCATCCACCAGAAGCTGGGGACGCGCCCGTCGTCAGGCCGCCAGCAGCGCATGCCCAGCACCTGCAGCGCCGGAGTCTGGCCATTGGCCCACACGATCAATCCCCAGATCACATAGCCAATCCCGAGCGTGACGATGGCCAGCGGAATCGCCAGGAAATAGGCGCCGACGCGCCGGCCTGAACTGGCCAGCGCCACGCCCTCTGGCAGCATGAGGCCGCTGGCCTGGTCGAAGTACATGCCCGGGGGCACGACCATGCCTCCTGGCTGCCCGTAGCCGTATCCGGCGGGGACCGGCGGCGCGGGCGGGAGGTAACCCGGCTGCGGAGGAGGACTGCCCGGCGTGGGTGGAGGCACGTCGGTCGGCGGGGGCGCAGGCATGTCCATCGGTGGAGGTTGACGCACGTCCGCCGGCGCGGGTTGGGTCATGTCCGGGTCAGGGGGCTGGGTCATCGGTCTCGTTCTCCTGAGGAGGCTTCCGGTGCCGACGTCACCGCCGCGGGATGCGCTGACAACGCGCGAATATAACACACGCGGCGGCAATTTATCCCGGCCGCGGATTCCCGGAAATGCTTCCGGGCAGATAATCTGCAGGCGTAAGGATGAGCACCGTCGCGATCGACCCCCGGCCGGCGCAGAACGCGCCAGCCGCCGGGCTTGGCAGGTTTACGGTCCGATCCCGGGCCGCGCCGCTACCATGATGCGCCATGCGACCGTTCAGCCATTTCGGCAGCCTTCTGGCGGCACTCGCGGCCGGCCTTGCCCTGGCCATGGCCGGCGGGATGAGCTACCTGGCCAGCGCCCCCATCATCCCGGCCAAGGACGTCGCCCCGGCAGCGGCCCCGGCCAGCCCGCGGGCAAGCACGCTGAGCGCTACGGCGAGCATGCCGACGACACGTCCCGCGGCGGACGCTGCTCCAACGGCAGCGCGCTGAGCAGCATCGACGTCAGCTGACACGTGACCATCACGGCCGGCTACCCAGGCATCTTCTACCACAGCAGCGGCCACCCCATCGTGATCCGCTCCGCGATCAGCTGAGCCGCCCGGACGCAGCCAGGCCGACCGCGGGATCTACTGGTGGAACTTCACGTTGTGGCCGGTGACGGTCCCGACCACGCCGTTCGGGGTGACGCTGATCCTCTGGATGCTCAGCCCCACCGGCAGCGACGGAAGCGGCACGTTGATGTCCTGGATCGCTCCCAGCACGGACGACAGGTCCCCGCGGCTCGTCACGAGGTGGATGTTGATCACGTTATGGCCGGTCCGGGTGATCCGCCAGACCGCGGTGCCGCTCGTGACCACCAGGTCCATCGTGGCTTTCACCTCGTCGGGGCCCGCCTGCGTCAGGGTCAGGCCGGCACCGCCCAGGGCGCTCGCCAGCCCGCCGGCCTCTGAGGTCATCGCGTTCGCCAGGGCCGCGAACGTGACATCGATCGTCCCTTTGAGCCGGTCGATCGTGCCGCTGTTGAAGGACAGGCTGACGTGGACGCCGCTCATGGTGGCGTTGACGGACGCGATCTCCAGCGGGCCCTCGGTGATGTTGCTGGAACTTATCCTGATGTCCGAGAAGTCCCTGCTGATCACCTGCGTCAGGAACGGGAAACCCTCGATTGATACGTGGGGCTTCGCCGGGAAACCCTGGTTCTTGATCTGCGACGCCATGATGTTCTCGGCCAGCGCCCTGCCGCCGAAGTCCAGCCCGACCAGCACGACGAGGACGGCCAGCACCACGATGGAGAGCGTCCGGAGCCGGTGGCTGCGACGCGGCCTGACGATGCCGTACTCGTACTGGGCCGGGGGTGGTTCCCCGTACTGGTTCATGCCAGGCTCCCCGTACTGGTTCATGGCAGGCTCCCCACGTCGACGGTCTGCAGCCGGCCGAAGTTGTTATCGGTTGCTAGCAGGATGTTTCCTCCCGGCTCCAGCGCGAGATCGCGCGGCGTCCCGGCCGGGATGTAGCCGATCAGGGCGCCACGGCTCTGGGCGTGCAGGGCCTTCTGGGTGCTGATCAGCGCGAGGTTGCCTTCCCCCGGCTTCTTGATGGAGTCGGCGTCCGCAACCACGATCTCACTACCATCTTTTACGAAGGCCAGGCCGATCGGGTTCTGTCCCACGCTGACCCTCGCGATGAGCGACTGTGACGGATTCGTGAGCAGCTTAGCCGCCGAGAAGGCCACCAGCGTGTTGCTGTCGCGGTCGGTGACCCACACGACGCTGCCGTCGGCGGACACGATCACGCGCGCGGGCGCTGCTCCGGCCGCCGCCGACCTGTACGCCGCGTGCTGCGGGTCTGTCTCGGCCTCGCGCATGTCGACCACGTAGAGCCGTCCGGCCTGGCTTTCACCGGTCACGTACAGCCAGCGGCCGTCAGGCGAGTGCGCCATCGCCTGCGGGTCCGATCCCAGCCCGAGCTGGATCAGCCCCTTATAGCCGGAATGGCCGAAGCCACCTGCGATCGCCTCCTGCAGGTTGAACACCGCCACGTCGCCGTCGTTCTGGAAGGTGATGAACGCGAACTTGTCGTCCGGGGAGACCGACACCTCGTTCGACGAGTTCCCTGCCGGACCCGCGAGGGTCCCCATGACCGCTCCCCTGGTATTGCCGGCCTCCGCCTCCCTGACGTTGATCACGTATGCGCCGCTGTCCTCCGCGGCCAGGAGGTACCGGCCGTCGCTGGTGATCGCCTCGCTCCTCCCTGCTCCCGGCGCCGGGATGGTCGCGACCTGCGTCGGAGCCAGCGAGTCGCCGCCCTGGTTGTCGAGGACGGACACGAAGTCGCCGAGCGAGACGAACGAGTACCTGCCGTCAGGAGTGACGACGACGCCGAAGGGACGCACGAGGCTGCCGAGGGCGACCTGGCTGGTGCGCACTTGCAGCAGCGGGGCGTTCGCGATAGCTCGGGTGCGCGCAGGGATCGTGAGGCTCGCGCTCAGACCAGTGGCCGGGTTGCCGCCGCCACCGCCCCGGGCTACGGCGAACGCGCCCGCCGCGATCCCGAGGACGACGACCACGACGGCCGCCGGCAAGGCGCCGCGCGATCGCCACCACGGACGGCGCGGCCATCCCGGTTCGTAGCCGCGCGGCCGGGACGGCGGGCCGCCCGGCTCGGTCAGCCCCGGCCTGGTCGCCCGGATCGCGGGCACGCTGCCGGCCGCCTCTGTCGGCGGCCCGGCGTCGTAGGACCGGCCGGCGTACAGCCCGGCCTCGTACGACCGGTCCGGGTATCCGGCGGGCGCTGCGCTCCCGGCCGACAGCGCATCCCCGGCCGACAGCGCATCCCCGGCCGGCGCGGCGGTCTGGGCCGAGGCGGCCGCACCGGCCGGCACAGCGGCCTGGGGCGACGGGGCGGGCGCAGCCTCGCCGACCCACGGCGCGTCGCCTGCGGGCTCGGACGGGAGGTCCGCGCGCGGGGCGGCGATCTGGGTCGCCGGGGCAGGTGGCTCCCGTTCGCCTGTCCGGCCGCGCTCCCCCGGCCGGAGCCCGAGCGCCTCACGCAGGGCCGCCGCGAACTCGCCGCAGCGCCGGTAACGGTCGTCGGGCGACTTGGCCATGGCCCGGGCCAGGACGTCGTCGACCGCGTACGGCAGGCCGGCCCGGCGGGCGGTCAGCGGCGGCGGGGGCTCGGACAGCTGAGCCCAGACGACGGCCAGGCCGCCGTCTCGCTTGAACGGGGGCGCGCCGGACAGCAACTCAAAGGCGGCGCAGGCCAGCGCGTACAGGTCGGTGCGCCCGTCCACGCCCCGGCCCTCGATCTGCTCCGGCGCGATGTAGTCGAGTGTGCCGAGGACCTGGCCCTGCGACGTTATGCCGGTCTGGGAGAGCGACTGCTTGCTGAGCCCGAAGTCGGTCAGGTAGACGTGATCCTGGCGGTCCTCGCCGGCGGCATCGTCGAGCAGCATGTTGGCGGGCTTCACGTCGCGGTGCACCAGGCCGCGCGCGTGCGCCGCGTCCAGCGCCGACGCCACCTGGGCGATGATGTCGGTGGCCCGGGCCGGGGGCAGCGGGCCGGTCCTGTCGATCAGCGTGCCCACGTCCCGGCCCTGGACGAAGCGCATGGCGATGAACAGGACGCCGCTCGCCTCGCCCGCGTCGAATACCGGGATGATGTTGGGGTGATCGACGGCGGCCGCGGCCCGCGACTCGCGGATGAACCGGTGCCGGAAGCCGTCGTCTAGCGCCAGCCCTGGCGCCAGGATCTTGAGCGCGACGCGCCGGTCCAGGCGAGCGTCGTAGGCCCGGTAGACGACCGCCATCCCACCGCGGCCAATCTGCTCTTCGAGCTGATAGCCGGCAATCTGCGAGCCGACGGAGAACTCGCTGAATGCCGGGGGAATCTCGTGGCTCACCGCTCCTCCAATCACCCCGACCGTATCCGAAACCGGGCGAGAACTGGACGCATGCGAGCCCCTGGTTACCTGACAACGGGCGGCAATGGGATGGCTAGTTGGTTACGAACCGGGCTGGCCCAGGTCAGATGATTCTTCTTTGGCCCTCGGAGCTCTAGAGTTGACAGATGACGATCGGACGTGAGGTCTCGTCCCCGGCTCTTGTCGTCCGGACGCAAGGGTTTGACCGGAGCCTGGAACCTGGACGCTCCTACAGCATCGGCCGCAACCCGGAATCGGACATTGTAGTCGACGAGGCCCGCGTCTCGTGGCGTCATGCGGTGCTGCGGCTGGACGGCTCGACCTGGCTGCTGGAGGACGTCGGCAGCACCAACGGGACCTTCGTCGGGGTCCAGCGAGTGCAGCGGGTGCAGATCACCGCCGACACCGTCGTGCGGCTGGGCCACCCGGACGACGGGCAGCGGCTGTGGTGCTCGGTGACGCCCGCCCGTCAGGCCGCCCCCGCCGCGCCCCCCCCTACGGCCGCCGCGGCGCCGTTCGCCCCCGCGTATCCGCCCCCCGCGTCCGCTCCCCCGGCTGCGGCTCCCGCTCCGCCCCTGGCGGGCCGCCAGGCAGCGGCTCCATTTCCGCCGGCCGTCCACCACCCCGCACAGGCTGCCCCGCCCGCGGCGGCCCATCAGCCGGCCCCGCCGCAGCAGCCCCCCTACTACCCCGACGGGCGCCAGGCTCCCGGTATCCCCGGCGCGGGCCAGGCTCCCGGCGGCTACGTCCCCGTGGCCCCTGGCGGGGGCCAGGTGCCAGCAGCAGGACCCGGCGGCAGTTCGATCATCCGCCAGCCCAGCGCGATCATGCGGCTGCCCACCCGGGTGCTGCGGATCGGGCGCGCCGCCGACAACGAGGTCGTCGTCTCCGACCTGAGCGTCTCGCGGTACCACGCCGAGCTGCGCCGGTCGGCCCGCGGTTACGAGATCGTCGACCTGAACAGCCACAACGGCACCTACGTCAACGGCCAGCGGGTCACCGCCGCGCCAGTGACCGAGGCGGACATCGTCGGCATCGGGCCGGCCACGTTCCACATGGTCGGCCAGGAGCTGGTGGAGTACGTCGACACCGGCGATGTCTGCCTGAGCGTGCAGAACCTGACCGTCCAGCTCTCCAGCGGGAAGGTGCTCCTCGATCACGTGACGTTCCCGCTGGGCGAGCGGTGCCTGCTCGGTGTCATCGGTCCCAGCGGCGCCGGCAAGTCGACTCTGCTCGGCGCGCTGACCGGCATGAAGCCTGCGGGGCAGGGCAACGTCTTCTACGACAACCGGGATCTCTACAAGAACTACGCCGAGCTGCGGCACCGGATCGGGCTGGTGCCCCAGGCGGACATCATGCATACCCAGCTGACCGCCCGAACGGCCCTGCGGTACGCCGCCGAGCTGCGGTTCCCGCGCGACACCAGCTCCAGGGAGCGCAACCAGCGGGTCGATGAGGTCATCGGGGAGCTCGGGCTGACCCCGCACGCCAACACCCGGGCCGAGGCCCTGTCCGGGGGCCAGCGCAAGCGGGTCAGCGTCGCGCTGGAGCTGCTCACCAAGCCCTCGCTGCTGTTCCTGGACGAGCCGACCTCCGGCCTGGACCCGGGGCTCGACAAGTCCGTGATGGAGATGATGTCCGGGCTGGCCCACGACGGCCGCACGGTGATCGTGGTCACGCACAGCGTCGCCAACCTGGACCTGTGCGATCGCCTGCTGGTTCTGGTGCCCGGCGGCAAGATCGCGTACTTCGGCCCGCCGCGCGACGGCCTCAAGTACTTCGGCAAGCCGGGCTGGGCCGAGGTGTTCCAGGCGTTCGAGGCCGAGCGCGACCGGGACTGGGCCGGGGAATTCCGGCGGTCCTCGCTGTGCGCGCAGTATGTGACCGGCGAGATGGCCGCGGTCGCCCCGGCGAACGTGCGGAGGCCGGCGGGCCCGGCGCCCCGGTCGCGGAACCGCCTGAGCCAGCTCTCCACCCTGACCCGGCGCTACCTGTCCGTCATCGCGTCCGACCGCATGTACCTGGGGATCCTGGCCGG
>Ga0070699_100003625_pt1 | contig 13656 bp, 9 predicted proteins | sample KBSK1503metaG_FD_65473 | JGI IMG/M metagenome (GOLD analysis project Ga0070699, IMG submission 65473) | Corn, switchgrass and miscanthus rhizosphere microbial communities from Kellogg Biological Station, Michigan, USA - KBS K1-50-3 metaG | ecosystem: Host-associated > Plants > Roots >...
CGGTCGAACGGGATGCCCCGCGCCGCCTCGCCTTTCTCGACGGCGACGCGGTCCGCGACGTGATCGGTGGCCACGAGCGAGAGGTCGCCGGCGGCGAGACCCGCCCACAGCGCGTCGCGATCCGCGGCCGAGCGAAGCGGCGGCGAGATCAGGCTCTTCGCGACGTCGACCGGGTCGGGCTCGTCATATCGCTCGTCGGTCAGGGCGAGGTAGTGCGGGCAGGTCTCAGCCGTCGCCCGCACCCCGGTTGCCCGCGCGTCGGCGACGTGCCGAAGCGCGGCTGCGCACGAGAGGTGGACGACGTGGACGGGCGCGTCGGCCGCCCGCGCAAATGCCATCACGCGATGGGTGGCGACGGCCTCGGCGTCGGTCGATCGCGTGGCGGCGTGGTGACGTGGTGACGTATCACCATGCTGAAGCGCTGAAGCGACGGCCGCGTCGATGAGGACAGGGTCCTCGCAGTGGACCTCGAGCATCCCGCCGACCTCGCCCAGGATCCGCATCGCCTCGAAGATCGATCGATCGGGCAGCCGGAAGTCGAAGACCATGAATGCCTTCGCGGTGGGGACACCGACATCGACCATCTCCGGCAGCTCCGCCAGCGGGTCGTCCATCCCGCCGAGGACCGCCGGGCTGAGCGCGAAGTCGACCGCGCTGTCAGACGCGGTGACCCGGCGGAACTCGTCGATCCCGGCCAGGATCGAACGGTGGGCCACCGGCGATGATCCCGTCCCCGGGTTGTTGAAGGCGAGGAACGTCGTCGTCCCCCCGAATGCCGCGGCAAGCGAGTCACGGTAGAAGCGATCCGGCTCGTCATCGGAGGCGACGCGGGTGTGGGTGTGAACATCGACGCACCCCGGCAGCACGAGCAGGCCGGTCGCGTCGACGACCTCGCGAGAGGTTGCAGCGAGGGCGCTCAGGTCGGGCCCGATCGCGTCGATCGACCCACCGCGAATCGAGACGTCGGCCTGCCGCGATCCGGAAGCGGTCACGACGGTCCCGTCTCGGATCACCAGATCAGGACCGACGGCCTCGACACCCACCGCCCGAGAATACTGATCGGCATGGACGACCGATGAGCGCAGTCGATGACCTGATCAGACGGTCATCGCAGGAACGTCGGTTAGTCGACCTCGCGGATCGTGATCGCCTGGGCGCCGTCCCACAGGCAGCGCCGGCCGACCTCGCGGAGGCGGTCAGCCCAGCCTTCGTCCGGGATGATCGTCGAGAAGTGGTTGGCCGCCAGCTGGCCGACCTTCGACGAGGTCGTGCAGGCTCCATACGGGATGAAGATCTCGCACTCGCTGATCCCGCCCGGATACATCGCCAGCATGCCGGGCGCGGGGTGCGAGGTGTGGTTCTCGTAGTCGATGCCGGGGCGAAAATCGCCGTATGGGATCCAGGTCGATTCGCCGCTCCAGCGGCAGTGGATGAGGTGCGACGAGATCGGCAGCATCCGTCGAATCGCCTCGATCGTCTGCGGCGCGTCGGGCTCCCAGCGGGCGCTAAAGTGGAGGTCGCCGACCTCGATCCGGAGCGTCGTCACGGACGCGGGATCGTCATCATGCTCGGAGGATAGCGTTGGCCGACGGGCCTGGACCGACGATCTCGACCCACGTCCTGGACACGGAACAGGGGACGCCGGCACAGGGCGTCCGGGTCACCCTGTCCCGGCTCGACGTCGGCAATGGGCCGATCCGGATGACGCAGGCGCTGACCGACGGCGACGGCCGGGTCCGCGATCTCCTCGAGCGGCCGCTCGTGGCGGGCGACTACCGGCTCGAGTTCGACGTCGCCCGCGAGGATGGCTCGTTCTTCACGAAGATCGCGGTGGACCTCCGGATCACCGACGCCGCTCGGAGCTACCACGTCCCGCTGCTGCTGGCGCCGTTCTCGATGACGACGTACCGGGGCAGCTGATGGACGACGCTGACGTCGCGGCCCTGGACGCGCTGCCGGTTGCCGCGTTCGTCGCGGCCGCCGCGCCGTGGTTCGAAGGGGCACCCCGATTCCTCCGCCGCCTTGCATCCGCGCGGCCATTCGGCGACGCCTCGACGCTCTTTGCCCGCGCCGACGACATCGCCGTTGCAATGCCGGAGGACGAGCAGCTCGAGCTGATCGACGCCCATCCGCGGCTGGGCGCCCCGCCGGCGACCGTGTCGAACGCCTCGTTCCGGGAGCAGGGCTATGACCGCGAGACGAGCGAGGCGATCGCCGACCTGGCGTTGCTCAACGCGGCCTACGAGGCGCGGTTCGGGTTCCGCTACTGCGTGTTCGTCGACGGCCGATCCCGGCCCGAGCTCGTTCCGATCCTCGAGGCGGCCTTGACCGCGGACCGCGACGCAGAGATCAGCCGTGCCATCCACGACGTCGTGGCGATCGCCCGCGACCGGTTCGCGAAGGCCGCCCCGCCCGTCGAGATCGGCTCGTGATCGAGGTCGGCCCGAACTCCTACGGCAAGTCGGCGATCCGCCTCGTCAAGGTCGACCGCGACCAGACGCCGCATCGTGTGCGCGACCTGACGATCGCGATCGCCCTCCAGGGCGACTTCGCGTCCTCCTATTCGGAAGGCGACAACACCGCCGTGATCGCGACGGACACGATGAAGAACACGGCCTACGCCCTGGGCGGCGAGCACCTGACGAGCTCGATCGAAGCCTACGGCCTCGTCCTCGGTCGTCACTTCCTCGCGGAGGGCCGGGAGGTCGAGCTCGCGCAGGTCTCGATCGAGGCGCATGCCTGGCGCCAGATCGGCTCTGCTCCGGACGCGTTCACTCGCGACGGATCAGAGACGCGGACGGCGGTGGTCTCCGTGGGGCGCGACGGCTTCCGCGTCGAAGCGGGGATCGCGGACCTGGTGGTCATGAAGACGACCCGTTCCGCATTCGCCGGCTTCCCACGGGATCGGTTCACCACGCTGCCCGAAACGGGCGACCGGATCATGGCGACGAAGGTCACCGCGTCGTGGGGCTACACCCGCGACGTCGAGATGGACTTCGACGCCGTGTTCGACCGTGTCCGATCGACCTTCCTGACGGCGTTCGCCGACCATGACTCGGCGTCCGTCCAGCATTCGATCTGGGTGGTCGGGCGGGCGATCGTGGAGGCGCACCCGGAAGTCGCCGAGGTCACGATGTCCCTCCCGAACCTCCATCACTGGACGGTCGATCTGAGCCCGTTCGGGATCGCCAACGACCGCGAGATCTACGTGGCGACCACGGAGCCGCATGGTCTGATCGAGGCGACGATCCGGCGATCCGACGTGAGCAGCGGGAAGTCGTGACAGGCTAGGTGTCACGCCGCCGGGGCATCGTCCCGGCCATGGAAGCCCGCATCGTCCAGCTCCCGACCAACGAGGTCCGAGTCGACGGCGACCGGATCGTCATCGAGCGCTTCATGCTGCGCGACCCGGCGCTGGCGGCGGTTCTCGCGCAGCGCGACCCCGCCGACCGACCGGCCATCGTCGAGCGTGCGCTGAAGGTTGGCCTCCTCGCCATCCAGGACGTGGCGGTGTCCATGGACGTCGACATGGTCCGCGAGGAGTTCGAGAAGCTCGTCCGGGCCAACGAGCAGACCAACGCGAAGGCCGCCGAAGCGCTGGACCAGGTCCTCCGCTCGAACTTCGCTGACGGCGATGGGCGGCTGCCGCGGACCCTCGAGCGGTTCCTGGGTGACCGCGGCCAGCTCCGCGCGTTCGTGGCGGAGCTCTTCGACGAGTCGAAGCGTGATAGTGCGATCGGCCGGATGCGAACCCTGCTCGGCGCCTATTTCGACGGCGACGCCTCGAAGCTCGCCATCTTGCTGGACCCGACCCGTCAGCACTCCCCGATGCATCAGTTCCGGAGCGAGGTGGCCGCGGGGTTCGAGAAGCTCAACGAGCGGCTGACCGCCATCGAAGCGGCCGCCGCGGCCCGGGGCGCCGAGCGGGCGAGATCCGCTGCGAAGGGCGGCGACTTCGAGGCCGTCCTCGAGGCCATGCTCGCGTCGACGGCCCGTGGCCTCGGCGACCTCGTCGACCGGACCGCCGACGAGGCCGGCGAGATCCTCCGCTCGAAGAAGGGCGACTTCGTCGTCACGATCGACCCCGCGCGCACGGGCGGCGCGGACCTCCGGATCGTCGTCGAGGCCAAGGACCGGGCGATGTCGAGCCGGTCGATCCGGGACGAGCTCCGTGAGGCGAAGGAGAACCGGGCGGCGGCGGTCGGCCTCGCGGTCTTCAGTCCGGCCCACGCGCCTCAGGGCATCGCGCCGTTCGACGTGCGCGCCGGCGACGTCTACTGCGTGATCGATCCCTCCTCGCCGGATCCGGCCGTGCTCGATGCGGCCCTCCGGCTCGCCCGCCTGCTCGCCCTCGCGAGCCTGCGGGACGTCGCCGCGGAGATCGACGCGGACGCGGTCCGCCTGGCGCTGGCGGCGGTCCGGGCCGAGCTCGAGGCGCTCAAGGGGATCAAGGCGACGCTGACCTCGATCTCCAACAGCGCGGCCGGGGTTCAGGGAGCCCTGGACCGCCTCCGCGAGGCCATCGTGGCCCGCGTCTGCGAGGCGGAGGCGGAGATCAGGATGATTGGCTCGAGAACCGCGTCGATCCCGCCGACGTCCTGAACGGGCGGGCCACCTACACTTGGGACGACCGGGTCATATGCTCAAAGGCGCCATCGCAGGAGCCTAGCGAGCGGACGAACCAGCCAAGGACACGAGGGATGTCCGGCACGCGGCTCACCCCGGGAGACCCGCTTATGCGCCGACCACTCGCCCTGTTCGCCGCCGCCGTGGTGCTCCTCTCGAGCGCGGCCGCAGGCGTGGCCTCAGGTGTGAGCGCGGCGCCACGATCGACCGACCTCAGTGCCGACCCGACGGGTCGCTGGATCGTCGTCCTCAAGCCGGGCACGGACGCGGTCGCGACGGCAGCCAGCCAGGGCCGCAAGGTTGGCTTCACCGCCGACCGAACCTTCCGCCACGCGTTCCGTGGCTACGCGGCCCACTTGAACCGTGACCAGGTCACGAAGCTCAAGAGCGACTCGAACGTCGCGATGGTCGTTCCGGACGAGGCGATCCACGCCGAGGCCCAGGTCATCCCGACGGGCATCTCGCGCATCGGGGCCAACCTCTCGACGGTTGCCGCGATCGACGGCGTCGATACCCGCGTCGATGCCGATGTCGCGATCGTCGACACGGGGATCGCCCTGGTCCCGGACCTGAACGTCGTCGGTGGCTACAGCTGCTCGAACACCAAGACCACGGTGTGGCAGGACGGCAACGGCCACGGAACCCACGTCGCGGGCATCGTCGGCGCGATCGACGACGGGTCGGGTGTCGTCGGCGTGGCGCCGGGCGTCCGGCTGTGGGCCGTCAAGATCCTCGACGCGACCGGCAACGGGCTCCTCAGCTGGTACCTCTGCGGCCTGGACTGGATCACTGCCCAGCGGGACCCGAACGACCCGAACCGGCCGCTGTTCGAGGCGGTCAACATGAGTGTCGCCAAGTGGGGCCACGACGACGGGAACTGCGGCTATACCAACAGCGACGTGCTGCACCAGGCGATCTGCCGGCTCGTCGGCAGCGGCGTGACGGTCGTGGCCGCCGCCGGCAACGACTCGGGCAGCGCATCGGCCCGGGTCCCGGCGGCTTACAACGAGGTCATCACCGTCTCGGCGCTCGCCGACACGGATGGCAAGCCCGGTGGCCTCGGTGGCAACCGCTGCTTCTCGTGGGGGACGTACGACAAGGACGACACGTTCGCCGACTTCAGCAACTACGGCTCCGACGTCGACCTGATCGCCCCGGGCAAGTGCATCTGGTCGACCGTCCCGGGCGGCTACCAGTACATGTCGGGGACGTCGATGGCGGCGCCGCACGTGACCGGGGCGGTGGCGCTGCTCAAGTCCAGCCGGCCGCAGCTGACGCCGAACGAGGTCAAGGAGGCACTCCAGTATCTCGGCTCGACGAACTGGAACACCTCCACCGACCCCGATCCGTCCCACGAACGCCTGCTCGACGTCTCGCGGCTCGGGCCGCGCGGCGACTTCGACATTACGGACCAGGCCGGGTACATCAGCCCGGACGGCGGGACCGGCCACGTCACGATCACGGTCCATCGCGATTCCACGTCGTTCGAGCGTGTGGGCTTCTCGGTCTCCGGCCTGCCCGACGGTGCCAGCGCGTGGTTCTCGCCGACGAGCGTGTATGGCTTCGCGGATGCGACGACGACGCTGTCGGTCCACCTGCCGGGCCCGGTGACGCGGCCGTTCTCCGTCAGGGTCGACGGCGACGAGCACGGCAACACCCACTCGACGAACGCCACCCTCGCGCTCGACTCGGACAACCCGACGGCGTCCGCGCCGACCTCGGCGATTGGCTCGGCGTACACGCTCGGGACCTCGTCGGTCCCGGTCGTCGTGAGCTGGAACGCCGCGACCGATCCAACGAGCGGCATCTGGGGCTACGAGCTGCAGCGCCGGATCGACGGCGGGACGTGGACGACCGCCGCGAGCACCACAGCCGGAACCCGCTCCGTTGTGCTCAACGAGTCGTTCAACCACGCCTACCAGTACCGCGTCCGGGCCCAGGACGGCGCCGGAAACTGGAGCGCCCTGGCAACCGCGGGGTCGGCGACGAGGAGCTCGATCCTGCAGGAGACCTCGGGCTCGATCACCTGGACGGGGCACTGGACCCGCGTCGCGTATCGATACGCCTCGGGCGGCGCCACGCGTTATTCGACGACCTGGGGATCGACCGCCCGACTCACCTTCACTGGCCGGTCGGTCGCGATCGTGGCGCCGGTCGGCTCGACCCGCGGCAGCGCCGCGATCTACGTCGACGGCGTCTACCGCACGACGATCAGCGAACGCTCGTCGCGGGCGATGAGCCGTCGCTTCCTCTACATCGCGACGTTCAGCTCCGTGGGCACCCACCGGATCGTGCTTCGGGTGGTGGGCAGCCGCCGCGTCGACCTCGACGCGTTCGTCATCCGCCGTTGACGTCAGGCCCGACCCTGTGATGCGGTCGGGTTGCCCCCCCGCGATATCATGCGGAGCCGGTCGTGCCCCATTCGCGGGCACGCCGCTCGAGAGACGGCTCGAGGGGGCAGTCGGCCGAACGAACGAGGACCTGCCGTGGCGCGCGCGATGTGGAAGGGGGCCATCCAGTTCGGGCTGGTGACCATCCCGGTCAAGCTCTACGTGGCGACCGAGTCGTCCTACACCATCCGCTTCAACATGCTCCACGAGAAGGACCTGTCGCGGATCCAGATGAAGACGTGGTGCCCGGTCGAGGATGAGCCGATCTCGCGCACGGACACGGTCAAGGGGTACGAATACAGCCCGGGCGAGTACGTCGTCATCACCGACGAGGATCTCGAGAAGGTCCCGCTCAAGACGATGCGGTCGATCGAGATCGAGCAGTTCGCGAAGGCCGACGACGAGGAGTCAGCGAACACCCGGTTCGTGAAGCAGGCCTATTACGTGGAGCCGGACAAGATCGGCCGGAAGCCCTTCTACCTCCTCCGCTCCGTCCTCCAGGAGGAAGGTCTCACCGCGATCTGCAAGGTCGTGATCAAGGACCGCGAGGCACTGGCGGCGCTCGATCCCTTCGCCGACACGATGCTCCTCACGACCCTCCATTGGCCCGACGAGATCCGCTCGACCAAGGAGCTCGACCTGCCCGACGAGGACTATGACTTCAAGCCCGCCGAGCTCGCGATGGCCCGTCAGCTCGTCTCGGCGATGACCGGCGAGTTTGATCCGGCCGAATACAAGGACGAGTACCACGAAGCGTTGATGCAGGTCATCGAGTCGAAGATCGAGGGCCACGAGGTCAAGGCGCCCGAGCCGGCCGAGGAGACCGGCAAGCTCGTCGACCTGATGGCGGCCCTTGAGGCGTCGGTCAACGCGGCGAAGGCTGCCCGGGCCGGCGAGAAGCCGGTCAGCGTGGCCGAGGCAAAGAAGGCCCGCGAAGGCAAGGCCGAGCCGGCCGCGAAAGCGATCGCATCCAAGGCGAAGCGGGCCGCCGCCGACTCCGACGCCGAGACCGAGGCCGCGCCCAAGCGGAAGCGCAAGACCGCCTGAAGCGCCGGCCGCGGCCGGGCGCGGCCGCCGGCGCGACCTCGCGCCCGTCGACGCGGCAGACTGATCGGCGATGCCGCTCGAGCAGTACCGCCGCAAGCGCGACTTTGCCAGGACTCCCGAGCCGGCCGGTGCGTCGACGCCGCCGACCGGAACGGGCCGCTTTGTCATCCAGCGGCACCGGGCGACCCGGCTCCACTACGACTTCCGGCTCGAGATCGACGGCGTCCTCGTCAGCTGGGCCGTGCCGAAAGGCCTGACTCTCGATCCAGGCGTCCGGCGGATGGCCGTCCACGTCGAGGACCACCCGATCGAGTACTTCGACTTCGAAGGCGTGATCCCGGCGCGCCAGTACGGCGCCGGGGATGTGATCGTCTGGGATTGGGGCACGTGGGAGCCCGAGGCGGAAACTGCCGATGCCGCCGCCGCCGTCGCCAACGGCGAGCTGAAGTTCGTCCTCGCCGGCCAGAAGCTTCGCGGCCGGTTCACGATCGTCCGGACCAGCCGCCGCCCCGGCTCGGCGCCCGCGACCGCCTTCGAGGACGACAGCGAACAGTGGCTGCTGATCAAGAAGCGCGACGCCGACGCAGTGGCCGGTTGGGACGCGGAGGACCACCCGCAGAGCGTCAAGACCGGCCGCACGAACGACGAGGTCAAGGCCAACCGCGACGCGATCTGGGTCAGCGAGCAGCCGGCGGCGGTCGCCGAGATCGACCTGACCGGCGCCGTCGCGAAGCCGATGCCCGACCGGATCGAACCGATGGCGGCGACGCTCGCGACGAAGGCGTTCAGCGATCCCGACTGGCTGTTCGAGATCAAATGGGACGGCTATCGGGTCGAGGCGGTCGTCCGCGATGGCAAGGTCAAGCTGTGGACGCGGAACCTGAAGGACGCCGAGACCTACTTCCCGAAGCTGCTCTCGCCGCCGACCTGGATCGAGGCGAAGGAGGCGATCGTCGACGGCGAGGTCGTGGCGCTCGACGAGGCGGGACGGCCCGACTTCTCCCTGCTCCAGGAGCGGATCAGCGAGCGGCGGATCGGGTCGACGGGCGGGTCGCCGACCGCCGGACCGCTGGTCTACCAGGTCTTCGACCTGCTCCATCTCGACGGCCGCTCCCTGCTCAACGTCCCCCTGGAGGATCGCAAGCGACTCCTCCGCTCCGTGATCCGCGAGACGTCCCGGGTCCGGTTCGCGGCCCACGTCGAGGGTGAGGGCGAGGCGTTCATGGAAGCGGCCCGACAGCGGGGCCTCGAAGGTGTCGTGGCCAAGCTGCGCCGGTCGCGATATGAGCCCGGGCGGCGAACGCCGGCGTGGATCAAGATCAAGATCCGGCCGGAGCAGGAGCTCGTGGTCGGCGGCTGGACGCCGGGCGAGGGCAACGCGCGGGACTTGGGCGCCGTGGCCGTCGGTGTCTACGAGGACGGGAGGCTCCGGTTCGCCGGCAAGGTCGGGTCCGGCTTCAACGCGACGATCCGGAAGCGACTCCTCGCCGTGATGGAGCCGCTTGTCATCGACGCGCCGCCGTTCGATCCGCCGCCGCCGCGCGACTACCGCGGCCGCTGGGGCGGTGACCTCAACGGGATCACCTGGATCCGGCCCGAGCTCGTCATCCGCGCCGAGCTCGGCGGCTGGACCCGCGACGGGATCGTCCGGCAGACGTCGTTCAAGGGCATCGAGGAGGGCCGCGATCCGCTCGAAGTCGTCCGCGAGGTGGCGGTGTCGTCGACGCAGGCCGTCGCGGAGGCGGAGTCCGCCGAGCCCGAGGACACGCGGTCGTCCGCGGCGTCCTCGGCTGCGCGATCAGCAGGACCGGACGACGATGACGCCGTGCCGAAACGTTCTGGGGCGAAGCGTCCCACGGTGAAGCAACCCGCGCCGAACGGCCCGGGCGGGCTGCCCTGGATGGCGGGGTCGGGCGAGCTCGAGCGGCTCGAGTCGATGCCGGCCGAAGGCCCGTGGCGGGTTGGCGGCGAGCGAGGCGAGGAGCTCAAGCTCACGAATCTCGACAAGGTCCTGTTCGGCCCCCACCCGGCCGATCCGGGCGGCGGCCCGGTCACGAAGCGCGAGCTCGTCCGGTACTTCGCCCGGATCGCCCCGACGATGCTGCCGCATCTCGCCGAGCGGCCGCTCAACCTGCACCGTTTCCCGAATGGTGTCGGCGGTCCCGGGTTCTGGCAGAAGGACATCCCGCCGCACGCACCATCGTGGCTCCGGATCTGGCACGAGGTCGGCGTCGACGACCGCAAGGCCAACGCTCACCTCGTCGGGGATCGGGTCGCGACGCTCGCCTGGCTCGGCAACCAGGCCGCCTTCGAGATCCACGCCTGGACCGCTCGCCTGGAGCAGCCGTTCACGCCGACATTCGCCCTGATCGACATCGATCCGGGCTCGAACACGACATGGGAGGAGACGCTGACCCTCGCCCGTCTCTATCGGACCGCCCTCGACCACCTCGGCGTCCGGGCCTACCCGAAGGTGACCGGCCAGCGCGGCATCCAGGCGTGGATCCCCATCGAGCCGAGGTACACGTTCTCGGACACGAGCGACTGGGTCGAGCGGATCAGCCGGGCCATCGGGTCGACCGTTCCGGACCTCGTGTCGTGGGAGTGGGCGAAAGGCGCGCGGGGTGGCAAGGCCCGCCTCGACTACACCCAGAACCAGCCGATCAAGACGCTCGTCGCGCCGTATGCCGTCCGGCCGGCCGACGGTGCGCCCGTGTCGGCGCCGATCTCGTGGGACGAGCTCGACGACCCCGAGCTGCGGCCGAACCGCTGGACGATCCGGACGATCGTCGAGCGAGTCGAGGCGGTCGGCGACCTGTTCGCGGGGGCCCAGACCGACGCCCAGGAGCTGCCACCGCTCGGCTGAGTGTGTGCTCGATGGGCCGTGATCGCCGTGTTCGGCCACGGCGGACAATTTGGCCGTCACGGACGTGTCACCGGCCCGAACTGCGGCTTTCGTTCGGTCGGCCCGAACGAAAGACCGGTTACAGGCGCCTAGCCGCCAACCCACCGCCGTTCGGCCGGAAATCGTCCGGCATCACCGAACACGCGCGGGCGCTCGCTCAGAATCGCCAGACGCGTGGGTCGGCGGGCGAGTAGGGGAGGACGAACCAGCCGAGGAGCGGCTCGCCGGTCGACTGGCTGAGGCCCGTGGGCCGGAAGGCCGGGTCCAGGTGGATCGTGATCGCGACGTCGTCGCGATCGGGCCAGTTCGGGTCGTACAGATCGAGGGTCACCCCCCGCCCGTCCTCAGCGTAGCCGTAGGCCATCACCTGGTGGTTCACTGTCAATTGCCAGGGGTTCACGGTGGCGACCCGGATCAGCCCGATCAGGACGAGCCGACCGGCGTCGATCTCGGCCTTCGCCTTTGGCCACTCCCGATCCAGCGTCGCCCTCGCCCGGTCGCTGCCGAACGAGCCGCCGAGCGCCGAGCGGAGCCAGTAGCGGATCGGCACCGTGAGCCAGGCGAGAGACTGCACCTGGCGCCGGACGATCGAGTTGAAGCGCGCCGAGCCGTTGGCGAACGGCTCGCGGTCGGGCGGGACGGGGACGCCGGCGATGAACAGGTCGGCGGCCGTATAGACCATCCCACCGCACAGCCCGTCGGCGGCATCGCCGACGCCGATGATCCGCGGGTCGAGTGGGCCGAACCGGACCGTCGGGCCAGGGGGCCAGGCGTTCGCGAAGTGGAAGCCGTGGGTGCTCGGGAGGAAGCCCTCGACCCGCTGGTTCGTCACCGGCCGAAGGGTAGCCCGCGACGCCCCGCCGCGTCCCGCCGGGCGGTCAGCTCGTGATCGTGACTCGGACGATGCCCGGCGGGACGCCGAGCGCGGCGAGGGAGCCGTCGTCGGGGGCGACCACGTCGAGCACGATCAGGTAGGCGCCGGGAGTCGTCGGCGCGACGAGGCTGAAATCGACCGAGCTCGACGCGCCCGGCGCCATGCCTGGCGGGAGGAATGCCGTCGCACTGGCCCCGGCACCACCGTCGGCCGGGTCGACCGCTCCAAGCGCGACCCACCGCGCGACGACCCACGCCCGGGCCGCCGGCTCGCGCTCCGCCCCTCCGGCGTCCGTGATCAGGGCGCCATGTCCCCACGCCGTGCGGCCGAGGTTGGAGATGCCCACCGACAGGTCGACCGACTGACCGGCCGTCGCCGTCGCGGTCGGCTGCACGGTGTACAGCGCGGTCTGCGGCCCGGTCACCCGGACGACCAGTGCCGGGACCAGGGCCTGGGTCGCCGCGTCGTAGGCGAGGCCGTCGGGCTCGTGGAGGGTCGCGACCAGGCGGTACAGCCCGGGTGTCGCCGGCACGTCGACGCGGACACCGAACCCGCCGGACTTGAGGTGCCTGGCGGCGACCGGTGCCACGAGCTCGCCCGGGACCTCCGGGACGACGAGGTCGGGCAGGGCGGCGTTCTCCGGCGCCGTCGTCCCGGGATCGGCGTCGCCTGCCTCGGCGCCCTCGGCTCCCGTACCAGCCGTCGTTCCAGCCGTGTCCGATCCGGACGCGCCGCCGGTCGGGGCCGGAGTGCCGCCGTCGAGCCGATCCCAGCGGGTGGCGATCAGGACCTTGCTCGGAAGGAGCGCGACCGCGTCGGGGGCGACGGGCAGGTCGAACGTCGTGACCGCGCCGGCGGTCGGTGGTGCGGACAGGTCGGGCTCGCCGAACGTCACGCCCAGGCCGGCGAGCGACGGCTCGAGGGACGGCTCAATCTCGATGGGGCGGCGCGGTGCGCCGCCGACCACCTCGGTGCTGGTGAGTCGCGGCTGGACGACGATCGATCGATGGAAGCCCGAGTCGACGTCGTCCGGGTCCATGGCCGCGATCGCGCCCTTCGTGCGGACGCTGGCGAACGTCAGGAAGTGGTCATTCCGGTTGGGCGCCGCGCGCCAGATCGCCTCGACCGTCGAGCGGCCACGGAGGACGGACGTCACGTAATAGGTGGGCGACAGGTAGGCGTCGGCGATCACGGCACGGGCGCCTGCCTTGAAGAACCCGGCGGCATAGTTGTCGACGCGCTGCTCGGCCTCGTCGAGCGTGCCCTCCGCGAGCCCGGGTTCGGTGTTGCCGCTCGCGTAGCACAGGTGACTGAAGACGACGAGGGCGTTCCGCGCCAGGTGGATCTCGGCGGCGATCCGGTCCTCGCCGAAATACTGATGGGCGTCGGCCGCGCCCGCGTGCGGGTTGAGCCCGAACCCGTTCTCCGTCGCCGGGAAGGGCTTGTCGTGGTAGATGCTCGGCCAGCCGTTGCCGTGGCCGAGATAGACGACGATCGACGCGCCCTCGAGGGCCGCCTTGACCCGCTCCCACGTCGCGTCCGGCGAATAGATCCGGACGACGTTCGGGGTCAGCTTCGCCGCGGCTGCGGCCGTCTCGTCGGCGAGGCGGCGGTAGTACGGGGTCGCGGCGCCGGCCGGACCAACGATCAGGACGACCTTCGGTGCGCTGCGCGAGGACTCGGCGCGCGCGGCGACGGGGCCCGCCCCCCCGAGAAGCAGAACCGCGACGGCGACCAGAGCGACACGCCCAATGCGCCGGACCATGACCACGCCGCTTTCGATGCTGGGTTGCGCCGCGTCTCCACCCGCGGTC
>Ga0070699_100003626_pt1 | contig 13656 bp, 10 predicted proteins | sample KBSK1503metaG_FD_65473 | JGI IMG/M metagenome (GOLD analysis project Ga0070699, IMG submission 65473) | Corn, switchgrass and miscanthus rhizosphere microbial communities from Kellogg Biological Station, Michigan, USA - KBS K1-50-3 metaG | ecosystem: Host-associated > Plants > Roots >...
CATCGAATGGAGAATAACGTCATGAGTGCCGCGAACACCCTTCAGGTCACCGACGCTACCTTCGCAAGCGAGATCGAGCAGGCGTCGGGCCTCGTCCTCGTCGATTTCTGGGCGACGTGGTGCGGGCCGTGCCAGGTGGTCGCGCCGGTGCTGGACCAGCTCGCCGGGGAATACACGGGCCGCGCCAAGATCGCGAAGCTCGACGTCGACAGTAATCAGCGGACCGCCATGCGGTTCAACGTGCGGTCCATTCCCAGCATCCTGTTCTTCAAGAACGGGCGCCACGTGGACACCGTGATCGGTGCCGTTCCCAAGGCTATGCTCGAGGGGAAGATCAAGCAGCACCTGACCTGACCGGCCCCGCGCCGGCCGCCGGCCGGCGCTCGCTTCTCAAACATGACCGCTACGCTGTACGTCGTGGCCACGCCGCTCGGGAACCTCGCCGACCTGAGTCCCCGGGCGGCGGATTGTTTACGGCAGGTTGCGGTGGTCGCCGCGGAGGACACCCGGCGGACCCGCGGGCTGCTCACCCATCTCGGTGCCGCGCCGCAGCTCCTCAGCTTTCACGCCCACTCCACGCCTCACCGCGCCGAGGTCCTGCTGGAGATCCTAAAGTCGGGACGGGACGTGGCCCTCGTGGCCGACGCCGGGACGCCGGGCGTGAGCGACCCCGGCGCCGAGCTGGCGGCCGCCGCCCGGGAAAAGGGCTTTGCCGTCGTGCCCATCCCCGGCGCCTCGGCCGTCACCGCGGCGCTTTCCGCCTCGGGGCTCCCGGCCGACCGCTACTTGTTTCTCGGCTTCCTCCCCCGCAAAGGCGGCGAGCGTGCCCGCCTGCTGGCGCGCGCCGCGGCGGAGGAGTGGAGCGTCGTGTTGTTCGAGGCGCCCGCGCGGCTGGCCGCGCTGCTGGAGGACCTCCGCGCGGTCGCGGGCCCCGATCGGTCGGCGGTGGTGGCCCGGGAGCTGACCAAGATCCACGAGGAGTTCCGCGGAGGGACCCTCGCGGAGCTGGCGGACTATTATTCGACTCGGGAGGCGAGGGGCGAGGTGACCGTGGTGCTGGCCGGAACGGGGATCGCACCGCCGCCGCCCGATCGGTCTGACGAAGCGCGGGCGTTGGCCGCCCGGCTCCTCGGCGAGGGCGTGAGCCGACGCCAGGCCGCCCGGCAGGTGGCCACGGAGCTCGGCCTTCCCAGGAACGAGGCGTATCGGCTGGTGACGGAGCTATGAGGCACGGCAGATGAGCCGATGGGCGGGCGGATGGCGCGTCGTGGCGGCGGCCTTGCTGGCGCTCGCGACTGGCTTCGCGCCCCCGCCGGTCATGACGGTCGGCCGGCTCCACTACGAGGGTGGCGGCGACTGGTACGCCAACCCGTCCAGTCTCCCCAACCTGCTCCAGGCCATCCGCACCCGCACCACCCTCCGCGTCGGGACTCAGGAGCGAGTCGTGACCCTGGCCGACGAGGACCTGTGGACGATTCCTTTCCTCCATATGACCGGCCACGGGAACGTGCATTTCTCCGACCGTGACCTCGTCACCCTGAGAGCGTGGCTCCGCCAAGGCGGGTTCCTCCATGCGAGCGACAACTACGGGATGGACGCGTCCATCCGGCGGGAGCTGGCCCGGCTCTTCCCCGATCATCCGCTGGTGGAGGTCCCCCTGGACCACCCGGTCTACCACCTGGTCTACGACTTCCCGAAGGGGCTTCCCAAGATTCACGAGCACGACGGGAAGCCGGCCCAGGGGTTCGGCATCTTTCTGGACGGGCGTCTCGTCGTGTTCTACGACTACCAGTGTGATCTGGGGGACGGCTGGGAGGACCCGGACGTGCATCACGACCCGCCGGAAAAACGTGAGGCGGCGCTGCGGATGGGTGTGAACCTGTTCGCATACGCCGTGGGATACGGGGGATGACGTCGGTCGCGACCGCGCAGGCCCTGGCACGTCTCGCCCGGCCGCTTCGCGCGCAGAGCCGGGCGGGATGGGCGGCGGGGGCGGTGGGCCTCGCCGCCTTCGTGCTCGGAGGCTCCGCGTGGCTCGCCCGCCTCAGCGTGCTGACGGCGCCCTGGTGGGTGCTGGCGGCGTGGGGTTGTGCCGCGGTCGCGATCGCCGTCGTCGTCGGCGTGGCGCGGGAAACCGGCGGCCGGCTCACGCTCCGCGCGATCGCGCGGCGCCTGGAGGAAGCGGGCGGCTGGCGCCACGGGGCGATCTCGACCTTGCTCGATCCTCCGGCGGCAGGCACCAGCGAGGCGCTGTTCGGGCTGGCGGACCGCGCCGGGGCGGACACGCTGTCGCGCCACGGCGCCGAGGCCGCCGCGCGCCTCGCGGAGGGCGTCCATCGCCGGCTTCTCGCCGGGGCCGGCGTCCTCCTCCTCGGTCTCGGAATGCTCGCGGCGGCCGGCCCGGTGCGGGGCGCCGCGGCCGCGCTCTGGCACCCGGCGAGGGCCTGGGAGGCGACGATCGCGCCGGTGCGGCTCCGCGCCGAAGCGGCGGAGGTGGATCGCGGGGCGACGGTTGCGCTCAACGTGGATGCGGCGGGGCGCCGCGTCGCCACCCTCTGGCTCCGCGCACCAGGCGAAGCCTGGCAGCCGATTCCCCTGCTGCTCGATTCGCTGGGGCACACCCGCTTCGTCGCGGGGCCGCTCCGCAGCGATCTGTTCGCCCGGGTGACCAGTGGGCGCCGCGCGTCCGACACGGTCGAGGTCCGGGTGCGGCTGCCGGTTTTCCTCGGCAGCGTTGTGGTGACGGCTCACTACCCGGCGTATCTCGGGCTCGACGACGAGCCGGTTCCGGTTGGCGGCGACACCGTGCTCCTGCCCGCCGGCACCCGGCTCGAGACCAAGGGTCAGGCGACGGCCCCGCTCGTGTCGGCCGGATGGGCCCTCGACGGCGACGTCGCGCCGCTCACCGTCGCGAGCGCCCACTTCGCCGGCGGGTTCGTCCCCCGGCGCTCCGGGAGCTACCGTCTCGCGCTCGCGGCCGCGACCGGCACGGCGCTCGCGGGCGACACGCTCCGTCTCCCGATCCGCATCGTTCCGGACAGCGCGCCCCGGGTGGACGTCCCCGTGCCGGGCGCCGACACGATCGCCCCCCTGAGCCTCGTCGTGCCGCTGGTGATCGACGCGCGGGACGATCATGCCATCAGGGCGGTCGCGGTCGAGAGCCGGCGCATCAGCCAGCTCGGCGCTTCCGATCCCGTCCGGCGCGAGAGCGTGCCGGTCCCGTCCGGGACCGCGGACCGGAGCATCCTGTCGTTCAATCTCGATCTCAATCGGCGCGGCCTCCTGCCCGGCGACACGGTTCGCTACGTCGCGACCGCGACCGACAACTTCCCCGGGGGCCAGACCGGGCGGTCGCGCGAGTTCGTCCTCCGGCTGCCGACGATGAGCGAGGTTCGGCAGGCGCAGCGGGAGACGAGCCGCGCCGTGGCGGGACGGATGGACAGCCTCGCCGCGGAGAGCCGCCGGCTCGAGCGGCAGACGGAGGACCTCGCCCGGGAGCAACCGCGCACCACCAGCTCGGAGGCCGGCAAGAACCCGGAGGCATTGCCGTACGAGGAGGCCAAACGGGCGGAAGCGGTGGCCGGGCGGCAGCAGGAGATGGTGGCGCAGGCGGAGGCCCTCAAGCAGTCGCTCGAGGCTCTGGAGAAGGCGGCCGAGGCGGCCGGCATTCACGATTCGGCCTGGCAACGGCAGCTCGCCGAGATCCGCGACCAGATCCAACGCGCGCTCACGCCCGAGCTCCGGGCGCAGCTGGAGAAGCTGCAACAGGCGCTCAAGGACTTGAACGCCGAGGCCACCAAGGAGGCGCTGGAGGAGCTGGCGGAGCGGCAGCGCCAGCTGCGGGAGGCGCTGGAGCAGGCCAGGGAGCTGTTCCGCCGCGCGGCGGTGGAAGGTGATCTCGCGAATCTCGCCCAGGAGTCGCGGGACCTGGCGCAGCAGCAGCGCCAGTGGAGCGAGCAAGTCCAAGCCGCCGACAGCGCCCGCGCCGCCGCGGCGGAGAAACAGCTCGGGGCGCGGACGGACTCGCTCGCTTCGGCGCTCAAGGACGTCGGTCCCGAGCTGCCGTCGGAGCGACGGGAGAAGGTCGGTCAGGCGGCCGAGCAGGTGGCGCAGGCGGCGCGACAGATGCAGCAGGCCGCGCGGGCCGCCCAGCAGGGGCAGCGACAGCAGGCGGCCCGCCAGGGCAAGCGCGCCGCGGACCAGCTCGAGCCGGTGGGCGAGAGTCTGGACGACGAGCGGGAGGGACTCCAGCAGGAATGGCGGGACGAGGTGACGGGCGGCCTCGACCGCGCGCTCGCCGAAACCAGCCGCCTGGCCGAGCGCCAGCTGGGCATTGCCCGCGCGTTCGAGCGCGGCGCGCCGCCGGCGCTCTCGCGGGGCGACCAGGCCGCGGTGCAGGAGGGGGTCGGCCGGCTCCAGAGTCAGCTGCGCGCGTTGTCGGGCAAGAACGCGCTGGTTCCCGCCCAGATCGCCGAGGCCTTCGCCGCGGCGCAGCTCCAGATGGAGCGCTCGCGGGAGGCCGTATCGTCGGCCAATCCGAATCAGCGGGAGGCCGCGGAGCGGGCGGGAGCCGCGGTGGACGCACTCAACGCGGCGGCCTATCAGCTGCTCCGGGCGCGGTCGAGCGTCGCGGGGGCCGGGTCAGGCTCGGGGCTCGCGGAAGCGATGCAGCGGATGGCGCAACTCGCTCAGCAGCAGGGCCAGCTCGGGCAGAAGACGCAGGGCCTGATGCCGATGATGGGCGGCGCGGGCGCGCCCGAGCAGCTGCGCCAGCTCGGAGCACAGCAGCGCGCCCTGGCGGAGCAGCTGGAGAGACTTCGCGGTCAGAGTGACATGCCGGGCGCCGGCGAGATGGCGGACGAAGCGAAGGACCTGGCGCGCCGGATGGAAGCGCAGCAGCTCGACCGGGAAACGGTCCAGCGGCAGGAGCGGCTGTTCCGCCGCATGCTGGACGCGGGTCGCACGCTCCAGGGCCGGGAGGAGGATGAGCGGAAGGAGCGCCAGAGCACGACCGCGAAAGACGACAGCATGCATTTGCCGCCGGCGCTGCGGGCGGGCCTGCTCGGGGGCGACGACCGGCTGCGCGTTCCGAGCTGGGAGGAGCTCCAGCACCTCTCGCCCGAGGAGCGGAGGCTCGTGGTGGACTATTTCCGGCGCCTGTCGGAGGGAGAGGCAAAAAGGTGAGACGTGAGAAGTGAGAAGGGCCGCGTCCCGCTCGTCGCGGCGGCGGCGGTCGTGGCGTTCCTGGTGGGGGCCGGGGAGCTGGCGGCTCAAGTCGGAGGCGGCGGCGCGCCCGCTCCCGACGCCGCCCGTCGCGCGTTCGACCTCGAGCGGAAAGGGAACTTCACCGAGGCGGCGGCGGCGTATCGGGAGGCGCTCAAGCAGAAGCCAGGCGACGCGTCGGCGCTCTTCGGGCTGGAGCGGTCGCTGACGGCGGTCAACCGGCCCGCCGAAATCCTTCCGGACGTGCAGGCCGCGATCGCGGCGAGTCCGGGGACGGGCTCGTTCTACGCGGTGGCGGTGCGTGCCTGGGCGGCCGCGGATCGGCCGGACAGCGTCCGTGCCGCGGCGGAGCGCTGGGCCGCCCTCGCACCTGATGACGAGACCCCGTACCGCGAATGGGGCGCCGCCGCGCTGAGCCGACGGGATCGGGCCGAGGCGCGCCGCGCCTATTCGGCGGGTCGCGAGCGTCTCGGCCGGCCCGAGGCGCTGGCCGCGGAGCTGGCCGCCCTCGCATCGCAGGACCAGGACTGGCCCACCGCGCTCCACGAATGGGTGCTCGCCGCCGGCAAGGTGCCGGGCTACCGCACGACGGCCGTGCGCGCCCTGGGCGCGGCCCCCGAGCCGATCCGGGTGGATGTGCTGCGGCTGCTGCCCCAGGAGCAGGGGCTGGCGGCCCGCCGCATCGAATCGGATCTCCGGGCGCGCTGGGGCGATCCAGTGGGCGGGTTTCAGATTCTGGCGGCGAACCTGCCCGACGACCGCGCCCAGGCCATCGAGGCGCTCACCGGGTTCCTCGATCAGCTCCGCGGGCAAACCGGTCCCGCGGCCCGACGGGGTCAAGCACTGGCGCTCTCGGCCCTCGCGGAGCGCACACCGGGGCAGGCCGGCGCCCGAATTCGCCTCGACGCGGCGCAGGCGTTCGCCGACGCCGGCGATCCGGTGGCGGCGCGCCGCATGCTGACCGGTGTCGCGACGGACTCGGCGGCTGCCGGCACCGCCGCATCGGCTGCGGCGGCGACGCTCGTCGGTGTGCTCGTCAACGAAGGCAAAGTGGACGAGGCGCAACGGAAGGTCGCCGAGCTCGCGCCCACGCTCCCGAGCGAGGACTGGCTCGCGTTGCGGCGGCGGGTCGCCTGGGGCTGGGTGCGCGCGGGGCGGCTCGCGCGGGCCGATTCGATGATCGCGGGCGATTCGAGCGTGGACGGTCTGGCGCTGAGCGGCCGGCTGCGGCTCCTCCACGGGGACCTCACCGGCGCCGGCGCGCTGCTCAAGCAAGCCGGCCCCTACGCCGGCACCCGGGAGGAGGCCACCACCCGCACCGCCCTCCTCGCCCTGCTCCAGCCGATCGAGGCCGACAGCCTGCCCGCGCTCGGCGCGGCGCTGCTCACCGTGGAGCGGGGCGATACGTCAGGCGGCGTAGAAGCGCTTGCGAAGGTCGCGGAGACCCTCCCGAATGAGCAGGGCGGGGCCGAGGTCCGGCTCTACGCGGGACGCGTAGCGCGGGCGGCCGGGAAGACGGGAGAAGCGGAGCGCCTGTTCCGCGCCGCGGACGTCGCGAGCGCCAAGGCGACGGCGCCGGCGGCCGAGCTGGCGCTCGCCGGGCTCCTGCTCGACCTGAACCGGCCCAAGGACGCCGCCGACGTGCTCGAGCGCATGATCCTCGGCTTCCCCGACAGCGCCCTGATCCCCCAGGCCCGCCGACTGCTCGACGAAGCCCGCGGCGCGGTGCCGAGGACATGAAACGGCGCGACTTCATCGCCGGCGCCGCCGCCGTGGCGGCGACGCTCACCCCGGCCGGGCGGCTGCTCGCCGCGCGGCAGGCCGGATGGCTCCTGGTCCCGATGGACGATGCGCAAAGCGATCACCTCAAGGCCTACGGCCTGGCCTACCGGGCGGTGCAGCGGGGCGCGCGGGCGGAATGGCTGCTCAACTTCCGCAGCGGCGCGTTCCTGATTCCAGCCGACCAGGCCACGCCGCGCGACGCGGCGCTCTCGGGGATCACCGTCGAGCCGCTCGACGACGGCGAGGTGCTCCGGATCCGGGCGCAGATCCAGGACGAAAACATGGACGCCGTCCCCCTGGAGAAGGCGCCGAAGGTGGCCGTGTACGTCCCGCCCAACGCGCCGCCGTGGGATGACGCCGTGACCATGGCGCTGAACTACGCGGGCATCGAGTTCGCCAAGATCTGGGATACCGAAGTCCTCCAGAACGGACTCAAGCAGTACGACTGGCTCCATCTTCACCACGAGGACTTCACCGGCCAGTACTCGAAGTTCTACCTCAACTACGCCGGCGCCCCGTGGCTGCTGGAGATGGTGAAAGAGAACACGGCGATGGCCAAGGGGATGGGCTACGCGAGCGTCCCGGAGGAGAAGAAAGCGGTCGCCCGGGCCATCGCGGTGTTCGTGGAGCGCGGCGGCTTCCTCTTTGCGATGTGCACGGCCACGGAGACGCTTGACCTGGCGCTGGCAGGGCAGGGGGTGGACATCGCGACCAACTACGCCGACGGGACGCCGATGGACCCCGCCGCGTCCGACAAGATGCGGTGGGAGCTCGCGCTGGCGTTCCAGAACGCGAGGCTGGAGCTGAATCCGTCGGTCCCCGTGTTCTCCGACATCGACGGTCACCAGGTCAACTCGCTCGACCGGCGCCAGCCACTCGGCTCGTTCTCGCTGTTCAACTTCAGCGCGAAGATCGACCCGGTTGCCACGATGCTGGTCCAGAACCACCGGCAGGTCATTCCCGATTTCTACGGACTCACCACCTCGTTCACCCGGCGAACACTCAAGCCCAGCGTGACCGTCCTTGCCGACGAGCCGGGCGCACCGTGGGTCAAGTACATCCACGGCGAGCGGGGGCAGGGCACCTGGACCTTCTTCGGCGGGCACGATCCCGAGGACCCGCAGCACCAGATCGGTGACGTGCCGACCGACCTTTCCCTCCATCCGCATTCCCCGGGGTACCGGCTCATCCTCAACAACGTGCTGTTCCCGGCGGCCAAGAAGAAAGAGCTGAAGACCTGACGGCAATTGCAAGGGCAACGGCAACGACAACGGCAACTGCGAACCACGGAAGCACGGAGGCACAGAGAGCTGTCACTTTTGGGTACACTCCCTACCTAAGAGTCGTTGTAGATTTTGGTTTCCGTGTTTCCGTGGTTCGCAGTTTAACGGTTCAACCAACGTGACTGAGCCGATCGATCGCATACAGCCGGACGTCAGGACGTACCTCGCGTCGGAGATCGCCGCCGCGGGCGGACGTGAGGTCTCGTTCGTCGCGCAGGTGGGGCCCGACGGGACGCTCCTCGGGGCCCGGGCCGTGGCGCGCGGCACCGTCGACATGGTGCTCGCGCTGCCGGGCGTCGCCCGCCGGGGCGAAATGCTGGTGCACAACCACCCCAGCGGCCGGCTCGAGCCGTCGGTAGCCGACCTCAACGTCGCCGCTAAGCTGCACGACGGCGGCGTCGGGTTCGGCATCGTGGACAACTCGGCGACCGAGCTGTACGTCGTCGTCGAGGTCCCGCGGGCCCAGGAGATCCACCGCCTGGACCCGTTCGACATCGTCGATACGCTGAACGAGGACGGCCCGGTGGCCGGTGTGCTGGGCCGCTACGAGGACCGCCCGACACAGCGGGACATGGCGGCCCACGTGGCGGATGCCTACAACGACGGTGGGATCCTCCTGCTCGAGGCCGGCACCGGCGTCGGCAAGTCGTTCGCTTACCTTGTGCCCGCGCTGGCCTGGGCGCGCGCCAACGGCGAGCGCACCGTCGTGAGCACCAACACCATCAACCTCCAGGAGCAGCTGGTCGGCAAGGACCTGCCGTTGCTCCGGAAGGCGCTCGCCACCGACGACTACAGCCCGACCTTCGCCCTGCTCAAGGGCTGGCGGAACTACCTCTGTCTGGCGCGGCTCCACGGCGCGGTGGGCGGCCAGCGGACCCTGTTGGAGCCGGAGAAGCACGACGAGCTGCTGGGCCTGGCGGAGTGGGCCGGCCACACGGCCGACGGCACGCTCAGCGATCTGCCCTCCGCGCCCAGTGCCGAGGTGTGGGACGAGGTGAGTGCCGAGCCGGACCTCTGCACCCGGCTCAAGTGTCCCCACTTTGACGCATGCTTCCTGTTCCGCGCCCGCCGCCGCGCGGCGGAGGCGGACGTGGTCGTGGTCAACCATCACCTGCTCGCGGCCGATCTCTCGGTCCGGCAAGCCTCCGATAACTGGGAGGAGGCGGCGGTGCTGCCTCCCTACCGCCGGCTGGTCCTCGACGAGGCGCACCACCTCGAGGACGTCGCCGCGCAGCACCTCGGCATCCAGGTCACCAGCCGGAGCCTCCAGCGGTTGCTGGGCCGGTTCGAGCGACGAGGCAAGGGGCTGGTGCCCACGCTTGCCTACGAGCTGATGGCTCAGGGAGGCGAGGGCGCCCGTGCCGGCCTGGTCCTGCTCCAGCAGCGGCTGCTCCCCGCGCTCACGCACGCGCGCCAAGCGACCGAGGCGCTATTCCTCCGGTTGCACGCGCGGCTCGAGGCGCTGCCGGGGGCCCAGCTCCGGCTGGACGACGAGTTCCCCGCGGATGCGGTGTGGAGCGAAGGGCTCGCGCCCGAGCTGGAGGCGGGGTTGGGCGCGCTCCGGACGCTGGCGGAGATTCTCGACGCGGTCACCGACCGGCTGGAAGAGGGTGAAGCGACGGATCGCTCGCGCCAGCTGCTCCAGGAGCTGCGCGGGGTCCTCCGCCGGCTGGCTACCGCGGGCGACGGGCTCAACCGGACACTGCGCCCGGCACCCGGCGGACCCCCGACCGTGCGGTGGATGGAGCGAACCGGTCAGCGGGGGCAGGCGATCGGGTTGTTCGCGGTGCCGCTCGATCTCGCGCCGCTGCTCCGGGAGCTGCTGTGGGAGCGACTGGACACCGTGGTGCTGACCAGCGCCACGCTCGCGGCCGGCGGCGAGTTCGAGTTCCTCGAGTCGCGTCTGGGTCTGGCCGGCGAGCAGACCCCGGTCACGGTGCGGGAGTCATTCGCCTCCCCGTTCGACTATCCGTCCCAATGTTTGTTCGGCATCCCCACCGACCTCCCGGAGCCGCGCGACGACGAGGCCGGGCATGGGGCGGCGCTCGCGCAGGTCGTAACCGATCTTGCGTATGCGTCCGACGGGGGGATGTTCGTGCTCTTTACCAGCCACGCGGCGCTCCGGCGGGCGGCCTCGGCGCTCCGGGACACCCTGGGCGCGCGCTGGCCGATCCTGGTCCAGGGCGAGGCCTCGCGCGACCTGCTCCTCCGGCGGTTCCGGGAGGCCGGCAACGCGATTCTTCTCGGTACGGATTCCTTTTGGGAGGGCGTGGACGTGCCCGGCCGGGCGCTCCGCGCCCTCGTGCTCAACAAGCTACCTTTCAAGGTTCCCTCCGAGCCCCTCACCGCGGCTCGGCTTGAGCGGCTGGCGGAGCAGGGAAGCGACGGCTTCATGGGTTACCTGCTCCCGCACGCGGCCCTCAAGCTCAAGCAGGGTTTCGGCCGGCTCATCCGGAGCCGGCAGGACGTGGGGGTGGTCTTGCTGCTGGACAGCCGGGTGGTGACCAAGCGCTACGGGCCGCTGGTATTGAGCGGGCTGCCGCGCGCGGAGCGCGTGGTGGGTAGCTGGGTGCAGGTCCGGACCAAGTGCGAGGATTTCTTCGCCCGCTTCGGCATCGGGGCGGGCGTATGATCCCGCTCAACCCCGGCAAGATCGTCGGTGTCGGCCGGAACTACCTCGCGCATGCGCGGGAGCTCGGCAACGACGTTCCGCCGGAGCCCCTCATCTTTCTCAAGCCGACCACGGCGCTGCTCGAACCCGGTGGCACCATCGTGCTGCCGCGCGTCTCCAAGCAGGTGGAGTTCGAGGCCGAGATCGGTGTCGTGATCGGCCGGCGGCTCCGGCGCGCCGGGCTCGAAGAGGCGGAGCGGGCCATCGGCGGCTTCACCTGTGTGAACGACGTCACCTGCCGCGACCTCCAGCGGAGCGACGGTCAGTGGACCCGGGCCAAGGGGTTCGACACCTTCTGCCCGGTGGGGCCGCGGGTGGCGTCGGGCCTCGACTGGCGCGGACTCGAGCTCCGCTGCCGGGTGAACGGTCAGGAGCGGCAGCGCGCCCGCGCGGCGGACATGCACTTCTCGATCCCCCTGTTGGTGTCCTTCATCAGCGGCATCATGACTCTCGAGCCGGGCGACCTGATCGCCACCGGGACGCCCGCCGGGACGGCCGCGCTCGCCGATGGCGACGTGGTCGAGGTGGAAATTCCGGGAATCGGCGTTCTCTCGAACCCGGTGCGAAGCGAGAACGGCAGATGATCACTTTCAGCGACCGCTTGAACGCCCTGCCGGGCTATCCGCTCGCCGAGATTCCGGCCATCAAGCGGCGGCTCGTGGAGAAGGGCGTGGACGTCATCGACCTGGGCGCGGGGGACAACGACGCGCCGCCGCCCGACGTCGCCATCGAGACGATGATCGGGGCCGTGCGCACGCCGGCCTTGAGCAAGTACGGCTTCCAGCAGGGGCTGCCCGAGTTCCGCCAGGCGGCCACCCGCTGGGTCGAGCGGCGGTTCGGGTTCCGGTTCGATCCGGTCACCGAGACGCTGCCGCTCATCGGGTCGAAGGAGGGTCTGGCGCACCTGGTGTTCGCGGTGGCGAACCCGGGCGACGTGGCGATCGTGCCGGAGCCCGGCTACCAGGCCTATCTCGGCGGCTCCATCCTCGCGGGCGCCGAGCCGTATATCGCACCACTCCGGAGGGAGCAGCAGTTCCTGCTCGAGCTGGACCGGATCCCCGGATCGGTGCTCGAGCGGGCCAAGATCGTGTTCGTCAACTACCCCAACAACCCGACGGCGGCGATAGCCACGCCGGAGTATCTGGAGCGCACCGTCGCGATCTGCCGGCGCCACGGGATCTTGCTGGCGTACGACAACGCCTACTGCGACCTCACCTTCGACGGGTACCGGGCGCCGAGCATCTTCGAGACGCCGGGCGCGCGGGACGTGGCGATCGAGTTCTTCTCGCTCTCGAAGAGCTTCTCGATGACCGGCTGGCGGATCGGATTCGCGGTGGGGACGAAAGAGCTGATCGGCGCGCTCACCCGGGTAAAGTCCTACATCGACACCGGCCCGTGGCTCGCGGTCCAGAAGGCGGCGGCTGCGACGCTGGATCGCGCGGAAGCGCTGGTCGCGCCGGTCCGTGCCGAGCTCGAGCGGCGGCGCGACGCCGGAGTCTCGGCCCTGCGCGCGGCGGGCTTCGTGGCGGACGCGCCGAAGGCGGCGATGTATCTGTGGGTGGCGTTGCCGGATGAGGTGGCGTCCGCCGTCTTCGCGCGGCGGTCGCTGGAAGAGGCCGGCGTGGTGGTGTTGCCGGGAAGCGCCTTCGGCCCGGCGGGCGAGGGCTATTTCCGGATCGCGCTCACCGTGGGGCCGGCGCGGCTGAGCGAGGCGGTTGCGCGCCTCGGCGAAATGCTGGAGCGGGTGCGGCGTGGAGCCCTCGCGACCACCGCTTGACCTGACCGTCCCGCGGCGCCGGCGGGGCTGGCCGTGGATCGCGGTCGCGGTGAGCGCCGTGGTCCACGCGATCCTCTTCGCCGTTGGCTCCGTGGACGGCCGCCCGCCCGACGTGCCTCATCGGCCGGGGCAGCTGCTCGTCCTGCCGCCGCTGGTCGAGGGCCCGCGGGCCGTTGAGATGCCGTACCGCTCGCCGCGCACCGACGTAGGATCACCCGGACATCCCAAGGCACCGCCGCGCCGGCTGCCCCAGGAGGCTCCGGTCATCATTCTACCGGTGCCGGTGGCGCCGCCGCGCGACTCCGGCCTGGTGATCGTGCCCCCGGCAGTGGCGCCGGACCGGATCGGTCCCGGCTTCGGCGACGGCCAGCTCTGGGTGCGCCCGCTCCCGCTGCCGCCGCAGGAGCTGGCCCAGCGGCTCCGCAAGACCGGCGCCCAGCTCGCCGACAGCGTGGTGAAGGCCACCATCCAGGCGTTCCTCGACTCGATCGCGCGCGAGCCCGGCGCGGACCGCGCCGAGCTACCGGAATGGAGCACTGAGATCGCGGGCAAGAAGTTCGGCATCGACAAGAAGTACGTGACCGTCGCCGGCCTCAAGATCCCGGCCGCGGTGCTCGCGCTCATCCCGCTCCACGGCGGCACCAACGAGTCGAAGGCGTTCGACCGAACGGACGAGCTGTTGACCGACCTGCGCTACGCCGCAAACCGGTCCCAGACGGTGGACGATTTCAAGAAGGCGATCAGCGAGATGCGGAAGCGCAAGGAAGAGGAGCACGAGTTTCAGAAGAACCAGCGCAGTCAGCCCCCGCCCGAGCTCCGCTCCCCCGCGCCGGCGCCGGCGGTCACCCGGGCCACCCCGCCCGATTCCGCGAGGCGGCGCGAGCCATGAAGCTCATCGACACCGACGAGACGATCGTTCT
>Ga0070699_100003628_pt1 | contig 13652 bp, 23 predicted proteins | sample KBSK1503metaG_FD_65473 | JGI IMG/M metagenome (GOLD analysis project Ga0070699, IMG submission 65473) | Corn, switchgrass and miscanthus rhizosphere microbial communities from Kellogg Biological Station, Michigan, USA - KBS K1-50-3 metaG | ecosystem: Host-associated > Plants > Roots >...
GCAAACTGCAGGTCACCAATTAATGTCCCATCTTGGTTTCGAGGGAAAGCACACCTTCCAACAAGAGCCATCACCGTAAGGAATAAATCCCTCGAATCCGGCAATCACCTCTGGCCGATCAGTCCGGTTGCATACAGGGCACGTCATTACAATATTGCCTTCTGCCTCCGTTTCTCCTTCTAGGAGCTTGATCATCCCCACGTAACCGCAATGAGGACAGCGCAGCATATCAGTGTCTTTGCACACCAGTGCTGGATAAAAGCTATATTTGGCCTGGATCTCCGTCATGCCGAGTCTCCACTCTAGTGGCAGTCGCTACCGATCCCACCGAAGCCTGCCAGGCCGCCGCCATCATCGCTTCCCGGCCGATTCCAGTCGCGCCTGTCTTTGTAGGATTCATCGTTGTCCACTCCCAAGTTATACGACCAACTCATCGGGTTCTCGCTGTCGCTACCGCTAGTATCGGGGAAAGGACTGGCGAATGAGTTAGGATCGAAGAGCCCGCCGCCAGACTTGACATAACTTCGCGCTCTAAATGGCTGAACGCCGTGGGCCATTACAAATGCGTCTGCGTAATCAGGGGAAGCAACGTCACGGTTGCGCATTTCCTGCTTTGATTCGAGCCAGAGCTTCCCATCGTTCGAGTATTTGATTCGCCTACTGGCGAGCTGCGCAATCAACTCCTGATGGTTCGGTACGTTGATCTCATGACGCCGCACCTTCTGCGCTACCTCGTGCCAGATATAGGAGATCAGATTCTTGTAGCGAAGATGAGGGCTTTTAGAACCGCCATGAAAACGATTAATAGTGGACCCCAGAGCGGCATCCAGGTCACTGACCATGGCAATCCCTAACCCATCCGCATCAGCCCAGATATCACGCGCCCTTAGGCCGAGCTTGTGAATAAGCATGGCAAAGCGGCCAGTTGCAGCGCTCGGTTCCCCACGCCAGCCATGAATCCAAGCGGGTTCAACCCAGTTACCAACTTCTTGATTATAACATTGTGATCTCCTCCAGCAGCGAAGTCGATTCCCGCAGAAATAACACCTGGGACTCGTCCGATATACGCTTGTCGATTAATCTCGATGTCCGATAACTCAAGGATATGGCGAATCGAGTCATCGGTCCGCATGAAGCCACCAAGAATCGTGGACACATAGTAGGGGTCGTCTTCGTTCCCATCACAGTCTGCAAGCGTCTGAGTCTTCTTTTCTGGCGATAAATGCGGGCAATCGTCCCAGGCAACTGCGTAGGTTTCGTAACGCGCCCGGTCTTTAGTGAACGCATCATAGAACTTGCCCTGCATAAGGCCGCCGGTGCTGATCACAAGCAGAAGGTTGTAGCTACACCTATTGAACGCTTTAAAAATCTCGTCATGCACCTCGCGGGCCTCATTAATTATCATCAAGAGAGGACCATCCGGTTTCCTTTCATGGTAGCCCTCAGCACGGGAACTTTCATCAGTCACGAAGGCGGTTAGCCGACCACCGGTCGGGGTAACAATAAGATGGTCGTGATCCCGCCAGGTTGGGCAATCGCCGAGCTTCGATGCTCCGTAAAGACGCGCGCCCTGCCAGTCATGGAGCGGTACGCGCAGAATCCCACGCGCAAACAGATCGGCATCCGCAAGACTATCGCGGATGATCGTTTTATGATTATCGGTTGTCTCAATCATTCTTTCCCCTCTTGCGTGCCATGCGCTGCTTCACCGTTGCCGGATCTGTATGGAAACGTTTTCGCTGCATCGAGAATCCGGCGGGTTTCCGCAAGATCCGCCTCAGTTAACGTGAGGTTGTTGATCTGCTGATTCAATTGAAGAGCAACCTTCGCCGGGTCAGCAAACTGATCCTTGAATCTCCGCTCCAAGTCCCAGGCAGGCTCTTTCCAGTCCAGCTTCTTATCCGCTAGTTCTCGCTTTCGTTTCAGCTTGGATCTGATCCATAGAGCTTCAGCCTTTGCGCGCAACTCGGGGTACCTGTCGGTATTCTTTTTCCAGTCAATCCAATTCGACGGATGAATGCCAGCCAAAGCACACGCCTGAGCTTCGGTGTAGTTGTCCGCGATGTAACCCAGAATCGCTTTGATCCGGGCCGGCGTTGCTTTCGTCGGTCTGCCCTCATTGATAACACCCCGCTTACTGACTCGCGGCTCTAGTGCCTGCTTGCCGTTTGCTCTTTGGCGCTTGGTGCTCACCGGTTGCTTCGGCTCATCTAGCACTTTCACCGCCTGTGGCAATGGCTTGTCCGGTGTTGGTCCCGAATACGCGGCATAACAATCGTCGCTACAGAATGGGGACTTCCAGGAAGTCAGCTCGCGGCCACAGGTTTTGCAGGTTCTGATTTCTCGTTTCGGCTCTTCCGCCATCGGGCAATATACTAATCAGCAGGCGCGGCGTCGAGAGTTGCCGAAGCTCAAACCGGCGGCTGCGTCTGCCGAGGTTCCGCCCGAGGCCGGTGGCGTGCACGGTTCAAGATGCTAGAACCCCGAAGTAATCCACACGCAAAACCTGAGTCCAAGCCCAAAGAGCAGAAAAACAATCTGACTAAGAACGCAGATTAACAGTATGCGGACAATCAAGGTGCTCCAATGCGGAGGTTGCCCAACGATCCATCGCCGGAATTCTTCCAATTGATCGCCGAGCCAATCAGGTTTCATTTCGCCTTTCTGTTGAGGTCAAGACGACCGCCTGCGCGGTTACGTGTGCGCGACGAGCGCAAGCCAATACGCTGCGAAGAGCTGCTCCATTTCGGGAGTTTCTCGCCACATTATGCAACGAAGAATGCGCCAGACTGTTGTCTGAGAAACGCCGAAGCGTTTGCCGATAGTATGTTGAGCCATTCCAACCAAGCCAAGTAAGCGAATCAAACAGACTTGCGTCCAGGTTAGTTTTGCTTGCCCGTTCTCTTCGCCTTTGCTTGTACCATCGCGTGCTCCGTTTGGCCCATCACTTTTACTAGCTAGGTAAAGCTCAACCTCCCTTGCATCATCATAGTCTATTGCGGTGTCGCCTCCTGAAGAAAAATTCAACCGAGCAAACTCACCAAAATACTTCAAAGCCGCCGTGTCGCGTGCCCATGCTGCTTTCTCTTCGTCGTCAAAGTACCCCAATGAAATGCGCTGTTTGTTAACAGTTATTGCCGCCTGCCACTTTTTATCACGACGATTATAACTAACACCCATATACCTAGAAGAGGTCCCGGCTTGCTTACGACGGTTCACGCTGTTTTGACTTCGGCTCGCCGGTCGTAGGTTGTAGTCGCAATTGTTAAGCGTGCCTCCAAAACGATGGTCGCAACAACGATAACGTCCTCCCTCCATCCCTAAAATCTGATCATGCATCGAAATACACTTTCTTCCAGAATTCCGGGCCGCATAAAAAGAACCAGAACGCAAAGTCCCGCGCCATTGCGCGTGCCATTTGAATTGGTTCAATTCCTGGAACCGATGATCGGAAACGAATACTACTTGGCCCTGAGTCAAAGGAATGACTTTCACTTCCCTTTTGCCTCTCTGTACTTCGCCCATCGCGCGGCGGCTGCCTTCTGTGCTTGCTCACGGCTCCTGGCCTTTGTTGGTCCCGTAGTCGTTCCGCCTTTAGCGCCGAGGTACCCAGTAAACAACGACACGCTCAGCGCGTGATCGCAGTACGGACAGCGCAGTTTTGATTTAGACATGAAATCATTATTGCATAGGTAAATCACGAGCGCAAGCAGATTCCGCTTGACCAGATGCGCAATCAGATTGCATATTAACCGAACAAAGGAAAACAGTGATGAACAAATCAATTGAGATCGTAGTCAATAGAATCCTCGAACTGATGGAGCAAGGCCAAATACCATGGGCACGACCATGGCGCGGTGATGCGCACGCACCACGTAACGCTGGCAGCAATCGTTCCTACTCCGGGGTTAACGCCATATTGTTAACGATGGCGAACTATTCCAATAACCGCTTTCTAACATACAAGCAGGCCGCCGGTCTAGGCGCGAATGTAAAGCACGGCGAGCACGGCTGGCCAATCATCTATGTGAAGCAACTCGAAGTTGAGGACAAGGATAGTGGTGAGCTAAAGGACAGTTTCGTCTGCAAGCATTTTAACTGCTTTAACGTTTCTCAGTGCGAGAACCTGCCGGAGAAGTTCAACGAACCGGTTCGAGTTACTGACAATCAAGTGATCCCAACATGCGCAGAAATCATCCAGAACATGCCGAGCCCGCCGGAAATCGTTTATGGCTTTAATCGGGCCGCCTACTGTCCGGGAACCGATCAAGTCGAAATGCCGGACTTAAATCAATTCAATAGCTCGCCAGAATTTTACAACACGCTTTATCATGAAACCGCCCACGCGAGTGGCCATCAAAGCCGGTTGAATCGACCGATCCAAAACAAGTTCGGCTCGAAGGAGTACGGCAAAGAGGAGTTAATCAGTGAGATTACAGCAGCTGCCCTTTGTCACGAGACACAGATCTTCGATAAGGTTGAGCGCAACACGACCGCATACTTGCAAGGGTGGATTCAGAGAATCCGCGAAGACCAGTCGAGCCTGATCAGCGCAGCGCGACAAGCCGAGAAAGCGATCAGCTACATATTGAACGAGCAAGCCGAACCAAAACATGAACTCCCACTCGCGGCCTGATTCCCCGAAACTCCGATGGCGCGTCCAGCGGAGAACGGAGAACCAACTCCAAAGAAAGGCAAAATTTATGACAACGAAACTTCTCGAACGAATCGACGAACATTTCTTACAAGCAACTCCCAGCGAAGGAAGTCGTTACTGGTATCAAGAGGGTTACATCGACGGGTTGCAATGGGTGAAAGCGACGATTTTCCAACTTCTCGCCGAGGAGACAACACAATGAACGCGAGATTAAACACGATTTTGAATGATCCGAGCGCTAGCTATTGGCTAAAAAACGCTCTCCGCTCTGCCACGCGCCGCGACATCGTCGATGCACTCAATGACGCTGAAACTCTCCTGGCAATCCTACAAGATCGATTCGACAAACTATCTGCCGGTTATGAGCAGACGAGAGGAGGAAAATGAGAATGCTAGCCGTAGCCATCGTCGTATCGACGATCATCGTCGCGTTCGCTTTCCGTTACGCCCCGGTATCTGATGTTTCCGAGCCTAGGCACTATTCATTCGACCATTGGACCGGCGACTTCAATCGTGAAAGGTGAACCCGATTTCGCATAATTAAGGAAGTACGAAGTAGATACCCCCCAGGAGATCTGATTGTATGTTCGACACCACCGAAAACTGCGATGATTTCGTATCCGCAAACGACAATGCGAAATCTGAAATTGTATCGAGACTCGTATCGATGGCGCGCAAGGAACGCCTCGATTACGGCGAGTTCTTGTACGTCTGCCAACAGGCCCGGCGAAAGCTCGGTCTGCGTCGGCCAAAGCGCCATAGAAAGCTTCCTCAATTGTTGAGCGAGTCGGATCTGAAGCGATTCTTTCGGGCAATCCAGGAATGCGGAGACGTTGAGCACGAGATAATGCTGCGGTTCCTCTTCTTTACGTCGATCCGCGTAAGTGAGCTGGTTAACATCAAGGTGAAGGACGTGGACCTCGGAGGGTGCAAGGTTTTCATCGACCAGGGCAAAGGATCGAAAGATCGCTACATCTTATTCCCGGCCAGCTTCCGGCTGATCTTGTCGAGTCATCTCCAGTCACACGCCAAAAACCGCTACTTGTTTGAGAGCGTCCGGTTTGGACCGTACACAACACGTCGGATTCAACAGATCGTGCAGGAGTATCGGACGAAGGCCGGCATCGAGCAGAGAGTGCATCCGCACCTATTCCGTCATCAAATGATTACATGGCTCACCCGTAGCGGGTTATCCGACACCCAGATTCAATTAATATCCGGCCACGAGAGCAAAAAGAGCCTGGAGATTTATCAGCATATGGGGCTCGAATCGGTAGAACAAGCGTACCAAGTCGCCGTGCGTGGCGCTGAGCAGAGCTTGAATAGCGCGGCGTGAGGTCCTCCTTTCGCTCAAAACGGCGGATCGTCGGGCCAGTCGGGCTCCGGTCGCGATTGAGCGCGGGCGCTGTCGGCCTTGCCTGCGGCGCTGCGGCCTGGCGCTGCGGCGATTGATTGCCGGCGGAAGTCGCGGGACCGCTGTCGTCTCGACTGCCAAGCATTTGCAGATTTTCGGCTATCACCCGCAAGCGAGAACGCTTTTGCCCACTCTGTCGATCGTCCCAGGTATCAAGGTGCAGGCGACCCTCGATGAAGACCGCTCGGCCTTTCTTGAGATACTCTTGCGCTACCTCGGCTTGGCGGCCCCAGAGCGTGACGTCCACAAAAGTGACCTCTTCTTTCTTTTCGCCGCTGTCGTCTTTCCAAGCACGGTTGACGGCCAGGCCAATGTCCGTAACTGCGGTTCCTTTTGGCGTGTATTTAGTTTCCGGGTCACGCGTCAAATTTCCGATCAATAGAACTCTGTTTAAGTTGGCCATAATTATTTATGTTGTGATTAGTTGGTTTGTTGTTTGGTTTCGGTGATTGTTTCCTGGAACGCGCGACAACCCCGAAGCAGGTTGTTGGCATCCCTGACCACTTGTCTTGCAAAGGTTAACGCCCAGCGTTCAATCTGTAGTGCTGCCGATTCGGGCGTCTCACAGAAGACCACCGGCAGATCGAAGCGAATTTCCCAGGCCGCCAAGCTTCCCAACACTGCGGCCGGCGAGATCCTTGAGCGGTAGCGCTGGGTCTCGATCAGACCGCGCGAGCCGATGATAACCAGACGTTTAAACCGGAAGCCCCGGAGTCTCTGAAGTTCATGCGAGAAACGATTACGGTTCTCTCCCATGCAGCAGCTAACCAGGTCCTCGATCGACTTTCTTTCAACGGCGAAGGAATCTTCCAGGCCCTGTATTCCGTAGTCGCCGGAATAGAGCGTTCCCCTAACCGCCAGCAGGCGGGTAAAGACCAGCGGAGTTTGCTCGCGGTTATCGATTACCAGAACCGGAGCCACCTCCGCCAAGTCGCCGAGACTTTTGAGAGCCGGTAAGTGAAGGCTGCTGGAGGTGTCGCCGGCAGATGTCATGGGTCCTCGGTTATGGCGCGGTCCGCTAACTCACTGAGCTGATCCGGCAACTCATTGGATGCCTCTGTAACCTTTTGAGATTTCGGGACGGAGATCCACCTACCGTCGGTCGCACGCTGCCGGAACAGAAACTCGCGGCGACCACGTTCAAGCAGCCGATAAAAACTTGCTCGGCTAATGTCGAGCGTGTCAGCGGCGCGCCTTTGGAACTCACCGCTGGTCAGCTCGTGCGACCCCAGACAATCGGCGAGATCCTCAACGCTGTGCTTTCTCGGCCTGCCTACGGGTCTTGCGCCGCCCGTTCCGGTGATTACTGCTCCGCACGCTGGGCAAGTTGTCATCATTCGTTCCTCAGCCATCGCCCTACTGCAGCGTCGTTCCCTCGGCACCATAGGGACCAAGGTTCGCCACGATGTCGACCGCCAATACCGCGATCCGGTGATCACCATTAAGACGCACGTCGTAAATCTCAACGCCAGTCGCCGATCTGAATACGTCGAGCACGGTGCCGATTCGATAAGCATGGCGATCAGTTAAAATAACGACATCCCCTGTTTTCGGTTTCATCTCTGTGACGCCTTCCATGCAGCCCTACCCTCGGCAGTGTCGGGATAGAAAGTATCCAAGGTTAAACCTCTTACCGCGAGCAACCCAGCCTCAGCGGCCTCGGTATTTGATATGGTGCCAGGCTCTGTGTGCACGTAGCCAAAGCGGGCCAGGGATCCGTTTACCTTTTGCATCACTGGCGTGGATGATGCGCGCTGCACAAAACCGAGAAGCTCGGCCGGTGGCTCCGGCGAATCTGCGTCATTGGTTGACATTGTCATCAAAGTGGACACCATGCCATCATCTCGGTTTCCAGCTTTCACGGAAAACGCCATGGGTCCGAACGCGCGCGAGGCTGGCGAAACACGGACTATCGCGCGTGTCGCGAGGCCCGAAATGGACGCAATTTACCCACCGGAGGAAGTTTCCTGACGAAGTTTCCTGACAGCCATTTTTGATTTTGGGCAATTTTCGGTCTGCGAGAAGTTCCCTGGAAGTTCCCTAACCGTGCGACAAATTTCAGGAAACATCTCCATTTTCCCTCGGCGGATGAAGTTTACTGACCAGGAAAGATCCCCAGTGAACTGCCACGTTTTGCCGACAAAGACTTGAGGGGGGAAGAAGTTTACTGAAATGACCCTTATCTATAAGGGTCAGTAGTGAACTTCCCCCTCTAGTCGTGATGGTCGGTATCTTCACTGATTTTGGTCTATGAGTTGTAGAGAGTTATGGACGCATGGTAACAGTTTGCGAATCTGCTCCAGGGTAATGATCTGTTTCCCGCCGAACATCGATCGAACCTGATCCAATGTGGCCCCGGCGGCGTTGAACACTCCGACAACCAGCGTATCTGCGCCGTTGCGCTTCATCTGGCGAAGGACGCTCGGGAAATCGTCGCCCATCTGCGGCTTGAGTTCGATTCTGAAGTTTTCCTCTCTACATCTAACCAAACTATTGCTGCTCTGCCGCCACGAGTCTGGGCCCACTTTGCTATACCGCTCAAAAGCGTCGGCCGGCATTTCCACCTGGACCCCTTCCCAGATCACCGATATGTTGACATCGTATCCGCATTCAAATTCGACTGTGACCTCCGGCGGCTTGGCGGATATTGCGGTGACCCGCCGTGCCGCTAATTCGGCCACCAACTTTTGATAACGGTTGAGGGATTTTTCGAGTTCGACTTCCTGCTCCCGGTGAGCCTTGGCGTAGCTGGGCCAGGAAAAGTTTCTGCACCCCTTGAGCCAGTCCTGGTAACCCGGAAAATCCTCAACGCGCTCGTGGGGACTCCGGTATCTTGCCCACTGGTCCTTTGCCCGATCCTCCGCTATTTTTCTGAATCGCTCTTTTTCATCGCGGTATTCGGCCTCTGGGTCTTTCCGTTCATCCTCCGCTATTTTCTGCCGCGCCTCCTCTAAGAGGGCGATGGATTTTTCCAAGCCTTTTTGTGCAAATTCGCGGGCTTCCCATAGTAGTACTTCCGCCTTTGCCGTGATTTTTGTCGCCCTATCGGAGCTAATTGTTTCAGCGCTTTTACCAAGACGAATCTCGATGAACCGAGTTGAAATTCCCGATCCAAAAACATTGCCTGCAACTTATTGTGTTCCGGTGTGTCACTGATCTGCGGAGCGCCAACTGTGATGATGTTGAAAAGCGCAGGGTAACGATTTTGTAGCATCACCATGATTCCCGGCTGACCGGCAATCCATTCAACGTAGTTCTGATCGGCTAGCATCGCCTCAACGGGCCGGTCTTTGTATTTGCCAAATGGCACAATTTCAGTGTTCATTGTTTTGGCCATTGTGAAGTGCTTTAGGCTTCTCGGATTCCGCTATCCCACGAGCCATCTTTCGCTGTTCATCGTACCGGTCATATCGGTATTTCAACTCCTTGGAGCTGTTATAAAACGACCACCCGGTTTTGGTCGTCTCGTTCCAAATGGTTTGTTTGAATGGAATGATGAATTGGTCGGAATCCTCTCCAAATATCCATGAAAAAAGCTGAACGTAGAGTTGGTCCCCGAGTACATCGATGACTCGGCCTTGCCAATTAACAACGCTTGTCGTCGTGCGGGCATTAGCGGACTCCTTTCTTTTCCCCGCTGCTACCAGCTCAACTAACCTGTAATAGTAAATGATGCAGTTTCGCGGTCGAACACCAAACATTTTTTTACAGTTTGTTTCATCGACTTTCGATCGGCTCCCAGCCTAGTAGCAGTCTGTCAGCGCATAAAGCCAGCCATCAGGATTCTCCCAGTCTACGCCCCATCTATCTGGGTCTATTATTTCTGTAAAAGGTCTCGACTATCTTGCTCGACATTTGGGCGTCATCATTGATCTGGATAACAGCCTCCACTCCTATCAGGTACGTTTCGGTGCCATCGCTGTCAGACATCACCGGCTGCACTCCGGTGATGTCTGATCGTCCCGATTTATACGGTTCGGTGTTTCCCCAAAAATAGACAGTGATCGGGAAGGAACAGAATTTCTCTGACAGACTGACGTTATGGATAATCCAGTTGCTGTGGAAGGGACATGGACCCTCAGTATCAAGGGAAAGGTGTTTTACAAGGGAGAGCATCGGTTCGCGCTGTGGAAAGGAATCGATTTCCGCCTGAACGTCCTTAAAAAGGCGGTCATGGATTTCGTAGCGCCATTGCTCACACGTTAACCTTTGAGCGTGTTTGATAAATCCTAATGGTTGCATATAGCTTGGCGATCCAATCTTCAACATCGGGATGCAATCCGACCACGACTCTCTTATCCCTTTTGCTTACCACCAGTACCCAGGCGTTGACTCGATCGGTGACTTCTTTCTCGGGCACTCCCTCCGCGTCCAGCTTCCTGACAAATGTAACTAACCAGTCATTACCCAATAGAAATCGTGAATTATACGGTTGCATTCCGCTCGGCTTTTAAAATATCCGAGAACCGGACGCAGGCCGTGCGCGAGTTCCATCGCACTATAGGCAACCCTAGTGCCTTGACTCTTCGGGCCGCGACTTTTTCATGACACGACCAACGCCCCCTAAGCATCGCGAAGGTGTAAAGTCGATCTTCATGTTCAGCCAAAATGAGCTTTGCGCGCTCTGTAGCGTCGTACGGCTTCTCTGGAGGCGTTCCATGGTGCGGCGCTAAGACCGCAACTTTCGATTCAGGCATGGAAACTGTATCCCGACTTATCCCGAATCATTCCAGTGATAAAACATTCCTTTGATAAGTTTTTAATGCACGTGCATTATCGGCTATGGCACGACCTCCGAAACCCGAGAATGCCCAAAACCCACTGCGTCAGCTGAGAGCTTTATTGAGCAAGAAGGGCGAAGTCGCGCCAATCACCCAAAATCAATTATCTGGAATCTGCGATATTCCTATCAATACAATCCGGCAGATTGAAATAGGGCGCAGAACGTTAAATTCCTCGGCCCTAAAGAAAATCGAGGAGGTCACCACCGCCACGTGGAACTCCAAGCAGGCCCGATGGACCGTCTACGACAGCGCTGAGCCGCTCACGTTTTCCTGGTACTCGCTGCATCGCCGCTTTACGGAGAAGCGGCCGCCGAATTACCGAAGCCGTATTCACCTTATTCACGCGAAAGATCGATGGACTATTTGAACGAATACCAGAGCGCTCGTGGAACCTTCTGTCGTTTCGGATAAACGATTTTTTGGAAGAGTGTAGGCGCAATTTCAAACTAAAGGACCTTGATGAGGCTTGTTACAAAGCGGCGGAGCGCTTCGAGGATTTCTTGGCTTTTGTCAGGGAGCAGAATGTTAAACCGATGTACTCGCCAACTGTACTCCACGCCCTGAGCGCAGCGTCGCTGAGCACTCGTAAGCGTGCCAAGCGTTCTAAAGCGAAGAGTGTTGGCGGCTAGGGCTCTTCCCGCTGGCGTTGCTTTGCAAATCCGGATAAAATGGCCAAGAAGTGGCCAAGCATAGGGTTCATTACTTTTCGCTTTTCATGCGGAAATAGTTCAGCGCGAGCCTTGTACCGCGTAAGATGGGAACCAGTCGCGTAATAACTCCAGCTTATTAATTTCATCGGTGCGTTCTATTAGCTGCCCTTGCTCAGATGTCCGATGGTTCTTTCAGGAAGGGATTAGAAAATGAATAAGAGTTGGTTATCAAAACTAACAAGTAAGGCGGTTATTCCGGCCGCCGTGATAGCACTTGCGATTAGCCCTAGCGTTGGTTTGGCTAATCCTCCATCCAAAGCGAAAGGAGCCGTTACGCACATAGTCCGTCATCCGGCCCGCCAAGCTGTGCAATTTCAAGAGAAAACGCCAACCGCCGCTTGGGATGACAACGATGGCTTCTATACACCGCCGCGGAGTCCTGGATTCCACGACCTGTTCGGTTCGTGATGCTGAGCGGAAATTGAGAAAGGGTTCTCACCATTACTCAGCGCCGGTTCTTTTAACGGCGCTGAGTTCAGTTTGGCTGACTTTCCCGGCAAAATAGATTTTACTCGACCGATCTTGTTTACTTGGCTCAATTTCGCCACAAAAAGGCTGACTTGCCCGCACGTGCTCATCCAGGGCCGATTTTCCATCCGGCCTGGAATATAGGACCAGCTGTTCATTTCTTAGATCTGCGGACGCCACTTTCTTCTTTCTGGCCAGCACATTGTCCTTATTCAGTGCTAGGAGCATCTTTTCTACCATTACTGTTTTTACGGCGATCCCAGGTGGAACGTTCTCCAATGGTAAACGGATAAAGCCTAGGTCAAGCTCTCCTTCCACTATGCGGGCCATTTGGCTGCAGGCGTCCACTTCGGCAAACTCCAAATGAATCCCAGCAGCGCACTTCCGAAATACCGACGCGAGTTTGGCTAGCAAGCCACTGAACGGAACCGAATGAACGTAACCGATTCGAATCGTGCCAAGTTTGCCCCGGGCTACTTTTTGAGCAACAATTTTGGCGCGCTCGGCATGCTCCAGGGTCAGCTTGGCCTCTTCCAGAAAATACTTCCCCGCCTCGGTCAGAGCCACCGTTCTCTTGGTCCGTTTTAGCAAAAGAACACCCACTTCTTCCTCCAACGCTTTGATTTGTTGGCTTAATCCAGGCTGCGAAACATGAAGAAACTCCGCCGCCTCCGCGAAATGGAGTCGCTCAGCGACTGCCACAAAGTACCGCAAATGGTGCAAATCCATTACTTTGTTTTCTCAAAAATTAGATCAACCCCTGAGTTCGATTGCGGCGCGCTCTTTTGCTGCGCCGACTTCCATTCCTTATTGGCGACGTTACTCGGGTTGCGTCGCGCAATGTACCTACAAATTCCTCCAGCGCGAGCGATCGAAGGGTATCCCTTCGGGTAATGAAGACGGTCTCGGATCGGGCGTCTTCGGGCGATATTCGGTGTACAGCGACTTCTTTGCGCCGCGCATACGGTGCGACTACGGAGAGAGGCAGCATAGTGACACCGAGACCAGCGCCGACACAGCCAATGATTCCGTCGAGCGTTCCAAATTCCAACTGGTTGACTAAGGTAATCCCTCGTGCGCCCAGGAAGCGTTCGAGACGCTGACGGTACGAGCACCCTACTCGGAAGACGAAGAGCTTATGAATCCTCCCTTCCCGCAACGCGGTTTCCAGCGAGCGATGCTGGGGCGCACTTACCAGCACGAGCTCTTCCACGAAACCGAGGGTCGCTTGCAGATCATCATGCTCAACCGGCCCGGCGACGAACGCTCCGTCCAACCGATACTCGAGAACGGCTTGAATGAGATTTCTCGTTGTGCCCGTCTCCACCGCAATATCCACGTTCCGATGCGACGGCGCGTACGCTTTTAATAGAAGAGGTAATCGCGCTGCCGCCGTAGTTTCCATCGATCCTAACCGAAGGATTCCATGCGGTTGGCCATTGTTGGAAACGGTATCCCTTGCTTTCTGCAACAGCGCCTCGGCTTGACGAGCAAATGGCAACAGGTCGTGCCCGGCCCGAGTCAACGTTACTCCTTGATGATGGCGTTGAAAAAGCGGTACGCCCAGGTCTTCTTCCAACAATCGCAATCGAGTGGTGACGTTTGATTGCACCGTGTTG
>Ga0070699_100003630_pt1 | contig 13647 bp, 14 predicted proteins | sample KBSK1503metaG_FD_65473 | JGI IMG/M metagenome (GOLD analysis project Ga0070699, IMG submission 65473) | Corn, switchgrass and miscanthus rhizosphere microbial communities from Kellogg Biological Station, Michigan, USA - KBS K1-50-3 metaG | ecosystem: Host-associated > Plants > Roots >...
GGAAGTTCCCTTAAGAGCTTCTATTGTCGGACGATGTAGTTGTGCGGGACTGCGGAACAACCTAAGTATCTTCAGTATAACGAGTTATAGAACAGAATGCATTTATAGTCACGGTACAGTCGGTTTTTCGCACGACGTCTGCGTCGCTGGTCACATTAGCGCGAGTTTCCCATGGATCTTTCATGGATATGCACCTAAAGTTATCAGAAAATATAGTCATTATTGAGAACACCGTATTCCTGCGCTTACGTTGAAATTACACTTAACATCGTCGCTTTTATTGCGATCTAAGGTTCATGTGACTTTGGAGTTTTTGTTTCCTTGTCGGCGCCGCCGCTGATTAAGGATTCGGAAGAGCGACCATTGAGTTTTCAGACCATGAATAGAGAGCTTTCTTCAACTCAGTTTAACGAAGGGGAAACTCAAGAAACGAGCAGGCATGCATTGCGTAAACTGAACGTTCTGGTGATCGACGATGAGACGTTTATTCTGGAGTACGTTCGAAAGGTTTTGCACCAGACCGGATACGCCACCTTTATTGCTGAGAATGGAGACCAAGGACTGGCCATGTTTGAAGAACGAAAGGGCGAAATCGATTTGGTTCTGACCGATATTGTGATGCCCGACTCAATTGACGGCCTGGAAGTCGCTACTCGTATCCACCGAATTGATGCTACCGTTCCCGTACTTTTTATTACCGGAGCCATCCCACAGGATGATCCTCAGATGCTCTCCTTGATGAATGGAGGATTTTTGCTCCGCAAACCATTCTTTCCGGACCAACTCATTCGATTCGTGGAGAATCAGGTCGAGCATCTTCACTTGGCCATCTAGCTCCCAAAAGTCACGCAAAAGCCGAAACAAAGTGTTTCAAATCGCTTCTGTCTAAAAAAGGGAGCGTGATTTTCCGGCGCAGCCGGCGAATTCTGCTGATAGCCCCCGTTGCTTACAAATCTTCCGCCGCGGCGGATCAGCGACGCAGGCTGTTGACATTCGGCGTCGGCGGTGATGTGTTTCTCCTGGAAGTTGATCCGGGCGGCTATGTCATTCGCGGATTTAAATGACGAGAATTCGGAGTTTAAGCATCCTGAAAAGGCTGCTTCGGTTGAAGATATCGTACGCGTCTATGGTGGGCTCACGCCTAACGCATTCTTCAACGAGCTCGTCCGAGTGTTGGGTCCTTATCGGTCACTCCCAGCCGATCTGGAGAGAGCGATTTTTTTGTATCAGCGGATGCGCAGCGCGCATCGAGCGCTTTGGCGTTGGGCACTGTCTTCTGTGGTAATTCTTCTTGCTCCACTGGTCTGCCTCTTGGCCCCAAGCGAATGGCGATTCGGTACCTTCTTCATCGGAATTCTCGGCGAACTACTCGCTGTTTTCGCTTTGCTTCGTATTCACCAGAAATGGGTCTCCTGTCGGAGGGATTATACGCGCTGGCTGCGATTGGTTCATCGCCGGGTAGGGGAACGAGAAGGGTAAGATCCATTAGGCTAGTCGCCGCTACCGAAGATGGATTCGCGGAAGCCAAATTCTTGGCCGAGACGCAGGCATTCTTCGACTGGTTCCATTCCTTCGGTCGCGCTTGGGTGTCGCAGAGAAGCGGCGGCAGCGCACACCCCAATCTCCAGACACCGTTCCATCGGAAGATCGTCGTGAAAACCAAGGAGTATTCCGGCCGCGATCGCGTCTCCTGCTCCGGTTGATCCAATGATCTTCTCCCCGGGCAATCGCACGCTCGGTTGAAAAATGGTCTTATTCTGACGCGAGACCGCCAGCACGCCTTCGGGGAAATGAATAATGACCCATTGGCGAATGCCAGCCGATATCAGAGCGTGAGCGGTTTTCAACAACGCGTTGACATCGATTTTTCCGTTCACTCGAATTTCGGTCGAGAATACGTGGCCCGCCTCAAACTCGTTCAAAAATACCAGATCAACATGCGGTAGAGCCGGTAAAACAATGCGCGGATACCGATTGCTTTCTTCGCTGACTACGTCCACCGAAGTGATGAAGCCAAGACTCGACGCAGAATCGAGTAGCTCAGCTGCCGCAGTACTCTTGCTTTTCCCGGGTTGGTCGAGGCGATCCAACAAGAGGAGGTAGCCTAAGTGAAATAGCTTTGCCGACGAGAAAGCCAAATCGATGGATTCTGGACCCAAGAGAGCATTCACACCCCTTTGATGGAAGAAGGTCCGGCGACCCGTGCGTTCGACGTTCATTACATCCGTGTACGAGGTTGGACCCTCATTAGTACGGATTATCAGCCGGGTATCGATACCGAGTTTCGCGCACTGTTCCAGAATCCAATCCCCGGCCGCGTCGTAGCCGACAATGCCGGCACCGCTGAGAGGAAATTTCGCGCCGAGTCTGGCCAGGCCGGCGAGCACATTGGGCGGAGCTCCGCCCATCCCTTGGGTCTCGCGACCGATGATAGCTAGTGTCTCCTCGCCGGGCCATGTGTCGATCAGCTTGACGTGATCAACAATCCAATTTCCGGCGGCAAGAATCCCTGAGCGCTCAGTCACAGGCGTCTAGTGTAAAAAAGAGTCCGCGAAAAAGTCGAGCGCGGGAAGGGCGGAGTCTCGAACGATCCGTCTGATCAGTTCAGGGTAACAACGGATTTGGCCCGGTGGCTTTCAAGCGCAGCATTGAATAAACGATGGCTCAGCACCGCCTCTTCGGGCGTCACACAGCCGAACCGGTCCCCAAGTTGTCCCTCCCTTTCCGCCAGGAACGCTGCCCACATCTGCTGAAAACAGTCGTTGAAGCCGGTCTCGAAAATCGCGCCGGTAATGGTGGGAAAGGCGGACTGAGATCCGAGATCGACCCGGAACCAACCTTGATCTTCGGAACGCCGATACCGCCACAGCGTCTTCGGCTCTTTCGTACTGAAGCGGATGCCGGCATCGGTCCCGAGGAGCTCAATATACCAGGTATTCGTTTCCGTTGGGGCCATGCGTTTAGTTTCGATTCGCATCGGTATTGCGGCTCCGTCAATTATCACCTCGGTATTCAAGACCGCGTTGTCCCAAGTATCACAGATTGCCATCCCTCCGTGACCGTCCGGTCGTTCATTGACGATTTTTTGCAGCTGGGCATAGACCCGGGCCGGTCGCCAACCGAACCGGAACGGTATGTGGACCGCATGCATACCGAGGTCGCCCATCACCCCAATCTCCCCGCAGGTCTTGACTTGGCGTTTCCAATTGATCGGTTTCTTTGGATCCAAATCGCTGCTGTGATGGAGCCCGGCCCGAATTTCTAATGGTTTCCCATATCGATTTTCCTTTATGAACTGGATCACTTTCTGTGCCCCCGGCATAAACGGGAATTCGGAGCTGCACCGCACGAATCGTTTGGCACGAGATATCGCCTCGTTAATCTGTTCGGCCGCAGGAAGATCGATACCGAACGGCTTTTCCGCCAAGAGATCCTTTCCGGCTTCGATTACTTGCAAATAGATCTGTCGATGAAGCTGATGCGGGACCGCAGCGTAAACGACCTCGACTTCCGGATTTGCGATCAGTTCTTCCGCCGAAGCAGTAACCTGCGCGACAGTTGGTATTCGCCGGAACCATTCGCGCGCTGGCTCGGACAGATCTGCAACCGCTATCAATCGCGCTTCCACCGGAGGGTCGACTAATACGAACCAACGAGCTAACGCGCTGGCCAGTTCGCGTCCCATTAATCCGCCTCCGATGATGCCAATATTGACGATTTTCTTCGTACTCATAAATAGTGCTTCGCCGCCTCTTCCGCCTTTGCATTCTCATGAACGATCGCCATCAAGGCTTTTGTCATGCCGCTGGGATTCGGGTGCTGAATAATGTTGCGGCCGTAGACCAGGCCGGACGCGCCCTGGGCGATAAGTTGCTCCGAACGCCGGAGTACTTCCAAATCGTTGGCTTTTCCTCCGCCTCGAACCAAGACCGGCACTCGAGCAGTCTGAACCACCTTATGATACACCTCGGGATCGTCGGTCGGATCGGCTTTGATCACGTCGGCCCCGAGTTCCACCGCTTGACGGACCAGCGGCAAAATCTTTTCCAAATCACCGTCCACTTGGTATCCACCGGCTTGTTCGTTGGGTCGAAATACGAGCGGCTCGATCATCAAAGGGAATCCGTATCGCTCACATGCGGGTTTCAGTTGCAGGATATTTTGGATACATTGATCCGTCACCTCCGGTTGACCGGGAATGCGAAATAAGTTCACGACGACACAGGCTGCATCCAACCTAATCGCTTGCTCGATCGGTTCCGCAATCATTCGGCTAAACAGAGTGCGCGGTAATTCGCGGCCGTAAACATTCGCCACATCGGTTCGGAGAACTAAAGCGGGCTTCGTTTTTCCAGGAATCCTTTGCAGTAGTTCGGCTTGGCCGATGGTCAACTGAATCGCGTCCGGGCTAGCCGCGACCAGCGTGTCCACTGCTTGTGCCAGATCTTCAATGCCACTGAGAAAACCGAGTTCATTGAAGAAGCCGTGATCGACGGCCACATCCAAACATCGCTTTGAATTGGCATTAAAAAGACGATTAAGGCGGAAAGTTTTCATGCGAAGAGAAAAGATGGCGAATTCTTGGAGGAGGGGAAGGGAGAATACAGAATACAGAATACAGAATATGGAATCTAGAATCTAGCACTTGGAATCCGGCGAACACGAACAGCTGGCTCGATGTTCCTTACAGGAGCAGTCCGCAGCTCCACCTTCTCAAGACGCGGTGCTACGATGCCCTTGCACTTGGCGACAACTCGATAGCCGGCTGCTGCTTGGGCCGTTACATCGGCTCAAATAAAGTTTTTCGCGCTCCTACGAAGTCTCTCCTTTGCCCTGCGGCTCTCCGCCTTGGGCGGATCGTCCTATCGCTTCTTAGCAGTGGCTGCGGTCCATGGCATGGTTTTGCACGGCTTCTGCGCCAACATCGGCAATCAGGGCTGGAAGCCGAAGAAGCGGTTATCCAGCAGTTACCATTATTGCGCCGCTGAATTATTGAATTATCTCCAAGGCAAGATCAATCGCCACTCCGATTGGCGGCACACCCATTGGGAGTAGTCATACCTCTTTACGGCGCGTCAGGGTCAAAATCCCACTAGGGGTCGTAGGGTTACAGAACTGACGAGGTTGAATTCTCGGATGAACTCCTTGAAGCCCTTGGACGGGTCGAACCCGTGCCTCAACATTACCTTTTTCATGCTGATAGGGATATCGGCATAAACAGCTTGAGTAACCGACTTTTCACTTGCTCTGTCTGGGAACAGTAGGATTGGCAGGCTGGGGATTTCCCCATCGAAGTTGAAATAAAATAGGCCTTTGGGCTCAAGCGGTGGTGGATTACTACCGCCGTCGTCGTCCGGTGGGTCCAGCGGCCCTGCCCCGCCGTCAGGGCCAACCGGATTCAGGTTTTCAGCATTGCCTGGATCGGGCGCCCCCGTGCTTGTGACGGTGTTAAACCCCGCGCCTGCCACGGAAATACTGTTAAGAAAGACGGCAAGGGACGGTCTATGCACGGATCCAAAAACAACAGTTCCCGTTTGATCTGCTGTTGCTCTCTCCATCTTGGACTGGTCTGTCCACTTGCGGGGATCGTTTTCGTCGTAGGTCGCCCAAAACAGGCGCTCGTCATTCTCGTCTATACCCTGAGCCCCCTTCCAAACCATATAGAGCTTGTTTTGAAATACGGCCAGTGCCGGGCCTACGGTAGAAGCTCTGTCCGTCAGAGGAGGATTTTGAGTTGACCAGTTGAGATCCGGATTCCCGTCGTAGGTCCCCCAATACAAATTTTCATCACCTTCAACGCCCCGCCACGCCATGAAGAGCTTATCCTGAAAGGCAGCCAGCGCTGGTACGTCAAATGAAGCTCTGCCCAGTGGATGCTGGTCTGTCCACTTGCGGTTGCGGGGATCGTTTTCGTCGTAGGTGGCCCAATACAAACTCTCATCACTCACAACACCCCCGAACCCTCTCCAAGCCATATAGAGCTTGTTTTGAAAGACGGCCAGTGCAGGACCTTCGGTAGAAGCTCTGTCCGTAAGTTGCTGTTGATCTGACCACTTGAGGTCTGCATTTCCGTCATAGGTCGCCCACCACAAATTGTCATCATCGCCTGCGCCCCGCCACGCCATGAAAAGCTTATTCTGAAAGGCGGCGAGGGCTGGCGCGTCAATTGAAGCTCGATCAGTCAGAGGTAGCTGACGCGACCACCGTTTCCCATCATGGCTGACAGCCCACCACAGATCTTGATCATCGTCAACCCCCCGCCACGCCATGTAAAGAGTAGCCATTGTTATCTCCTTCCGCGGTAGTTCTCCTCTTGTGAAGATCGAATGCGGTTCATGCATTAGATCATTGCAGAGCGACCAGGATTGGAATGAGCCCACGGCCAGCTTTAAGCGGTCTCAACGCTTTCCCTATTACTGCCCCGAAGGCGTGAAGCGGTTCTACCGCTTTCATTGCATGACCAGCCGTAGCAGACGTGGTCAACAAGTCTCCAACCTCTATTGGCGTACACCCGGCGTCGACCTTGCAATACACTTTTCCGACTAACGCGACGGGCAATCGGTTAGTGGCTGAAGGCTTTTTGTCGAGCAGAATGCCGGGTTTGTAGTCTCCGCCCCCGGAAACGACGCCGGCGACCCGTTTGTCATAGGCTTCCCGGCTCTCCTTTAGGTATCCGTCCTCGTCGATCACCATCACACTTCCCGGCTCGATCTGTTCTGATGCCACTACGTCGAAATCTTCGGCGCAGTCGCCGCCCGCGCAGACATGGTCGTTCGCTGTAATAGTGCCGGTTGCGAAGACGTTACCTTCGAAGTAGCCGGCATACCCACTGGCAGAAGTGCCGAAGACTCCAGCGCCGTTGCCCTTGGCGAGGCCATATACCCCCGGACCATTACCCCTCTGCTCGCCATATACGGCGGCAATGTTGCTGCTCGATTTAGTTCGATACCAGCGACGGCAGCGAATGTGGTGGAGTTGGTCTCGCCATGCACCCCTTCGCCATTGGCAGAACCACCAAAGACTCCGGCGCCGTTGCCTTTGGCGATGCCGTACACGCCCGGACCACCACCCCTCTGCTCGCCATACACCGCGGCAATGTTGCTACTGGGATTCAGTTCGATACCAGAAACGGCAGCGAATGTGGTCGAGTTGGTCTCGCCATGCACCCCTTCACCGTTGTTGGAAGTGCCGAAGACTCCGGTGCCATTACGATTCGTTCCTAATACGCCGTAGCTGCCCACCGAGACGTTTTCTCCGACGACGCCTGCGGCGTTGTTTCCAAGACTGTAGCCGTAAACGCCCGCATTTGTCGGCGGACTAAGCGGGAATCGTTCGCCAACGATTGGCGGCGGTTTCGGCCCGCTATAGGCAGTCAGACCTACAGAATTCTTGCTCCAAGCGAAGGCCCCAATATCCGTCTCGCTGGTAGCGATCACGCCTTTTCCACCCGTGCTACTGCCGATGATGCCGGCATTGTTCTGGCTAGTGCCTTCGACACCGAAGCCTGCTCCATCGTCATTACCTTGTACATGCGCCATAGATATCTCCTCGTCGAAAGCGATTGCTCGCCCTCATAAAATTGTATCAGTAAACTTTGTTTTGCTTCTTTTGATCGCTTTTCGTTTCGTGATGCCGATCTTCAACCCCTGTACAACGCGGAATGCACTGCCCAACTTTCAGGAATTGTGCAAAATCTTTGCGATTCGGTAAAAAGTGAGGCCTTGCCGATCAGGTTCGAGCACGGAGAAAGCGGAATGCAGCCAATCAGGGAACACGTGATTGTCTCTACCCTTGCGTGGAACCGGCTTCGTATTCCTGAATCGATCGTCGCGAGACCTCAAGCTTTCGCTTCAGATCGGTCAGGATTGTGTTGAACTCGGGATCATTCTTAAAGACATCCAGGATGGGATTGTCGAGCCCGAGTGGCAGGTGTAAGAGGGTTCGATGGGTCAGGTATTGATCCAGGTAGAGATAGGCCACACGTTGTTGCTCGACGAAGCGATAAGCCCATGCGACATGCAAAGGCACATCCCAGGGAATGTCAGGTTGCGCCGGTCGCTCCAGGCGCTCTAGTCCGCGCTTTAGGACTTCCTCAGTGATTTCTCGAGCTTCGGTTTGCCGGCTCACCCTTTGCAGCCCAAGCGCGAGGTAGGTTCTCGGCCAGAAATTTTCGCGGTCGTTTTCAAGATAGGCATTACAAGTGTTAATGATCGCTGACCAGTTCTCCAATCCGAGGGCGCAATAAAGGAGGCCATCGGAAACCGAATAGGTGGTGCTTTGTAGCCTGGGAGCTAAGTGCGTTTCAGGCGGTAACTGCTTGAATCCGGCCTGGGCGTCGATAAACCTTTGTCGCCACATCAGGCGGTAGCATTCCATTAAGTGATGAAGTTGCGGGCTAGTCTCCTGGTGGAGCGCTCGCTGCATCCACTTCTCCGCCAAATCGGTCATCTCTGCTCGAAAAAGAATCTCTGTAGCATAATAGATCCGCCACGTTTCCTTTGGATTCAGGAGGTAGGCCTTGTGGAAAAGATGGTAGGCCTCGATGAATTGATGCTTCGACATTGCTCTAATCCCAGCAAGTGCGTTGGCCGTATCATCGTTCGGTCCAAGCTCAAGGGCCTTCTGAAGGGCCTCATCGCACTGGGTATACCAGCCTTTCCTATAGTAAGCGCGTCCCAGCGTTGCGTAGCCGCGGACTTCCAAGGGGTCCAGCGCGATTGCACGCCGGGCGGACTCAACCGCAGAGTCGAGCAGTCGCTTCTCCCCGCGGAAGCCCTCCTGTTCAAGGAAGAGGCATGCCAGCCCCGCGTATCCCAAAGCAAAATTCGGCTCCTGTTCGATCGCTTTTTTAAAAAGCTCGCTGGCCTTCTGGTTAGCCTCCGGGTCGAGCAGCTCCATCAGGGCCATGCCGCGAAGATAAAGATTGTAGGCGCTGAGATTGTCCGCCACTTTCTGGTGCGCCGTGACTTGTTCTTCGGGCAGTTTCTGCAAGCTCTGAGAATTGATTGGAAGCCCTGCGTTGATGGCGCCCATTATGATTGGCATCACCTCCAGGAATTTGGACGGGCTCTGGAGACGCCGTCGCGGGTCTTTCTCCAGGAGCGCCTCAAGTAGCACGACGATCGGCTGCGGAACACCTTCCAGTCGTTCCAGCGGTAAGGGGGAGTGCAAGTGCTGGTACATCACCTCAGCCAGGGTGCCACTGAAAGGCGCCCTACCAGTCAGCATCATCCAGAGCGTCGCGCCAAGTGAGTACAGGTCCGAACGAATATCTACGCCGAGTCCAGCGAATTGCTCGGGGCTAGCAATGCCTGGCGTACCAGCAAAGGCTCCGGGGATTGAAATGGCGGTTTGAGAATGCGCTTCATTGACGGCTTTGGCCAGGCCGAGATCGATAATCTTTATTACTCCAGCGCTTCCCGCCTCCAGGCGAAGCACAATGTTGATCGGCTTGATATCCCGGTGCACCAGGTTCTGTTGGTGGACCGCAGCCAAACCTGCAGCGACCTGGCCGGCAATTTCCAGGGTCAGCATCGGCTCGATCCGGCCGGAGCGTTTGATGAGGTTCTCGAGCGTCTCTCCCTCCACAAACTCCATCGCATAAAAGATTTCGCGCCGACGGGAACCTAGATGATAAACGGAGGCGACGTTTGGGTGGCGAACACTAGCAGCAGATCGCGCCTCACGGAAAAAACGCCGGCGCGCCCACTCTTCCCGAAACAATTGCAAATTCAGAACCTTCAGTGCTACCGGGATGCGGAGATTCAGATCGATCGCCTTAAAGGTGATACCCATGGCGCCGTGCCCCAACTCATGGAGGCTGCCGTCCGGGCGGATAAGAATCTCGTAGTGACCAAATCTTCTCGGGTTACCCTCTGGGGCGCCGATCGCGGACTCAGCAAGGTTCCCCCTTAGTTCGTCACCGCTGTTGCCCGGGTCGAGTGCAATCCTGAGAAGACAAACTGGACAGGAAGTAGCGTGGTTGCTAGCGGGCAACTTCCTGCCGCAAATCAAACAGGTACGAACAGTGGGCGGGGGTGTTGATTCCGATGTTTCTGCATCAGCGCGCTTCTTCTTCCGTTTAGCGGAGTTCATTGCGCCAAATAATCCTCTGCGGCGACCAGCGCCTCGCAAAGCATACGAATTTCCTCGTCAATGGCCGCTGGTTCCGAGACGGTGCGTGCTACTTCGCGGCGAAGGGCAACCGAATACTGTCGGCGCAACCGATGGATCAGCGTGGTTAACGCGGCTTCACTGACTCCAAGCGCCACTGCCGCCTCATCATAGCGATGAAGCTTTTCTGTGCTTCCGCTCGAGAGGAAACCTTTAAGGGTCTCGAAAATCTTTCCCTTGCCGCACGCAACATACTGCACCTGCACGCTCGTAATGGCTCTGTTCAGCAAAGTCAACGCCCAGCGAGCGTCAAACATTTGCTCCGCTGTTAGCGCCGAATCATCGACCGGCTCAAGCTGATAACGGCTTTCATCAGCCTCGGCATCCAGGCTAATGAACCTACAAAGTCCGCCGCGCTTGATTGTGCGTTCCCGGCGATGCGCCGTTGAAAGGAAATTTTGGAGCGAAGCGAGCAAGAAGGAGCGAAATCTACCTTTGAGAGGATCAACCTCAGTTAGCCCACGGCGCTCCAGTAAATGCAGAAAAAAGCTCTGCGTCAGATCCTGCGCGTCGTCGGGGTTGTACCCACGGCGGCGGACATGAGCGTAAAGGGGATACCAATAGCTTCTATAAAGCTTAGCCAGCGCAGCCTGACCCGCTCGCGTCTGATCCTGCGCAGCGGTCAAAACCACACTCCAGTGCGTCGAGCGGAACCTCGCCGCGTCACCGTCGACCGCGCTGTCTTTCGGGTTCACTCAAACCTCCGCGCTGCAATTCTAAATTTTGGCCGCAAAGCATAACACCCTCTCTCGCCGTAAGCCATCGAAACAAATCTGACGCCTTCGAAACTATGCAAAATAGTTGTGATCGAACTGAGAAAGATAGGACGGCGTGAGCAGAATTGAACTGACGCAGCGGATTGTTCGCAGCGTGATCGTATTCGTTTAGGGTTTTGGGTATTAGGATTCTGCGGGTTATGATCGCAGCTGGGCGATGCGATCGCGAAGCTGGGTCGGGAGATCTCAACCTTGAGAACATAATTCTCAGCTCAGCAGGTGCTCGATCACTAACTGATCCAGCGTCTGATAGTCTCGGTTGCTAATCAGAGCTTGAGCGGCGTCCTCATCAAATGAGCGGACTTTCTGCAGGAGCCGGAGGAACGTCTTTCGGCTGTTCGTAGCGTGATCGAACGCGTGCTCCATTTTGGTGGTCCGGAATGAGTGCACATCAAACGCGACACACTCGCCCTTCGTGCCGTAGCCATGCCGCTCCAATCCGCGCACCTGGTCGAACGCGCTTCTCAGGTTCACGCTCCCAAACGGCTTATCCTGGTCGAACTTGAGGCCGTTCTGATCGTTGAGGTGGACCGACCAGAGCTTGCCGAGTGATAGTGCAAACTCAATCTCATCCGCTGGGTCTAATCCAGCCAGGATACAATGAGCGGTCTCGACTAGTCCTCCAACGCGGCTCGGATCGCGGGTTAGGTGGGCGAATGCCAATGCATGCCCGATTGTCGGCAGGTAGGCGACATCTACCGGCTCATTCGGTTTCGGCTCGATCGCCAGACGGATCTTTGAGTGATGCGTCAACATCTGGTCAACGGCGTCAACCAGTAGACCGAGTGAACGTCGACAACTCTTCGACTCACGCACGTACGTTCCTTCGCGGGCCAGCCACAGCACCAAGAGATCGCAGCCGAGGGCCTCGGCCATATCGATGGTCTGGAGTGACCGATCGATTGCATATCGGCGTGCGTTGGGATCGTTACTGGTGTAGGCGCCGTCGATCGTCGCTGAACTGAACCAGAGGCGCGGCGCGACCAGTTCTACAAACATGCCCGCATCTTCAACCATCTTCCGAACCTGTTTTGCTTCTTTGAGAACTTGCTGGCGCGACTTGGCATCGATATCGGGCACAACGTCATCGTCGTGAAACATGACTGCGTCAAAGCCGCCCTTCCTGAACTGCTCCAATTTCCAGGCGAAATCTTTGGCCGGCCGAGTTTCGGGGCCATAGGGATCGCGCCCTTCACTGATGTTCCAGGGGCCGATAGAAAAACGGTATGTTGTTGGGACGTCAGGCATTTGATCGATAGCCGAAAGTGCTCGTGAAAGCGGGTTCCGTCAGCTGAAAATCTTCTATCCCTTCTTCCGAAGGCAAGCAGCGCGCACTCAAAAAGAACTTCGCGCATCCAAACGGGCAGATACGGCCCTCCATACACTACCAGGAGTTGACCGCCCTTTGAAACAGTTAACGCTGATTTCTTGGGCCCGGTAGTGGCAGTCCAGGTTGCGACCCAGGTATCGGCGAATGCTCCGTATTTAGGCAGGGGCACGGCTGGCCAATTCCCGAACAGCCGCGATTACCGCCTCGGGCGCTTCACGCGGAAAGAGATGTCCGGCAGTAGGAATGACTCGTCGTTCATACCGCGCGGAAAAGAGCTTTTCCTGGCCTTCTGACAATCCAAGCGGGTGCACCCCGTCGCCTGCGCCGTGCAGCACAATTGTAGGTACGTTAATCCGTGGTTGAGCAGCAAGCTGCTGCTCAATTGCCTCTAAGCTCGGATCACCGGCCGCCGCCCCATAGCGATGTCGATAGGAATGGATAACTATATCGACAAAATCCCGACTATCGAAGCTACGGGCCGTCTCGGCAAAGATCGCATCGGTAAACTTCCAGTTGGGGCACCAGAGTTCCCACAGGAGGCGACAAATCCCGCGCCGGTTCTGCTCAAGGCCGGCCTTGCCTCGCTCGGTCTGAAAATACCATTGGTACCAACCCCTGTATTCCTGCCGGGCAGGGGCCGGTTGTCGATCATCGGCGATGTTCTCGATGTTGTAGCCGCCAATCGAAACCAGCCCTATGACCTTGGTAGACCAAAGAGCAGTCACCGTACATGCTGCCCGGGCGCCCCAGTCGTAACCGGCCAGGATCGACGGCTGGAGTTTCAGACCATCGATTAATCCATTGAGATCGTAGGCCAGGGCCGCCTGCTGACCTGATCGAAGGGTGTCAGCGTGCAGGAATCGGGTTGGACCGAAGCCGCGCAGATAAGGGACGATCGTTCTAAAGCCATCCGCGGTCAGAGGGCCGACAACGTTATCCCAGGCTCTCGGATCGTCCGGGAAACCATGTAAGAGAATGACGGGCTGGCCGTCGGCTTGGCCACCTTCTTCATACGCGATCTCCAGAGTGTCGGTCAGAATAGTCTTCAGCACAGTTGACCGGCCCATGTCGGGTTCCTTTCGGTTTCGACAAGTTGTAACTTGGAGGCGGACTAAGCAATATGGATCCGCGGCTGCTCGCTCGCATCCGACACGGTATCTGCGGGCGTACTACGCCGTTGATGACCCGGGATCTAGTGATCGAGCGGGCGTTTCTGGGATCGGACGCCGGCCTTCTCGGCGCTGGAGTATTAGCCTTCAGCGAGCTCCTCGCTCATCCGTAACCTGTAACTTTTAACCCGCAACTCGCCACCATCAGACCTCCCACGGTTTCGGAGTTGGAGCACTCTGACCAGGTGGAATAGCTGGC
>Ga0070699_100003631_pt1 | contig 13647 bp, 14 predicted proteins | sample KBSK1503metaG_FD_65473 | JGI IMG/M metagenome (GOLD analysis project Ga0070699, IMG submission 65473) | Corn, switchgrass and miscanthus rhizosphere microbial communities from Kellogg Biological Station, Michigan, USA - KBS K1-50-3 metaG | ecosystem: Host-associated > Plants > Roots >...
AAACTGCGAAAGGGTACAAACGAGTCGACTAAGGCAATCGAGCGAGGAATCGCCAAACTAGTTATCATCGCAGAGGACGTTGAGCCCCCGCAAGTCGTGGCTCACCTACCTATCCTATGCGAGGAGAGAAAGATCGCCTATCTATACGTCCCCAGCAAGCTTGAGCTAGGCAAATCAGCCGGACTGGACGTCGGGTCCGCTGCCATTTCAGTCGTAGAACCCGGTGATGGGGCGCAGTCTCTGAAAGATCTATTGAAGATAGTTGAAAATATCAAGAAGACCGGTGCAGGGAAGTGAGCAAGGGAAAAGACAGGTCCGACGAACCACTCATCCCGGCCGAAGTCACACAAGTTATCGGTCGGACCGGAGTCACGGGAGAAGTTATCCAGGTTCGAGTTAGGGTGTTAGAAGGGCGGGACAAGGGACGAATTATTACAAGAAACGTCAAGGGCCCTATCCGGCTTAACGATGTTCTCATGCTTCGAGAGACAGAGAGAGAAGCGAAAAAGATCAGGTAGATGCGTAAGCGACGCCAAAGACGTTCAAGTGTTCTTTCTGCGGGAAGAACTTTCCAAACTCCACCGGCATTATGCACGTCAAAAACGACGGCACCATTCTTTACTTCTGTTCGCGCCGATGCAGAGTCAGCACCTTGTCCTTCAAGAGGGATTCTCGTAAGTTGAAGTGGACTGCTTACTACGGAAAGAGAGAGAAAGGACGCTGAGCAGTCAATCCGGCACCAAGACGTTCGCCTTCCTCAAACCTGAAGCCCTCCAATCGCGAGTTGCAGGGGAAGTTCTTTCCAGGCTGGAAAAGAAAGGGTTCACCATCAAACAGTTGCGTCTTCACAACATATCCAGAAAGGAAGCAGAGACGCTGTACGCTGTTCATAAGGGAAAACCGTTCTTCCAAGAACTTGTAGACCACGTTACTTCCGCGCCTGTGGTGCTGATGATCCTTGAGGGATCGAACGCAGTTGACGTTCTGCGTCGAGTCATTGGCGCCACCAACCCACAGACCGCCGAACCAGGAACCATTAGAGGCGATCTCTCGCTTTCTATAACCGCCAACATGATTCACGCATCTGACAGTTTTGAGAATGCGAAGAAAGAATCATCAATATTCTTCCACGACGGAATCTAGCAGCTAGGCATCTTTCGAAAAATCATGGTTTAATACTGACATTGGAAAACCAGAGGGCAATATGGAGCCCTCGCAGATATGCCCATTCGCTCACCAATCGCAGTCGTTCTCGGACACGTGGACCATGGGAAAACCACACTCCTCGACAAGATAAGAGGAACCTCAGTAGCCGCCCGAGAGCCTGGCCTGATTACCCAGTGGATTGGAGCCAGTCTGATCCCGGCTCAAACTATCGCCAAAATATGCGGACCATTACTAACCAGGTTTAATCTCAAGATCGAAGTTCCAGGAATTCTCTTCATCGACACGCCAGGGCACGAAACCTTCAGCAACCTTCGCAAGAGGGGAGGATCAGCCGCAGACGTCGCCGTGCTCGTCATCGATCTCACTAAGGGGGTTGAGCCTCAAACTGTAGAGTCATTGAATATTCTGAAGGCTCGAAAGACCCCGTTTCTCGTATGTTGCAACAAGATTGATGCAGTACCTGGATGGAAATCCTCACCGGACGACTCGTTTCTCTCGAATACGGTCAAGCAGAGACCTGAAGTCCTGACCGATCTCGATAACCGACTCTACACGATGATGGGAACCTTATCCAGATACCAGATCCGCGCCGATCGGTTCGACAGAATCAAAGACTTCACCAAGACCATTGCCCTCGTACCCACTAGCGCCAAGACGGGAGAGGGATTGCCGGAACTCATGGCGATGCTAGTCGGACTTACTCAGATCTACATGAAGGGTGAACTAACAACTACTGCGGGTCCAGCTGAAGGAACCGTTCTAGAGGTGAAAGAAGAGCCGGGACTGGGAGTAACTATTGACGCTATGATCTATGATGGGACGATCAAAGTAGATGACGAGATTGTCGTCGCGGGACGGAACGGAATTATTCGCACACGGGTCCGGGCGCTACTCGTACCAAAACCGCTTGACGAGATCCGGGACCCCAGGGACAAGTTCGGTCATGTCGAGCATGTTGACGCTGCGGCGGGAATAAAAATCGCGGCTCAAGGCCTCGATGATGCAATTGCAGGATCTCCCATATACGGCATAGCTGACCCGTCGCGACGAGCCGAGCTAGAACGGAAGATTCTCGGCGAGATAGAGTCAGTCAAGGTCAGCACGGATAGATCCGGCGTTATCGTGAAGGCCGATGCGCTAGGATCACTAGAAGCGCTCACGACATCGCTTAAGGTTTCCAAGGTGCCGATCCGTCTAGCAGACGTGGGTGAGATATCAAGGCGTGATGTGGTTGAGGCTGAGGTCGTTCGAGCTAAAGACCCTTACCTGGCTGCGATTCTCGGTTTCAATGTCAAGTTGTTGCCTGACGCGGAGGAAGAGGTCAAAGAGTCAGGAATACCTGTATTCAGGGCCGACATAATTTATCGGGTCTTAGAAGATTACTCGAGATGGGTCGAGGTCCAGAGGAGTGCCGGGGTGAAGGCCGAGATGGAACTCCTAATCCGGCCCGGGAAGATGAAGATTCTCAAAGGGTTCGTCTTCCGTAGAAACGATCCAGCAATTGTCGGAGTCGAAGTGCTGGAAGGAACAATCAAACCGAAGTATCCAGTAATCAACAGCAGCGGAAAGCGGGTCGGCATAGTTCTAAGAGTCCAGGACCAAGGAAAAGATGTCCCAGAGGTCGGAGCGGGGAAGCAGGTTGCCGTTTCCATCGACAAACCAATCGTGGGAAGGCACATCTTTGAAGGAGACGTTCTGTACATAGACGTCCCTGTGAAACACGCAAAAACGCTTTCCACAAAGTTCAGAGACTATCTTTCCCCGGCAGAACTGGCGTTGTTGGACGAGCTGGCCAACATCGCTGCGAAAAATCTCTCGGGGGCCGTGTCATGACTTCGAAGGACGTTTATTAACGGCCACAGGAGAACTTGGTTCAAACCGGAGTCCGTTAACAAGAAATGGCGAAATTCCAGCTCATAGTATCCGATCCCGTGAGCAAGACCTCTAAGGCCGCGACTATTGAAGGAGCCAAGGCTCAGGCACTTGTAGGAAAATCGATCGGGGATGAGGTTGATGGGAAGCTTCTAGGGATTGGAAATATGAAGCTCAAGATTACCGGTGGCACCGATAAAGATGGGATTCCGATGCGCTTCGATATCCAGGGTGGAGCTAAGAAGAGAGCGATTCTTTCGGGTGGAGTCGGCTTCCATCCACATGACCGCGGTGAGAGAAGGAGAAAGCTTGTTCGCGGACGGGTAGTTGGTGAGGATACGTTGCAAGTTAATAGCGTGGTTATGGCAGAGGCAGCTCCTGCAGCGCCAAAGTCTCCCGCTCCGGAGAAGAAGGCTGAGCCAGCTAAGCCTGCCCCGGCTAAGGAATCAAAACCAGGTCCGAAGCGAGTGGAGGCTAAGAATTGAGCGTCGAAATAGTTTCTGAACATGTCAACGTTCTGCTAGGCAGAAAGGATGCGAAGTTGATCGTCCACCACGAAGGGACCGGGACCCCCGATCGGTTAGCCATTCGAAAGATTGCTTCTGATCACTTCAAGACGCAGCAAGACAAGGTCTACGTTCGAAGCGTCCAGACGAGAACGGGCGGGTCCTCCGCGGTCTGCCAAGTGGAAGTCTATACGGATTCAAAACTTGCCGAGCAGATTGTTCCTGCTTACGTGAAGAATCGAAATCTTCCACCGGGACAAAGGGTTTCCAGGAAGAAGGGACCGGAGGACGAGAAACCTGCTGTTCCAGCGCCGAAGGCTCCAGCTCCTGAAAAGAAGGCTGAGCCCGCTAAACCAGCTCCGCCTAAGGAGTCAAAGCCACCACCAGCCGACGTTAAGTCAACGACGAAACCGGAAGGGAAGCCGGCCGCTAAACCAGATGCGAAGCCCGCTACAAAGGCTCCTGCAAAACAGGATTCCAAACAGAAACCATAGAAAACTGCCCCCGCAGAAGACTATCTGCGGAAGTCGCCCATAATCAGCCCTGATCCCGATTCCAGGCACACAATTTCTGGACCCGGATTTTCCAAGCTTATCTCCAAGGGGAAGGCACGGGGATCCAAAACCCGAGACAAGCCGATAACAAGCCTGTCTCAAAGAAACAAGCCCGAATCCAGTTCAGACAGAAAACCAGTCCTGAAAACAATACATTGTCATACAGGTCCCAAGACGCAAGAGCGGACTATCCGGACAGGATGCGGAAACTAAACCGGTCTGAAAGACCGATCCCCCCGGTTTGGGACTCAAGCCCTTTTCGCGGCGCTGACTATGCTTACAACGTCTTGCGCTTTGAGTACGTAGTTGTCGGAGAGACGCATACCGTTTCGAGCGTTGATGCCATACAACATTTGTTCACCTATTTCCGTGTGTATCTTCAGAGCCAGCTGTTTGAGGGTTGTCCCGTTCGGAACGAGATAAGCGTCTGGGAGAACATTTCCCGCGTGATCGGTGAACTTCTCGGGATTCTCTACGGGATATACCACGATCATATTCAGAAGATTCAGAAAAGCCGAGTTGATACAGGCCTGAACACCCGTAGATCCGATAGGCTTCAGGACCTTTTCCCTAATCATTTCAAGAGCTGCCTTCTGCTCAGCGCTAGCAGATCCAGTATTCGGAAGAAGAAAACCTGGATCTCCCGGCTTGTACTCTATCAACCGTTTCTCCGCTGCCCTCCGCAACGCTAGCTCCGCCTCAGCAGAAACGGGTATTGTCAAATTGCCTGTCTCCTTCAGTCTGTTAACATTTCCAATCGAGGTGGGCAAGTCAATCTTGTTGGCAGCGAGCAAGAGCGGTTTCGTTTCCTTCCGGATGACGTCAACCAGTTTGATGAGATCCCCTTGAGTCCAGCCGCTCGGTTTTCCCTTCAGCCCTGCTCGTTTGATTCCGCTCTCCGCCTGGCTCTTACCAACGCCGAGCCCGCTGAGACGATCAGAAACTAACGACGCAGGATCCTCTCCGGCCATCTCCATCTTACGCGCCGTCTTCTCCCAATCCTTACTGACGATCCGAAGCATCCACATCCTCAGCTCAGTTTCGAGAAAAACCACGTCCTCAACGGGATTGTGCGCGCCGGGTTGGGTGAGTTTGCCCTCGGAGTCCGTTGACCCTGACGCGTCAACTACGTGGATCAGCGCGTCAGCCTTTCTTAACTCATCTAGAAACTGGTTTCCAAGACCCCTTCCCTCCGATGCGCCAGGGACCAACCCCGGGAGATCGATGATGTCGATTGGTATGAATCGTTCGCCGTCGATGCATCTTGAGTTCTGAGGGTTATCCTCGACTCCAAGTTCTTCGTGGACACACTTTGTTCTAAGATAGGAGATTCCATGGTTTGGTCTGATCGTGGTAAAAGGATAGTTTGCTATCGGAACGAGTGTAAGTGTTGCGGCGCTGAAGAAGGTGCTTTTTCCCGCGTTGGGCTTTCCTACAATCCCGACCTGCACACTAGACCACGGATCATGAGACGGGAGAGATACCGGTGATTCTGAGACCCGCACTTTTGACCTTGTAACGGATATTCAACGACACCAAGAGCGCGGTTATCTGTTCAATAGTCCGTGAGTTCTCGAGACCGCCCGCATCTAAACCACGCGCTCCCCCGATTCCCTTTACCAGATCGAGAACAATCTTCTTCGCGTTCTCGTCATTGGAACAGACGAGGACGTCGCAGTCGACAGGCTTAGACGGATCTTTGAGAAGTTCTGCACTCACATTGTTGAAGGCTGTCACAACACTGACTGTGCTTGGCACAATCGTGGCAGCAAGCTCTCCAGCGGACCCCGCCCAGACCCCGACCGTCCTGGTGGCTCGCCCTCCGATCGCGGTCTCAAGAGGCACAGAGACATTAACCAAGATCTGGCCCGGTTTGAATCTAGGCTTCAATGCTCGAAGAGTATCGATAACCGCTGCGAACGGGACCGTTACAACAACAACGTCGGCCTGCGAGACAGCGTTCTCATTGCTCGATCCCGACACGCGAACCGGACGTCCAGCAGTCTGAGCGATCGTCTTCGCCGCCTCAACCGCCCTATCATGACTTCTGGAACCCACGAAAACTTGGTATCCTGATATCGCCCATCTGAGGGCGAGACCAAAGCCCTCCTCTCCCGCTCCGCCTAGTACAGCTATCTTGCGGTTCTCCGTTTGGTCCGTCTCCCTACCGAGTTACCGGGAAGAGGCTTGATCAATCCCTTGCGCATGAGCAGCTCCGTTGACTTTCGAGCATGGCTTATGATCATCGTAGCTCTCTCATAGAGTTCTTTTCGGCTAAGCTTGAGTCTCGCTATTCCTTGTCTGACAGCCTCGGCTCCGACAGCGGCAGCTTCGCGAGGGAACACCTCCCAGTCACTCATGCTGGGCAGAATCTTGTCGTCGTCTATCCCCATCTCTTCCGCGATCTTCGCCAGCTCGTTCGCGGCGGCGATGCACATCTCGTCGCTGATCATCTTCGCCCTCACATCCAGAGTGCCCCTGAAGATTCCAGGAAACCCGAGAGAGTTGTTAACCTGGTTAGGAAAATCCGATCTACCCGTTGCAACAATCTTTGCACCGGCCTCCTTCGCCTCCCAAGGCCAAACCTCAGGAATAGGGTTAGCGCAAGCGAAGATGACCGAGTCATCAGCCATCGTGGATATGAATCCCTTCGGAACCACGCCGGGCCCAGGCGTTGACATGGCAATCAATACGTCTGCTCCCTTTAGCGCTTCCTTGAAGCCTCCCGCGCGACCTTCCGAGTTTGTCTTCAAGCACATCTCCCATTTCGCGTGGTACTCATTCTCCAGTTCCGTCCGCTGGCGGTTGAGGATTCCTGTGTGGTCCACCATGATAATATTCCCAGGCGAAACTCCAGCCTCCATGATGATGCGTGAGACTGCAATGTTCGCCGCTCCTGCCCCAAGCATGCATACTGACGCGTTCTTGATTTTCTTACCAACAACCTTCAGGGCGTTGATAAGACCCGCGCAGACAACGGTTCCCGTCCCTTGCTGATCGTCGTGCCAGACAGGAATCTGAAGGTTATCCTTCAGGTTGTCAAGGATGTCGAAACATTTCGGTTGCGATATATCTTCAAGATTTACCCCGCCGAAAGATGGTTGCAGCCATCGGACCGCGTTCTCAATTTCCTCGGGTTTCTTTGTCCCGAGACAAATCGGGTAAGCGTCGACTCCGCCCAAATACTTGAACAAAAGGCTCTTTCCCTCCATCACAGGTAACCCAGCCTCTGGGCCGATGTCTCCTAGACCAAGCACCCGAGTACCATCGGTAACTATCGCAATACTATTCCACTTGTTAGTGTAGTCATACACTCTCTCAGGGTTTCTCTGAATCTCCTTGCAGGGGTCCGCGACGCCCGGCGTGTACCAGATCGCAAAATCATCGTAGGAATCGACAGGAACTTTTGATATGATCTCGATCTTGCCCTGATAGAAAGGATGATACTTCATAGAGAGCCGAGCGGGAGCATAGGCCCGCTTCAACAACGCTGTATCTTGAGCCAAACCTGGCTTCACTTCTACAGGAAAGCCCGTTCGCAAACCGGCCTGATTTAACGCTGTTGAAAGCAAACCCCCAGTAACCCTTATCAGGGATTCGCCAGTCGATGCCACAACAGACAAGACTTGTCTTATTCCCACCTGGCAGACCAGTGGAGAGAGAAAACGCCAGAGCTGAAGGAGTGGTTGCGGCTCTCAGTGGTTGACTGGAGAAAGGAACCCGTCGTCAAACGCATTCCCTACCCTACAAGACTAGATCGAGCACGGCGCCTGGGATACAAAGCGAAACAGGGAATCGTGCTCGTGAGAGTCCGAGTCAGAAGAGGCGGCGCCAAGAAACCCCGTCCTATCTCAGGGAGACGACAAAAGGCAATGGGAGTCTCGAAATTCACAAGAAGCCTTTCTCTTCAAAGGATAGCAGAAAAGCGCGCAAACAGAAAGTACGTCAACCTGACGATTCTTGACTCGTACTATTTGTACTCGGATGGGATTCACCACTGGTACGAAGTGATTCTTGCAGACAAGAGCCACCCTGCGCTCACGGAATAACCCTCAAGAAAACAAACGGCTAGGTGCCTAAGTCCCTATTTTGCCAGCTAAGAGATGCCGCTAAGTTCTACAAGACAAGTGCCAAAACGGGCGTATTATGGAATGAAGTAGCTCCGATGAAGCCAAACCCGCTGACGAAGATAGTCAAGATGGGACGCAAGGTAGACCCCATAATTTTCAAGGCACTGGGTGAGTCCTCTCCCACCGAGTTTCAATTTCCCGTAGCTTACCATTTCAGGACAGGCGGCAAAAGGATGCGTGCCACACTTGTCCTTCTCGCCTGCGCCGCCTGCGGCGGCAGGATTGAAGATGGAATGAATCCAGCGGCCTTAGTCGAGATGATCCACAATTATTCACTAGTAATGGACGATCTCATTGACCGTGGCGTTGTGAGGAGAGGGAAACCAACTGTGAGAGTCAAGTTTGGAGAATCAGTCGCCCTACTGATCGCAATGCTCTACCGTGAAGCTCTCGACAATCTGATAGAGAAATGCGTCCTACCCGACAAGACAAGAGTGGTCGCAGTTAAGGCGATGAAGGATATCATTGAAGGAGAGAGACTCGACATCATGTTCGAACAGGCTGGGAGAGAGGATCCGTATCTCCAGGCCCATCGCATTCTCAACCCGAGCTTTGCGCTCTACGTCGAGATGATAGGAAAGAAGACCGCGGCTCTTTTCAAGGCTGCCTCCCAAATTGGAGGATATTCAGCTCGAGCGAACCCTCGAATTGTCCATTCCTTAGGCGAATTCGGATGGAAGGCAGGACTTGCCTTTCAGATGATGGACGATGTGCTCGACATATGTGGACAGGAAACAGGGAAACAGATTGGCAAAGACATCGTCGAACACAAGCTAGGAAACGCCGTGATATTGACCGCCCTGAAATACCTGCCACGAGCTAAGAAATCGGAAATTCTTACCACCCTGAGGTCGGAAAAAGTGTCGCAAGCTATGGTCAAGCGAGCACGACAACTCGTCATGGAGACCCCTGCGGAGAACGATTGCAGAGAAATTGCAGGCAAATACCTCCAGCAAGCTAAAGCTCACCTATCTGTACTAGGAAAGTCAGTCTATCGAGATGGACTAGCTACGCTCTCTGAGGCGATCGTTTCGAGGTCTTTCTAGAACTCTTCCAGGGAACGAATCTAGTCCCTACCAAGCCATCGCGTTCGAGGACCTTTCGAAGCGCGTTCTTTTCTCTCAAGTTGAAAATGTAACATTCACAACCGTTCTTCGCAAGTTTAAGGGCCTGTCTAACCTTCTCCCCCATACCACCAGTGGCGTCACCCGACGGGTTTCGAGACGCGCCCAATGCCACTCGGAAGTTTTCGGAGGTTATCTCAGGAATGAGATTGGCACCTGGGAACGTCTTTGGATTCGCAGAATAAACACCATTGACGTCACATCCAAACAATACCCGAGAAGCTGCAAGTCTCGTTCCAAGCAGAGAAGCAATGCGATCCCCTGAAAGGACTCCAATCCCACGAGACTCGTCGAACACCAAGTCCCCATGCAATAACGGAATAAGCCCCGCACCTAACGCTCTTCGTATCGGATCCAACAAGATTCTCTTCACCTCTCCCTTGTCAAAGGTCGCGAAACTCATCGGATGGAGAGGAACAGGCAGCTTGTTTCGCAACAAGAGAGATGCGCAAACTATCCTCGTAAGCTGGCCCAGATAGAACTCAGTCTCTGAAAGAGAACGCAGCTGAGTTCGATCGTGGAGGCCTCGATCAATCCCAGACCGGGTGACGAAAGGGTGAGCGTACGAACCGCCCCCATGGATCAGAACGAGGGGAAGGTCGTAGTTCGCAAGTTGGTCGGCAATATGTTGAATCGCGGGGATGTCAGGAGTGCAGTCTCTAGTCTTGTCAGTAAGTGCAGATCCCCCAAGCTTCAGGATAGTAACTTGGTCCATTCGGTGCACCCAGAGCGAAGCTTGCTTTTAGCGGCTTCGGGGTGACTTTGAAGATGATTCAACGGTAACATCCGACTTATGATTAGCACTAGTGGTGATTTGACCCGGAAGTCATTGTTGAACATCAACGAGTCCACAAATGGCACGTTGCTAGAAGTCATCGAAGAACGGATAATTAGTTCACTTGGAGACAAGCCGAACAGTTCAATCAGCGAAATCGCAAAAGATCTAAGAGTAAATAGATCGACTGCATCAAAATACTTGCATGTTCTCCGCGCGAAGAAGAAGGTAGCGTTTCGGCAAGTAGGACCAGTTAAACTCTGGTCATTGGAGGAACAATAATGGAAGTTAGAAGGGCAATTGCTCCGAGTATTCAAGAATCAGACGATAGAGTCCCCACAGGGATTCCCAGCCTGGACAAGATCATAGAAGGCGGGCTTCGGCGAGGCGATTGTATCATTGTAGCCGGCCAGCCCGGAACTGGCAAGACTACGCTCGGATTGCAGTTCCTGTACCATGGAGCTACCCGATGCGGCGAAAACGGTGTCTATGCATCTGTCATAGAGAGCGGGGAGAAATTGAAACGAAATGGTTTGAGGTTCGGATGGGACCTCAATCGTCTTGAAGACGAGGGCAAGTTGCGTCTCGTCTCTCTCCAATCAACCATGAAGGCCGGGGTCAGTACCGCTCTCGAAACAGTTCTAGAAGCGTTGCACAGCTCCAACGCGAAGAGGCTGGTGTTCGACTCACTCTCCGCGCTCATGACAGCCTTCGAAAGCAACGCAGAGGCCAGAAGCTTCCTTCACATCATGGTCAAATTCTTGGAGGCCGCGAACTGTACAACACTAATGATAAGCGAGGTCCCATGGGGCAAACAGCAACTTGGAACCAACTTCGAAGAGTTCCTCGGAGACGGTCTGGTAATCTTGGATGCAAGTTTCGACAACTCAAGAGTCCGCAGAAGAGTCTACATCCCAAAGATGAGAGGCACTGAGCATCGGCTAGAAGGATACGACTACTATATCACAAGAGACGGGTTCTCCCTAGCACCAACCCCAATCCCCCCCGACAAAATACGATAAACCTAGGATAAACAGGCATCACTGCGCTCTTGTGGTCTTGCCAGAACGGACAACGACAACACAATGCCCCCCACTAGAACCGACCTTCTTGAGAAGCTGATTGGGTCCGAAACCAAAGCCGAACTGTTGATGTATTTCCACGACAACCCCGACTCTACCGATACAGTAGAAGGAATCGCCGCCAAGATTAGGCGTAAGCCCAAGGAAATCGAACGGGACGTCTCAGACCTTGTCGAGCTAGGTTTGCTTCAGGAGGTGCGAGTCATCTCCTTCAGCAAGGAAAGAGATCAAGAATTGCAGAAAGAGATCTCCCAGAGACTAGTGTCAGTCGGATCCTTCGATGAGACATCGACCTCCTCGAACAGAGATCTTACCGGAATCGTGATGATCGACTCACTCTTGCCCGATGGCTATCCTTCGTCATCCGTGGTGATAGTCATGGGGGACCCCGCAACAGGAAAGACAACCCTGCTTATCCAGTTGGTCGTCGAGGCCCTGAAAAAAGGCAGAAACGTCGTCTATGCAACCCTGGATGATTTTCCCGACAGCATCCGAGAATCCATGAAATTAATGGGCGTCAACCCGAGAGACTATGAAGTCGAAGGCAGGAGAAAACTCGTTTTCATAGATTGCTATTCGTTCCTCGTGGGTGTAAAAAGCCAGGAACAGTACAGTGAGGACCCCCAACGTCTCTCCGATCTCAGTATCGTCATAACAAAGGCTCTCTTAGAAGCTCACGAATCGACCAATGTACTATTGGCGATGGACTCCTTTACTACTCTCATTCAAAGAAGTGGTGTAAGACCTTCATTCGACTTTCTACACACCTTGATTGCAAAGGTACGGAGCAATCGAGCTAGCTGTGTGACGTCACTTTCGAGGAAGGCATTTCATCCAGCAATTATCGCGGCAATACAAGACAAGGTCGATGGCGTGATTGAAATGAAAGTCGAAGACACGAAGGATGGACTAGCACGTTTCATCAGGGTTTCAAAAATGAAAGGTGTCCAACACATTACGACATGGACGCCATACAACCGGGATCCCTCAATGGGTCTGATAGTCCCTTACGAAGAATCCCGCGTGAAGAAGCCAGTCTAGTCTCGTCAAAGCACGCTTTCGCGTGGAAAGACTTCGATTCCGGTATCGGTTATTCGGTAAGGCCTTGGCTGGTTGTCCAAAGCAGTCTTGCGCATTTTCTCAATTTGGATCACGCGCAGTAGAGACTTCCCGACCTGCAATTGTTGAAGCAGTATGACCCCATGAGCGAGATACTCTTCGTAATCGATGCTCCTCTCGAAACCGGGTCTTCGAAGCTCAGTTGTTATCAGACATGTCGCGCCAGTATCGGCCAGTGCCTCCATAAGCTCGACCAGCGCGTTTCGTTGCGCGGCCAATCCTTCGTACTGAAAAACCAAAGTTGTCACCGGGTCGACAACTATTCTCTTGGCTCCGATCTCGCGGACACTCGTCTTGATCATCTCAATTAGAGTTGCCATAGAGAACTCCTTTCGGCCGACGGTCAATTTTCCAACCTTTATTTCAGCCGGAAGATACCTGATTGGTGAAGCCTCCAGAAATATCAGCTTCTTATTGCTCTCAAGGTCCGCGAAGTCCCAACCGAAATCAAGCATTTCCTCGAATACGTGTTGCTTGTTTTCGTCCAAGCTGACGTAGACGCCACTCTCCTCGTAGTCCAAGATCCCATTGACAAGATACTGGGAGGACAGTATGGTTTTGCCCGTCCCAGGCCCCCCGCAGAGCAGAATTGTCCTACTCTTCGGCAATCCTCCGGTGAGCAACTTGTCCAGGCCAGGGATCCCGGTTGGAGTTCTAGAACTAGCGTTCGGATTGCCCGGGGTGTCAGCCATAAGTCTTCAAAACGGGTTGAACCGACTCGCAAACCATATGCGTTCTGATACGTCCAACCTCTCGAATAAGGTACAACTTCCGAATATCCAGCTAAACCCGTCTCGCCTGCGAATAACCTCGGGTACCTCGGAGGAGGTTAGGGCAGCAGAAAAATGACATCCAAAGATAGGATCACCCTATACCAGGATCCAGGGGTTCAACTTCTCCTAGGTCGGTTTGTCAAGGGAGAAATTGTCGAACTAGTGCCTAGCTTTGACCTTAGTCAAACTGCTAGATACCCTGAAGTGGAAGAGGTCGTTGACGGTGACACAACTGCCGCAAAACAGCTCGTCGAGAAGCTCTGGGACGTGGGAATATTCAAACGCAAATTCCATGAAAAGATCCTGGTCTGTCCCAGCTGTCTGTCAGCAAACGTCAGCAATGATTACGTCTGCCCCAATTGCAACTCCATCGACATAGAACGGAAGACTCTCCTTGAACATACTGCATGTGGAACTATAGACAGCGTAGACAACTTCCTAATCGAAGGCGGTCTGTATTGCCCCAAGTGTAACAAGGAATTGATTGAAGCTGGGGTGGATTACCAGAAGCTGGGAGCCTGGTTTCAGTGCTCACAGTGCGGCAA
>Ga0070699_100003632_pt1 | contig 13646 bp, 10 predicted proteins | sample KBSK1503metaG_FD_65473 | JGI IMG/M metagenome (GOLD analysis project Ga0070699, IMG submission 65473) | Corn, switchgrass and miscanthus rhizosphere microbial communities from Kellogg Biological Station, Michigan, USA - KBS K1-50-3 metaG | ecosystem: Host-associated > Plants > Roots >...
GGCCGACGCGCGCGCCGACGACACGCGGCACGTACTGGCAGTTGCGCTGATTGACGACCACCGGCTCGCTCGGCACCGGCGTGTTGGGAAACGTGCCCTCCAGCTCGACGAGCGCGTTTGCCAGACCTCCGTCGGCGCTGCGAAGGACGATCTGTTGAACCGGTCGCGCGCCTGAATTCAGTTTCGCGCAGATCGGATCGCGTCCCATGCGGATCAACGGATTGGCCGGCGCGGGTCCGGTCAGCCGGACATGTCCGCTGATCGTGCCGGTCGCGCCACCCTGCGCGGCAACAACGGGTGTATGCGTGACGCCAATCGCGCCGATCGCACCGAGCGCGATGGCGATGATCAGGCGTCTCACTTCTTCTTCTCCTGCTGTTCCTTCTCCTTCAGCTTCTTGTTCGCCTCGTACTGCTGCCGGGCGGTCTTGTCGTTCGGGTACCAGTATTCGAGGTGACACCCCTCACACGCCTGGTCGATGTCCTCGCCGATGTTGAACAGCCCTTCGGCGTCCTTTTTCCTCACGATGTCGAGCGCCCTGATCGCCTGATCCTGCAGCTCGTTCGCGTACTTGACGAAGAGCGCGCGATTGGCGTTGATCTTCGCCTGGATCTCTTCCGGCGTGAGCTCGGGCGCGTCGGGACCTTCGGACTTGGTCGGTTCACCGGGACGCGCCACCCGACGACCCGGCATCTTGATCATGTTCGGCCCTTCGACGAGCGCAATCGCGGCCGCCTCCACCTTCTCCCAGTCATCGTCAGTCTTCGGCCGTTTCTCGACGACGCCGGCTGACGTGATGTCGGTGGCGACGGCATCGAACAGCACATCGGCGGATGGAGCGATGATCCCCTCCATGATGTCCTGGATGCTGTTGACCATCCTGTAGGGCGATCCGCTTGCCGCGCGCGGAGTGGCGGCGGCCGTTGGAGCGGCGGGTTTAGCGGCGGCAGGTCTGGTCGGTGCGGGCTGCTGTGCGATGACGGCGCTCGTGAGCAACGCCACGACGCCGACCGCACACAGAAACGAGAATTTGCGCATCACTGCTCCTCTTGGGTAGCTGCACGATCGGCGGGTCTGAAAAGCAAGACCCGCCCCACAAACGATATATAGCGAATGGTCCCGGTCGCCGCGCCTGAAGACTTCCTGAATTCTTCGTCAGGGCAGTGCAAACACGAACATCTGGCTCGCATTGCTCGGGTGGAGTTCGGGCGTCATCCGCGCCGCGGCGCCGGCGACCAGTGACGGCCCCGTGCTCACGGCAACGAACTGCTTGCCGTTGACGGCGTAGGTAATCGGATAGCCGCTGATCGGCGCGCCAAGATTCGCATCCCAGAGCACTTTCCCGGTTCGATCGTCGAGCGCCTTGAAGTGTCCGGCCGCGTCGCCAACGAAGATCAGCCCGCCACCGGTCGCGACCAGCGAGAGCATACCGGCCCGCTGTTCCAACTTCCAGAGCGTTCGCCCGGTTTCGACGGAAACCGCCCACACGGACCCGACCTTGTCCGTGCCGGGCGAGATCACGTAGTTGGAGCTGAAGCCGTACACCTTCGACGGATCGCGCTTGTCCGTCGTCGTCGTCGCTTCCATGCACATGTTCTGCAACGGATAGAACATCGTGTTGCTCTGCGGGTTGTAGGCGCCCGCGGGCCAGTTCTTCCCGCCGTTGGTGCCGGGGCAAATCAGCTTCTTCTGATTGATCGCCGTGAACAGCGCATCCGGATTGACGGTTGCTGTGCCTGTCGCGCCGTCGATGCGGCTGATCACGTTCTGGTAGACGGTCGGCCGCGCCCAGAGGAATTCACCCGTCCGCCGATCGAGCGTGTACACGAGACCGGTCTTTCCCGGTATGCCCGTAATCACTTTCCGCTGCTCGCCTGGTTTGACCTTCGGATTGATCCACGGCACCTCGCGCGAGTCGGGTGCGACCGCGGTATCCACGAGGAGTCGCTCGAACGGATGATCGAGATCCCAGTGATCGACCACGTGCTGGTAATGCCAGACGATGCGGCCGGTGTCGGCGTCGAGCGCGAGCGTGGAGTTGTGATACAGGTGCTGCTTGTCGTTGCCGCCGAGGATGAACTTGGGTGCGGGGATGGTGACCGACGTGCCGATGTAGATCAGATTCAGTGACGGGTCGTAGCTCGGAACCATCCATGTGCCGACGTGCCAGCGCTGTTCGAGCGGGACATCGCCCCACGACTCGTCGCCAGGCTCACCGGGTCGCGGAATCGTCCGCGTGCGCCACAGCTCCTTGCCGGTCTTCGCGTCGAGCGCGGTGATCACGCACGAATCGCTGGTCGCATCGGGCTGACACTGGCGGCCGACGATGACCTTTCCATTGGCGATGAGCGGCCCGCCGCTCGCCGGCGCGCGCTTGGTCGCGTCGAGGATGCGCGTTTCCCACGTGAGCTGTCCGGTGCGCGCATCGATCGCGAACATCTGGTGATCCGTGCTTTCGTCGATGATGGTCGTGCCCCAGATCGCCATCGTGCGACTCGTCTTGCTGCGCCCGCTCTCCGGCAGCGCGTGCCGGTACTGCCACAGCACGTCGCCCGTGCGCGCATCGATCGCCTCGAAGGCGTCGCCCGGATTGCGGAGATACATGACGCCGCTGTACACGATCGGCGTGCCTTCCTGTGTCCCGGCGGACGCGCCCATGCCGCGCGTCCACGTCATCTTCAGCTGATTGACGTTGTTGCGGTTGACCTGCGACAGCGGGCTGTAGCCCGAGCCATCCTGCGTCCGCCGCCACATCAGCCAGTCGGACGGTGACGGTTTCATCAACATCTCGTCGGTCACCGGAACGAACGGCCGCGTCGCGCGCGGATCGGGCGTGCGCGGTTCTTCCTGGGCCGAGCCGCGTGTGACGAACAGCAGTGACCCGGCGATCGACGTCATGAGCAGCAGCCGTTTCATGGGTCGGATCTTCGCATAGAGCAAGGAAACCGGGTTTAATTTCCGTGTGGCTCGTCGTCGGACGTCAAACCCGGGTTCTTTTCCCGATTCATCCCGCTTTGAGCGCGCCTGGATCATCGCCCGCGACAATTCGCTGCTGATGGTCACAGGCGCGATCATCGCGCTCGTCTGGGCCAACTGGTACCCCTCTTCATACGAGCGACTGACGGGTACGCTGCGTTTCCCCGTCAACGACATCGCGATGGCTTTCTTCTTCGGCCTCGCGATGAAGGAGATCATCGAGGCCACCGCTCCGGGTGGAGCGCTGCACACGTTCCGCCGCGCCGCACTGCCCGTCGTGGCTGCGGTCGGAGGGATGGCGGGACCGGCAGGGCTTTATCTCGCCCTGGCGATCGCGATCGGCCGCGCCGATGTTCTGCGCGGCTGGGCGATCCCGTGCGCGACGGATATCGCGTTCAGCTACATGGTGATCCGGCTGATCGTTCGCCCCACGCATCCCGCCGTGCCCTTCCTGCTGCTCCTGGCGATCGCAGACGATGCGCTCGGTCTCGTGTTGCTGGCGGCGCTCTATCCCGCGGCGCCGCTGCGGCTGCTGCCGCTGGTCGGGTTGATCGCATTGGCGTGTGCGATCGCGTGGCTGTTGCGCGTTCGCGGCGTGCGCAGCTTCTGGCCTTATGTTCTTGGCGGCGGTTCCGTGGCGTGGACCGGTTTCTTCATGGGCGGGCTGCATCCTGCGCTGGCGCTCGTGCCGGTCCTGCCGTTCGTGCCCCATGCCGCACACGACGCGGGTCTGTTCGTCGAATCGGACGACCGCACGCACGATCCGCTCACCGACTTCGAATATTGGTGGAGCACACCCGTCGAATTCGTCCTGTTCTTCTTCGCGCTGACCAATGCCGGTGTCGCCGTGCAGCAGACCGGCGTGGTCACCTGGATCGTCCTGCTGTCGTTGCTCGTCGGAAAGCCGCTCGGAATCAGTGTGGCCACGTGGCTGGCGGAGCAGGTCGGACTCAAACGGCCGGAGGGACTCGCATGGGGCGAGCTGCTCGTGCTGGGCATCACGGCGGGCATCGGATTCACCGTGTCGCTGTTCTTTGCCACGGCGGCGTTCAGTGCCGGCGCCACGCAGGACGAGGCCAAGCTTGGCGCGATGCTCAGCGTGAGCGCCGCGCTGGTCGCGCTCGCAGCCGCGCGAGCGCTACGCGTGGGGCGCTGGAACTGACCCCCGCGCCTGTCAACGTCCAACCTCCAACTCCCAACTCGCAACCGTTTTGCGGGAATTCGCGATCGGGGGCTGCATTCCAACAAGGCGTGTGGAAGTTGGCACTTGGGAGTTGGGAGTTGACACCGCCTCAGGGTTCGGGAACCATCGATCCATGACCATCGTTCGTGTTGTCACCGTGGCTCTTCTCGCAGGTCTCCTCTCGGCGCCCGCGCACGCCCAGGGTGCGTACGTCGGCGCGTCGATTGGCGCCGATATCGCGCGCTTCAGCAGTTCGGACGGGTACGACAATCCAGCAACCGGAGAAGCGGTGTCGTGGGCACTGCGTCTCGGCGGACCCATCGGATCGCGCTTCGGCGTGGAGCTCGAATTCGCGCGACCGGAACAGATCAAGAACGACCAGACGCCGGACTACCGGATCCTGTCCGCAGGTTCGCTGACGTACAGCTTGGGCGCTGTCACGCCTTCGAACACGGTCGTGGCGCCCGACACCAGCATCGCGATCTTTCCCATTCCCTTCAGTGTTCGCACGTCGAGGCGGAACACGACGATGACCGCGAGCGTCTGGGCGCGGCAGGAAGTGTCGCGGCGGTTCTCCATGGTGTATCTCGGAGGGATTGACTTCAATCGGATCGAGCAGGTGTACGAATACAACTATGGCGGCGGAGGCCGCATCCTTCCCGCGCTTCCCACGATCCTTCCGCGAACCTCGCGCACGACCGAATACGGAGTGGGTCCGATGGCTGGCGTCGAAGCGCGTGTCGGGATGTCCGATCACGTCCGCCTCGTGCCTGGTGTCCGCCTGCACGCGCTGCAGGGCGGGTGGCTCATACGGCCGGCGGTGGGACTCGCTTGGGAATTCTGAGGCGCTTGTAAACTCCCAACCCTCTGACGCGGATCCAACTCCCAACTCACAATCGATTGGTCGTGGACTCCAGCTGGTTGGGCGTTGGGAGTTGGCTCCAGCGAAGTAGGTTGGGAGTTGACTGCGTCAGGAATCGATCAACCCGCCTCGTTCGGGCGTCACGTATTTCTTCACGACCTCGAGCAGCGTCTCGAAGCGAAACGGTTTTTCCAGCCACGCTTCGGGACGCAGTTGCGCGCGGCCACGCAGATCCGGCTCACAGGCGCTGATGATCACGGCCGGAATCTCCGCGAGTCGCGGATCGGCGAGCTGATAGGCGCGCAGGTCCCTTCCGCTGATCGGTGCGGGCAACAACAGATCGAGCAGGATGAGCGCGATTGACCCGGCCTCGGATCGGAGCTGTTCGAGCGCGTGCGTGGCATCGGCGGCATCCCACACCAGAAAGCCGTGAAGCTCGAGCAGCTGGGCGAGCCCCTGTCGCACATCGTCGCGATCCTCGACGACGAGGATCGCGCCGCGGCGAGGCGTGGCGGCGAACAACGCCGCTTCGGCTGACGAGAGCGCCGCAGATTCCTGATATGGAGTGACCTCTGCCATGCGTCGCGGTACGAGGGACGGTCACTCCCGGTCCACGATGCGTGCCACAGAATTTTCACGCGCGTGGCGTGCGACGCCGCGTCAGGGCGCGTGGTCGAGAAGGAAGGAATTTCTCGATCAGTCTCAGGGCTGACGCCTGATCTTTATCGTTTCGATCACCACGTCCTTGACCGGACGGTCGCCGTTGCCCGTCGGGGCGCTCCCGATCCGGCGAACCACATCCATACCCTCGACGACTTCGCCGAATACGCTGTGGCGGTTGTCCAGGTGCGGCGTCGGGCCGAGCGTGATGAAGAACTGTCCGCCGTTGGTGTTCGGTCCCCGGTTCGCCATCGAGAGGATGCCGGCTTTGTTGTGCCGCAGGCGCGGGTGGAATTCGTCGGCAAACGTGTAGCCGGGGCCGCCGATCCCCTGGCCGAGCGGATCGCCCCCCTGGATCATGAAGCCGTCGATCACGCGATGGAAGATCACCCCGTCGTAGTACGGTTGTTCGACTTTCCGGTTCGTGCGTGGATCGGTCCACGGCTTGGTCCCCTCGGCGAGGCCGGTGAAATTGTCGACCGTCAGCGGCGTCTCCTCGTCGAACAGGCGCACGGTGAAATTCCCTTCACTGGTGACGAAATCCGCGTAGACCGGCACGTTGGCTCCTTGTGTGCAGTGTGTGACCGACGCGGCCCTGAAGGTCCCGCGCGACGGAAGACCATGGTTCAGCGCGCACGCGAACCTGACGAGCTCGACGCCGCGTCGACCTTCTCACCGGACGCCGATCCGCTCGCCCTGAGCGAGCGTCGCGAGTCGCGGGGCGTCCGGCGTATCGAGGCGTTGCAGTGGCCGCGCGCATCGCGGCGTAGCCCGAATCGGGAAGGACCTCTCACGAAACGATGACCTGCAGAGAATATCACTCCGCGGCGCTGGCGCTAGAATTTCAATCATGACCGGCGCAGTAAAAACGGCAGAGGACCGGGCGTTCGACGCCGTCCTGACGGGACGGAGCGACGATCCGTTCGCCATTCTCGGGCGTCACTCCACCACGCACACCGGCCGGTCAGCGGTCGTCATACGGACGCTACAGCCGGCGGCGAGCGCGGTCGATCTGATGACGCCGGGCGGGACGATTCCGATGCAGCGGCGCCGCAGCGAGGGGCTGTTCGAGGCGACCGTCGCGATCGAGGGCCTGCCGGCGCACGAGTTCGCGTATCGATTCCGCGTCCACGAAGGCACCGGCAGCCGCGAGGTGATCGATCCGTATCAGTTCGGGCCGGTCCTCTCGGATTTCGATCTGCATCTGCTCGGAGAGGGTACGCACTATCGCGCCTGGGAGCGGCTCGGCTCCCATCGGTTCACGATCGGTGGAGTCGCCGGCGTGCACTTCGCTGTCTGGGCTCCCAACGCGCAACGCGTGAGCGTCGTCGGCGATTTCAACCAGTGGGACGGCCGCGTGCACGCGATGCGCAGGCTGGTGCCGTCGGGCGTGTGGGAGATCTTCATCCCCGAGCTTCGCGATGGCACCTGCTACAAGTACGAGATCCGCACCGCAGACGGGCAGCTGCTGCAGAAATGCGATCCGTACGGCCGGCGCTTCGAGGTGCCGCCGAACACCGCCACCATCATCTGGACCGAGGGGGACTACGAGTGGGGTGACCACGAGTGGATGCGCAGCCGGCCCTCGTTGCACGAGTGGAGCGACCGGCCGATGGCGGTGTACGAGGTGCACCTCGGATCGTGGCGGCGCGCTGCGGACGGGACGGATCGCTATCTGACCTACCGGGAGCTCGCCGATCAGCTCGTGCCGTACGTGTGTGAGATGGGTTTCACGCACATCGAGCTGATGCCGGTGATGGAGCATCCCTTCTCCGGATCGTGGGGGTATCAGGTCATCGGGTTCTTTGCGCCAACGAGCCGATTCGGCACGCCCGACGATTTCCGCTACTTCATCGACGTGTGCCATCGCCAAGGCATCGGCGTGATTCTCGACTGGGTCCCGGGCCACTTCCCGAAAGATCAGCACGGGCTCGCGCGATTCGACGGTACGGCGCTCTATGAGCACGACGACCCGCGCAAAGGCGAGCACCTCGACTGGGGAACGCTGATCTTCAATTACGGCCGCAGCGAGGTGCGGACGTTCCTCATGAGCAACGCGCTCTACTGGCTGCAGGAGTTTCACATCGACGGCCTGCGCGTAGATGCGGTCGCCTCCATGCTCTATCTGGACTACTCGCGTCCCGAAGGGCAGTGGATCCCGAATCAATACGGCGGTCGCGAAAATCTCGAGGCGGTGTCATTCCTGCGTCAACTCAATACCGAGACGCACGCGCGCGCGCCGGGATCGATCACCGTGGCGGAGGAGTCGACGTCGTGGCCCGCCGTCAGCCGGCCGACGTACGTCGGCGGCCTCGGGTTCACCTACAAGTGGAACATGGGCTGGATGCACGACATCCTCACATACTTCCACGAGGATCCGGTGCATCGCCGCTGGCACCACGGGCAGATCACGTTCTCGATGCTCTATGCGTTCACCGAGAACTTCACGCTGCCGTTCTCGCACGACGAGGTCGTGCACGGCAAGGGATCGCTGATCGGCAAGATGCCCGGCGATCTGTGGCAGAAGCACGCGAACCTGCGCGCGCTGTACGGCTACATGTACGGGCATCCGGGCAAGAAGCTGCTGTTCATGGGATCCGAAATCGGGCAGTGGCGCGAGTGGAACTACGACGCGAGCCTCGACTGGCAGCTGCTCGAGCACGCGGAGCACGCCGGTCTTCGTCGCTGGATTCGGGATCTGAACGAGATCTATCGTCGTGAAGCGTCGCTGCACCAGGTCGACTTCGAGCCCGGCGGCTTCAGCTGGATCGACTGCAACGACAACGAGAACAGCGTCGTCTCGATGATCCGCCGCGCGCGCGATCCGCACGACTTCACGGTGATGGTGGCGAACTTCACGCCGGTGCCGCGGCTCGCGTACCGCATCGGCGTGCCGGAGGCCGGCTGGTATCGCGAGCTGCTCAACAGCGACGCGGCGATCTACGGAGGCGGCGATGTCGGCAATGGCGGCGGGATGATGGCCGAGGAGGTCCCGGCGCACGGTTTCCACCACTCCCTCACCATCGTCGTCCCGCCTCTCGGTTTCGTACTGTTCAAGAAATAGCCCGTACCGACGTTCGGTCCGTCCGATTCGTTCGTTGGTTCGTTTCGAACGAATCGAACACCGCGAGCGATTCTGTGGATAATTACGCGTCTGCGACGGCGTGCATCGATCACACGCACCTGCCGCGTGGCACGCTCAGGAAGCAACAGATGTCAGAGTTCCCGTCACCCGCCAGCGGCGACGACTTGACGCGTCCCAGTCCATCGCATGGCAGCAGTGCCAGCATTGGTCCGTACCGGCTGCTCCAGTGCCTGGGGTCCGGAGGTATGGGGGACGTGTGGCTCGCCGAGCAGGTTGCCCCGGTCCGCCGCCACGTCGCAATCAAGGTGATCAAGGCGGGCATGGACACGGCGCATGTCATCGCGCGATTCGAGGCGGAGCGTCAGGCGCTCGCGCTTCTCGACCATCCGTCGATCGCACGTGTCATCGATGCAGGATCGACGACCGAAGGGAAGCCGTACTTCGTCATGGAGTACGTCAAGGGAGAACCGCTGACGGATTACTGCACCCGCCATCGCTTGACTCTCGAACAGCGGCTCGACCTGTTCCTGTACGTATGCGACGGCGTGCAGCACGCGCACCAGAAGGGGATCATTCACCGCGACCTAAAGCCGTCCAACGTGCTGGTCACCGAACTGGAAGGAAGACCGCAACCGAAGATCATCGATTTCGGTTTGGCGAAGGCGATGACGCAGCCGCTGACCGATCGCACGTTGATCACCGAGTTCGGCGCGCTCATAGGAACACCTGAGTACATGAGTCCCGAGCAGGCGGAATTCACTGCACTCGATGTCGATACGCGGTCGGATGTGTACTCGCTGGGCGTCGTTCTGTACGAGCTCTTGACTGGAACGTTGCCGTTCGACGCCCAGTCGCTTCGTGCGCAAGGTGTGGAGGAGATTCGTCGTATCGTTCGCGAAGTCGACCCACCCAGGCCCAGTGTTCGTGTCCAGAAGCGGTCGCCGTCTTCAGTGCTCGTTGCCTCGCCTCCACGCCTGCGCGGCGATCTGGATTGGATCACGATGCGCGCGCTGGAAAAAGACAGGGCGCGTCGCTACGTGTCGGTCGCAGAGCTCGCGACCGACATCAGAAGACACCTTGCCGACTTTCCGATCGTGGCGAGCCCGCCCAGTTCGAGATATCTGCTGCAAAAATTCGTTCGCCGTCATCGCGTTGGCGTTGGCGTGGCAGCCACTGTGTCGGTTCTGCTGATTGCCTTCGCGATTACGACTGCCATCCAGGCACGCCGCCTGGCGCGCGAGCGCGATCGAGCCAATACGGAAGCCGCGACGGCTCGAGCGGTGACCGACTTTCTGACCAGCGACGTGTTGGCGCAGGCGCAGCCGAAAGTGCAATCGACATCCTCGTCTCGACCGGATCCGAACATTACCGTCAGGACCGCGCTCGATCGTGCAGCGGCGAAAATCGACGGCAAGTTCGTGGCGCAACCTTTGGTCGAGGCGACCGTGCGGAACACGATCGGGCACACCTATTTCACCCTCGGGTTGTATCCGGAGGCCCAGCGGCAGATCGAGCGCGTGGTTCGGCTCCGACAGGAAACGCTCGGCCTGGCGAATCAGGACACGCTGGCGGCAATGAATGACCTGGGCGACCTCTATCGGGAACAGGGTCAGTACGAGAAAGCGGAGCCGCTGCTCCGGCACGTTCTCGATCGTGCCGACGCCATTGGGGACGCTGATCTTGTCAGTGAAGCGACGAACAATCTGGCGATTGTCTATCGCTACCGCGGCAAGTACGCGGAGGCGGAGCCTCTCTACCTGAAGTCTCTCGACTACAACCGCGAGCGATACGGAGTGAGAGATGACGTGACGCTCACGACCATGAACAACCTGGGAGTTCTGTACCGGCTGGAAAACAAATATGACGCCGCCGAGAGCATCCTGCGTGAAGCCGTGCGCGAGTCGGAGGCGGCGTTGGGACCGGAGCACCCGACGACGATTGGGGTGAGGCACAATCTTGGTCTCACGTTGTTCAACGCGGCAAAGTACGCCGACGCCGAGCGGATCGAGACCGAGGTGGTCGGAATCGCCAAGCGCGTCTGGGGAGATCGACATCCGAACACCTTGATGTCAATGGGGGTTCTCGGCGAGGTGTACCGTGCTCAGCATCGCTACGATGACGCGCTGCCGCTTCTGCGTCACGCCGTGGAGATGGGAACCGAGGTGCAGGGCGCAGAGCATCCGAACACCTTGTTGTCACGGCACAAGCTCGCCGTTCTCTACCGGGAGGCACACGATTACAAGAACGCACATGCACTCGCGGCAGCCGTCGTCGAGGCGGACCGCCGAGTGCTCGGTGACCGTCACCCGCAGACGCTGGACGCCGTCGCCAACCTTCAGACGATCGAAGACGCACAACGCCTGAGTGTCGTTCCTGCACGCTGACCTGACACGGTTGGCCAGCGAGGCCGGCACATTCCGACCGATTACCGCGCAAGAAGCCGAGCGATCTCGGCTGGCGTCGGCACGCCTCCCAGCGCTCCTTCCCGGGTGCAGCTGATCGCGGCGGCGGCGTTCGCGAATTCGAGGATGCGTGCCGGCTCCCGGCCATGCAGCCAGGCGTAGATGAATGCGCCGCGGAACACGTCGCCTGCACCGGTGGTATCGACCGGCGTCACCGCGAACGCCGGAACGTGGTGCAGCCGGTCCCCTTCCAGCAGCATCGACCCTCGCTCTCCGAGTGTCACGCAGAGCCAACCGTCGTATCGAGGTCGCAGGGCACGCAGCGCGCGTTCGTGGTCTCGTTCGCCGGTCAGCTCGTGCGGTACATGTTCCGAGAAAATCGCGACCGTCACCATGCGCAGCAGCTGTTCGGTTCTCTCGGTCACGTGATCGACGTCGCTGGTCACTCGAATACCCGCCCCACGTGCGATCCGCGCCGCTTCGATCGCGGCCTCTTCGTCGACGTTGTCGACGTGCAGCACGCGGGAGGAGCGGATCAGATCAACCGGCAGCTCATCGCGTGAGATGTTCAAGCGCTCATCGCGATCCCACATCACGAAGCGTTCGCCGCTCGACTCGTCGACGAGGATGACGGCGTATCGATTGGGCACGGCGCGGACGATCGCTGCGCGCGTCTCCACGCCACGTGCGTCCAGTTCCTGACGAATGCGGCGGCCGTTCTCGTCGTCGCCAAACGTGCCGCCGTAACTCGTCGTCAATCCGAGCGCCGCACACGTCGCGAGTGTCGTCGTGACCTGTCCACCGGGCTGGACCTCGTGACGAGCGATACGCATCTTCGTTGCTGAAGGGGAGAGCGACGGCAGCCGGTAGACGTAGTCGATCGAGTTCTCACCGATCCCGACGACATCAGGGCCCGAGTGCTGCCGTTCCGGGTTCCCGGTTCCAGGTTCCGGGTTCCGCTGGTTCACGGTTCCAGGTTCCCTCGGTCGTGGGGGCCGCCTTCAGGCGGCCCTCCAGCGCGCGCCACTTCGTACAACGCGATTGCACTTGCCGTGGCGACGTTCAGCGAGTCCACGTCCGTGGCCATCGGGATACGAACCAGAAGGTCGCACGCCTCCATCGCCTCGCGCGTGAGTCCTTCGCCTTCGTGACCGACCACGAACGCCACGCGACGATCCTTGAATGAATCGATCGTTTCCGCGAGCGTCGGCGTGCCTTCGGCCGGAGTGAGACCGACGACACGCACGGCGTCGTCTCGCAGCAGACGCAGCGCGTCGGGCCACGGGTCGATGCGCGCGAACGGAATCGACAACGCGGCTCCCATCGACGTGCGGATAGCTTTACGGTAGAGCGGATCGGCGGACGTTCGTTCGAGCAGGACGGCATCCACGCCGAACGCCGCGGCGTTCCTGAAAACGGCGCCCACGTTGTCGGCGTTGCCGACTCGCTCGAGGATCACCAGACGTCGCGCACCGCGCGCGAGCGTCCGCCAGTGGCACGCGGCAGGCCGTTCGCCGATCGCCAGACAGCCGCGATGGATGTTGAAGCCAGTGATCGCCTGCATGAACGGTGGCGGCACGAGATAGACCGGCACGTCCGGCCGCGCGCCGAGTACGTCCTGCATCGACGCGCGCGCCGCGTCGGTCAACATCACCGACCGCGTTTTCATCCGCGCCGCAGTCAGCAACCGCCGCACGACGAGCCGACCCTCGGCGACGAAGACACCGCGCCGTTCGATCAGCTCCGGATCGGGAACGTTCCGATAGTCGTCGAGGCGAGGATCATCGAGGTGGTCGATACGTTCGATCATCGGCGTTCGGATCGTTCGAACCGTTCGGATCGTTCGGATCGTTCGGATCGTTCGGATCGTTCGAAACGTTCGGATTGTTCGCGGTCGATGTGCTGGTGGCCGCAAATTTCCGAGCCGTGACACGGTCCTTTCGGTACCGATGAAACCGAGCGTTATGTTTCGCTTCGGGTGACCGGAGGTACCGTTGAAATCGTGCCGTCACCTGAAGGCCACGCTCGGCAAGCTTGTCGAGGTGTCGAAATTCTTCTGTCGATAGGTAACCGACCGCAGCCGCCTTTGTGAGCAATCCTCTCGTTTCAAGCAACGACGCTCGTGAGGTATCTAGGAAACGAGCAAACTCACCAGGGTTGTACCGGCCAAATCCTTCCGCGACATTTCGTTCCGCGGAGTCTGCACTGTCTCTGATCTGATCGCGAAACTTGAAGTGGCGTGACGCCGGCGGCGAACTCGTGAAACGCAGTATCTCGAGATTCAGCTCGTGCACCCGCTGCCAGGTAACCAAATCTTCCAGACGATCAGCTCCGCTCATGCCAAAAGAGAACGCACGAGCAATGCCGCTCAAATTTCCGCGGCATTCAACGACACAATGCGGAAACGTTGCAAGAATTCCGATCGATTCAGAGCCTCGCTCGAGCAGAAATTGCCACGTCCACTTCCTAACGCCTCGA
>Ga0070699_100003634_pt1 | contig 13644 bp, 17 predicted proteins | sample KBSK1503metaG_FD_65473 | JGI IMG/M metagenome (GOLD analysis project Ga0070699, IMG submission 65473) | Corn, switchgrass and miscanthus rhizosphere microbial communities from Kellogg Biological Station, Michigan, USA - KBS K1-50-3 metaG | ecosystem: Host-associated > Plants > Roots >...
GGAGGCGGCCCAGTCTATGTGATCCCGGCGCCGAACAACGGGGCAGGACCCTACGTGGCGCCCACCGAATACGGACCACCCGCGATGGTGACGCCGGCGCCCGCAGTCGTGGCTCCCACGACGGTCTATGGGCCCAACGGGGGCTACTACGGCGCGCCGCTTTCGGCCTATGGCGTTGCATCGCCCGCTACGGGCGGCAATCCTGCTACTAACTGCCCGTCGACTTGATCTCCTACGGCCTGATCTGGCGAAGCGGCTAGCTACGTCGATCGGACGCCGGCCGCTTGCCGACCTCAGCAAACATTGCACGGCGGCCCGCTCTTGCCTGCTGCGCGCGCGCCGCGTGTCGATCCGGACGTTGCGGCCATCAGTCCAGCCCAATTGCGCCAAGCCCTGCAGGAACGCCGCCATGCGGGCCTGATTTTCCGAACCATCCGCGGCCGAGGCCATGAGCACGCCGATGCGCGGCACCCGCTCAGGCTGCTGCGCGCGCGCCGCGAGCGGCCACGCCGCAGCGCCGCCGAGAAGTGTGATGAACGCGCGTCGTCTCACGTTGGACCTCCCCCTCCAGAGTCGGTCTACCGCGCGCTCAGCCTGCCATAGAGTGGCCAGGGAGTCTTATGGGCAACCTGAATTGTTCTGAAATGGGGGTGGCGGCGGCTGGGCCCTCTGGCACTTCTAATAGCAGGTAGCGGTTCGGGGGTATCTGTATGGAAATACACGACTAGCCCCCAGGGGAGTGCCTCATTTCGCGCCCCTAGCGGCTACGCCACGGCGACGCTTGCGCCGTCGAAAGGGCGGCTGATGCGCTGCACTGTCGATGGATTGACGCCGAACCGCTCGGCAATGACCCGTATGCCAGGCCGCCCACGAGTCGCCAGAGCCTCACGGATTCGTTTCTCCAGCGCAGGGGCTATCGGAGGCCGGCCAAGACGCTTCCCCTCGCTCCTGGCCCTCGCAAGCCCGGCACGGACGCGTTCCGCAATACCTGACTCAAGGCGCGCAAAAATCATCCACGACGCGCTCGATACCGGCGTGAAATTTCCCGCAGGATCGACACTCAACACCTTCAGCACGCCGCCCCGTTGAGTCTGCCAAACTGAAGGGAACAAACCTTGCGCGGAAGCAGTCGCAGCGGATGCTAGGATCAGCAAAAAGCACCGATGATGTGACGCATATCTGGTCCTCCCAACCGCGCCCCCACCGAGAACGTCGGTAGGGAGATTCAGTTCCCCCTTATCCCGCAACCAGTGGTGGCTCGGCTCGGTCCCCCTGAGGCTGAGTAAGCCCTCTTGTTATCTATCGAACATGCGATGACCATCAAAGAAGCCTACCGGCGCCAAGCTCCGATCATGGCGCGTGTCTATCATCCGCAATTCCAGCGGCGCCCAATCAATGGGCGGAAATGGCCTTATTGTAAGTTTCGAAGAGGTCATGCCCGCCTGGGTCGGCTACAGCGTCAGAGCCGACGGGCCTTTTGGGCTAGCGCCGCGCCGGAAGTGTCCACCTCAGAGCTTGCTCGCTGGTGTTGGGCGAGACAGACGCTAATGGAAAAGCGCGCGCCCTCACGCTGGCAACGGGAATCGATGATCCGAGCTGCGCGGTCGATTGGCGCTGTGCGGACTAGGCGCATCGGCCGCGAATGGCTGTGGCGGCTGCCGGACGCCGTAGCGCCACTGGGGCAGAGTCGCGCTTAGCCGTTTGACACTGAGGAAGAAATAGGCATTAATTGGACAGTACCGGGGCGGCGTGGTGGCAGGCGATTCGACACGCGGATCGGCCGCGTCCGGGACGCCGCGGAAAAAAGGTCCGGAGAGGAGGCGGCGTGACCCTCATTTCATTTGATTGAGAAGCTTGATCGCACCGACATCCTGCCGGGCCTCAAGCGCGCTCATTCCACCGGTAGCATAGACCGCCACCGCCCGTAGGAGTTCGGCAAGCTGGCGCGCTGCTCCGGGATCGAAGCGGCAATAGGCGCCGTGGGTGAGGTGTGCGATATCGCGGAATACGTGTTTCACGGCTCGACTATCGCCTTCCTGGAACATAAAGGCGGGAACGCCGAGGCGACCTAGTTCATCAGCGTCATGGCTCAGGGTGTCGGGGTCCTCCTCAAGGGCATCGCCGACGAAGACCAGCGCCTGGACTTTTAAAAGCTGGGTCTCGCGTTTGGCGTGGGCGAGCGGCATTGGATACGTTCCATCAGTCCGGCCAGGTGTTCGGGTTGCGAGACCCAGCGGGAGGATCGGCATTCGGACAGGCCGCGGTAGTAGACCAGCTGCACGCTGAGCTTGCCGATCAATGCGACCTCACGGAACATCTCGGCTTGGAGCTGACAGGCGGTATCCCATGTAGGTTGCCGGCTTGCCGTAGCGTCGAGGGCGAAGATCAAGCGGCCGCTAATTGGCGTCGATTTAGCGGGTAGGCCCTGCATTTTCGTGAGAAACGCGTCGATTTCGGTGCTTGGCGCGACCGTCGGGGACTTATCGCTCATCGTCCACCTCGCCGTTTGTCGGAGTTATCGGAGTTGTCGGGTCGTTTTCTTCACTTCATGCAAACTGTCACCCTGACAGTTATTTCATGGGGTATGTAGGATTCCGACAACTTCGATAACTCCGACACTCTGCTCATACTTTTCTGAGTTCAAACGCCGCAACATTGCGCTGCTGAGTTCGGATTAATCGATATCCATCGACGACCCGTCCGCTGATCTTGCGCAGCCACCAGCCCAGACGCTGAGCGGAAATGTTCCCGCCATCTCCGGCTATGCGCAGCAGGAATTCTTCGAATGGTCGTGGATTGAGGTCCAGCCGGCCTACCCCGGCGCGCGCGCGGGCGATCTCAATAATCCGACTGGTCGTATACGGCGTGTCGAGGCCGAGGTCGTACGTGATCCAAAGCAAGAAGAACTCACGCACGTTGGCAAGCTCCGGGTCCTCCTCGCGCGTGGCGTCCATGCTCCCGATCGGGTCGGGCTCACCCAGCCAGATGAGGGGACTGCGCACCATCCGCGACCAGGCCGTATAGCTGCCAAACGGTCCGCAGACCCGCGGAGCGCCGGCAGTCAGATAGGCACGAACGATGGTGAGTGTGGCGGCGACATAAGCACCGCGGTTGGCGGCGGCATACTCGAAGGCGTCGCGCTTGAACTCCCGCAGTTCGGGACGCTCGATCAGTGCCTCGAGATTGCACACAAGGCCACGCCGGACCATGTCGCCCTTGAACGTGACGTTATTGCCGGTGGCGAACACGGCGGTGCAGCACTCGCATTCCGGCATCTCGCTGCGGCCGAGTATCCGGATCTTGACGACGGGGCGCTCGGTCACCTGGCACAGGAGCTCGCCGGAGAGATCATGCGTCACATTGTCGAGCGAGACGATTGCCGTGCCGCCGAGCAGTACAGAGCCGAGGCGCTTTTCGGTCTCTTCCACGCTTCGCGTGGCGGTAATGACGGGGCAGAACCGACCGGTGCTGATGGCGGTGATCACGTCGACGAGATAGCTCTTTCCGGTCCCCGGCGTATCGGCGCGGACCAGGATCACAGGCGCCGTCGGTAGCGAGCCGCGCACGTGAGCGGTCAGCAGTCCGGAGAGAGCAACCGAGCGATCGACTGGCTTGGCAAAAGGAAATTCGGACAGCAGATCGATCAGTGTATCGAGTGCGGCACGCGCCTGCTCTTTAGTCGGATGTTCGGGAATGGGCGGCAGTTGCAGGCTAGGCAGCAGGTAGAGCTCTGACTGTCGATCGTAACCGGGCGTCGCTAGCAGCGATCCGTCCGCGCGCAGCGTCGGAGTGGTGATGATTCCGCTCACATGCGGAAAGCGCCACTGTCGCTCGCTGACCAGCACCGTGCGTACGAGCTGCAGCGGCGGATCGACGTCGGCCCAACGTTGGCGCCTCGCGTCAAAGCGCTGAAAGATGGCGGCATCAGCAATCGGCCGTAGCAGCGAGTTCGGGCACAGCGGGCGCAATCGGGCGGTCATGGTCTTGCGCCTGTTGGCCGCGGCCACCTCTTCGCTGACCGGCTCGACCAACATTCCGCCGCGGGCGAAGACTGGCGCACCACCGGCGATCAGCGCGCGCTCGACCTCCTCCGCTGCCTGCGTGAACTTTCCGGGAATGAGACGGATGGTCGGGAGAACGCGGTGCGGTGCAGCGCTTGCCCCCGGCACGGGACCGGCTGCTATTGCTGGACCTGTGATAACCGCTGGCGCCGCGCTGGCCGCGACCTTGCCATAGGATCGCTCGACCTCCTTGCGCAGGCGCTTGACATACTTCTTGGCGATCCCGTCCGGATATCGCTCGAGCAGCGCGACGATCGCGTCGACGGTCCAGTTACTTCGCTTAAGCTGCGCGACAACACTGTGAAACAACGCTGAGCGGTCCGCGGTCTTGTCACCGCCCTCGCGGATGATCTCCAGAAGGTCATCCGGGAGCGTGGCCTCGTCGCCGCCGGTGCTCGACCCGGGATTTTGCGACGGCGAGGGCGTCGGGAACGCCGCCAACAATTCGTCGGGATGCCATAGCCGTCCGGTATATTCAAAGATCCTAGTCGGCTCCACGGCGGTGCGTCCACGGGCGCGCTTCGCCACCGACGGGAAGTTGGGGGTACCAGCCACGCGGTAGCATTGCGTGATGACGCCGGTGTCCTGGTCGGCGCCCGAGTTCGCGCGGATCGCGTCGCCAATCAACTTTGCCTGTGCAGCCGGGACGGCGCGATCGAGCAGGTACCAGAGATGGAAATTCCCGGGTGACGTCTCGATCGCGAGGCTTGGCCTGACGGTAACATTGCCGCCCTTGCCTTTGTCGCTGTCGCAGTCGACGACCAGGCCAAACACCGACATTGTGTCTTCGATCTCACCGCGTCTGTTGCCGCGAAGATCGGCGCGCACCGTGCGCGCCTCGATATAAACGTTATGTCCGGAGGCGGCGTCACCAACGGCGGTTTTCACCATCCGCTCAACGTCGTCGATGCTAAACCGGCTTGGCACAATCTTCTCGTCGGCTGGATTAAGCCGACAGAGTTGGAGGACGCCCGCCTGGCTGGTGCCGTTCGTGACCTGCACCGCGTGAGCGCTGAGGATCTCGATGAATTGGCGAACGGTTGTCTCGTCGACCTGTACGCTCATTTGATTTTTCCGCCGAGCCTGAAGAAAAGACTATGAAGATACTTGTGCATGCGGTCTGTCGGCTCGTCCCCCCACACGGTTTGGGCCGCCACTTTGTCGATGAATTCGTGATGCTTCGGAGCGAGGCGATGTTTATTGCGCTGGAGAAACAGCGCGACTGCTTCCCAGGTCGGCTTGCCGTCGGCGTTCAGAAAGTCGTTGACTCCGTGATATTTGTTTTCTGTCGCCTGCACGCCGGCGGCGAAGCCGGCGTCGTAAAGTTTTTGCATCTCCGCCTCAGACAGGCTGCCTCCGTTTGGTCTCTCAATCCGTTCGGCGAGCGCGTGGATGTTGTCAGCGGCTTTCAGTGTTCGCACGATGGCGTGTACCGCGGCGATGACTTCGCCCTCATGGTTTGAGCACACCAGGCGAATAAGTTGCGCCAGCCTGCCTTCAAGTGTGGTGGGCTTAGCGCTCATGACGCGACCCTCAACAGCCGGCGCAGTACGGCACGCGACTTTAGCCCGGCGCGGCGGTCGCTGGGCGAGAACGCCACTACAGGACAGCGCCGGCGGCCCAGCTGGTCAGTCCAGGAGATTTTCCAGTGCCGGTTGCGTATGACGCATGGCTCGAACCCGGACGCACGGATCATTTCCACCGCCTCGTCGAGCAGATCGTTTCTCATCGCCAGCACCTCTCGGCGTGGCTGCACATCCGGCAGTGCCAGTGTTTCGGATCGTCGTACGCACGTGGCAGTAGTTCGCCGGCTCGCGTTGCCTCGATGATGGTAACGGCGCGATCGCTCCATTCCTGCGCGCGCTCGGCGGAGAACGGCACCCAGAAGTGCAGCCGCTCGCAAGCGTCAGCATTAGTGACCGTGAATAGTGCGGGGTTGGTTTGGTCGAGGTAGGCTTGGTAGAGCGCGACCTGCGCGGCGTATTGCGGGAATGCTTTCTCAAGCCCGTCGCGCTCGATCGCGCGCCAGTTTTTCGCGTTGGTCGCCTTGTGCTCCCACAGGAATGGGTAGTTGAAGTAGGCGCCACCCAGCGGGTTTGGTCCGGCGATGACGATGCCGTCGGCGTTGCCGCGTAGACATCCGTTCACGGCGGAGAATGCCAGTGCTTCGGGCGGCGCGAATTTGAAGCCCGCGGCGATCAGGTGCTGGCGCGCGACGTCTTCGAAATAGTGCCCGCGCTCGAAAATGTCTCGCACACGAGATGACAGCGTGGGCTTGCACCACCAGTCAAATTGGACTTTGCGTAGGCAGTCGTTGCCGACGATGCTGGCGCCGAGGTAGGGACGCGGGAGCTCGGCCTTAGCTGCGGCCGCGCGTTCGATCGCGTCGTTGACGGCGACGTTCACGACCTCGGACGACAGGCTTGCGCGGTTGAGGTTGAGCGGCATGGTTAAAGCCCAATGGGATCGTCCAATTCATCTGGTGGCCCACCCGCGGCTGCGTTGGCTTGGCGCGCGATCGTGCTTGCGCTGGATTGCCTGGTTACGCCCTTGGCGCTGAGGTCGCGCGCGATCACGGCCTTGCGTATGAGGGCGAGCGCTGCGGTCAGGAACTCGACCATGGTTCCGCGCGGCCACTCAGTGAGCGGCTTCGACCAATCGATACCGGGCGTATCAGCGAGCTCGGATAGGATCGCCGCGACCGCGCCGGCGTCCCAAGGATCTGGGTCCAGGCCGGTCAGCCGGATGGCCTGTTCAGCGTCGAGCTGCTCCCCGGCTGCCTGTTCGGCGCGCGTCGAGATCCAGCCGAACAGGATCGCGGCGACGATCCATCCCCACTCGATCTCCCCCAAACGTCCGATAGGAGTCCCGGGCGGGATGGGGCCGTCATGTTTGACGACCCCCCGCGCCGCGGCAATGGCGGCGGCAGTTGCTTGTCGCTGCCATGCGTCCTCGATCGCGGACTCCGCGACCAGCCCAACCTTGCGCATGCGTTGGGTCATGGCGATCAGCTAGCCCACGACGGTTTCGTGATGCCCGGAGCAGGCGTTGCGGGCGGAGGCACCGACGCGGCCGCGCCGGCACCGCCGCCATTGAACGGCACCGGCTGATCGACCGAGTGCCATTCCTTCTTATCCGGCGTGATGACTGCGGCGAGGATGTTTTTGTCGGGCCAGTCCCCCGAACCGTCTTTTTTAGGTCCGCCCTTCTCGATGCCGATCCGGGCGATGAAGGTGATGTTGTCGAAATCCTTCAGCGACGCCACGCGGCGGGCGCGCGCCTGGTCGCTGAGGTCGTCGGGGCGGATGTTGCGCGCCGACTCAAGAATGCCGCGCAGGATACCGCGAGAGATTCCTGCGGCCTGTGCATGCCCGGCAGTCGTGCCCTCAAGCACGAGGTTCGTCCAAAACTTGCGCCGCGAGTAAGGCCCGTCGACGAGCACGAACTCGCAGTCCAACATTTCGCAATCGCCCTTGGCCGAGCGCTTGAGCGCGCCGTCTTCGCCGGCGTTGCCGGGACGGATGCGCATCTGCACGCTGGCGACCGTGCCGGCCGGAATGAGCTCGAGGTTGTCGCGCGGGGGTGGAGCACTGGAATAGTCGTAAGGCATGCGCCTCTCCTGTGGTTAGGCAGCCTCTGCTGCCGAGCTGCTGATAGTTGGGATAAGCTTGGCGATCAGCTTGCCGAGATCGGGCGGCTCGAGCTGCTCGAGCTTGCCGGAGCGATCCTTGGCCGGAAAATTCCAAGGATTTGGATTGGTGCACACGAAGGTGCGCACAGGCTTGCCGTCGCCGAAGTCGACGAACTGCATGGTGACGATCTGATCGACAATGGCGGGGAGCTCACGGCCGGTCTTGCCGCCTTCGAGCTGCACCCGCCATTCGAGGAAGCGATTGAAGTCGTCGGTGACCCGCTCCAGCACGGCAACGAAGACGACGTTCTTTCCGCGCGCGTGCTGCAATTGTTGCAGCCAGTGCACCATCTGCCGGCCGTGCAGCCCATAGGTCGCGCGCACATCCTTGTTGCCGGTACGCTCGGAGCGCGCCTCCGGCTGCTGCTCGGCGTGGCGATACGAGAGCCGCGTCACATCGGTGATGCTGTCGACGAAAATTGTGTCGTAGCGGTCAAGGTTTGGCAGCGCCCCGCCGACGGCCTTATAATGGGCCGCGCTGTAGGCGCTGCTCGGCGGGAACGACGGGTTTGGCCCGCCGATCCTGCATGCGAGGTCGACGGCGGTGCGCCAGTCATCGATGCGAATAGTAGGGACCGGTACATCCCGCACGGAGAGATCGCCGCTCTCGCTTTCAACGAATAGCGAGGTCGCCGGATCGAGCGTGCGCAGCAAGCTTGTTTTACCGACGCCGGGTGGGCCGGTGACCAGTATCTTGGCGCCGCGCTTCTCGCGGAGGCGTTCGTCGGCTGTGATGATCACGATGTTGGGGATGCTGTTCGTCACCGCCGCACCCTTTCCAGCAAGGCACCCCAAACGCGCCACGGCAGCACGACCATCGGAAAGGCATTGTTGCGACGTAGGAAGAGCGCGTCGTATTCTCCGAGCCATTTCTCGAGCGTGGTGAAGCCGGCGCCGTTTTTGCGCGCCTTGCATTCGGCGACGAGCGGGGCCTGATCGCGGCCAAGGGCGTAGATATCAAGATCATGGCCGCTACCGCGGAAGCGGCTGGCGCCACTCAGTGGATAGCGTTCTGCGTGAATGCCGATCGCCTTGTGCTGATCGACGATCTCGCGTTCGACGCGATCGCCTTTCCGACGGTGGCGAGCCCCACTCATGGCCGTCCTCTGCGCGCCAGGAACCATCGCCGATGATCGCTCGCGATGCGCCAATTGGTGTTGATCAAGAGATCGTTGATCTGATCCACATGAGCCTTGATTGTCGTGGGGCGAACTGATCGACGGTCGCGATATAGATCGTCGGCGATGATCTCGGCGGAGGTGACACCGATGTCGCCGGCGGCCTTGATCCGATCGACGATCGCGGCTTTGAGTTGCGGCAGCCGCACGCCGAATCGCATGGTGCCAATTGTTTGATGACAGTGCGGACAGACGGCGTTCATCGATGCACCGCCGTCGCGCCGTGTTTCCGCGCGCATCACGCAGCCTCCACATCTTTGGGCGTTGCTTCTTTCAGAATCCGTTCTGATGCTCTGTGTGATTTCTCGATAGGTCGCGCATGGCACTGATCTCAGAAGAAGGCGCCGGCAGGCGCCGGCGCCTCTAGGAACGAAACGCTGTTTAAGCCGCGGTTTTTTCCATCGCCGCGAGCATGTTCAGCACGCCATCGGCACCGACTTCAGCGATCACTTCGGCGAGCTTGTCGCGCGTCCCCATGACCGCCGGCGGGACCGGCCGGGTCGCCGGCGCTATTGACGGCACCGGCAGCGCTGGCGGGGCTGATGGAGCGCGCGGCAAGATCAGCGGGCGCTTGCCACGCCGCACTGCCTGCCGCTGTCCCGGCGTCAGCCGCCGGGCGCGGGCTACAGAGCCGATGCTGACCCCGTAGGCCGCAGCGGCCAGCCGGATTGTGGGATTCTGCAACACGGCGAGACCATCGACGACGTCCGCCGCATCGCAGGCCTTTGCCGACTTCAAAGCCCGCATATGAAGCAGGCTATGGGCGTCGACAACGCGCGGCACCGCCGCGGTTGTCTCCGTAGGTTTCATGCTATAAAGCATGGACGACCTCATATAGGCGGCCTGTCTGACAGGCTCGGTGTCTCTGCGCCGGGCCTGTCCCGTTCCGCAGGCCAGGCCGATGCCCGCGGCGGTATTCGTGCGGATGCACGAAACTCAATGCGGGGTCGGAGACTCCGCGTCGTGAACGATCCTCAGGTGCTGGTGTTTGAGGTTTTTCAGTCGCAGGTTTGGATGCTGGTCCTTGACGCGGCTGATGATCTGACCGCCGGCCCTGACTTCGAGCTGGGGGCGCCAGTCCGGCGGCATGAGCCGCAAGAGCTCGTCGAGTGTGATGCTGCCGAGGAAAGCGGTCCGCTCTTCGTCGGTCGCTTGGTTCCAGGCGGCGATCAGTCTCTGCCTCGCCGGTTTGGATTTCTTCTTCTTCCTGCCTCCGGGGTTCGCAACGAGTCGGCGCGCCGACCGAAGGCTGAGTTCGCCAATTTGTTCGATCTTGGCCTCGATCTCAGGGCGGTGACGCGCGAGTTGCTGATAAAGCATCGCGGTGGAAGGACTGAGAAAGCAATTGGTGCGTAGCCACCGCTTCCACCCCGAAGACACGCGTTCTTGTGCTGCGTTGAGGGCGTCGCCGGCCTGAAGGGCGTGGTCTAACGCGTTAGACCGGGCCTGCCGCGCCGCCTCGAGGGCGGCCCGGATTCGAGCAGCAAGTTCGTCGAGTTCTTGATTTGAAGGATTGGATTCTCTATTTGGCATGGCAGCTAGTCCTTCTGGCTGGCGATTGAGCCCTCCGCGCCGTCTGTTCTTCGAACCCAGCGGCGCGGGGGCTTCCTCAGGCACTCTCCTGAATCGTCTCGGCTTCACGCGCGGCGCGCCAAGCGGCAGCGGCTTCGGCCGTGATCAGAACGCGGCTACCGATCCGTGTGAGGCGCGGACCAAGACCTTGGCTGCGGAGCTTGTGGAAGAACGCCTTCGAAATGTGGTGGGCCGCGCAGAAACTCTCGATCGTGTAAGCAACCGGCGGCCCACGAATAGGCGGGTGAACGCTAGAGATTCCTGTGCCGGCTACGTCGTGCGCGCGCGCCTCGAGGCGCGGTCCATCGGGTGGACCAGCGGGGCAATCGATCTCATCGGGAGTGACGAGCGGCGCCTTGCCGCTGATTTCTGGCCGGGCGGCCATGATTGCATCTCCACAAAGGTTTGCGGAGATGCATCAGTACCGCCAAAGATAGGGGCAAACACAAGAATTATTTTTGAAGGTCCGTTTGCCCCTCCCCTATGGCTCTACGATCTTGCCATCTGGCATCACGCTCGCGTTGGCGATCAACCGTCCCTCCCTACGTAGCGAAGCGCGGAGCTGCATACGCTTCCAAAGCTGAAGATATTTGCGGGCGCCGTCGGCGCCGCCATCGAGGTCGATCGGCATGTCAATAGCAGCGGCTGCGCGCTGCAAATAATCAATGCCGGGGCCGTGAGGGGGTGATTTAGCTTGTGCCGGTCCTTGACCAAGCATTGGGGCAAAAGCTAGCGATGAAGGTGATTTACCTTTAGAAGTGTAGCCCAAGTCGGCGCCGACGCGCTGTGCCAAGCCCAGCAATTCGATGGACTGCTGTCGTTTCCAACGTCGGATATGCACGCCAATGAGATTGATCCGCCTCTGACAATCGTCGCGGAGGGCGACGGCCTCATGCGCAAATGGTAGCCTCGCGGTGATTATCCGGTCGCACAAATCTACGAGATCGCGAAGGTCGCTGCGCCGGCGCTGCAATTCAGTCACTGTATTGGCTTTGATGCACTCGAGCTCGCTGCGAAACCAGGCCAGATCAGTGCCTGGCGGTAGCAGCGCAACGAGCGCGGCCCAGTGCTGATCGGGCGCGCGCATGGTTCAACTCTTCGTCGCGAGCGATCGAACATTCCCGGCGGAAATACCGAAGCGTGGCGCCGCGGCGCGGATAGCGTCGGCGACGAAGCTCGGAGCCAAGTGTCCGTAAACGCGCTCCACCATCCGCGTGTCGCTATGGCCGAGCGTCTTGGCGACAACCAACAGCGGCGCGCCGTTCATGATGGCGTGGGAAGCAAACGTGTGCCGGGTTACATGAAAATTAACCGGCGGGTTAATCTTGGCGCGCGCCGAGGCTCGCTTAATCGGATCAATCTGATTGGCCCTGCCCCAGGCGGTGCCATCGGTGCGGGTGAAAATCAGGTCAGTCCCGGCGCGACCTGCACAGGCGCGGGCAAAAAAGTCCTGACCTTCGTCGGATAGGTGGGCGTAATAGGTCTTCTCGTTTCCGCGACCCTTGCGGCTGCGCAGTCGTAGCGTGCCGACATCGGGATTGAAATCCGCCACGGTGAGCGCAACGAGCTGCCCGTAGCGGGCGCCGCTTAGCAGGGCAGCTTGCAACAACGGCCGGAACTCCGGATTGGCCGCGTTGATCAGCCGCTTCGCCTCCGCCACGGTCAGATATCGAGCTCGCGCCAGGTCGGTATTGCGGAGCGACTTGACCCGACGCCACGCCTGGTCACTCGCAACCTTTTCGTCCTCGAAGGCCCGATTGAGCGCCGCTTGTAGCGCGGCCCATATCCGTTTGGCGGTTGCGCGGCGGGCGCGGCGGGCGTCCGAATCGTCACTGCGGCGGTACTGCTGCGGTGCCCCAGCCTTGGTCCGTAACCGCGCCGGCTTTCTGACGAGATCATCGCGCCAACGGCGCAACTGGTCGGCGGTGAGCTTGGCGAGCTCGATGTCACCGAGCGTTGGCCGGATGAAAGCACGGTCGGCATAGCGCACGCCCTGGATCGCTGACCGCGAACGACCGTCGCCCTCCAAGTACCGGATATACGAATCCATCGCATCGCCGACGGTGCCCACGCCGGCGCCGGCCTGCTCGACCAGTAGTTTGCGCGCCTGTGTCTGCGCCTGCTTGTAGCTGAGGATGACGGTGCCGTCGGGGTCGCTGTAGTCGTCGGCGCTGCCGATCTTGTGCAGGCGATAGGTAGCGTCGCCGACGTAGTGCCGAGCGAGCCACTTGCCCGCCCCCGCGAGCGGCTTGCGATAGCCGAGATGCAACAGCCCCGGCTCGAGTCCGCGGTAATACGGTTGCCCCCGCGGTTTGAGCCGGCTGCGCGCGGTGCGACTCTCGAGCGCAGCGTCGCGGATGGTCCGGGCCATAATCTTCTCCCTGTGCAAAATCTGTCCAAAATTTTTTTGCCGCTCTGAGCCCGTGTACAAAATCTGTACAATAAGCGTGGGTGAAAGCCCGGTAGAGCGGCAAAGACGCCTATGGACAAAATGCTGATGGCTCAGGGACTTGTCAAGACCCGGTGGAGCGCTGTGGAGCGAATTTAGGCCGGTTCAAGCCGATCCAAAGCGGCAAACTTCGCGCGCTCGCCACGACCAGCTCCAAGCGCATCGCGGAGCTGCCGGACCTGCCGACCATGGCCGAGAGCGGCTTCGCCGGCTTCGTCTCGACGAGTTGGACCGGGCTGCTGGCGCCAGCGCACACGCCGCGCGGCGTGATCGACAAGCTAGCCGCCGTTCTCGTCGCCTTCCTCGCTGATGCGCTCGACCGAGACCACCCGCTCGCCCTCCGCGGTGTCGAACACGATCACACCCTGGGTCGAGCGCCCGGCGATGCGAATGCCTTCGAGCCGCGTGCGGATGAGCTGGCCGCCGTCGGTCACCAGCATGAGCTGGTCCCCCTCCTCGACCGGGAACGACGCGATCAACTTGCCGGTTTTCTTCCTGATCGTGCCGTCGCGCTCGCGCACATCCATGGCGACGATGCCTTTTCCGCCGCGACCGGTGATGCGATATTCGTAGGACGACGAGCGCTTGCCGTAGCCGCGCTCGGAGACCGTGAGCACGAACTGCTCGGCCGCCGACATTTCCACATAGCGCTGCTCGCCGAGCTCGATGGCGCCGCTCGCCTCTTCGGCGTCG
>Ga0070699_100003635_pt1 | contig 13642 bp, 12 predicted proteins | sample KBSK1503metaG_FD_65473 | JGI IMG/M metagenome (GOLD analysis project Ga0070699, IMG submission 65473) | Corn, switchgrass and miscanthus rhizosphere microbial communities from Kellogg Biological Station, Michigan, USA - KBS K1-50-3 metaG | ecosystem: Host-associated > Plants > Roots >...
CGAAGCGACATTTCTTCGGCGATGAGCTGAGCCGCACGTTGCTTGATCTTCTTACGACGGGCGGGACTTAATTTCTTAATCTTCTGATCCAGAGTCTTCATATGTTTACTTCTCCCCCTATTGCTTCTGCTTCTCCCTTCCTCTCTTGATCCGGGCCAAATGCGCCTCAAAGCGAGTGTCCGCCTTTTCAATGAGCTGGCCGTAGAACCGCTTCTCGCTACCGCCTGACTTGTCGCCACAGACGAGGAGAACCGCCTTCCTGTTCGGGTCGAAGGCGAAAGCCACTCTCCACACACCGTCAGCCGCATCAAACCGCAATTCCTTCATATTGGCGTGGCGGGACCCATTGAGGGTATCGGCGCGCGGCCGCCCCAGTTGCGGTCCAAACTGCTGTAGCAGCTTGGCATGGGGCAAGTAGCTCGTTCTGCACGTCTCGCGGCAGAGCGTCAAATTCTGGCTCAAACTCCTCATGAAAGAGAGCTTCCCATGTCGTTGCCATATTATGTACCACACTACATATATGCTGTCACGTACATATCCCCTGGGCGATGCGCACGCGAACGCTAAGTATCGGTTAACGAAATGGCTCTACCAAATGAGTGGCGGCGGTCCAGATCGCATGATCTTGGTCTCCACGCTCCTAATTCCCCTTGTGAATCCGCTTGTATACCGCATACCAGTCCGACGCGATCTCGTGTTGTGCTTCCGCCAACGAAATTGCTCCAGCACATACCTTGTGGTGCAGGTAGTCCTCGACTTCATCCTTTTCTTTCGCTCCCGGAAAGACGTTTCTCGGCTCTGGCCACAGATTCGTCTCGCAATCCGGGCATCCGCCTAGTTCCAGTGGGATCAAGTGATCGAGTTCGTATTCGTGGATGCTTCTCGTTGCTCCATACGTTCGCATGACCCGGTGTTTTATCCGATTCGTGCATTGGAACGGAGGCCGGACGCTGCGTGCATACCCGGTCCGGCAGATCGTAATTGCGACATTCGCTTGTCTAACGTGGCGATCGATGGCCCCAGGCGTCAGATCACGTCGAGGCAAACACTCAAGTGGCACGCTGCGAACATCCGGCCGCTTCGGAAAAGAACTGTTGACAACCCTGGGCACTTGATCCAACCACTTACTGTTGCCCGATGCCAGTCTGGGGATTTGCACCCGCAAAAGCGGCCAGTAGTGCTGGCAAAGGTAAGCGCCCACTGCAATGATCAACAATAAACGCAAGATGAATCTCATCACTGTTCTCGTTCCTTCACACCGGCAATCACCGAAATCTGCCCACACTTCTGAAGCGTTTGCGATGGTCCGTGAATCCTCTCCTTATTAGGTCGCAATTCCGATTTCACTTTGGGGGACAGAGTTCACGTCTCAGATCGCTCGAAGACTGCAGCTGTCTCATCTGCGTAAAACAACTTCCACTCGACGGAAGAGGCAAGGGCAGCACTAATGGCGCTCGTCCTCGGAACAAGTGCGACTGCGATGCGATATTTCATCAATACTTCCTGCCATCCAGGCTCCGCTTTCATGACCCGTAAGTAAGCCTGCACGAAGTCCCCTCTGTATGCGTCGCTTCGGCAATCAAAGAAGACCCTACGCCCCGAGTTGGTATAGATCACATAATCTGCCCAGGAATCACTGGTAAACAGTCGGCCAGGAGGAAGGTGAGTAACCGCCGCAACCGGCATTGAAGACTCTGGCGCCAGTGGCATTGGCTTGGACCAATAGCCACCAAGGACCAGCAAACTGGCGATTCCAAAGCAGATTGCAACGCCAGCCCGTAGGGAAGACGTCCGGCGTCCAGTGTCATCAAATGGAATCATAAAGCTGTATGGCCCCACCAATTCGTCAATCAGGCTGGCAACCGGAGCCGCGCACAGGATTGCGCAGATTGGTACGTTCCTTACAGCGGCCAGCGCCAAATGTATCCCAGCCAGCGAGAGTACACACCAGGCAAACCGGCGTCGCCACGCGTTCCACAACCCGGCTGCCGCACATACCGGCAACAGCAGCTCAAACCAATAAAGCCTTGGGTTATGAAAATCTGGCGACAACCACTCAGTGACGTGAGTGGTGACGCTCGATGGCGAGAACAAGTACCACAGGATATGCCGATGAAGTTCAATTCCGTATGGGTTGAGCAGCGTCGCAGCTAGACAGCCAAGCCCGATTAGTCCGAACCAGCATGCCCACTCTTGCGCCTCTTCTTCGTCTCCCTCATTCTGGCCCATTAAACTTTTGCTCCATTTCACGACCGCCGCAACAAGCCAGACAGTGAGCAAGCCGAAGCCCGCAACAAAGCCTGGGTGCAGATTCACCCACAGCAGCATCAGCACCGGCAGCACCAAGAGATACCTTCTTCTTCCTGTCGCCCAAAACTTCTCTACTACCCAGCAGAGCGCTGCCAGAAGGAGCCAGCTGAACAGGTGCGGCCGTGCCAGTCAGTGAACGGTCGTGACCGCCACGACCATGCTCGTGACGGCGAATGCAACTGCTGGGCGGGGTGCAAACAAGCAGTACGGTAGATTATGGCCGACATCAGGCAGAGCACAGCCAGGCTTACGGTAACGATCGCCGCGAGAGCATTCCAGCGATGGAGAAGCGCATACATGACATCGCTCAACCATTCCCAATCGCACCAAGCCTGCCCCTGGATGCTGAACGAAAACAGATCCTCTCTCGGCACCGCATGGTGTACGAGGATCCATTCTCCCGTCCTCACATGGACACCGGTGTTTGGGTCGGAGAGCAGAGCCGAAGGGCTGCCTAGTTGCCAATACAACAGAAGTAGCGGCAGACCAATGGCAAGTGACGTGAGCGACGGCAGCCAGGAAACAACTGGGGCTACAGTGGGCGATTTCAAATCCCTGCTCTTCAGGGGGCAAAGAGATACCTTACAAGGCGCAGCCTCAGGAGCAGCAGTTGCTTTTTTTGTGGGTGAACGCATATCGTGAGAACGGCTGGTAACAAAACAGATCAGTTGGAGCACCATTGCTCGCCAACCGTGAAAATGAAAGTCCTCATGACGTGAAAACGGCGACGGACACGTACGCATATCGCAAAACTGCCGTCCCGATTTCACATGGTTAATGCTGGTCCTGCCTGTCAATGAGTCAAATCGCGATTTGCTGGTGAATCAGTGATCGGACCGACGTTTGTACAGCCCAGCCGAAGTCGCCAGCGACTCCAGCCGCTACCGCGTACTTCCGAAGGTTCTCCAACAACTCCTCAACCTTGTACCATTCGTCGTTTGTCTGGCAATGCAGCATTTGGTTGTAGAGCTGGTGTTGCAACTCGTAGAACGCAACAAGGTGTTCTAGGCTCTCGGCGCTGATCGTTACGACATCATGAAACTCGTCTCACGGCAGGGACGGAGGCTGGTGATTGCAGGCGTAGTCGTGGGCGTGGTCGTCGCCTGTGCCCTTACACACGCGATTGGCAAGTTGTTAATGGGCGTGAGTGCGACTGATCCGGCAACATACACGTTCGTCGTGGTCTTGCTCTCAGCTGTGACCCTGCTTGCGGGATGGATACCAGCGCGTCGAGCGACGCGCGTCGAAACCGTGCAGGCGCTACGAACGGAATAGCGAGCGGCTAAGAATGGAAGGTTGTAGCTAAGGCTGCCTCGATTCTCAACTGTCGAAATCGCATTATAAAAGGGCGCCCCTTTTGGAGTAGGTTATGAGCGCACAAGCATCATCACCTACGAAAGGAGCACCCCTCGTGAACAGCGAAAACATTCTTAAAGAGTTTTCCTCAGGCTCCTTTCGAAGGAGCGCTCCCTGCCGTGCCTTCCCGAGTTTGCCCGCGTCGGCCCCCGGTCGAGGTTCGTGCACACCCTGTCGAAAAGGAAGGAGTAGATGTGGGCAGCGTCCACTTGCGGAACGTGCCGAACGGTTTGTTTGGAAGATCCGGTCGCTGCAAACGGCATACTGAGCAGCGACCGGAAAGGGAACGGTGTTTCCGGATGATCTCTGGGACCAGAGCCGACGATTTATGACATCACTCGAACCCGCTTCCGCTCCGGCCCAAACTCGTTGTGCTCCTGCGTTGCATACACCGCATTGATCCGCTTCTGGATCTCCTGCGACGGCATCGACGGATCGAAGATCAGTACGTTGGGTCCAAACTCAGGTTTCGCGCGCTTCGCCGCAAGCGCCGGCACAGTTGCCGCCAGCAGCCCCGCCGTGAAGCCCCACCGTCTTACAAGCTGGAGCACGCGCCTACCAGACATAAGTTCCCACTGACTCCGCGGGTATCGCTGTTTGGAAGAACTTTCCGTGGTATTTGACCGCGAAGGGCTTCGGAAAATTTCCCGTATTTGAAACCACCAGCACCACCTTACCCTCTGGAGTCAGAAAGGTGACGCTGGCCAATTGCTCCATCTCGCTCGAAGCGACCCGCACCGAGCCCGGCGGCACAAACTGCGAGAAATGCTGGACCACATAATAAGCAATATTCTTGGTAACAGAATCGCCATCCAGCGTGATCGCCCCGGAACATCCAGTGCATCCCCCATTGTTAGTGTGCGGTCCGTTTTGCGGATCGGCCGCCAAATTCCACAGCAGCACGCTGCGGCTCCAATTCCGTGTCGCACCAATCATTACGTGGCTTACCGGTTCGGCAATCCCAAGCCGCCCTTCGCCGGGCCACGCGGTCACCGACTGCTCCGTCATGTACAAGTTCTTCTTCGGATACGCATCATGCACCTGCGTGAGCACGCTCGTCTCGCCACCGTACAGGTGAAAGGCGGTCCCGTCCACATACTTGCTCGCCGCTGGATCGCCCAAAATCGATAGCGGATACGAGGGCACATCCGGGTTGTGATCGTAGAGCAAAATCTTCGTCCGAATGCCCGCCTTCTCAAACGCAGGTCCCAGGTCCTTGGCAATGAACGTGGCCTGTTCCTGCGCCCACATCACCATGCTGGGCGTGTTCTTTGGATTCAGCGGCTCGTTCTCAACCGTGATCGCGTCAATCGTGATCCCCTCCGAGCGCATCCCCTCGATGTACTTCACGAAATACTTTGCGAACGCGCCGTAGTACTCGGGCTTGAGTTCGCCACCCTTCACATCGTTGTTCGTCTTCATCCACGCCGGGGCAGACCACGGCGATCCCAAGATCTTGATCCCTGGCCGAATTCCCAAAATTTCCTTCAGCACCGGAATCACATCAGCGCGGTCCGTCCCCAGGCTGAACTTCGCCATCTGCGCATCGGTCTCGCCCGCCCGCAAGTCGTCGTACGAGTACACGCGCTCGTTCATATCGGAGGCCCCGATGCTCACGCGCAGATAGCTCACCCCAACCCCGTCGCCGGCTGTCGTGAACAGTTCCTTCAACAGGGCTGCCCGTTGCGCAGCGCTCATGCGCATCAGCAGTTGCGCACTTCCTCCCGTCAGAGCAAAGCCAAATCCGTCCATGGTCTGGAAGTGCTGCGCATCATCCACCGTAAGCACCGGTTGCCCACCCACTTTTGAGGAAAAGTGCAGCGAGGTTGACTGCAGCGCTACCACGGCAGCCCGGTCGGGCGTTGTGAGCCATAGCCGCGCTTCCTGCTCCTGCTGCGCGTTCGACGACAAGCAAGAGAACAGCAAGGGACAAAACGACAATAGCAACAATCTCAGGTTCATGAGGACTCCGACTTATGTAAGGGTACGACCCTTTTTCGGAAAGACGATTGCCTTAATAATAAGAAGAAGTAACCGTGCCAGCTGCTGACGGACCTTGAACGAGTTTTCGTTGGGCCAGGACCAGAAACTGCTGCCACGCAACCCCGTGGCACAATTCCCGTGCCACGTACATGAGCACGACGATGCATCCCGCAAAGAGATTTCCAACTTGGACGGAAATCGCAATCAAAGTACAGGCCAACAGCACGTAGCCGACTTCCCAATAAACAGCAGTGAGAGGCTTTTTCACGCGTACTCCCGGACCGGTAACGATCCTCCGGCTGAACCCGGAAGTCTTTCAGGTCGCAGGCCCTCAAAGCGGCCAATCGCAGCCGATAGGCGAAGCGAAGTGGATAGGAAAAACGCCCTGCAGGGTTTGTCAAACCTTCTGCAAATTCCGTAATTCTCCGTTTTGGGTAGGAAATTTTTCCGGTAAGATCAGGGCGGTTTGTCCCGTTTTGTACACCGTTGCTTCCTTGCGGACCACCGAGAACTACGTTCAGCGGCGCGCCCGACTCCATGTTGATAATTCCCGCCAATTCCCAGCCAGCGAGAGCACCCTTCAGCAGACGGCTTCGCGACCCAAACTTTCCATTGCAAAATTGACAATGCTTGCTGCAGGGTTCCTCAAGGCGAATGCTCTTCAGTGCTGGATTCTGGCAGCCTGCAATCACTCGTGTCAAGAAGATTGTGGCACGGTGTCCCTGTATGCGGGACATCCCTTCCCATAAAATGATTCCCACTGTGAACACAGCCACAGTAAATGCGATGGCCTCACTAAGGCGTGCTTTCTTCCGTGTCCGTACAAAGAAAAAAATACGGTGAAGGCCTTTGGGACTCATGCGTGTGGGGTCGCGCCCTGCCCGGGATGGGAATCCCGCGCGGGAACCGATTCGCTCCCGGGCGAGGCTACTCTTATTCAGACTCTTTGATAGTGTAGAACCGATCCGCAGCCAGATTGGACCGGACTTCCATTTTTCCGTCGGGCCAAAGGATCTCAACTCTATCGACGTGGTCCTTGCTGCCGAGACCAAAGTGAAGGCGAAGATCATTCTGGGAAAGATAACTTCCACCGCTTAGTACCTCACCGGTCTGCACTAAATCCCCGGCGATAGCTTTCACCCGAGCATTGAGCGCGAGCCGGTTGCTCTTGGTCCCCTCCAGTGCAAAGCTGATCCAGTGGTTTGTGGGACCACCTTGCGGTTGGAGAATCATGGGCCCACCTTTTAGATTTTCTATAACAATGTCTAGACGACCGTCATTAAATAAATCACCAACCGCCATTCCCCGGCTGACTTGGGGAGTCTGGATGGCCGGGCCGACAAGATTACTGATGTTCTTAAATGTGCCGTCGTGCTGGTTCAAGAACAGCAATCCAGGCTCGCGGTACTTGGCGGTTATATCGAGGCTGTCCACTTGTGGGTAAACATGACCGTTCACCAACAGCAAGTCGGGCCAGCCATCGTTGTCGAAGTCGAAGAAGGCATCCCCCCAGCCCACGTAGGCCGTCGTTGCCGGGGCGATGCCTGAAGCGTAAGAAACGTCGGAAAAACTCATCTTCCCGTCATTCCGGAATAATGCCGTGTATTCATCGTTGAAATGGGTAATCGCGAGAGAGAAGAGTCCGTTATGCTGGTAATCGCCGAGAGCAACCCCCATGTTGGCTTGCTCGGCTCCATCCTGGTTAACAGCCACGCCCGCCAAATACGCAACGTCGGTAAAGCGTCCGTCGCCGTCGTTGCGGTAAAGATAGTTGGGCTGTCCATCATTTGTAACAAAAAGGTCAAGACGCCCGTCGTTGTTGAAGTCTGACCACACCGCAGTAAGTCCAAAGCGATTTTGTGGGTCATCCACACTAGCCTTTTTGGATACATCGGTAAATGTGCCGTCCGCATTGTTGTGGTAAAGGTTATCTGGAGAGCCATTGAGACCCTTCGGTCCGCACTGCACATCGATGCTGTGGTATTTGCACGTTTTCATGGAGCCGAAGGAGGGAAGATTGCTAAGAGTAAGGGCTACATAGTGCGAGACAAATAAATCCACCCAGCCGTCGTTGTCATAGTCGCCAAAAGCCGCGCCTGTAGCCCATCCTGAGTCATTGCTCAAGCCGGATTGCCTGGTGACGTCAGTAAACGTTCCATCACCATTATTGCGATAGAGAACCACACCCCCGAAACAGGTGACCAATAAATCCGGCCGGCCGTCATTGTTATAATCGCCGACGGCCGCACCCATGGCCCAACAGGGATAACCGACCCCTGCTTTGTCTGTGACGTCGGTGAAGGTTCCGTTGTGATTATTGTGGTAAAGCGCACTCCGAGCTTTCTTGCCGGCAAGCGCCATCTCCACGCTTTGCGCGTTGGTGAAATAGATATCCGGCCAGCCATCACGATCATAATCAATCAGAGCGACGCCGCCACTCATCGACTCCACAATGTACTTCTGTTCCGGACTAGATAGGTGTTCAAATTTGATGCTGGTGGAGCCGATAATATCCACCAATTGTGGCAACTGGGTGAACGTGTGTGGAGTTGCTTGCTGCGCGTTGACGGGATCTGCCTCCGAACCCCGCAGCCCTGCTTTGCTGTCGTGTGATTCAATTCCCAGGGAGGGGCTTTCGGAAAGCTGGGAGAACGATGGAGCCAGGCCAAAAGCGAACACCACCAAGACCAGATGAATGAATGCTCTCAACTTTTTCTTATCGCACATGGGAGGTGTCGTGGTCCGGTGACTTCAACGGCCCAAAGGTTTTTCTCTTTATCAGCGGCCTGGATCGTGTCCACGGGAGGTGATCCGGCTACTTACGCACGTCGGTCTCATCACCTTCCTGTTTAGCCGGCTTGACGCGCATGTCGTGGTAAATGTCATGAAGCTTCTCTTTCATCTCTTTGTACTTCTGGTATTCCTCCAGTTCCCGTTTCGCATCCGCAGTGCGTCCTGCCTGCCGATACAAGGTGCTTAGCCGGAAGTGAGCCGCCACACTGGTGGGGTCCAACTGAAGGGCGCGCTGGAGCAGCGGTTCCGCTCTGTCAGGTTGATTCATCAGCATTAGTACTTTGGCAAGACCAATGTTGGCCTCCGCATCATTCGGCTGGAGTTGTACCGCTCGGGAATAATGTGCGTAGGCTTCCTGCACGTCCCCTCGCCGGGAAGAGATGTCTCCCAGTCTAAACTCGGCCCTCTCATCGAATTGGTTAACGGAAAGGGCCGCCTTGTACTCACCCTCCGCCTCCTGCTGTTCGGCCGCAACTGAGGAAGCGTTCAGCATTTCGGACAATTCAAAATGGAGTCCAGGAAGCTTGGGGTCGAGCTTGAGCGCTTCGCGGTAGTTCCTGATCGCTGCCTCGTCGTCCCCATGCTTCTCCAGTTCATGCGCCATGACCTGATGCATCCGGGCAGAGTTTGGAGCCACCAGGGACAAGCTGAGCATGGCCTCGCCGGCAAGGTCCGAATAGATCCGATAGGAAGCGTAGAGCACTTCTACATTAGTGGGATACAGGCTGCGCAGAGCGCTGACGGTCGCTGCGGCCTTGTCTAGATCGCCAGCAGCAGTGTGGATTTCAATCAACTCCATACCAGCTTCTATCTGAATTTTCTCCTCCCGCAGCTTGGGGAAGGCTTTCTCCAGGTCTGCGAGAGCGCTCTTGCTGCTGCCCGTCCGCCTCTCCGCCATACCCAGCAGCGCCTGCATCCTCCATAGAGTGGGCCGGAGCCTAAGCGCGGCCCGAAGCTGTGGAATCGCAGCCGGATAGTCGCCCTGGAAGAACAACAGAACACCGAGATTGCCGCGAGCGTCCACGTTATTCGGATCGAGGGCCACGATGGCACGAAACTCGGGTATTGCCAGATCGGGCCGATGCTCTTTTAGGAATTCCTGAGCTTGACGGGCATGCGCCGCGATTTCCTGCGGGCGGCTAGCGGCAGATTGGGAGGCACACTGAAGTGAGCGGAGGAAAAAAAAGAAGAAGATAATCCCGAGCAAACCAATGCCTTCTTTTGTTTTCATCCTGCCAATAATACCGCGCCATCCGTCTGTCCGATTGGCATAAGAAAGGGCAGCGTCAGACGCTGCCCTTTCAGGTCTAAGAAGTCCTGCCCGATGATCCTGCTTAGAAGGAGAATCTGGCAGAGAGCTGAACGATGCGACCCGTTATCGTTGTTGCAGTGATCTGACCCACGCTTGGATCAGGAACGCCGTTCGCAAGCGCGGTTGGATTGAGGTTGTTGCTGGGGTTTCTGAAACTTGGATGGTTCAAGACGTTGATCGCATCCATCCGAAGCTGCAGTTTGCCTTGCTCCCATCCCGGCAGACCCCAACTCTTGGCCAGTGAAAAATCGAGATCTGTCAACCTGGGTCCACGAAGCGAGTTCCTCTTGTTATTGCCGAAGGTATTGGTCGCCGGCGTCGCATATGCGAGCTGGTTGAACCACTGATTGATCGTCTGGTGCGCCACGTGCGGATCCCCGACGAAGTTGGGATACCAGGATCCGTCGAGCGCGCCTGAGTTCGTAGCGTTGTTCATAACCACAGTGAATGGAGCTCCCGATTCGGCCACCCAGGAAGCTGACGCACGCCAACCGCCGAGCGCCGCATCCGCGAAAGGCGAGCTTAGGTATTGGTGTCCCTTCCCGAGCGGCACCGCGTATACTAGGTCCCCTTTGAACGCGTTCGGCCTGTCAAAATTTGAGACCGCATAGTTGGCCGAGGGAGTATAGGCGTCCTGATAGTACACGGAGCCGAATTGGTTGCCCCAGCCTGAAGTATCCATGTCATCTTTCAGCCGTGACCATGTGTAACTGAGATCGGCAGACAAGCCGTAGCTGAACGGTTTCTGAAGCAAGACCTGCGCCGCATGATAGTTCGAAATACCGTTGTACAAGCCGGTACGGGCGCCGCCCGCGCCAGGTCCAATACCCGCAAACTGAGGATACGGCCTCGCATTCTGACCGCCCCCGAGTTTGTTCGCAGGCACCTGGTTGATGTCCGCCTCGAAGTGTAAGTTATCCCAGTGGCTGCCGATGTATTGCCCCTCTAACACCATATTCGCGGGCAAACGACGCTGTACGCTTGCCGTCCACTGCCACCCACTCATAATGGGAAGATTATAGGGGGTGTAGGGTATCAGCCCGTTTCCCTGAGGCGTTGCGGGGGTGATGTAGTCAGCAGGGTTGCGATCTGGACCGACAACCAAGGGCAGGACCGCCCCCGATCCCGAAAGCTCCACCACTGGGTTCTGGCCGGGATTGGCTGACAAACTCCCCAAGGTGGCGGTGCCGAAGCCAAGAGGTCCGCCAGCAGTGTCCATACTCCACAGGGCAGCGTATTGCCCAACTCCAGCCCGCACCACCCAATTATTCGACGCTTGCCAGGCGATTCCCAAGCGCGGCATCACCTTGGTCTTCGTCGCAAACGATTGAGTGTGCGCCCCGTTTAGGCCCCCAAACCAAATTGTGCCTAACGTGTTGGTAACAGGGTTCGTGTGAGTCGGATCAAAGCCTCCGATATTGTTCTTGACGTCGCTCATGCCGCCATGCGTTTCCGAGCGCACTCCGAGGTTGACCGTCACGTTGGGCCGCAGCTTGATGTCGTCTTGAACAAAGAACGACGGGTTCCTGGCCCGCATTCCGTGTTCCGGCTCGCTTAAGGCGCTCCACGATTGCACATCTCCCAGTAAGAAGTCGGCATAACCGACGCCGGCGTTGGTGTACTGCCCACTAAATCCCAGCGTCGCACCATTCAGGTTGCCCCATGGGGTCGAGTTATCTTGCTCGAACATAAACTCGCCACCGAAGTGCAGAATGTGCCTGCCTCGGACCATGGTTACTACATCCGCGGGAATGAAGGTGTTCTCAATAAAAACTGCGTTCGTGGACGGATTCAGGGTGCCGTTGCCGCCGGTTCCCCCGATGTTAATGGTCGGATACTCATCCGCGATTGAGAACTTTAATCCCAACTTGGCCGGATACCCCTTGCCCAGACTCGCCGGAACAAACCAATTTCCCTGCCGGACAAACGAAAACCGAAATTCGTTTACCAAAGACGAGCTGGGAGAGTACACGTCCGTGAACTGCGCGTTATACCCTTCGGCCGCAAATAACTGGCAACTTATGGGGCAAACAGGACTATTGAATTGCTTGTGCGGATTGTCGTGCATCAGAACCGTAATGTTGATCCGGTTCTTGTCGCTCAGGTTGTAGTCCAACCGCCCAAAGGTTTTCTTGCTGTTGTTTGTGCCGCTGCTCAGAAAGGTATAGTTGTTTTGGACTAAATTCTGATTGGTCGCCCTGACATAGTCGTTTTGAATGTTCACCGCAACCGGGTCAAAATCGCTCGTCGGAAGAGCCAGGTCGGCAGGATTGAACGCCCCGCATTGAGCGGGATTGGTAGTTAATGGTGCCCCACCGTGGGCAGCATCGAGCGTAAGCCTGGTTCCGAAGACCGCAGGATCGAAACAACCAGCCTTCATGGCGTCGGTCGGAACGCTGATCGTGCTGATCGAACTGAATGGATTCACTAACTGCTGATAGTTGAAATAGAAGAATAACTTCTTTTTGAGGATCGGCCCACCGATCGCACCGCCAAAGTAATTGAAACGCTGCCTCGCCTTGGGGCCGGTCCGGTTGAAGTAGTCTCTCGCGTTTATGGCATCATTCTGGAAATAGTCATAGGCGGTACCGTGAAACTGATTGGTTCCGCTCTTGCTGATGAGGTTGAAGACATTGCCGCCGCCGCCATACTGCGCTGAGGCGGTTGTGGTAATCACGTTCACTTCGGCTACGGTCTCGCTTTCTCCCTGGTCAATATTGGCGCTATGTGGCAACCAAATCGAGCCACCGTCAACCAGGTAACTGGAGAAGTAGGGCATGGTTCCCGCGATGGCTTGATCGACTCCAGGATTTTGGTCACCATTGCCGCCACCATTGGTGCCACCCGGGGTGCTGGTAGCGCCGGGAAGCAGCTTCAGGAGACTGGTCCAGCCGTTCGCCGGATCAACGCTCGGGAGGTCGGTCAACTGCTCCGTTGACAAAGTAGTCGACACCTGGGCATCCTCAGTCTTCAACAGCGGCGCCTCGGATGTAACCTCAACCACCTGAGTGCTCGAGCCGACTTTCAGGTCACCGTTAATCGTAACCAGGCCGACCTGCAGCGCGATCGGGCCGCGCACCAGTTTCTGGAAGCCCTCTTTGTTAAACGAAATTGTGTAGTTTCCGGGCAGAATCGAATTCGTATCGTAAAGGCCATCACTGTTGGTGACGAATTCCCTAACCACACCGGTGTCGTTGTTTTTCACAGTAACGGTGACACCCGGAAGGACCGCACCCGACGCATCGGCTACCGTGCCACGAATGTCACTGGAATTCGTATTTTGCGCGAGACCGACGTGGGCCACGCTGAGCAGAAGAAAACACGCGAACGCGACGTGCACTGCTTTTCTCACAACCCCCTCCTCTTTGGCACGGACTCGGATGCTATTGGTTTGCCGATTCTTAGGGGATTCCGTGTCGGTGCCGATCACATCATGCTGTTCGCCGATGGCTGACGCAGCGTTGACTCGCCGCATCAAGTCGGGCCGGAACCTTCATTGCTTCACCTTTGGACTTCAATGCCGGGATTCTGGCAGCCTCCAATAACTAGTGTCAAGAAGATTGTGACGCTGCGTCCCTCTATGCGGTACGTTGCCTCAGAAAATAAGCTTTGTAATGGCTTAGCGGCAAAAGCAACCCGCGCTCTTAGGCACCCGAAAACGGATACAAACTTGACGCCACCAGATATCCCGCATAGCGGGACGCTCCTATATAAAAGTGCAGACAGCGCGCCATTATTTTGGTAAATAGGGACTGCTGGCTGTAATCGTTTACCGCATCCTGGGAATTCAAGCGGCCCCTTGGAAGTGACATTTTTCCTGGTGCACCATAAGAACCGAAAGGCAAGGAACAACGACGAACTATGAAAACTCGTTTCATCGCCGATCCG
>Ga0070699_100003636_pt1 | contig 13642 bp, 8 predicted proteins | sample KBSK1503metaG_FD_65473 | JGI IMG/M metagenome (GOLD analysis project Ga0070699, IMG submission 65473) | Corn, switchgrass and miscanthus rhizosphere microbial communities from Kellogg Biological Station, Michigan, USA - KBS K1-50-3 metaG | ecosystem: Host-associated > Plants > Roots >...
CACCAGCGTCTCATCCCACCAGTACAGGCGACCGTCCTCGGCTATGCCCGCGGCTCCACCGAACCCCACGCCAATCTGGGCGAAGCGCACGCCCCCCTGCACCAGCGACGGATTGGTGCTCCCGGTCCTGATGCCCCAGCAGTACGCCTGCGAGGTGACGGCAATGGCGCAGGATATTCCCCCCGACCCTTGGCTAATCGCCTGAACCTTGGCGGGCAGCACAACGTGGGTCAGGGCCTCGCGCCAAGTGCCACCGCCAGGGAAGTCGGTCCCTCCGTCGCCCATGCAGTACACTTCGGAATCCAGCGATAACCCGCATGCGCTGCCGAAGCCCACGCTGATGGTGCTAAGGGGAACACCCAGGATCCGATGGGGCAACGAATCGGCGCCCCCGGGGCCCAGGACTCCCGCGCCGCCCCAGCAGTAGACCCTTCCGTCGCTGCGAACTAGGCAGGTCCCGCCCCGTCCCAACGCGAGCGCGCGGGTGGTCACGACCTGAAGCACCAGCGTCCGCTGGATGCCGGCTGAGGAGGCGGAAATAGTGGTGGCACCCTCGGTGAGGGCCTCGACAACACCGGTCGGGGAGATGGTGGCGACGGCGGGTGTGGAGCTGCTCCATGACACGGTTCCGGCCACGGGGCCCGAGTTGGCACCACTCATCCGCACCAACGACACAGATATTGAGCGCCCCACGGAAATCGCCGAGTCCTCGGCAAACACCTGAATGTTGGGGTCGTTTGACGGATCGGTCGCGCCTTGGCAGGCAGCGACGACACTCACCAAGACCCAGACCGTGCAATCCGTGACTCGGCGCAGGGACATGAGAGTGAATCTACTGCACAATCGAGTCCCCGGTATGCCGCCGCGACCGAGCTCCCGCTCGATCGTGCACACGCTACGCTCACCCCGTCGTGGCACAGGGCTGGGTCTCGCGGAGCCTACTTCGCCAAATTATTCCTCCCTGGACATATGTCGGGGGAGGAATATTCTCGCGAATGTCGGAGTCGTGATACCCCGTAGCGCTCCCCTCCTCCTGCGACTACTGCCGGCAAGGCCCGTGGGGATCGGCCGGCTTGGGCACGTCGTGCGCCGGCGGCGTCGACATGTTGGCGAGGGCTAAGGCCGCGGCGTGGACCATCCGGGCCACCCGGGCCAGATCGGGATAGTCGATGTACTGCGCCTCGTCGGTCACCTGGTGGTAGTCGAGGTGCTCCCCCCGCGAAATCGCCAGCGCCGGAATCCCGTAGCGGGCGTAGCTGTAGTGGTCGGCCCGGCAGTAGTACTGGAGCGGATGGCCAGGAGCATCGTACGTGTAGTCGAACACGAACGGCAGCGGCTGCCGCGCGTTCGCGGCCTCGACCGTGTCGCCGAATTCGCGCGAGATCCGCTTGGCGCCGATCACCTCGAGATACGTCGGGCTGCCGGCCCCGGTCCCGTTCCGGGGAAAATCGTCGCTCCGCCCCCGCCCGATCATGTCCTGGTCGATCTCGGCGACGATGGAATCCAGCGGGACGGTGGGGTGATCGGTGAACCAGCGCGAGCCCAGCAGGCCGGCCTCCTCGCCGGTGTGATTCACGAACAGAATGGAGCGCCGCGGCCGCGCCGCTGCCCGGCTCATGGCCTCCGCGATCTCCAGCAGGGCGACGGTGCCGGTGCCGTCGTCATCGGCCCCGTTCCGGATCGAGTCGAGCCTCGGCTGGTTCACCCGCCGCAGGCTGTCCAGAATGCGGCGAATCGCCTTCCACTCCTCGTCCGTCGGGGGACGCTGGGGCGAGTCGGCCCCCATTGGCCGGATCACTCGATTGAAGGCGCGGAGCGAATCGTGGTCCACCGGAAACCGGTCGAAGCCCACGTGGTCGTTGTGCGCGCTGAGCGACACGTACTGGCCCCGGAGCGCCGGATCGCTGCCGCGCAGGATGGCCACGACGTTGCGGGCCGGGAAAGGAACCGGAGTGCGGGTTATGTCGAACCGGCCGCGCAGCGTGGCGCCCATGGCTCCGGGAGCGAGCGTCTCGGGAGCGGCGCCGAGGAGCGTCGCGCCGGCCTGCTGCGTCACCCAGATGATCGGAAGAGCACCCGCGGGGCGGGCGCTGTCCGGGACGGGCCGGCCGGTGGTCAGGCGCGCCACGTTCTCCGGGCCGATGCTTTCCAGGATCGTGAGCGCGATGGCCCTGGCCTGGCCCCAGCGTCGGCCCAACGCGAGCCCTCGAAGGGGTGTTCCGGGAGCAGTGTAGAGAACCACCAGCTTCCCTGCCGCCTGGTCCCCGGTAATCCAGCGCGAGCTGTCGCGCGCGGGGCCGCCGTAAATGACGGACACGCCGTCCAGCGTCACCGGCGGCGCGTTGAGGGACGACGGCACGAAGTCGCGGCCGACCACGAGCGACGCTGCGCCGGCCTCGATGCGCGAGCGCGGGTCAACCGCGGCGGTCCAGAGCGGCAGCACCTGGAACCAGCTCCCGTTCTCTCCGGCCGGCTCTAGGCCGAGGCGGCGGAACTCCGCGGCCACGTAGTCGGCGGTTTTCGACGCGCCCACTGACCCCGACTCCCGGCCCAGCATCGAATCGTCCGCAATGAGGAACAGACGCTGCCTGAGGTCGGCTTCGGTGATATCGGCCGAGGTGGCACCCTGGGGCGCGGGGCGGGTCGAGGGGTTGCCACAGGCGACTGCGACGAGCGACGCGGCGGCGATCAGCAGGTTTCGGACAGGAACCATGATGGGACCCTCAGTGGCGCTCAGGGAGCGCGAATGCCACATAGCTGCCGCCGCTGGGCGCGTCGTTCTTCCCGCCCCCACACGCGATCACGATGTACTGGCGTCCATTCACTACGTAGGTGGCGGGCGTGGTGTTCCCGGCGGCCGGCAGCGGCGCCTCCCAGAGCAGCTTCCCGCTGGATTTGTCGAAGGCCCGGATCCGGTTGTCGTAGGTGGTCGCGGCAATGATGAGCAGCCCGTTCTGGGTGACGATCGCCCCGCCGTAGTTGTCGGTCCCCGTGTCTTTGAGCCCCTGCGCCTTGAGCTTGGGATACTCGCCAAAGGGTATTCTCCACTTGGTCGCACCGCTGTTGAGGTCGATGGCGCTGAGCGTCCCCCAGGGCGGCTTGATGGCCGGATAGCCCTCGTGGTCGAGAAAGATGTCGAACGTGGTGTTGCGATACTTGACGAAGGTGGGGACGTCCCGCGGCATCTGCTTCGGCTGGGCACCGCCGCGAACGTACTCGGCCAGCTCGGCGATCGCCGAATCGTTGAGCGCCGCGGCAAAGGCGGGCATCCGGCCGGTGCCGGTCCGGATCGTACTCACGATCTGCTCCCGGCTCAGTCGCTTGGCCACGCCCGTGAGCGTCGGCGCCTGCGGAGTGGTCTTCGGCCCATGGCACTCGGCGCAGTAGGCTCCGAACAGGGACTTCTCCTCCCGCGGGACGATCTTGAGCACCCAGCCCATCTCGTTGGCGTTCACGTACAGGAGGCCGGTCTCTGGATCGAAGGCCGGTCCACCATACTCGCCGCCTCCGTCCACGCCGGGGAAGATGATGATGCCCTTCTCGTTGGGCGGGGTGAAGGGGTCGGGCGTCGGGTTCTCGTTGAAGATCTTGAGCGCCGCCGCGTGCGCCTCGGGCGTACGGTCGGTCAGGTCCGCCTCGGTGAGGCGCTGTCTCACGAACGGCTCCGGGAGCTGGGGGAAGCGCTGCGAGTCGGCCGTCACCTCGCCCGGAAGGATCCCCTTCGGCATCTGCCGCCATTCGCTCGGAAAGAGCTCCCGGCCGGTCTCCCGTTCCAGCACCCAGACGTGACCCGTCTTAGTTGTCTGCGCGATGGCATCCACCGGCTTGCCGCTGCGCTGCACCGTGACGAGCGCCGGCGCGGCCGGGAAATCCCGGTCCCAGAGATCGTGCTTCAATCCCTGGAAGTGCCAGACCCGCTTCCCGGTGTTGGCGTCCAGGGCGACGATGGAGTTGGCGAAGAGATTGTCTCCCACCCGATTGGCGCCATAGAAATCGTACGACGCGGACCCGGTGGCGAAAAACACCATTCCGCGCCGCTGGTCCACGGTCACGCCCGACCACGCGTTCACCCCGCCGGCGATCTTCCACGCGTCCTTTGGCCAGGTCTCGTAGCCGAACTCGCCCGGATGCGGAATGGTGTGGAAGCTCCAGCGGATGGCGCCGGTCTTCACGTCGTACGCGCGAACGTCTCCGGGAGCGCTCGGCAGGGCCTCGGGCACCGAGGTGCCGATGATGAGCATGTCCTTGTACACCACGCCCGGTGTGCTGGCGCTCACCGAGAGCCCTTCGACCGGGCGGTCCAATCCGGCGCGCAGGTCCACCCAGCCGCTGTCATTGCCCCACCCCGGCACCTTCAGGCCCGTTTTGGAATCGAGCGCGAAGAGCCGGTAGCGATAGTTGAAGTACACCCGGCCGTCGTGCACCACGATGCCGCGGTAGCGGATCCGTGGGCCGGTGAACTTTCCGTTGGTCGGGTCGAAGCTCCAGAGCTGTTTGCCCGTGGCGGCGTCGAGGGCAAAGGCGCGCTGCTTGGGCGACATCGCATACAGCACCCCGGCCTGGATCACCGGGTTGGACTGCATTTCCGAGCCGGAGAACTTGTCTCCGGTGTCATAGGTCCAGGCCACCTCCAGCTCAGACACGTTTGCCGGAGTGATCTGGGACAGGGTTACGTAGTGGTCGTGGTTGTCGCTTCCCTGGTAGACGGGCCAGTCGGCGGACTTGGTGGCGCAGCCGCCCAGGAAGAGAAGGAAGAGAATCCAGCGCGAGCTGCGTGCCGTTCCCGTCACGCGCCGGCGACTGCGGCAGGAGCGGGACCTGCATCCACCAGCGTCTTCGATTTCGGGTCCACCCGAAGGTTCAGGCCTTCGAGGGTTCTGGCGCCAAGCAGGATGAGATCGTCTGGCTCGCCGAAAACGACTTCATCAACGGTCCAGATTCCCAAAACATAGAAGCTCGCGGGCCCCATCCAGCGTTCCAGAATCTCACCATTCGCCTGCCGGAACCGCATGGTCTTGCGACGGCGGATTCCCAGGGACTCCAGGATAGGAGCTGGAACCCAGGAGGACTCCGCTCCCGTGTCAACCAAGGCCCCCCGGACGGTCGCTCGCCGGCCTTCCTCGAACGGGCTTTCGATCTCGAGATCGATTCTGAAGGTTCCCATTGATTCAGGCACTGTATCCCTCTGGCCCCGGATGACTCATACCATAACTGCGCCCATCCGGCCTGGAAAGCGCGAGGGGATGACATCCAGCCGGCCCAATTTGCGCAATGCAGGGGCAGGAGTACGTTCACCCTGCCCTCTACCCGGGGATCCTATGTCCCGCGCACTGCTGCTTGTCACCCTCCTTGCGGCGCCGGCTGCCGTGGCTGCCCAGGCCACCAATCCGCCCTACCTGGCCCAGTTCCCCAGCGTCGAGAAGGTGGTCAAGGCGATGGAGATGCCCGATCCCCGGGAGAGCGCCCTCCGGAAGATGGGGGCCCTCTGGCAGCTCCAGGAGGTGATCAGGCAGCTCTCCGGCCGCCGGGAGTTTCGCGGATTCCTCCCCGATGAGATGAAGGTGCTGGGCCAGTATCAGGTGGCCGAGTACTACATCGGCCAGGCGATCGACAGCGCATTTCCGGGTCCCTACGGCAACGCCGGCAAGGTCAGCCTGAACACACCCTACCGGTATATGCGGACCGACGTGCGCTTCGGCATCGAGGGGGTCGAGCTGGTGAAGGTGCTGCCGGTCTCCGTGCTGGAGCTGTTCTACCAGAGCGCCGGCAACGACCGGGCCCGCTTTGCCGCGCGGGCCCGGGCCGACAGCGTGGCCCGGGTTGAGGGTGAGGCCCGGATGAACGCCCCCGGCGGCACCAAGCTCGATCAAGAGCAGGCGGCGATGCGGCGTTGTGCCGAGTCGGGCCGGAGCCAGACCCAATGCATGATGGAGGGCATCGGCAAGAGCTTCATGGATATGACGACATCGGCCCTACCCGGTCTCGGGGAGCTCCTCAAGAAGGACCCCATCTACGGCATCCGGATGGGCGGGGTGTATCCCGGTACCAACAAGCTCTCCTTGACCTTCTTTGCCGAGTATGTCACCGTAGGCTGCGCCGACCTGGACCAGGCCACCAGGGAATACACCACTGCGATCGTGCCGGACGGCGTTCGAATCACCATCTCCAGTGAACCCGGCCCCATTGTCCTCACCATGCGCTCCGACGGCCGGCTGGCCGGCGCCGGGCCCACCGACATCACCGGGCAGGTCGTGGTGGGGTATGAGCAATGGACCCGGACCTGGTCGGATGGGCGGGTCGAGCCCTACACCGTGCCGATACGCAAGCCCTTCACCCGGCGCTGCAACATCACGAGCCTCGCCGCCGCGGGACCGTCGCCTGTGGAAGGCCTCGCGGCCAACGCAATTGCCTCGGTGGCGTTGCTGACGGGCGGCTCCGACCAGAACACGCCCAAGCCGACCCCGGCGGGACTCCGCATGGGGGGCGAGTACGGCACCCAGGCCGCCCTCGACATCGAATTCCGTCCCGAAGGCGCCGTTCTGGGGTGCGGCCCGGTGACGGCCCTCAAGCCGTACACGGTCGCCTTTCAGGGGGGCAAGGTGATGGTGAACATCGCCAACGGGGCGAGCCCGCTGGCGCTCGCGGTAGGGGCCGACGGCAAACTGAGCGGATCGGGGACGGTGCGGGTCGACGGCCGCCAGGCGACCGGTGTCGGCGATGGGGGCGGCCTCACCTACGTCCCCCGCTCGGCGACCTGTCCGGTGGGGGTGATCGCCCCGACCCACGCTGCGGCGGAATCGGGCACGGCCGCGGCCCGCGGCGCCTTGGCGGCCGCCTCAACCGGCAACGGCCCTGCCTTCCAGATCGTGGGCGGGCTGCCCGCCCCGGCTTTCGGCGGCAACGCGCTCGCCGGCGCCGCGCTACTGCTGATGGATGCGTCGCTCGACAATGTCCTCAAGGAAGCCGGGGTCGCTGTGCCTGCCGGCACCTCGGCACCCAAGGTCCTGGAACAGACCTGCAACGGCGTGGCCGGCCAGGCGAATTGCGCCAAGATCGTTCAGGCGCTGGGAAAACACACCGTCGCGCAGCTCAAGCCGGATGCGAACGGCACCGTCAACACCCCCGACCTCACGGCGGGAAAGACCTATTACCTGTTTGGATCGGCGGTTTCGCAGGGGAGAAAGGTCACCTGGCACCTGGCGCTCAAGGCGAGCGCCGGGTGGACCAAGGTGACGCTGTCGACAGCGAACGCCGTGCAGTAGGAATTACTAGCGACCAGCGAGTGCCCGGATGGCCGCCGCCGCGGCGCGTACCCGGGCCGCGTCAGCTGCCCCGGCAGCGTCGCCGTCGACCTGTCCCGCCAGCCGCGCCAGCGTCGTCCGCCGGGCTGCCCCGCTCTGCCGCTCGGCCTGGGCCAGCGTGTTCGTGATCGCGGTGATCCGCTCGCTCCCGAGCCCGCGGTTCCGGCTCAGCTGATCGAGGTACGACCGCACCACCGGAAACGCGGCCGGCCACTCCAGCCTGGGCTGGCTCTGCGGATTGTACTCCGTCATGGTGACCAGTTTCGCCGCGGCCAGCTCGTTGGCCGAGAGCTGGTCGCTGGGCAGCAGCTCGAGGACGTCGAGCCCCCGCGCCAGCTCCGAGGAATAGACGTAGCCGTTCCAGTAGTACGCGCCCCACGATCCACCGATGGTTCCCCGTGCCCGGCTGATCCGCGCGTTGGCGGTGTCGCCCGGGGCAGGCGGCGCATCGGCGGACCCGCGATCGAAGTATCCGATCTCGAAGGGATGATCCGGATCGGTGAAGTCGACCACGCTGATCCCGCCCTGGTACCAGCCCTGCACCATGATGTCGCGCCCCGGCACCGGCACCAGTCCGCCGTTGTGGGAGACGCAGTTCTCCTGCGCGGTCTGCGCACTCGGAATCTTGAAGTAGGCGTGCTGGGTGAACTTCCGGTCCGCGATAGTGAGGGTGGTGTTCCCGCCCATCTCCAGCATGCTGGTCGCCTGGCACATCGGCTGGGTGCCGCCGCCCCACTCGTCGGTGAACACCACTTTCTGGCCGTCGTTGCTGAAGACGGCGGTATGCCAGAGCGAAAAGTTGGTGTCGGCCTTGGCATCGAGCCGCACCGGATGCTCCGGATCGCTGATGTCCACCAGCAACCCGTGGCTGGCGCAGGCCCCGGCCAGCAGGTGGATCGCGGGATAAGCCGTCACGTCGTGGCAGTTGCGCGGCCCGGTCCGCATCGCCGGCGCGCGGGCGGTCGTATCGCGCGCCTGGCGTTCCGCCTGGGCGGCGGCCCGCGCCGCACTCAGGCCGGCAGGCTCGAGACCGGTGAAGATCAGCGCGCCGGTCACGACGGTGGCCTGTTCCGGGTGCGCGAGCGGGACCTTGATGACGTCGAGGCGGTAGAGCGAATTGGTCTCGTCGGCGGGGTCGGTGCCGTTCTTGCAGCCGGCCAGCTCCGTGTCGGGCCGGGCGTCGCGGCTGCCCGAGACATAGATGTAGATGACACCCGGGTCGGAGGGACTGGGGATCACGGTGTGAGTGTGGGACCCTTTGCAGGTCTGCACGTTCTTCACCAGCCGAGGCGCGCTCGGATTGGACACATCGTAGATCCGGACGCCGGTCATGTGGTCGGCGGGATTCTGGACCCCGCCCTTGGCGCAGTCGTTCCGGTTCCCGCCCCCTTCGGCCGACAGGAAGAGTAGGTTCCCGATGATGGAGGGGTCGCCCTGGGAGGTGATGCAGGCCACGGTCGAGAGCAGCACCGGCTTCTTCGGGTCCTTGACGTCCCAGATCATGAATCCGGCAAAGTTGCCCTGGTAGACGTAATGGTCGCGGAAGGCGAGGTCGGAGTTGACGTAGGTCAGCCCGCTCACCGAATCGAGCGCCGCACCCTTGCGGGAGAACGAGACCAGGCGCATGCCGCTGGCGGCGCTGCCGGCGTCGTACATGCCGGACTTCAGGCCGTCGCGAGGATCGTTGCCCTTGGGGTAGGTCTGGGCACTGAGGATCGTGGGAGCGGCGAGCAGGGCGACGAGGGAAATCAGACGCATCTAGGACTCCGTTGGGCTACGGTTGGATATCCGACAGCATTTGCCGCATGACCCCGATCTCGGCGGTCTGGACGACCTGAATGTCGCTGGCCAGCACCGACACGTCCACGTCCTGGGCGGCGCGCGGGACGGCGTGCAGGTCGGCCACCATCTGGAGCGCCCCCTGGTGGTGCTGGATCATGAGGGTCAGGAACCGGCGGTCGAACTCGGCGCCGTTAACGGCTTCGAGGGTGGCGAGCTGTTCGGCGGTCAGCATGCCGGGCATCGGCATGGTGCGCCAGGACTCGGTGTCCGGCGCGACCTGCCCGTTGGCGCGGAGCCACTCCTGCATCAGCACGATTTCGGCGATCTGGGACTGATCGATCTTCTTGGCAAAGCGGAGGAGCCGCCCGCCGGCCTGGTGCGCGGCGGCAAGGCGGGACATGTAGATGGCCTGGGCGTGGTGGGCGATCATGCCCTGCATGAACCGGACGTCGGCTTCGGTGTAGAGCGCGCCTTTGGGGATGACTATCGGGCCCATCGCGGCGTGGGTGTGCTGCTGGGTGGGGGTCTGGGCCTGAGCGCCGGTGACAACCCGCCCGAAAAGGCAGACCAGGCACGCGGCCCGGAGGATCCGATGCATCGCGGAAAGTACAGCAGTGCGTCCATTTCGGGATAGTCCACAGACTCATATTCTCCGAAGGCCGGACGCCCGGACTCAACCTCCCCGCCGGGTCCACACAGCACCACGGTGCCGCACGACCCGCTGCCGCTCACCATCAGCTCGCCGGGCTTCTCCCCAGGGCCGGCGTACACCTCGACGGCCTCTAGCTGGGCGATCCGGAACTCATTGATGTCCTGGGTGGTCCGCCGGGGCCCGCCGGAGAGCTGGAGGCCGTCGAGGCGATCACGTCGCCGAACTTGAGCCCTGCGGTGCCGCTCTGCCGCTTGAAGAGGATGTTGTCGGAGCCAGCCGCATCTCCCCAGACCAGATGGATGCCGTACTTCCTGTCGCCCTAGACGAGCGACTCCTTCACCGTCCGGTTGAACAGATCGTACGTGTGAGTCGGTTGTGGCTGCACCACGCCACTGCCACCATTGTGGGCCATGATCATCCAGTCGATCTCGCCAGCCATAGTGCTACCCGCTTCCGGTGGAGGCCTCGTCCCATACTTCAGGAGAGGCGAAGCTCGGTGCCGGCGATCAAGCCGGGGTCAAGACGGCCCGCACCCCGGACCCAGGGCCGCGTCACTCAACCTCAGGGCAGCCTGCAATCGGTTCCAACTTCGTCACTTGACTGCTGCATGACCAACGCCGCGCATGTTCTCGGGACACTCTTCAGGAGATCCCGATGCGCAGTTCCACTCTGGTCGTTTCCGTCGCGATGGCGTTGTCCCTGGCCGAGGTCGGCCAGACTCAGGGCGTGCTCCGCCCTGCCAGTGCCTCAGGCGCTCTCTCCAAGGCCGCCGGGGTCCTTTCGAATCCTGCCGGTGTCGACTGGGCCGTCTTGAAGCAGCTCCCTCGGCCGGTCGCCATGCCGAGCATCCAAGGCCGCATCCCGCTGTATCGCCGCGGCGTGGGAGGCTCATTCATTCTTTCTGCGAACGTCGTCATGGCAGCCGCCACTCCCGTTCGAAACACGGCCGGGGCGCAGCCGAGCGTGAAGGGATCGAGCCTTCGCGCTGTCATGGTCGATCAAGGCCGGCGCTCGGCGCTCATGACGGGGAGTTTTCCACCCATCGTCAAGCGGTCTGCCGCAACCCTGTGGGGGGTGTCTCCCCCGATCCTGGTTCGCCCCGATTCCCGGGTGGAGATCTGTGGCTGGGGATTCGACGACTCCGTCACCGTTCGGATCACCCGGGACGACGATGACCTGCCGGAGTACACCGCCTCTTGGCGTCGGGCTACGATTCGCAGTGGCGATGACGTTGGATGCACCGATGCCACCGCTGTCGGGGTTGCCGGTGCAGCCCCCCCGGGACACTACCTATTGACCGTGCTCAACAAGGGAGCGTACTGGAGCAATCCGGCTCCCCTCACGATTCGCAGCGCCTATCCCTCGACCGAGTATCTCGTGAGCCACATGCAGCATCTCGACATTCCTTTCGATCTCGACCACATCTCCATTCTGGAAAGCGGTACTGAAGAGGGCGAGTTCCGATTCGACTTCGCCACCGGCACCGGAACGCCCTCGAGTATACCTGCACTCCAGCAGATCTCCCTCGGCGCACACCCGAGCAAGGGATTTGAGGTGCTCGATCACCTCCGTCTCGACCGCGGGGAGCTACAGCTGCCCCTGTTCGTGCAACGGCGCGATCGCATGGGCGATGCCCTACTGTTCACATTCTTCGGGCGCGAATTCGACGGTTCATCCGGGTCCTGGGCCGGCTGGCCGATCCTTGGCGGCCTGGCCGGCGCGGCGGCAGGCGGCTACTTCGCCGGGGCCGACACTGTGGCGGCGGGCTACCACCTGGGTGCTGAGGTGGGCAAACTGATCGGGGACGCACTGGCCGGCGGCGGGGAGACCTCGCTGGGCAGTCATACCAATGTCTTCACGAAAGACAATGACTACGGTTTGAATGAAATATCCTATCCAAGCGTGTTGGCGTTCGACAACAACCTGGGAACGGCCGGACGGAGCATCCACCTCATGTACAAGGTGCGATCGATCGACGCGCCGGCGGTGCATCGGGTCCGGGTGATTGTAGACAGCGTCGACACCCGCAAGATCCCATTGGACAAGAGTCCAGTCGCCGGCGTGTCGTTACCGCCGAAGCAGATATACGTCTATGTCCGCGCGTTCGACGGACTCGTTGGCACGGAGTTTCCGGAGAACCGCCGACTCCCTCTGTTTCCGGAGGATTCACCGAATCGCGCGAGCGTGCTGGCGGCTGCGGACCGCGTGATCTTCGATCGCAATGTCGCGCACGACCTCCCTTTTCTCTATTTCGAGCTCACCCTCTGGTCCAATGGGTACGATCGCGACCGCATGGTCGCCAAGCCGCTCTCCCGGCTCCGGTGGCCGTCGAGCCTCATCACGGCGAGCGAACAGTCCGTCGTACTGCACCGCTCCGACATCGTCGCCCCGGCGCCGGGACACGGATCGAAAGGCCAGTTCACCGTCTACTACACGATTCTGATCGATCGGTGATTGCTGAAGGGGACGATCCGGGGCCGGGGGTGAGCGCAGGTCGCGCGCCCCCGGTCTCTTCCCGCCCGGTTGTTGGCGATGCCGAGTTGGGAATCGCCGCGACGGTGTCACCGCGTAGGAACCCGCGCCTTCGACACTGAGCCGCAGTGGACTGTTGGCCCTGAAGGCCAGATCGCCATCCCCCATGTTGATCCATATTCGCTAGATGTAGTCGATTCGAGAGGAGCGAAGGGTGTGGGCGGGCCCATTCCTTATCAACGCGTCCGCGTGAGCGATGGTCACAAGAGGCAATGGAGAGAAGAGCTGGCTCGGCCGCCGCCGGTGACTATCACGACACCCAGGTGGGTCCAGACCGCTGGTCTCCAACCCGGGGGCGTGCAAGAGCCTGTTCAGTGGCCTGCCTACCTTCCGGCATATCTTGACCACGCGGGGAGGTTTGCTCCCGTTGGGGTTCTTGGATTCAACGTGCTGTTCCAACAAACAGAGCCTCCCTCTTTGACCTGGTCGACGGTCACGGGATGGTGATCGAGCAAGTAAGGACCCCCGACATTCTCGCGTGGTCGGGTTCGGTTCGTCACATATACGTCGTCCGGATCGACCAGGATGACCCGGAGTTCCTCGAGCGGTACAAGACAGTATCGAGCGGCAAGCACTAGGTCTCGGATTCCCCCGCCCCGTCTGCCCCACGCAACCCTCCGGACGGTTCCGGAGTCTTATAGCCATGCAGCCTCTAGCCATTGACGCTATAGCCGCTGCGGCTATATACTCGCAGCCATGACCACTCATCATGCCGACGTGCAGGCGCTGCTGCCCCTGCCCTCCGTCACCTTCCAAATCCTCATTGCCGTGAGCCCGGGACCCTGCCACGGCTACGCCATCATCCAGGACGTCGAGTCCCGGACCAGCGGCACCCTCCGGCTGGGCGCGGGCACGCTGTACCGCTCGATTGCCCGGATGGTCGAACAAGGGCTCCTCGCCGAAACCAGCAAGCGCCCCGCCCAGGGCGACGACGACCGCCGGCGCTATTACCGGATCACGCCCTTCGGCACCGCCGTGGCCCGGGCCGAGATGCGGCGGCTCACCAACCTGGTCCAGCTGGCCCGCGCCTCGGGCCTCACGCCGGAGTCTTCCTGATGAGCTTCTACCGCTTCCTGCTCCGCCTGTACCCCGCCTCGTTCCGGAACGAATACGGCTCGGAGCTGATGGTCACCCACGAGCAGCTGGTGCGGGACCGGGGCCGGTTCATGGCCGCCCTCGCCGCCCTGACCGACGTAGTGCCGAACGCGCTGCTCGCCCACGGCCGGATCCTCGGCCAGGATCTGCGTTATGCGTTCCGCACTATTGCCCGCGCGCCGGGCTTTGCCGCTACCGTGATCATCGTCACCGCCCTGGGCGTCGGCGCCAATACGGCCACCTTCTCGGTGGCCGACTTCGTCCTGCTCCGCCCGCTCCG
>Ga0070699_100003637_pt1 | contig 13640 bp, 8 predicted proteins | sample KBSK1503metaG_FD_65473 | JGI IMG/M metagenome (GOLD analysis project Ga0070699, IMG submission 65473) | Corn, switchgrass and miscanthus rhizosphere microbial communities from Kellogg Biological Station, Michigan, USA - KBS K1-50-3 metaG | ecosystem: Host-associated > Plants > Roots >...
GCTGCTCCAGCAGTGATCCGAGCAGAATGGCCTTGTTGCTGCAATCCGACTCACCGGACATTAACACTTCGTTAGGTCGCTTCAACAACTCGAAGTTGTAAGTGGCCTCACGCAGGTCGTACTTGATCTCGCGTGAAACGAAATCGAGTACTCGCTGCACGCGCGCCTCGCGCGCGCCTTCGCCGTTCGCGGGAATGTCGCGAGTGAGTTCGTCGACGAAGCGGTGCAACGAAGTTTCTGTGGGCCGTGCGACGAATGCTCCGTGGTTCGCAAACACCATAGGCAGTCCCGCGCCGGTCTGTTCCATTCGCGCGTTCATCCGTCCACCGAAGATACTCTTATTCTGAAGGAAGTCGCTTAGCTCGGTCATATCGAGCGTATAGGTAGCCAGCTTGAAGGGAAACTTCAGGACAGTCGCCGGATCAAACTTGATATTGTCTATACCAGTCTTGAAGAAAAGGTGCTTGTCTTCGGATTGGACCAGCGAGTACTTGCCGAGTCGAAGCCGGCCTGCACCGTCGTCCTCCGCCATCACGATCCGCTTTGGGTCAATGAGGAAGCGCGTGATCATCAAGTCGAACGCTTCGCCCGCTTTCTCCGGTGCGGGTGCAGAGAAGTAGACTTCGCGGTCAGTTACTTGCAGCAACTCCAGCTTGACTCTGCCGAGCACTTGCTCGCTGATTTTTGTTCCGGTGAAACCGGGTTGTGCAAGACAGGAAAGCAGCGCGTCACGTGTCTTTTCATCGAGAGTTGGCGGGATGAACGGCTGCGTCGCTTTCGTCAGGTTTCGCCGTGAGCCAGCGCGTTGTATGTACCAAAAAGCCAACGCCGCGCCACCAACTGCGAGCGCGACGACGAAGACCACGACGACCTTCCACATCTTCGAACCTGTTGACACGTCCGTTGCGAAGGTGAGAACGGGAAAATCAGGTCGCACCGGTTTGGGTGCGGGAGTTTCAGGCCGGCTTGGTTCGAGTTGCATTCCGCAACGCTCGCAGACTTCAGCGCCGGGCCAGTTAATGAGGCTACAGTGAGAGCATTTGATGTGAGTCATTTAATTCTCCTGATCCAGAGGATGAGAGCGGCCGATAACTTCCACCATCGCGAGCATTACATTGACGTGGCGAAGTGTGAGAATCCGAGACTTTATACTAACACCGCGTTCTATTTGACAAGACTGTCGAATGAATACGCCGAAGGCGTTCGCTAATTGCAGCCCAGGGTTCGAGCATCGCGAGAACCCTGGGACATAATTTCAAATCGCGGTCAAACCCTGAAAGGGTTAGGCGGTTGGCGAACCCTTTCAGGGTTCAATAACCTATTTTATGTTCTAATACCAGGGTTGTCGCTGCGCTCCAACCACTGGGCTGAAATTAGCGAACGCCTTCGGCGTAATAGCGAAGTGCTTCGGGGTAATTTAGTCAAATTTCAAACTGATGCACTACCTTGAGTCTCGTCACCACTCGCGCTCAAACGTATTGAAATCCTGCTCGAGCTGCCACTGAAGCCTGCCCTTTTCAGTGCCGGCCAGAAACTGCCGGCAACTGTTTGACGTGACCTTCATCTCCACAACGTCACGCGCACACTGGGCCACTGGAACGAATTTTCGTCCGTCACTCCATAAACTCTCTCCCGCAATAAAGGAATACTGAAGACTGTTGCGCGCCATAGTGTTGAGCTGAAGGTAGCCGAGGCCCTGATCCTCAGCGGCTTTCAAAAACTCCCGCGAAATTTCCGAACGCGCAACACCTTCATCGTCAGTAGCCAGCGCGACCGGCACGCCATATTCGAGGTAAGTAGCCAGCGGATGACGTGAACCCGAAATCCCGAGAATCAGATCGTTGCTCGATAGGCAGATCTCCACCATCACACTGCGGCGGGCCATCTCTTTCAAAAGTTCATAAGGCTCGCTCTCAGACATGATGTCCACACCATGTCCGATACGTTCGGCGCGAGCGACCATGACTGACTCGCGAATGTGAAATCTCAAACCGTCGGGCGGCACAAGTCCCGGAGCCAGTTCGCCGGCATGCAACGTGACTCTCGCCCGCGGATAAAGCGGTCGCAGAAACTTCAACATCTGCATGTGGAGCGAAAGGTTTTTCATAGAGTTCAGACCATCTTCGGCCTGGACCAAATTCATGCCCACTACTTTCGACTGCGGATCGTTCGCCAGCGCCAGACCGGTGATCATTTGCGCGAAGACCTGACTCAGCGAGCTGTTTCGCGATACCTGGGCAACGTAACGAATCGTGACTGAGCAACCCGCATCCGCTTGCGCCGTGCCACACTTCAGCAGTTGATTCTTTTCAGACTCCATAGCCTGGAGGTTCTTGATACCAATAGCGGCGGCATTTTCAATTCCATTGGCTTTCAGCTTGCCGACCATCGCTTCGAGATTTTCATCCCATTCGACTTTCTCTCCGATTTGACTCGAAGCGACGCCCGTCGCCGTACCGTCGGGAGTTAACATCAGCTCGACGTAAGAAACGTTTCCCCGCGCAGCGCTCTTCACCGCCTCGGCCAGCATTCGGCCACTGTTGTTATAGGTAGCTGGTCCAAATATCCCAAAAGCATCAAAGAAATGATCGTGCCCGCTTTGTCCGGATAGCTGCCAGTTGCGCATGGACCAGGCATCGATCATCTGCCGGTACAGGACTGAATTTTTCAACGCCGTACTCGCCGGCGTTTGTTCGGTGTCGCACTTGGATGGCGACGCCGGGACAGCCAGCGCCAGAGTGCGCGTGTTGACGCATAAGCCTTTTTCTGCCGCCCATTCAATGTAACGCTCGGCGTAAATCGAGCCGGACAGGTGATTGTGTAGATCGCCGCCTTTCGGCATCTTCAGCAGAAAGGCCAGTTGCTTCGGCGGCGATTTTCGGATCGATTCAAAGTAGGCGGCGGTTCGTTGTTCCGCAGTTCGTTTGCCGTTGGATTGTGCTGATAACGTCAACCCGCATGACAGGAGAATTACTAAGGTCCAGGCAATTTTGTGTCGCAGTAGTGTTACTGGAGAGACATTGGGCATCGGGTGGGTTCCTTTTCTCAGAGTTCAGAGAACAAAGCAGACAGCTTTGCACAAAACGTTTATGCGAGGAAAGATTTCTCACGCAAAGGCGCAAAGACCAAAAGAAAACGCAAAGAAACGCGGCAGCGCTTTGCGCCTTTGCGTGAGAAAATCTTTTCTTGTAGGTCGTTAATTCTCCAGGCGCAGGGCGCACTCGCGCATTAAGTCCGGTTCCCACTCCGGGCGGCGCGGACTCAACGGGTGAGTATCAGGTGATGAGATTTTTCCATTGAGGTGGAGGTAGATCGCGGCGGAGTGTTTGTAGGCCGGCACGGGCGCACGAAAGGCGACGTTTCCCAGGTGCTGCAACGCATCGCTCAAACCGTAATAAGCCGGATCGCGCGCTGCCCAGAGCCGATCACGCTTCGCAAAGCTCACCGGATCGAACGTCGCCAGCCCTAAAAGATAATCTGAACCATACTCGATCATGTTAATAGCCAGATCGTTCCCGGTGTAAATACGAAACTCCGGACGCACTTCGTCGCGCAACGCGAGGCGCCGAAATTCCTCCATCCGATCGAGTGAAGAATGTTTGAGGCCAATCAACTCCGGAATTTCCATCAACCCGCGCAAAGTCACTTCGTCAAATATCTCGCCGTTGGCCGCAAACATTTTCCCGAGCTCAAATCCCAGCACCGCAGAATAGCCGCGACACACGTCACGATAGATCGCGATCTTTTCCTGCGCGCTCAGACTGTGAAGTCTGCTGGACTGGAAAAGTATCGGAGTACCTCCGTGGGCGACGATCAGGTCCAGCTGGCGTCGATAAAGAGAAACGATCTCGCCATCCGCGCCTTCGATATAAGCGCCGGCGACGAAGCGCGTGCCTGGTCCAAGCGCTGCACGCGTCCATTGCAGGACGCTGAGCCGTTCCGGTTCACTCAAATAATTGACGTAGCCGGTATCCATGTTGACTGCGTTAACGAGTCCGGCCTCGTGAGTTCTCCGCAGATGACTCTGAAACGCCTCCACATCCACGCGGCCGTCTTTAGTGAAAGGAAGTAGAGCGGCAGCGATACCTTCCACCTGCCGGCCCGGGCATTTACGCTGTTCCAGATCCTCAATTCTCATCTGTTCTGCTTCAGTTGCTTTAACAGCGCAGCGTTGTCCGATGTTTTGTAAAAAGCGTCAAGCGGATAACAACCGGATGGCAGCCCGTTGCGCGGCGCGCTCGTGCAATCGCTGAAAGTTCTACAAATCTTCTTTCGTTCCAGCTCGCGGCCGGAGATTACATCCAGCGGAAGCGTGGGATATGACAGGACCATGCGACCGAGGCCAACACAATCGGTCCATCCTTCACGCACCGCAGCCTGCGCCACGTGCGGCAGGAAATCCTGGAGGTAACTGTAAGCCGAACCGACAATGATCAGCTCGGGAAATTGCATTTTTAATAAACGCGTCACGAACATTTGTCGCGCCACCCCTGCGAGCGGGTCTTCTGGCGGATCGTAACCGTCGGAGGGTGGATAGAGCGCGGGGCGCTGAATGTGTGGATTGTAATAAGGACTACCGGCGGTGATGTTGACGAGCTTGATACCCAGTGTTGAGAGCAATGAAAGAAACTGGACCGTCTCGGTTAAGTCAATCTCGCTCGGTTTCGCCGGGTTTACGCCAAAGCCCCAACGATACGGCAGCTCACTTGCGGCCATGCTCGCGTCAAATGGAATCGTGTCGAAGGCTGAAATCCTGACACCTATCATGAGTCGCGGCGCGGCCGTGCGACCTGCTGCAACTGTCTCACGCAAGAATCTGGTGCGGTTGTCGAAACTGCCGCCATAGTCGCCGTCGCGCGTGTGCGCGCTCAGAAATTCATGACCGAGATAACCGTGACAGTGCTTGATATCGACGAAGTCAAACCCGCTTTCCGCGGCGGTCGCTGCCGCTTGTTGAAACTGCTCGATAATTTCTCTGATCTCATGATCAGTGAGTAACGCGTAATCAGCGTTTAGACCGAGACGGGGATCCAGAAACGGATGGTGGTAGAGAATGCGCGGCTCGGGCTGCTTATGTGCGTTTGGCTGGCTGTAGCGACCGGAGTGAGTGAGTTGTAAGCCGACAAGCAGGTGCGCGCTTGAACCGGTAGCGCGTTCGTGTTCTTTAACGAGAGCTTCGCGCAGGTTCCGGAGATCTGTCAGCGAATGTTTGTTTATCGATAACTGGTTTGGATTCGCGCGACCGGCGTGACACACGGCGACAGCTTCGCCGCCCCAGATTAATTTTGCGCCGCTCGCTCCGAAACGTCTCCAGCGACGAAATGTTAATTCGGTTGGCCGTCCGTCCGTTGTGCCGTCCCAACCCTCCATTGGTTGGATCGCAAAACGATTCCCGAGGCGTACTTCATCGCAGTGCAGTTCCTGTCCCAGTGGTGACTCTGGACCCTGCAGGATAATTTCATCGCAGGGCAGGTCGATGCGGTTTGCAGTGAGGTAAGCCCGAAAGCGCTCAACATCACGCAAACCGCCGAGATGATTAAATGACGACGTGGACCAGTTCATCGGTTATTTAGTTTCACACAAAGGCACAAGGGAAGACACAAAGGCGCAAAGGCGTTTCAAATTCTTCTTTGTGCCTTTGTGTGAAATGACTTACTTCCTAGCATCAACTCAGCAGTGCTGACGATTCGCGATCCAGGTAAAGCTTCACACTTGGGTGTTGCTGCAATATCGACGCGGGATGCAGCGGACTCACGTCCAGCTCAACACATGCTCTCGCCGCCTGCGCCTTCCTTTGATCGGGGACGATACACAGGATATGCCGCGCTTTGAGAATCTGCCGGATCGACATTGAGATCGCTCGCGCCGGAACTTCGTCGAGACTCTTAAACCAACCTTCACCGGTCTGTTGCCGGCGACAGGCCTCATCCAGAGTAACCACCAGGTAGGGCGCTTCAGTTTCGAAATCAGCCGGCGGGTCATTGAATGCCAAATGGCCATTCTCGCCGATGCCAACAAACGCCACATCGATCGGGTGCTGTGAAATCAATTCACCAACTCGCCGGCACTCCGCCTGCGGATCAGCCGCGTCACCATTGATGAGATGAAATGCCTTGGGATGAACACGATTAATAATCCGCTCAGTTAGATAGCGCCTGAAACTGGCCGCGTGTGTCTCAGGCAAACCCACGTACTCATCAAGATGAAAAAATTCAACCCGTTGCCAATCGATGTTGTGCATAACCAGCGCGTCCAGGAATTCGAACTGCGACATGCCGGTTGCCGCAATCACGTAAGCTGTACCCCGGCTCGTTATAGCCTGCTGAATACGCGCGGCTGCGTCTCGCGCTGCAGCTTCTCCCAACTCCAACTTATTGTCGAAAACCTGTAGGTTCACTACTAAATCGTCTCCCATCTTCGCGAGGTTGCAGATCGTTCGACCGCATCCAGCACGCGCTGATTCTTCACGCCATCGTAGAAGTTGGGAACGGGCAGTCGCCCATCGGCCAGCGCCTGCAACAACTCCAGCACCGTATGCGTGAAAGTGTGTTCGTAGCCGATGATGTGGCCCGGCGGCCACCATCCACTTAAATATGGATGCGCTCGATCAGTCGCCTGGATCGTCCTGAAGCCGCTGTCTGGTCCATCATCTGAATAAACCTCGAGCTCATTCATGCGCTCGAGATTGAACGACAGGCTTCCGCGGCTGCCGTTGATTTCGAAGCGATTGAAGTTCTTCCGGCCGGTTGCATAACGAGTCGCTTCGATCGAACCAATCGCGCCGTTATCAAATCTCAACAACGACAGCGCCGAGTCGTCTACATCCACAGTAGCGACGTCTGTGCTGTTCAGGATCGGACGTTGATGAACGAAAGTATTGAGCATTGCCACCAGGTCCGTAATTTCTCCGACGAGATAGCGCGCGAGATCGGTCGAGTGCGAAAAAAGATCGCCGAGTGCTCCTGATCCTGCTTGTGACTTATCGAGTCGCCAGCGCGTGGGAGAGTTAGGATCGTGCAGCCACTCCTGGAGGTAGGTACCACGGTAGTGATAGATCGTTCCGATTTTCCCGTCGTCGATCAACTGGCGCGCGAGCGCAACAGCAGGAGCTCGTCGGTAGTTATGACAGATCATGTGGACACAACCGTTCTGCTCGGCGGCGTCCAGCATTTGTTCCGCCTCTGACAACGTATTTGCCAGCGGCTTTTCGCAGAACAGTATCTTTTTGGCGTTGGCGGCGGCGATCACTACGGGCGCGTGTGTATAGCCGGGTGAGCAAATGTCGACGACGTCGATATCAGCTCGCGTCACGACGTCTTCCCAGTTGGTAGCGTGCTCGGCCCAACCAAAACGGTCTGCGATTTTTTTGACTTCCGTCTCATTACGGCCGCAAAGCACCTTCAAGACCGGCTCGTAGGAAACGTCGAAAAAGCTGCGCACCTGGCGCCAGGCGTTACTGTGTGCACGGCCCATAAAGCCGTAACCAATCATCGCGATGTTTAATTTACGCATAAATGAATCGATCAGAGTTGTCGCGCGATGTGCTCGCTCGAACGAAATGCCAGGGCCATGATAGTGAGCACGGGATTGAAACCTCCGTTGGTCACATGAAGGGAGCCATCCACGACGAAAAGATTATCGTGATTGTGTACCCGTCCCCATTCGTCAGTCACCGATGTCTTTGGATCTTTCCCCATGCGACATGTGCCGGCCTGATGTTGTCTGCCGCTCAGTATCAACCCGGGTTGAGCGCTCCAGATTTTTTCGCAGCCGCTTGCACGCAGCCACTCCTCACCCCGCGCGCGCATGAACGTGACGGCCTCGACCGTCGCCGGATGCGTCGTACCGCTCAGTCGCGCCACTGGTATTCCCCACTTGTCACGCACCGCAACATCGACGGTGACACGTCCATCCGGATTGGGAATGTCCTGCACTGGACCACGCACATGCAGTACGCGCGTGTAGTTGTCGCGCATGAATGCTTTATTCCGGATTCCCCAGCGCGACAAATCCGGCGGCAACGAGTCGTACCAAAAGTCGATTGGCGGTTTGATAAAGTCATCGGCGAGCATCCCGCCGCCAATGATGCCGGCGTTGTCGTGATTGAACTGCGTAGTTGCGATAGTCACGCCGGGTCCGACACCGTCGAACACCTTAGTCGTCGCCAGGCCATACGCGCGCGGATAAAGATGCCCTTGCAAGTTGCGCCCGACCTGATCGTGTTCGTTGCCGAGACCGGAGTTCAGGAGCAACCGCGCTGACTCAATCGCGCCGGCCGAGACGACGACTACCTTTGAGCGTGCTCTCTGTTGCTCAGCTATGCCGTCAACGAAGTAAGTCACGCCGCTGACTTTGCCTTGTGAGTCGACGTCGATGTTCGCGACGATCGCATTTGTCTGAAGTTCACAGTTTCCGGTGGCAAGAGCGCGTGGAATGACAGTGTTTTGCGAACCGTTTTTCGCATCTGTGGGACAGGCGAAACCGACACAGTATTTACAGGCGATGCATGCCGCGCGTCCCTGATAAGGCTCGGTATTAATGAGCAGTGGGACCGGAGTCGTGGTCCAACCTAAGCGACTGGCCCCTCTCTTGAGAGCCGAAGTTTGCGGACTCGGCGGTACTGGAGGCAAAGGGTAATCGCGCCTGCGAGGCACTTGATGATTAATGGTCCGGCCATCGCCTGCGGCGCCCAGCTCCCACTCGGCGCGTTCGTAGTATGGCTCGAGCGTCTCGTAGGTGATGGGCCAATCGGCAAGTGAGCTGCCGTTGGGTATTCCATACTTCGACGCCATGCGAAAATCATCCGGATGAAACCGCCAGGCTTGAGCGCCATAGACTCGCGTGCCGCCTCCGACACACGCCGCGTTGTTGTGATAATCGAGTTCGTGAGGTCGCACAATTCGCGACCTGCCTTCAGGATCGACGAAGACCCTGGGGTTTCCGTTGAGCTCCGGGCCGGCATTGTGTCCGTAGATCGCAAGACGCTGGTTCCGCAGATGATCGCGGCCGACGTCGGCAAAACTCAGTTCGCGTCCTCGTTCGAGCAGCAGGACGTGCTTGCCGGCCTCCGCTAAAACGCAAGCAACAATTCCTCCCGCGGCGCCGGAGCCGACAACGATGGCGTCGTAATCTTTCATGCGTCTACCTGGTCCTCGAAGCCCGTCATCGTCCAGGAAATTGCGCCGCGATTACCGCCCTGTTGCGGATCGCTGTAAAAGCCTTCCGCCGTAGTGCAAACCAGCATCTCGAAAAATCGCTGCGGTGAGATTTGCCAGGAGGTGAGCACGTCGCCTTGCTCAATAGCCTCGAGGGTGATGCTTTGCTGCTCCGGTGTCAGGCTCGCGAAAGGCGCGCCGAATCGCGCGCGCGCCTCGAGCTCGATGCTGTCGAGACCGGTGGTAAAGAACTCAGCTTCATCGCGGAGATCGGACGCGAACAGTCTCAGCAGGTAATCACAAACGCCTGCTTCGTAGGCGCCGGGAAATTCATCGGTCGGGATCAGGCAATCAACCACAGCTCGCAGTGTTTCTGTCTTTAGCATTTCTTGGATTTTCTCTGCGCAGAGAAGCCTACCTGAGTTCGATTGTTTGCTCCGCAGTCATGCCTGACGTCACATCCGTCGCGCGGACGAGATACTTACCGGGCTCGTCGTTCAGCGCGAACGGCAAAACAAAACTCCCACGCCCGCCGTCGAGCAGGACGTTACTTGAATACATTGCCAGCTGGGTTCCATCGGGACCGAAGACGTGGCACCGGATTAGGTTGCCGTTACTACTCGTCGAGGCGAGGCTGAACCGGACATGATCGCCGCGCGCCACGGAGTTTTCGCCGTCCATCGTGATCTTCTTTTCAACCGGACTGAGCGCCAGCACGATCGCGTCACCAATCAGAATTGAAGTATGGACCACATCTGTATAGCCAAACTGTTTTCCCGAGCGAGTGTCGGTTACGAACCTTTTTTGAGGAAGTTTGATTACCAGATCTTGTTTCGCCACTGATCCGAGGTTCGCGTCGTTGTAAGTGGTGACACCGTCACGCCCGACAGTTCCTTTCAGCTCGACATTTTCCTTGACGATGGCGAGCACTTCGGAGTCGCCAAACCGGTAGCGCGCGATCTGTGCCTGCGACACTGGATGCCCATCGGGCGACAAGACTTCGATCGCAGGACGAACACCGGCTTTATCGAGCACGGCCCTGGCGAGTTCCCGGTAAACAACGCCGCCAAAGTTGTTCGCGCGTTGTTTGGGATACTGGTCCCAAACCGTGTTGAGATAGATCGTCCACCCTTTGCCAAGACTGTGCACGATTGCGGCATTGCCTGTGCCAACCTTGACCAGCGCCGCGCCGGTTGACGGTTTTAGATCCGGCTCTGCGATACGCAGACCCGTTGCGAGTATGGCAGGCAGACCCCAGCTTTCGGCCTGGCTGGTCAGACGAACATCGTCGTCCAACAACTTGATCTCGCGCTTATCGGATGCGAGTGGGGCGACACCGAACAGTTGATTAACCGCGTCGGTGTTCTGCCAGGCACAGTGCTGGTCCATCAGGCCGGGCGAGGAGTCTGCGATAACAACGCCACCTCGCGAAATAAAGTCCTGGAGATTTCGGACTTCATCGTTTGATAAAGCAAACGCCAGCGGCAGAATCACGACTTTATATTTTTCAAGCGGAATGGGATGCTTCGCGACCTCTTCCGACGAAATGAAGTCAAACTGAAGTCCCAAATCCTTGATGGTCTTCACCCAGCCATCCCGGTTAGCGGCAAAACTCACACGCGCCTTGTCCGGTATCTCACCGTCATCGTCGCTGCTGCGTTGGTGATAACCGAGAATGCCAGCCGCATGAATTGACGGCATCGAGTAGTACAGCGCAATGCCGTCCTGGCGGCGCTCCGACTCCATCAGGAGTTTTCCGATGCCCTCAAACTTGAGCGAGCTGAAAGCGCGGCCCATGTCACGTGCGGACGCGGAATAGGTCAAATCGGGATTCAGAAACGAGTACATCCAGAAGATGTTGGGATGGAGTACGTTGTGAATCGCGGCAGTCCAGATGGCATTTTGAACTGCCAAGCCGTGCGACCCGTAGCCGGTCCAGAAGCCGATCATCGAATTTGGTTTCGCAAACGAGCGGTGCATGTCCCACTGGTTTCCGCCGTCGTACGAAAGAAAATCGTCGATGACGCGATCGAGTCGTGACCAGTCCGCGCCGTTATACGCGTTCGTAGCCTGAGTTCCCGACACGGCAATGTGCGCGTCCGGATCTCCTTCGATAGCGGCGTTGCGAGCACCCTCGTAAGCGCGCGCGAAAGTAATTTCCATGAACGTGCGGTGATCGGCCCACGGCGCAAAGTTTCGACTCTTTTTAGCTTCTTCAGTTGTGTAAGGCACAACCTTGGACCAATCGGCGAAAGTCGTGCGCCATTCTTGATTGAGCGAGGCGAGGGTTCCGTATTCCTGTTTCAACCACGAGCGAAATTCTTCCAGCGCGTGAGGGCTCCAATCGAAATCAAACGCGTCCCCGTATGACGTCAAAGAGCCTTCATCGCCGACGAAGTAATAATCCATGTTGTAGCGCGCTTTGTTGCGCGCCGCCGCTCGCACAATGTCCGCGAGACTCTTTCGGATCACCGGATCGTTGAAAGAAGGCGTCCTTTGCAGAAACTTCTTATCTCCGGTGCGTTTGTACAACTCCTTTTTGGTTAGATAGCCCAGGGTTTCAAAATCACCGGTCTGCTGGTAATCGGCGATGGCTCGTTCCATCGCCGCCGGTGTAGTTGGACCACGATCGTACCAGTAGACGCCGAACGTGCCGCGCGGAATGTTCAGTGAATTATCGACTTCACCGCCCCACGTGAAGCCAGTGTCAGCGGCAGCTCCCCGCACCATCATCATCTGTGCGTCCTGCAGGTAATGCTTGGTACCGCCGAAGGAGACGAGCGGCGCGTACTCTTTGATCCGGCGGACGTTGGAGACGACCATCACCGGTTTGGCGCGCACTTGATCGACGATCGCGCCGCGCTCGTCGATGAGCTCGCCACTCACGAGCGCGAACTTGCCGAGAAAATCTGTTAAGGGAAAGGTGAAAGTTCGCTCGCCGCGCGCCGGCGCCGAAATACTTCCGAGCAGCCGACCCAGATCGTCCGACACCTGCATGCGCAGCTGAAGTCCCGACAACTTTCCCGAAGCTCGTAAGACTGCGCTCAACGTCTCGCCGCGTTTATAAACATCGACGCCGGGTTTTGTGCTCGACATCATCGCGCGTTTTGGCGTGGTGAAGGTCGCGGCGCCCCAGTTCAAAGTGGAGTTGTCTTTTGCATCCCGAACGATGACGTTGAAAATCTGGCGACCGCCAGGCCAGCCGGCTGTGCCCTGCAAATTGGCTGCGGGGATCGAGATCGACGTCTCACCGGCGTTCAGGATTTTTTCGATCTGGGTCGATCCGAGCGACTGCCCGAATTCATTCTTGCCGGTTACGTCAATGGTGACGGCTCTTTTTGCGGGTGACGATAACGACAGGCTCAGCTCGCGATCGTTCGCCGTGAGCGATTGAATGTGTACCGGTATCTCTCTGCCTGAAGCCCACAGCAGCGAGCGTGCGAGTAGCGAGTATTGATACTCCCAGTAATCCCAATAGATTTTCTCTTCGTGTGTGTCGATGCTCTTTGGTGTAAATCCTTCGTCGACATAAGCCAGCGCCACGACGCGACCCTTGCCATAAGTCCTGGTTGCAAGGATGGGGTTCGGACCAGACTTGATCAGCACCTCGCCCTGGGCTCGATATTGATAAAACGATCCGCCGGTGTTTCCTTCCGGTAAGAGGTCGAGCGGTAGTCCTTCGGTTATGAAATGCGCCTCGCCGAGTTCCCATTTTCCTTTCGTGACCGCGTCGCGATTGATTTCGGGATAGCCACGCTCATTCAACGTATCGTCGGGGACACCAACGAGGGGGGAGACCTCCCAGATACGCTCGTCGCCGGTCGGCTCGTCACCTTTGAACGGATGGCCTTTTACGTCACCAACGAACGGATGAAGCAACACCAGGCCAGCGCCAGCCTGAACGCGTCGGAGGATCGCATCGCGAGTTGCACGTGTCATCCGAGACCAGCCGTTAAGACCGGGAATGAGTATGACTTCGTAACTGGCGTTGCCAGTCAAGTCTTTCTCGACATAGCCGTACACAGTTTGAAAATCATCTCGATCGCCGCGGAATTCGTGGCCGTAGTAATCGCCAATGCCCCAGCAGTTGATGTCCCAACTGCTATCGATCGAGTCAGTGGTCGGTTCCAACTGGATCCGCTGCATCAACTCAACCATGTCGCGGCCATATTGCACCGAGGGTATGAAGAAACTCTTGATTGGTCCCTGCGGGAGTTTCGTGGCCCAGGCGACGTGCGGAGTCACGACTTTGGTGGAGTAGGTAATGTCGTTTTTCGGAAAGGTGCTGCCGCCAACATTCCTTTGCTCCTCCGCGGAAGCGTGAAAGAGCAGCAATGTGATCGCGACGATCACGAAGTAGATTGATCTACGCATGACGTTTAAACGTACTGGTTCAGTTTGAAATAACGCCGGAGGCGTTCGCTAATTCCAGCCCAGGGTTCGAGCGCAGCGGAACCCTGGGTACATAGTTAAGAGTGGCTTAAA
>Ga0070699_100003639_pt1 | contig 13638 bp, 12 predicted proteins | sample KBSK1503metaG_FD_65473 | JGI IMG/M metagenome (GOLD analysis project Ga0070699, IMG submission 65473) | Corn, switchgrass and miscanthus rhizosphere microbial communities from Kellogg Biological Station, Michigan, USA - KBS K1-50-3 metaG | ecosystem: Host-associated > Plants > Roots >...
GGACGCGCTCCGGAGGAGTCCCGGCACAAGCTAGTTGGCACTGACAACTAATCAAGCCCGCCTCCCCCCGGCGTCCAACCCGATGTAGTTTCCCCACCTCCATGTTTCCATTCCTTTTCTTGTTACACGCCGCCGGCGACACCACCGGGTACTGGCAACAACAGGTTGCCTACCGCATCACGGCGTCGCTCGACGAGCCCTCCGCGGTGCTCACCGGGCACCTGCGCATCAGTTACGTGAACCGGTCGCCGGACACGCTCCGTGACTTCTACGTGCACCAGTATCTGAATGCCTTCCGCCCGGGATCCCGGTGGGCCGCCGTCGACTCGGCTGAGCAACGGGACCGGTTTCAGCATCTGAAGGATCCCGACTACGCCTTCGAGCGCATTACCGCGGCCACGGTGATGAACGCCCATCGGCTCCCGGACTATCCGTACGCGCCAGACTCGACCATCGCGCACTGGAGCCTCCCGCGACCGCTGGCGCCCGGTGACTCGCTCGTGGTCGAGATCGACTGGCAAGCGCGCCTCTCCACCGTGCCCCGGCGGCAGGGGCGTCAGGGCCGGCGCTTCGACTTCGCGCAGTGGTACCCGAAGGTCGTCGTGTACGACAAGTACGGCTGGGAGGACCACCCGCTATACCCGGCCGGGGAGTTCTACGGCGAGTTCGCCACGTACGACGTGACCCTCGACCTCGCCGAGGATCAGGTCATCGGTGCCACCGGGGTGCCGGTTGAAGGAGACCCCGGTTGGGAAAAGGCAAAGGCCGATCGCGGTCTTCAAATCGACTACCAGCGGCAATGGTACCGCTCCCCGCTCCCTGCTCCCGGTTGTGCCGCGAGGCCCGTTGGCGCGGGCCGAAAATGCGTAAGGTTCCGCGCGCAGGACGTCCACCACTTCGCGTTCTCGCTCAATCCCGCCTACGTGTACGAGGAGGGCCGCTACGGCGACGCGGTGGTGCGGGTGCTGTACCTGCCGCAGGACCGCGGCACCTGGGGCGACGGGCAGGCGGTCGGCACAACGGTGCTCGCGCTCGCCTGGCTCGATTCCCTGTACGGGAAATTCCAGTGGCCACAGCTCACCAACGTGCACCGCATCGAGGGTGGCGGCACCGAATTCCCGATGATGATCATGGACGGCAGCGCGTCCGTCGGGTTGATCGTGCACGAGAGCGGGCATCAGTACACGATGGGCCAGCTCGCGAACAACGAATGGCGCGAGGGGTGGCTCGACGAGGGGTTCTCCGATTTCCAGGAAGGCTGGTTCTTCGAGCGGCACGGCGGCCCGCCGGCGTACGACGGCCTCGAGCCCGACGTCCTCGGGCTCGACCTGGAGCGCTGGAGTGAGCCGGTCTCCACGGTGAGCGAGCACTTCCAGGACTTCGTCATCTATCAAGAGATGGTCTACTCCAAGGCCCAGCTCTTCTACGAGCAGCTGCGCTACGTCGTGGGTGACGAGGCCATGCGACAGATCTTGCGCACCTACTTTGCGCGGTGGAAGCTCAAACACGTGGACGAGAGCGCGTTCCGCGAGGTGGCGGAAGAAGTGTCGCACCAGGATCTGAAGTGGCTGTTTGGCCAATGGCTCCACGGGACGCCGCTCATCGACTACCGGCTGAAGCGCGTGGAGCGCCACCACCTTCCCGATGGTCGCTGGCGCACGACGGTGACCATCGAGCGCAAGGGCGACGGCCGCATGCCGGTGGAGATCGGCGATCGCGATACGATCTACGCCCGGGCTTCGGGTGAGCCAGTGGTCGAACGCATCGAGTTCACCACGACGCGGAAGCCCAAACGCCTGATGCTCGACCCACGGGGTCGCAGCCACGACTACGACATGTTGAACAATCGGGAGAAGCGCCCCTTTGTTGGGCGTGGCGCGGTCGCCCTGAAGCTCGACGACCCGACCCGCGAGACCGCGCGCCGCGACCGCACGGTGAGCGCGTGGCTGCCGGTCGCGTGGTCGAACGATTTCGGCGGCGTCACGCTGGGCCTCCGCAACCGCTCGAACTATCTCGGCCGTTACGACCGTGGACTCACACTCGGCTCGGTGGCGGCCGGGAGCGGTGCGACGGACCGCTTCGGGTTCTACAGCCGCTGGTCCAACCCGATCGGGCATCTCATGCCGCGCACCGAGACGAGCGTCGCGGCGTGGGCGGTCGAAGGACGCGCGGGGGTGCAGCTCTCGGTCGATCGGTCGTTGCGCCAGCACCTGGCGTTCGGCCCCGATCCGCACGTGGGGTTCGACGCATTGTGGATGGCGACCACCAATCTGGGCTATGTCGACCGGCGCCAGTGGGACGACGCGGGGACGGTCGAAGGAGGCCCGTGGGTGTCGACCTCGTTCCGTCAAGGCGGCGCGCAGGTGCGGGCTCGGCTCGCTGCCCGCGGAGGTCTGGTCTATTGGAACCCCGGGCCGGGGATCGTCTCGGCGACCCGGTACGACATCGAGGGGTTCGGCCGCTTCACCGGGGAGGCGAGCGTGCGCGCGCCGTTCTGGCTCGGCACCACCCTGGGCCTGCGGGTGTTCGGCGGTGCGTACACCGGCCACTCCGCGCCCGTGCCGCAGCGGCGCGTTCCCATCGCCGGCGCCGATCCGTACGAGACGTTCACCGACCCGTTGCTGCGCAGTCGCGGCGCCCTGTTCGTGCGCCCGGACTTCTTCTATCACGCGCCGGGCAACGGCAACCTGCGCGCCTTCCGGAGCGACCTGGGCGGGCGCTGGGCGCTCACGGCCAACCTCGAGCTGACCCGGTCGCTGTGGCGTGGGCGAGGTATCTTGCGGGACGTGGCGCTGATGGGATTCGCGGATGGCGGGCTGGTGGATACCATGGCCGTCGCGCCGGCCACGCCCGGTCGCGGCTCCACGCCGCTGTACGACGCCGGCGTCGGCCTCGTCACCCGCCAGCAGGTACGCGACCTGGCGTGGACCATGCGGTTCGAGCTGCCGCTCGTCGTGAACCGCTTCGACTACGCGGCCGACGTGCGGCCCAACGACGGGAGACTCGCGTTCCGGTGGCAGGTCAGCCTGAGCCCCAGCTTCTGATGGACACGCGCTCGAACGATCGCCGAGGGTTTTTCCGTGAGGCGTTCGCCCGGCTCGCGCGGGAGGTGGCCACCCGCACTGAGCGGCGGGTGGCACCCCGGAAGTATTTTCGCCCACCGGGGGCGATCGACGAGTTCAGTTTCCTCGCCTCGTGCACGCGCTGCGGCGACTGCCTTCCGGTGTGCCCAGTCAACGCTATCATCAAGGCCCCGCCGGGCGCGGGCCTCGCCGCCGGCACGCCCATGATCGACCCCGCCATCCAGGCCTGCGTCGTGTGTGAGGACATGCCCTGCGCGCACGCGTGCCCGACGGGTGCGCTCGTGCCGCCCCCGGGCGGGTGGAGCGAGGTGCACATGGGGATCCTGGAGCTCGACCCCGAGCGGTGCATCACATTCCAGGGTGTGACCTGCGGCGTCTGTGCGCGTGCCTGTCCGGTCGGCGAGCGGGCGCTCGTGATGGACGTGGGCGGCCGGCCGGTGCTCAGGCCTGAAGGTTGCGTGGGGTGCGGCGTGTGTGTCACCGCCTGCGTGACGACGCCATCATCCCTCAAACTGAGTCTGACGTGACCGACCTCCCCCTCCCGTATCGCGTGGACAAGCCGTGGGGCCATGAGCTGATCTGGGCCCGCACGGACCGCTACGTCGGCAAGATTCTCCATATCGAGCCTGGGCAGGTGCTGTCGCTGCAGTACCACAACAAGAAGGACGAGTCCATCTACGTGCTCACCGGGGAGATCATCTTGCGCATCCAGAGGGGTGACACCTTGATCGAAAAGCGCGTGGCGCGGGGCGCCGCCTTCCATATCGAGGCCAAGCTCATCCATCAATTCGAGGCGGTCGTGTCGACGGATCTGCTCGAGGCATCGACCCCTGAAATCGACGACGTGGTCCGGCTCAAAGACCGCTACGGCAGGGTGTGACATGAAAGTCATCGTACCGCTCGCGGGGAAGGGTACCCGGCTCCTGCCGCTCACCAATCGAGTGCCCAAACCGCTGGTGCACGTTGCGGGGCGGCCCGTCATGGACTATGTCATGGACTCCATCCGGGACCTGGACGTCGAAGAGCTCATCGTCATCACGGGACATCTCAAGGAAACGGTCGAGCGGTACATCGTCGAGCACTACGACGTCAAAGCGAGATTCGTGGAGCAAAAGACGTTGGATGGGACCGCGGGGGCCATCAATCTCGCGAGGCCGTTCGTCGACCGTCCCGTGCTCATCATCTTCGTGGATACGCTCTTCGAAGCCGACATGAGTATCGTCAAGACCGCGGACGCGGACGGCGTCATCTGGGTCAAGGAGGTCGAGGACTACCAGCGATTCGGCGTGATCGTGACCGATGCGCGAGGCTACATGAAGAGCATCGTGGAGAAACCGAGCACGCCGGTCTCCCGGTTGGCGAACATCGGCTTGCAGTACGTCAAGGATTGGAAGACGCTGTTCGAGGGCATCGCGCACGTGCTGAAGCAGCCACCGGGTAAGGGCGGCGAGTTTTACCTGACGGACGCGTTCCAGTACATGGTGGACCACGGGAAGCGCCTGCTGACGGCGCCGGTCGCGGGCTGGTATGACTGCGGCAAGGTGGACACTCTGCTCGAGACGAATCAGCATCTGCTCGAGCAGGGACGGGCACGCGGGCCCTCCGCTCCCGGCCCGCGGTGCCGCATCATTCCTCCGGTCTACGTCGAAGACGGCGTCACGATGCAGGACGTGACCATGGGCCCCAACGTCTCCATCGAGCGGGGGAGCGTCGTGTCCGACAGTACGATTGCCAACAGCATCCTGGGTCGAAACGTGCGCGTCGTGCGCGCCACGGTGCGGGGTTCGCTCGTCGGGGACGATCAGCACATAGAGGGAACGACCGTTCAGCAGAGTGTGCTCGACGCCGGAGAGCTCGCGCCCGCACGGTAGGAGACACGAGCATGACCATCGCCGAGGTGTCCGAGCTGTTCGCCTACAGTGCCTGGGCCAATCGCCGGATCTTCGCGGCGCTCCAGACGCTCCCGAGCGAAGCGTACTTCCGCGACCTGAAGAGCAGCCACGGCGGCCTCCACGGCACGCTGCGTCACCTCGTGTGGGCCGAGCAGTTGTGGCTCAACCGGTGGACTGGCAAGCCGAAGCCCGCGGTTCACCAGGGAAAAGATCTCGCGACGCTCGACGCGGCGGTGGGGCGGTGGGAGCAGGTCGAGCGCGAGCGGTCCACGTTCCTGAACGGGTTCACCGAGCCCCGTCTCGACGAGACCGTCGTGGTGCGGCCAAGCACAGGCGGCGAGTTTCGGCACACGTTCCGTGAGATGTTCCGTCACGCAGTGGACCATTCCTCGTATCATCGCGGTCAGCTCGTGACGATGTTGCGCCAAGTGGGCGTTGCACCTCCGAACACGGGACTGATCGTGTTCTATCGGGATCGTGGCGGCCACGGCACGGCAACTGGTTGATCTGCAGGAACTTACTACTAACCGACGAGTAACTTACCCAAGCGCTTGACCGCCACGGGGAACTCAAGTTAATTACTCACCGTTCAGTAACTAACTCTGAGGGATCTCTACCGTGAGCACCGCCGTCACTCGTTCGAAGCGCCCGTCCCGTCGCCCCCGTCCCTCCCGGGGCCGCCGCCCCCGGTGGCAGCGCCGCAAGGACGCGCGGCCAGGCGAGATCGTGGCCGCCGCGCTCGAGCTGTTCGTCGAGCGCGGCTACGAGGCCACCAAGCTGGCGGACGTCGCGCGCCACGCCGGCGTGACTAAGGGGACTCTCTATCTGTACTTCGAGAACAAAGAGGCCCTGTTCAAGGCTGTAGTACGCGAGACGATCGTTCCTGTCATCGCGCAGGGCGAGGCGCTGGCGCGGTCGTTCGCGGGCAGCGCTCGCGAGCTCGTCGAGCAGCTGATTCGGGAGTACTGGCGTCTGGTGGGCGAGACATCGCTCGCCGGCATCCCGAAGCTCATGATGGCCGAGGCCGCAACCTTTCCGGAGCTCACGCGCTTCTACTACGAAGAGGTGGTGAGCCGCGGGCAGCGGCTCATCGGCGGCGTGATCGAGCGTGGCATAAAGAGTGGCGAATTCCGGCCGGTGGACGTCATGCTCGCCGCCAAGCTGGCGATGTCGCCGTTGATGCACGCCGCGTCCGCGCGTCGGGCGTTCGCCGCGTGCATGCCCGAGGGCTTCGACGCCCAGGCGTACCTCGACACCCACATCCAACTCTATCTTCATGGCATCGCAAAACCGTAGTCGTGCGTTCATAGCCATCCTGGCGTCGCTCGCCGCCGCGCCGGTGGCGGCGCAGGCTCCGACGTCGGCGCCGCTCACGCTTTCGTTCGCGGACGCCGTGCGCGTGGCCGCCGGGGAGGCGCCGGCTGTGACGGTCGCGACGCTCCGGACTACCGAAGCCGACGCCCGCGTCCGTCAGGCTCGCTCGGCCCTGTTGCCGTCTATCTCGGTCGCCGGCGTGTGGCTCAACCGCACGTTTAACACACAGTCTCTGGGCATTCCGTTTCCGCCGCAGTTTCCGCTCCCGAACCCGGTTCCCCCGTTCAACAACTATGACGGGCGCGTGAGTGCGAGCCAGACGCTGTTCGACTGGTCGAGCGTCTCGCGGATCCGCGCCGCCCGGACGCAGGCAGACGGGAGTCGCGCGGAGCGCGGCGTGACGGTCGAAGGGTCGGCGCTCACGGCTGCGCAAGCGTATCTCCGCGCGGCGCGGGCACGGGCCGTGGTCGCGGCGCGTCAGGCGGACTCGAGCGTGGCGGCGGAGTTGGTCGCGCTCGCTGAGGCGCGGAAAGCCGCCGGGGTGAGTCCGGCGATCGACTTGACGCGCGCCCGGGCCCAGCTCGTGACCTCGGAGGGGTTGTTGATCGTGGCGCGGAACCAGCTCGACCGCGCGCACATCGACGTCTCTCGCGCGCTGGGCCTCGATCCCGCCACGCCTCTGACCCTCACGGACTCCCTCGACCCGTCGCTGGGCGCGGCCGACCTGCCGGGAGATCGCGACGCGGCCGTGACTGCCGCCCTTGCGAACCGACCGGACTTGCGGGCGGAACTGGCGCGCGGTGCGGCGGCCCATCAGACCGGCTCGGCGATTCGGGCCGAGCGGCTGCCCCGCCTCGAGGTGGCCGGCGACTACGGCGTGAACGGCCTGACCGTGCCGAGCGCCATTGCCACGCGCGATCTCACGGTCCAGGTCAGCTTGCCGATTCTCGACGGCTTCCGTCGCGAGGCCCGGGTGGACGAGCAGGACGCGCTCGCGCGCGAGTCGCAAACGAGGGAAGCCGACCTCCGCCGCCAGATCGCGGCGGACGTGGACGCGGCGCTCATCGACCTGCGCTCGGCGCAAGCGCAGGGCGCCGTCGCCGCCGAGCAGCTGCGCCTGGCGGAGGACGAGCTATCGCAGGCCCGCGAGCAGTTTCGCGCGGGTGTGACCGGCAACATCGAAGTCATCAATGCCCAGTCGAGCCTGATCCGGGCGCGCGATACCGAGATCGACGCGCGGTACGCCGCCGTCACCGCCCGGGTCTCCCTGGCGCGCGCGGTCGGCGTGGCACGGACGCTTCATTAACCGACAACACCGATGGATGACGACATGGCAACGACGATCGAACGTGAGACTCTTCCTCGGGCCTCGAGGCCCACGCCCGAACCGCCGGCCGAAGCGGAGACCGCCAAGCCGAAGAGCAGCCGCGGGAGGGTGTTCCTCATCATGGGCGTCATCCTGCTCGCCCTCGTCGGCTTCGGCGCGCGCCGCTGGATCTATGGCCTGAGCCACGTGTCGACTGACAACGCGCAGGTGGACGGTCACGTGATCCCCATTCTCCCGAAGGTCGGTGGGTTCGTGAACGAGGTCCGGGTCGATGAGAACAATCGTGTCAAGGCGGGCGATACCCTCGTCGTGCTCGACGACCGCGACTACAAGGTGCGGTTGGCGCAGGCGGATGCCGATCTCGGCGTGGCACTCGCGGCGGTGAGCAATCGCACACGAGTGGGGCAGGCGGAAGCGCAAGTCGCCCAGATGCAGGCCAACGCCCAGAAGGCGCGCGCGGATCTCGAGCGGCTGAAGCCGCTGGCGGAGCAGGACATCGTGTCTAAGCAGCAGCTCGATGGGGCGCAGGCGGCTTCGCAGGCAGCCGACGCGGCCCTGGCCGCGGCGCAGGCGGCGCTGGTCGGTGCCGATGCCCGTGTGGCCGCCGCCCGTGCGGCGCGCGATCAGGCGGCGCTCAACCTGTCGTACACGCGTGTGACCTCGCCGTCGAATGGCGTCGTGAGCAAGAAGACCGTCGAGGTCGGCCAGCTCGTACAGGCCGGTCAGCCGTTGATGGCCGCCGTCCCCTTGGACGACATCTGGGTGACGGCCAACCTGAAGGAGACGGAGACGGCCGACGTGCGGACGGGCGACGCCGCGGATTTCACGGTCGACGCCTATCCCGGCCGGCATTTCAAGGGGCACGTGGAGAGCCTGTCGCCGGCCACGGGGGCGAAGTTCTCGCTCCTGCCGCCCGATAACGCGACCGGGAATTACACGAAGGTCGTGCAGCGCGTCCCGGTGCGGATTCGGCTCGACGGCAAAAACGATCCCGAACGGCCGCTGCGCCCCGGGATGAGCGTGGTCGTGACCATCACCACGAAGTAAGCGCACCGTGGCAACGGCTGCTCTCGCACTCAACGGGTCCGGTGCCGACGTAGATCGGTACAAGTACAAGTACATCATCGCGATCACGGTGTCGCTCGCGTCCGTGCTCGAGCTGCTGGACACGAGCATCGTGAACGTGGCGATCCCCCACATGATGGGGAACCTGGGCGCGACGCTGGATGAGATCGCGTGGGTGTCCACCGGCTACATCGTCGCGAACGTGATCATCCTGCCGATCACGGGCTGGCTCTCCGCGTACTTTGGGCGGCGGCGCTACTTTGCCGGCTCGATCGCGCTGTTCGTGCTGTCGTCGTTCTTCTGCGGCAACGCGCACTCGCTCGCAGCGCTGGTGTTCTGGCGCATCATCCAGGGCCTGGGGGGCGGCGCGCTGCTTTCCACCTCGCAGGCCATCCTGTATGAGGAGTTTCCACGCGAGGAGTACGGCACCGCGATGGCGATCTTCGGCGTCGGCGTGATGGTGGGCCCCACCCTCGGCCCCACGCTCGGCGGCTACATCACGGACGCGTTCGGCTGGCCGTGGATTTTCTACATCAACATCCCGATTGGCATGCTGGCGCTCGCGTTGTCCATGAGCTTCATCCAGAACTCGCGTTTTCAACAGCGCACCGAGCGCGTGGACTACATTGGGCTCGTCCTCCTGGCGGCGGGGATCGGGACGCTGCAGACGATGCTCGAGCGCGGGGAGCGGCTCGACTGGTTCGACTCGCGCGAGGTCATCGCTTACGGGGTGATCAGCGCCGTGTCGCTGATCGGCTTCGTGTGGCACGAGCTCACAACCGACCAGCCCGTGGTGGACCTGAGGATCTTGAAGAGCCGGCAACTCGCGGTGGGCGTGGTATTCGGCGGCGTGCTGGGGGTCTGTTTGTACGCAACCATTTTCGTGCTACCGGTCTATCTCCAAAACCTCCAGAGCTTCACGGCGGAGCAGACCGGCTTCGTGATCCTGCCGGGTGCGCTCGCCAGCGCCTTTACCATGGCGACTATGGGACGCACCACGGGGAAGTTCGATGCGCGGCTCTCAATCCTCGCGGGCGTGGCCATCTTCGCCCTGGCGATGTGGAAGCACGGGCACTTCACGACGGACAGCGGAATGTCGGATTACTTCTGGCCGTTGATCTTCCGCGGTGTTGGGCTGGGCTTGATCTTCGTCCCCCTGACGAACCTGGCGCTGGCCGACCTGCCCATGAGCAAGATCCCGAACGGCACGGGCCTGTTCAACCTGATGCGTCAGCTGGGCGGTAGTGTCGGCATCGCGGTCTCCGCTACTCTCGTGCAGCGGTTCCAGGCGATCCATCGGGCGGACCTGATCGCCAACGTCACCCAGTACAGCGAAGTCACGCGGGAGCGGCTCGGCGGGATCATGGCGAGGCTGATCGCGACGGGAACGCCGCAACCGCTGGTCGAGTCGAAGGCGCTCGCGGTCCTGGACGTGCAGGTGACGCGGCAGGCCTTGATGCTTTCGTTCGAGCAGCTGTTCCTCCTGTTCGGCGCCTGCTTCGTGCTCTCGCTCCCGCTGCTCCTGCTCATGCACAAGAGCAAGTCGCTGCCCGGTGGCGGCGCCGCGGCGCATTAGCGATGACTCCCGTGCGTGTCGGCGACGTAGCCCCGGATTTCACGCTGCCCGATCAGACGGGTACGCCTGTGCGCCTCCGCGATCTGCTCGGCCGGACCAAGGTGGTGCTGTACTTCTATCCGAAGGACCAGAGTCCGGGGTGTACGATGGAAGCGCGGGCGTTCCGGGATAGCTACGCGGGCTTCGCCGAGGCGGGCGCCGAAGTGGTGGGGATCAGCTCGGACTCGGTGGCCTCGCACCGGCGCTTCGCCGCCAAGGAAGGGCTCCCGTTCCTGTTGCTCTCCGACCGGGGCGGCGTGGTGCGCGAGTTGTATGGCGTCGAGAAGACACTCGGGATACTTCCGGGCCGCGTCACGTTCGTGATTAACACGACCGGCGTGGTGCGCCACGTGTACTCTTCCCAACTCCGGGCCACACGGCACACGCGCGAAGCGCTCGACGCCGTGGACGACCTGCGCCCGCGCCAGGAAAGCGCCCGGTGACGGACCGCGTCGCCCTGATCACCGGGGCGTCGAGCGGCATTGGACTCGAGCTGGCCAGGTTATTCGCGCGGGATGGGCACGATCTCGTGCTCGTCGCCCGGCGTGACGATCGGCTGCAAGTCCTCGCCGACGAGCTCACCGATCGCCACGATGTGCAGGCAACGGTGATCGCAGCGGATCTAGCCGATCCGTCCGCGCCGCCGGAGGTGGCGCGTCGCGTCGCGGCGGCGGGGCTCGAGGTGGAGTTCCTGGTGAACAACGCCGGATACGGGCTGGCAGGCGAGTTCGCCCGTACGGATGTCGCGACCGAGCTGTCGATGATTCAGGTGAACGTCGCCGCGCTCACGCACCTCACGAAGCTCTTCCTCCCCACGATGGTCGCCGAGCATCACGGGGCGATCCTGAACGTGGCCTCGACGGCGGGGTTCGTGCCCGGACCGCTCATGGCCGTGTACTACGCGACCAAGGCCTACGTGATCTCGTTCTCGGAAGCGCTCGCGGAGGAAGTACGAAACGCCGGCGTGACGGTGACCGTGCTCTGCCCCGGCGCCACGCGCACCGAGTTTCAGGAGCGCGCAGGCCTCGATCTCGAGGCCCGACCGTTTCAGCGGTTTTGGGTGGCGGATGCCGCGAGCGTCGCCCGCGTGGGGTACGACGGTATGCTGCGCGGGAAGCGCCTCGTCATTCCCGGTCTGATCAACAAGGTCATGGTCGGAGCGACGCGTGTCGCCTCACGGGTGCTGCTCGCGAAAGCCGTGCGGCGCGTGCAGGAGAGCGTGCGCGCCTAGCGCATCTCCGCTATCGCGGCCGTCACGAGGAGCGCTCGAACGACGCCGAGCGCTCCTTCGACGTTTTCGTACCACTCGGTCGCGAGGTGCGCGTCGCCGGCCTTGCCGCCCGCGCCGAGCGCGATCGCCGGAATACCCAGCGCGATCGGGACGTTCGCATCCGTGGAGGCGCTCACGAGCTCGGCGTCCCGGCCCAGCGCGTGATTCACGGCCACGGCGGCTTGCACGAGTGGGTGTGCGCGCGGCGTGATGCCGGAGGGCCGGTCACCCACGAGCTGCATCTCGAGGCGGAGCGCCGGCGTGCCGGCCGTCCGGCGACGGTTCTCGTCGTCGGCGGCACGCTCGAGGGCGGCCCGCACGGTCACGTCCAGCTGGGCGAGCGCGTGCGGGTCCTCGCTTCGCAAATCGAGATCGAGCCACGCCTCCTGCGGAATGGAATTGAGCCCGGTCCCGCCGCCCAGCCGGACGACCGCGCAAGTGGTGCGCGGCCGCGAGCCATTGGCGGCGGGGGCGGGGAGGTCCGCGAGCAGGGCGGTGGCACGGCCCACCGCGTTGGCCGGGTTCGTGACGCCGAACGCGGCCCAGGAGTGCCCCCCCGGACCGCGGAACGTGACGTGATATCGCTTGGAGCCCAGGGCGCGATGGATCACCCGCTCGAGCCCGGCGCCGTCGAGAGCGATGAAGGCCGCGGGTTGGGGTAAGGGTTGGGGCAAGGGTTGGGGCAAGGCATGCCTTGCCCCAACATCCTTCCCGTTCAGTAGGTACTTCACCCCCCGCAGGTCTCCCGATCCTTCTTCGCCGACCGTCGCCGCGAACAGGATCGGTCGTGCCGTCGGGACACGCGCGGCGACCATGGCCTCGGCCACGGCGACGAGCGCCGCGAGGCCACGCGCGTTGTCGGAGATGCCAGGGCCCTCGAGGCGGTGGCCGCGTCGCTCGACGGCGACGTCCACATCCGTGCCGAACACTGTATCGAGATGCGCCGCGAGGACGACCGGCGCCGCGCCGTCCCCGTTTTTTCCGAACCAGCCGTGGACGTTCCCCGCGTGGTCGACGGTGACGGCGGCGAGCCCGATTTCCCGGAACAGCTCGGCCACGCGCGCCGCGCGCCGGTCCTCCGCCCCCGTCGGGGCCGGAATGGCGGAGAGCGCGGTCTGCCGGGCGAGCGTCACTTCGTCGGTGCGCTCGATATGATGGCGCGCCGCGCGGATACGTTCGTTCGCGAGGAGGCGGGAGACCGCGTGATCCATTGGCTTTCACACTAACCCGCTTGACGCTGGGGGGCGAGAGGGTGAACCTACCCGCATGGACGAGCGCGAGCTGATCCACGACTGGAATCGGGCCGCTGGGAACGCGGCCTTCGACTGGTCGCGGGCCCGCGTGGACCTGAACGACGAGACGCTCCGCGACGGCCTCCAGTCTCCCTCGGTGCGCGACCCCTCGATCGACGTCAAAAAGCGGCTGCTGCATCTGATGGCCGACCTGGGGATCGTGGCCGCGGATATCGGCCTGCCCGGGGCCGGCCCGCGGGTGGTGGAGCAGGTCCGGGCGCTCGCGACCGAGATCCGCGACGCCAGGCTCCCGATCGCCCCGAATTGCGCCGCGCGCACCGTGATCGCGGACGTCGAGCCGATCGTACGGATCTCCGACGAGGTCGGCATTCGCATCGAGGCCGCGACGTTCATAGGCTCCTCCCCGATTCGTCAGTACGCCGAGGATTGGACCCTCGACCGGATCGTCAAATCGACGGAGGAGGCGGTGACGTACGCGGTCAAGCATGGCTTGCCCGTCATGTACGTCACCGAGGATACGACCCGAGCCAAGCCCGAGGCGCTCAAGGCGTTGTACGGTGCGGCGATAGAGTGTGGCGCGACCCGGATCTGCCTGGCCGATACGGTCGGCCATGCCACGCCGGACGGCGTGAAAGCATTGGTCAAATTCGTCAAGGGAGAAATCGTCAAGCAGACCGACGTCAAGATCGACTGGCACGGACATCGCGACCGGGGCATGGGGCTGATCAACTGTCTGGCCGCGATCGAGGCAGGCGTGGACCGCGTGCACGGCACGGCGCTCGGCGTCGGGGAGCGGGTGGGGAACGCGGAGATGGACCT
>Ga0070699_100003642_pt1 | contig 13632 bp, 12 predicted proteins | sample KBSK1503metaG_FD_65473 | JGI IMG/M metagenome (GOLD analysis project Ga0070699, IMG submission 65473) | Corn, switchgrass and miscanthus rhizosphere microbial communities from Kellogg Biological Station, Michigan, USA - KBS K1-50-3 metaG | ecosystem: Host-associated > Plants > Roots >...
ATGCAGGATTTGTTTGAATCATTCATTCTCCTTTCGTGTGATGCCGTCAGAACTTGCTAGAGGGTGAGGAGCAACTTCAACTGTCTCCTCTACTCTTTCGACTTTCTTAATGGCTCCTTTTTCGTCTGGTGCCGTCTGTAAGGCTTTGGCGATCTGTCCTATTGCCGTCATTGCCTTAGCTCTAGCTGCGTAAGAAGGCTTAGTATGTATCGGAAAACCTGGTATTTCTTCATTGCTCTGTATGTGATCAATTGCTTTGGCTAAATAGATAGTTACAGAGGTAAACTTTTCTTCTCGGCTCATATCTTTCGTATCTGGAAAACGAGGCATATCAAGAAGCCCTAAATTAGGTTTCAGTTCAAAGGCCGACGTGTCCCGCTTAGGAGCACAATTCTCCACGCAAATTTCATTCATCGCGTTTCGACAAATTGTGCTACACCAAATGGGCGGCAACTTTATTGCATCTTGATTTTTGCTTCTTTCCTTCATAATATTTAGATTCCACGGCCAGACCAAGAAAAAGAGTGATGGCCGGACCGTGAGGACTTAGAGTTCTTCTCTTAGGAAGAACGCTTTTTCGGTGTTTCCAAACCGTGGGACAAACCACAATTGGTAATGTCCCTTTGGACAGATATACCTACTGGCTGCTGCCATAGGAAGGCTGTATTTGCCCAAGTGCTTCACGACCTCTCCTGGCATAAACATGGGTAGACTTGTCGTAGTCATGTTTTTACCGCACGTCAAACACCAAGGAAACTTTCGAGCCGATTTCATGATCCAACTCAAAAGCCCGTAAGAGATTATCGCGAGGAGCATCAGTCCACCGACGAACAATCCTGCATAGTCCATACTTCTCACCGCCTTTCTTGGCCTAGGCCTGCTTAAACGGCTCAAGTCCGTAAAAGCCAAAGTTTTAAAGGTGCATTCGTTCCTGCTTGTTTTCTCCAGCGACTACCAAATCCCTTTTATTGATAATCTCTAAAGCATCTCGAACGCGCACACCGCGCTCTGTTATCAATCTCTGTTTGACTTCCCTTACATCAATAAACTATTTAGCAAATATTACTATTCCGGTAATCGTATACCTGCCTCATGGGCAAGAAATTCCATCCGCTCAGCTTACCCCAGACTTCTTGTTATTATAGTGGAGGTAAAGCATGTCTGATCGTATAGGTCTCTTCGGCGGAACATTCGATCCCCCACATCTGGGACATCTCATTCTTGCTTCTGAAGCTCAGTCGCAGTTGGAACTCAATCACCTCCTTTGGGTTCTCACCCCGGAGCCACCCCACAAACAAGATCAGTCCATCACGCCCATTGAGCATCGCCTTGCGATGGTAAATCTTGCCATTGAAGATAATCCAAATTTTGAACTGTCGCGTATTGAACTGAATAGACCAGGTCCACACTACACATTGGATACGGTCAAACTCATCACACAACAAAACCCCTATGCAGAGCTAGTCCCTGTCATTGGCGGCGACTCGTTACACGATCTCCCCACATGGCATAAACCGCAGGAACTTGTCTTCGCCTGTCACTGGATCGGCGTAATGCGTCGTCCGAATGAAGAACTAGACTTGGAGACATTGGAACGCGAACTTCCTGGAATCAGCTCCAAAGTCCATTATGTAGATGCGCCGCTTTTGCAAATCGCCTCAAGCGAACTAAGAAATCGAATCGCGTCGGGGCAATCTGTACGTTACTATCTTCCTTCAGCCGTACACCGATACATTGTCCAACATCAACTCTATCAATTCGATATTTAATGGGTATGGTGAGCATATAGACCTTAATTTTGGTTAGAGGAAAGGTCATGAGTGGGTGAAAGTCAGTTCAAAATCCATTGACGAAAGAACGTATGTTCTAATATAATTCTCATTCAAAATGTCTATCTGGCACACTTTGTTGTACTGGATAGGCCTATGTCCCACTCCCGGCCCGCGTACCTACGAGATCGCCGAATCTTTACAGGTCTCACTCAAAACACTCGCCCAGCACGAGGGTCGCCCTGAACATGAACTTTTACCTGACATTGTGGCTGCTGGGCTTACCCAATACTCTACCAATGACCGAGTCTGGAAGGAATGGGAATCCCTCACACCGCGTGAGCAGGAAGTGACCGCGTTGGTATGTGTAGGATGTACCAATGGTCAAGTCGCTGTACGGATGGGAATTACCGAAGCGGGAGTCAAATTCCATCTGCGAAATGTGTATGTAAAATTCCAGGTGAAGAAAAGGACCCAACTCCGTCAGAAATTGGCAGGCTGGGACTTTAGTGAGTGGAAGAGAGGGCCAAATGGGACTCATTTCGTAAGGTAATTGATTTCGAGTTATTTATTGCTCTTTTTAGTCTGATCTCACCCGCTCCTCACCCCACCCTATCCTTTTCCTAGCCCTTGTCCTAGTCTTATTCTCTCATCACTCCTAGCCTCTTTCTCTCCCAAATTAATTAGTCAAACCCATTAAATCTGGTTATTCTTGAAGTATGGATAACCCCTCAAATATTCTTCGGTCGCTTCAGATGATTGAACGCGGCAATCCTCCTTACGCGGCTCATTGGATGAGAGGGTATCGGCTTGGCCGATTAGTCGTCGTTCAAACAGCTGGCAAAGAACGTAAAGCGATTGTTGAACTCATCACCCAATGGGTACTGAGGGCTTCCTTTCATCTGATCGCGGCTGGGGATTGGCTGCCCGATCACGATGACTTACGCTATTCCGTCTTTCGATACACCCATGCTATCAATGAAACCCTAGATCATATGAAGCTCGTGCGAGCGCGCACCCGCTTTCAACTCTTGGATTTATTGAAGGATGCCGACCAGCAAAACAAGCCCATCTTGATTTTGGATTTCCTCCATCATTTCTATAACGAAGATGTTGAGCTATTCGCCCGCGACGAGATTTTGGAGCAATGCTGCCAATATACAAAGCGACTTTCCCTATCCAATCCTGTGATTGTACTTGTCCCCCAATTAGATACAGAAGAATATCGGCGGTTCTTCCCGATTTTGGCTGCGATGGCTCACGAGATCCTTGAACCTGAGCCCATTCCCCTTCAAACAGAAGTATCGCAAGGCGCGCTTTTTTAGGGAGCTGTTATGGGAGCCAATAGCCCCTCCACTACGCCTTACGCGCGTAAGGTCATTGATTCAATCGAGCCTCTGTTTGAGTCACTTCCACTCGAATATCAGCAGGCTTTTGAAACGTATTCTGAATATATCTTGAACAGTCGGGTGGCAATCCATTATTCTACTGAACAACTGCCGATCTTGACTGCACTGGTGGTTATCCAGGTCGAACGTGACCTGGCTCATGCGGCTGAGATCAATGAGCTGTACAGACGATTGGACGATTCATTTCGGGAAATCACAGAACTCAATAAACGGATTGCCGAATTATGCCAAGAAATCCGTAAGCCAACAAATCCCAAATGAATAAAGTTACTGGTTGGCTTTTGGATCTATATGCCCATCCAACCAAGGGGGTTGTTCTATGGTTGGTCGGTGAGGGTGGAAAATCCTACTCTTTCCATCAGGATTTCGAGAGCGTATTTTATGCACGCGGACCTCACCCACGGTTGCATGAATTGGGGGAATTTCTTCGAAGCAAATATTCCCAAGAAACCATCAGACTGGAGCGCGTCACAGACAAAGCCGATCTGTATGACGGCCCGCAAGTCGTCATGGGCATTGGGGTTTCTGATCCCACGATCTTTGACAAAGTGTTTCGGGAGGTTCATGAGAACTTTCCCGATTTGATCTATTACGATGCCGACATTCCCCTATCGGTGCGGTATGCGGTCAAGCACGATGTCTTCATGATGGCACGCTGTGAAGTCGTTGCACAACCCGATGGAAAAGTTGTCAATATTCATGCTTTGGAAACACCTTATGAGCTTGATTCTGAGTTAACCCATCTCAGAATCCTCAGTCTGCGACCGGACACCGATCCATCGCACAAAACTCCTGAATATTTAATCGCCAAATTCGGGAAATCCCACCTGCGGATATCCTTTGACAAACCACTGGAACTCCTCAGCATTTTAAATGGCATCCTGGCTTCCTTTGATCCAGATGTGATCCAAACGCATTACGGGGACGACTATTTGTTTCCGAAACTGCTGGAAATGTCCAAGGCAACGGGGGTGCCCTTCAATCCTAATCGAGACCAATCCCGCCCGGTCTTGCGCCGGAGAGGGATCCCTTTCTATAGCTATGGACATGCTCATTATCGGGCTCCCCAGGTCCATTTGCGTGGCCGTTGGCATGTGGATGTGGAAAACTGCATGACCTACAACCAGAACCAACTGTTGGGGGCTATTGAACAGGTACGGTTGAGCAGTCTGCCATTGCAGGAGGTAGCCAGACGTTCGCCTGGGGCGGCTATGGCTCAAATGCAGAACATTACGGCAATGAAGCGAGGCGTGCTGGTCCCCTATCAATACCAAAAAGGGGAACTCCCCAAGTCATTTAGTGAATTCATAAGAGGCGACCGCGGTGGACTGGTTTTCCAGCCGAAGCCTGGTATTTTCGAGAATGTCGCCATCCTGGATTTCAGTTCCATGATGCCCTCCATCATGATCAAATGGAATGTCTCGCCGGAAACAGTGGTTCCGATTGATACAGAAGGCGAAGGGGTTGAAATCCCGGAGCTGGGGGTAAAAATTCTCTCGAAGCTGGGCCTTATTCCAGAGACCTTGAGGGCCATGCGGGACAAGAGGCTTGCTCTAAAAAGACGGTTGCGATCTCTGGACAAGACTGATCCCAACTACCGTTCTCTTCGAGCTCGTCTCAAGGCCATCCCCGATTCTCTGAAGTGGCTGACGGTGGTTTGTTATGGGCGCCTGGGTTTTGCGAATGCGACCTTTGGAAGGATCAATGCTCACGAAGTCGTTTCCTATCTTGCCAGAAAGGAAATTCTCAAGGCTCGGTCTATTGCGTATGGGCATAAACTTGGCGTTTTGCATGTCTACGTGGATAGTATTACAGTCTCCAACGTTAATGCCACGCTTGAGGATTATCAATCCTTGGCCAATGAAATTGAGAGCCAAACACAGTTACCGATGGAATTCGATGGTGTGATCTATCCGTGGTTCGCTTTTCTAGCCACCCGCGAGAATCCGAATATCTCGGTTGCCACTCGTTTTTATGGACTGTCACCCGATGGAGAACATAAAATTCGCGGTATTGCCTTGCGGCGTGGAGATACCTGTAGATTTGTGGCCAATCTTCAAAAGGGCATCTTGGAAATTCTGGCAAAGGAAACAGACTCCACAAAACTCATTGGTCTTTTGCCTGAAATCCTGTCCTTTGTGCATGAACGTTTAGACGTTCTAAAAAAACGGGAAATCCCTTTGCAAGAACTTGTCATAACCCAGAACCTGAGTCGCGAACTGAATCAATATAGTGTTCTTTCTACCCTTGTGCACGCATCAAAACAACTCCAAGCGATTGGTAAAAAAGTGCAAAGAGGTCAGCAGATACGGTTTCTCTATATTGGGCCTGCACCGGGTGTTCACGCTTGGAGTTTGCCAAAGTTACCAGATCCCCGCACGATTGATATTCCTAAATACAAGGAACTGGCTTTTCGGGCCGTGTATGAAGTCTTGCAGCCTCTCGGCATCACAGAGAAGGTTCTGAAAGGCTGGATATTTAATAAGGCTGGTTATGTCATGCCTGCCGATCTAATCAATCCCACCAAGCGATCTGTAAAACAGGAAACCCCAATCTTCGCGGATGTGCGTTACCTACGCTTGACCAATTTCTGATATTACTTTTGGGTTTATACGACTATTTTCCGTTCAAGAATGTAGCGCAGTTCATCGCGGGTGAGACCGTAGAGATGGGTGTAATAGGAGTCCAGCTCGGCGCGGAGTTGAGCACGGCGAACTTCATCCCGGTAGAAAGGTTCAGCGTGAACGTACGGCAATTCATTCTTCATAACTGGTCCCGCCGCTCCAACAATCTTTTCAACCAGTGCTAGAACCACTTTAAACGCACTTCAGCTTTTACCTTGGCGCTTGGAATTCATTAGCACTCACCAATTCCAAACAATGTACTACCCCTAATGAATCCATGGCAACAAGTGTCTTTCCATCCACAGCCATAGTGCAACATTCCACTGAGGCACCAACAAGCAGGCTTGCAATACAGCACCCAGATATGATACCCCACACTTTGAGGGTCTTGTCTTGGGAGGAACTCCTGTTCGAACAGGTAGTTGGCGTTACTGCCATCCTACTCATGGGGCTTCCCATGTTCAACTTTTCCATTTTAAGTAGCGCGAAAGACGGCCAGACGGTTTACGAGAAACCGGGCCTGCTGGTTTTATTTAAGTTTCATTTCACAAATCAGACCAAAAAGGTAGTATATTCACTCTATCCAGACCGCTTCTCGTTCGTTTTAAACAAGAAAGGTGTTCAATGATGAATGAAGAGCAGAAGCCGTTGGGCATTCTGTGCGTTCACGGTATTGGCAAGCAGGCTAAGGGCAGCACTCTTCTGGATTTTTGCGAGCCGATCTACAAGTGGATTGAGCGCTGGACAAAAGATGGTGAGACAAATGAGAGCGGGATAGAAGCCGAGGATACGGTTCTAAATCCAGATGATGATGCGCCGGCGCATGCTAGATGGAAGGTATGGGTGAAGCAAAAGGATGGGACGATAAATAAGGAACAATGGCTGCTTGCCGAGGCCTGGTGGGCTGAGTCCTTCGCCGAAGCCGGTTTCTCCAAGCCCTTATGGTGGATAATAAAGATCGGTCCCTGGATGATCTTTTCCCACTTTTTCTCCCTGTTCCGACGAATCATTGCCAAGGACCGACCCAATTACTACTTGTGGTTGTTCGTCATCATCATCCATTTTTTTACCTATATCCCTTTGGCAGTGCTGCTGATGCCCCTGGTTCAAGTCATCGCTCTGGTCCTGCTGCTCCTCTCTTTTATCCCAATTTCATCCCTCCAATCCCTTGTCGTCTCGCCCGCCCAGTCCATCATATCGAACTGGATTGGGGATAGCTATTTCCTGATAACCAGCCCACTCCGCCGGGTAGCGATGATCAACCGCGTGCGCCGGGAATTGCAGTGGCTAGAGAAACGATGCAGCAAAGTTGTTATTGTGGCGCATTCTCAGGGGGCAGCCATTATGAATGAGGTTCTCCAGGAGAAGCACTCGGATATGCCGAGGTATCTTATTTCCTTGGGGTCCGGGCTAAAACTGCTCAGCACGATCAAATATATTGATAATGATTCTTTCTTTCAGTTCGTTTCCATCGTATCCCTTCTTATTCCCCCGGCATTTATCTATTTCCTGATCTATCCCGCGTCATGGCTTATCCTGGCATCCATCCTTTTTATGTTTGGTATTCTTCTTTTTATCGGTTATTCTGCCCGGCCGCTTTCTCCCATCAAGGCCGATCTGGAGAAGTTTGGTAAAAACTTTCGGTGGCTTGACCTCTATGCATCCCTGGATCCGGCTTCGAATGGCGAACTGTTCGAACGAGAGTTGGATCGGCCGTTTTTCCTGCAGTCCCGGGAGGTTTACAACCAGGCGAACATGTTCACCGACCATTCCACGTACTGGCAGAACAGCGATGAATTCATAACGGAAGTAGTCCGTGCGATTAGTGATTTTTCGGGGCTCAATCTAACAAACCTGACATACGATGATGCAGAAACCATAAGCCGTGCGAAAGAACTAAGAGCGCGCAGAGTGAAGTGGATGTCTGTATCCCGAATTGTAGCCATGGTTTTGTCGGTATTGATCCTTGTTTTATTCTACTTCCGTATTGTTCCCAGTCTTGTAAATGATGCAACCGTAGAAGGGATAATCTGGTTTCTGAACCAGATAGAGTCCTTGAAAGGAGTTCTCACCTACATCCCTGGCGAATGGCTAGATATCCTGATCAGGACCATTACTTTGTTATGCATTCCGCTGCTCTGGTATCTGATAACAAAGTGGGTATGGAACCAGTGGGACGGGTTCGAAACCGGCCTGTTCTTTAGACGCAAAGTCGGAAAGGGAAGTTTGTTCTCTTCCCTGTTCCTCACCGTTATGATCGTAGGCATCCTTGCAATTGTAGGCATCCTGTACCCAGATCAAATTGAAGGCCCGGTGACCGTGGCCAAGGCGTTTTTGGGTTTCTTTCTATCCTCTGCCATGCCTGCCTATTTAGCATCCATTTTCATAATGCGGCTTCGGGCTGTTTCCGAAGACAAAAGGAATATTCTTTCCTTGCAGGCCAGTCTTCTAACTGGCGTAGTGTATGCCATACTTGACAGCCTTCCCAATTGGGCATTCCCATCCATAAGTGTTTTTTGCGGCGGGATCTTCGCAATACCGTTTCTGGTCCTTTTTTATGATAGTGTTTTAGCTCCAAAGCTGGCTTTCATGACGCGGATTCGTGCCTTACTGGAGAGGACTGCATCCAGACCGTCGACTGTCCCTGCAGGTGCTGCTAGGGATCATAAATCCAGATTCTCATCAGCGTGGCGTCGATATGCGATATTCGCCATCGGGGCCGGCCTGGCGATCTGGACCTGGGTCTTTCATCTGGACCTGCGTTCACCTGCGATTATAGCTTTCTCCATTTTTGCCTTGGGTCCATTTATTGCTCTTGCGATAAACGCCTTGGAAGGCAAGGACAGGGATCACATATCCAGAGGACTTGCTATTATAGGAGTTGCACTCGTCATCATCGTCGCATGCATGGCCTTGGCTCTTACATCAGCTCCTTAGCAAGCTGGTCATCCAGCTCTTCAGGCATCTCCCCAGCAGCGACGGCCGGACGGTCCAGCGTGGGAAGCTGTGCAGCATATGGAGCACCGTCTTCGGCGCCCGGCGTGCATGCTTGGAGTCTGCCGAAGCCACCTGATCTTCGCACGATTGATATTCCTATATACGATGAACTGGCTTTTCGGGCCGTGGATGGAGCCTTGCAACCTCTAGGCGTGACAGAGAGTTCTAAAAGACTGGGTATTTAATAAGGCCAGCTATATCATGCCTGCCGATCTAATCAATCCCACCCGGCGATCCGTAAAGCAGGAAACTCCAATATTCGCGGATGTACGTTACTTGCGTTCGACCAATTTCTGAAGCAGATCAATCTCTTCTTCCCATGCTATTTCGTCCAGAGCCATTTACAGTGAGTCTTTATCTATTGTCGTCACTTTATTACTCCTCCAGTCAAAAGGGACAGCACCTTCCGCGATAGATTGATGACTGGCTCTCCCACCTTCTCGACGTTTTCAGCCGCTTTGACGAGACCATCAATACTGACCGAATACCATTTTTTACTCGGCGTGGGCTTGGTGGCCTCTTCCACCAGCTTGGACAGGTCGTCTGAGACTTCAGTAGCTTGTTCTGCGGGAAGGGATTTCACCATGACCGTGACAGCATCAGCGAGTTGCTTCAGTGTTTCCTTGAGTTCAGCCTGTATATCAGCCGCTTCGGCTTTATTGAAGCTCTCCTGAATCCTTTGCGTTATTACGTTGTTGTTACCGGAAACGATGTTACTGCCTTCTACGTTGCCACCAATGTAAATGTTTGTCACGTTGCCTCCAATTTCCTTTCTTTGTGCTTCGCTTTCGATGCCGCTGAGAATTTCACGCACATTGACTTTCACGAGTTGAGTTCCATTCTGTACTAAATGGGTCTCTTGTCCTGCACGTTCCAACATCAGAAGGTAATCATATTTGAGCGGCTCTGCATTTGGCGCTTCTGGAATCGGAACTCGTTTTTCGGGATTCAAGCCTTTGATTGAATTGTGTATCTCATCCAACTGATACCGTATTGCGGACAGGGCATCGCGTCGGGTGTGTTCTAGACCATCAATGGCGATGGTGATTTTGCGATCTTCAATATCGGCTTTGACAAAGGCGATGTTCTCGCCAATTTTGAGCACAACACCTGTGCGCCAAACAAAGTTATCGTGAATCTTCTGGTTCATGCGGACGATAAAGCGGGTGATAACACTGGAAGGTAAAACGGGGTAAGCATATACAAAGGCAGGGATGCCATTGAATTTCAATTCGGCGGGTTCGTCTTTGGGCAGCAGGTCAGGGACAAGGAAGGTTTTATCGGGTTCGATATCGTAGCACAGTTCGAACCTTTTCATCATGTCTACAATGAAGAGCCGTTTGCCGCGCGGATATTCGGGCAGATAGAGAATCTCATCGAGCATGGATGCGGTGAGCAGGCCTTTGTTTTGAAACAGAGTATGCGAGTTGAGGATTTTGTATACACCATTCGTGACCCACTGCGGATTAAGAATCCCGAGAGCTTCGAGACGTGGATCATCCTGGAAGTGCAAGACAACGCCGAGGTCGTGCAGGAAGCCGATCAGCGTGCGTTGACTGGTTTCGTCACTCACTTCGTTTTCGACGCACAGTTCGAGATATTTATCGTGGGTGATGAAATTGGTTTCGCGCCCCAGTACTTCGAGTTTGGTTTTGACGGTGAACCAGGTTTCAGGTAGTAGATCGCGGACATGCGGTAGCTTGTTGACCTGCTCAGCTATAAGGGCTTTGAGATCTTCGATGCCTGCGCCTGTGGCAGCAGATGTTTCCAGGATACCGACGATATTGGGATATTTCTTTTGCAAACCTGTGCGGTCAATGTCGAGCGGGTGCTGATCAATTTTGTTACCAACGATCAGAGCTGGTGAATCGCCACCAAAGGATTGGATAATTTTGAGCCAGTATTCGACACGGTTTTCTTCCTGAGTGAGACGGGAATCAAGCACTAAAAGATAAAGACTGCGCTTGGTGAGGAAGAACTGGTGGGTGGCGTGCATGATTTCCTGCCCGCCAAAATCCCAAATGTTGAGGCTTATGTATTCCTGCGGTTGTTTGGAATTATCCTTACTTTCAACATGCCAGCGATTGATGGAAATTCCGTCGGTTTTTAGTTCATTGATGTGAAAATGATCGAAAACTGTTCGTTGCACAAGTGATGTTTTTCCAACACTTCCCTGTCCGACAATCAGTATTTTTACCTCATGTATTGCTCTATTAGGTTTACTTAAACTCTCATAATAAAAAGCAAAAATCGACAAAGGGTCATTACCTTTGACGCGAATTTCAGTAGGTATAGGAATTTTTGTTTGTTGAATATTTATCCTTCCCAATTTTCTTAAATTAGTCAATCCTGGAGGAAGTTTTTCCAAGGGGTTACTATATAAGTATAGTTCTTCAAGATTTGACAACTGGACAATTGAATCTGGTAACGTTCGAACGTTGTTAAAAGACGCGTCAAGGATTTGTAAACTCGCCAACTCTCCTATAGAATCAGGTAGTTCGTCGATAGCGTTTGATGAAATATCAAGAACCTTTAGATTTATGAGGTTTCCTATGGTGTCTGGTAATCGAACTAAGCCAGTCTTTGGGTATTTTGAAGGAGTGTAATCAGTATCAGCCATAGTAATGGTAACTTCATCACCGTCAGGACAATAGCCAAAGCTTAATTTTCGTAGAGACTTTAGGTTGCCAATCTCCCCTAGTAATTTTCTCAGCGGGTTTCCACCAAGGTATAACTCTTCTAAGTTGGGCAGGTTACCTATTTCGGGTGGGAGCTCAGATAGTGCATTATGACAAAGGTGCAGAGACTTTAAATTCCCAAGTCTTTCGATTTGAGGAGGTAAAAAATCAAGTTTATTTTTCGTCAATTTGAGTTCTTCTAGATTCGCCAATTCACAAATTGCCATTGGTAAACTCTCTAGTGCACAAGAAGAAAGTTCTAATTTCCTTAGATTAGTTAATTGAGAGATTTCTGGCGATATGTTTAGTATTCTATTTCTACCCCCATAGCGGTTTCCACTCAGAAGGAGATTTTCAATCGTAGTCAGATGTTTTATGCTTGTTGGAATAGAAGCCAGGTCATTCCCATAAAGGATTAAGGTTTTTAAGTTTGGTATCTGGAATATTTCTTCAGGAATCTCAGTAAGACCAAGATTACTTAAGTCAAGTACCCTTGGATCTTTACGGAGAGAAAGTTTGATACGTTCTAGTACCAACTCCTCTTGAGTCTTTTCTTCTTTATTAAATTTAGTGGACATATTAGATACTCCAACTCCTAATAATATTCCTTGATATATCCATAAGCTTTTTCGAACAGCTCCGTATCGGAGTGGAGTTTGTATTTGAATAGTGTACGGCGTAGTGCTTTTCTCACTTCCCTCTCCCCTGCGTTGGTGGCTTGCCATTCGGGGAAGCGGACTTTGCGGACGATGTCGTCGATGTCATCCACGATACGCTGGACGACGATGGGGGTTTCGGATGTGCGGATTTCTTCGAAGAGGGAGGTGAGTGCGGCTTTGCCGCGGTCTTCGTCTTCTTCCTGGGGAACTTCTTTTTCGGCGTTGACCAGGTCGCGGGCGAGGTCGAGCAGGGCTTTGAGGAAGGCGATGCTATGCAGTTGTCCTGCTTCATGCTGTTCTTTGAGTTTTTCCAGTCGTTCGGAGAGTTTGCGGTAGCGCGGATTGTCCATGTGCTTGCGCAGGCGGTCGGCGATTTTGATCTGGAGTTCCCTGGCTTTGTGGTCAGGGTCTTTAGAGTTGAGCACCGCGTCGAGCAGTTCGGCATCGAGGATGATGTCATCAAGATCATCGCGGACGGCTTCGACGTGGATGTTCTGGTGGATCAGTTCGATGGTCTTGGCGCCGAGGGAGTGCCAGAGCAAGGCGCCTGTGCCCGTAGTCGGCTGAACTGAGACATAGACCTGTGAGAGCCACCGATAATCAACTTCAAGAGGAGCAAGGATCAGGTCGGGAGAGATCGCTTCCCAGAGTTGGGAGAGCAGGCTGTAGTCGGCGGCGAAGGCATCGCGCACGTCGTTGTTAGGAAGGCACTGTTGAGCAGCGATGAGTCCTTCGTAGCCGCGCAGGGAGCGGTCCACATCGGGGAAGTAGGTGAGACATTTCTGCATGGCTTCGGGGAGTTTCAGCTTGAGGCTGATGACATTATCGACAACCTTGCGGAAGCCTGCTTCGTCGAATTGCAGTGACTTGGCGACGTCATCAAAGACGCCGAGATAATCCACGATGAGACCGTGAGTCTTTTTATCGCCATAGGTGCGGTTGGTGCGCGTGATGGCTTGCAACAGCGTGTGATCGCGCATGGGCTTGTCGAGATACATGGCTTGCAGGATGGGCGCATCGAAACCCGTGAGTAGTTTGGCGGTGACGATCAGGATTTGCAGCGGGTCGTTGGGATCGCGGAAACGGTCGAGCAGTTTTTCTTCGGCATCGCGGTCGCGTTTGTAGGGACGATAGCGCGCGTCTTCGCGTTCTTTTCCAGAGACAGAAATGACCACGTCAACGGAATCAGGCGGAAGGTGAGTAATGAGGCGCTCCCGATAGAGCAGGCAACTCTCCTGGTCAAAGGTGACGAGCATCGCCTTGAATCCGTTCGGGCGCACTTTATCCAAAAAATGATGAGCGACATCGGCGCAGATCTTGTCGATGCGGTCTGGGACTTTGACCAGCACTGCCATGCGCGCGGCGGCTTTGGAGAGGGTCTCGCGGTCGAAGTCGGAGAGACCGCCGGTGAGTTCGGCGTAGGCAGAATCAATCGCATCCTTGTCGATATGCAATTCGACGAGACGCGGCTCGAAGTGGAGCGGAAGCGTGGCGCC
>Ga0070699_100003643_pt1 | contig 13631 bp, 10 predicted proteins | sample KBSK1503metaG_FD_65473 | JGI IMG/M metagenome (GOLD analysis project Ga0070699, IMG submission 65473) | Corn, switchgrass and miscanthus rhizosphere microbial communities from Kellogg Biological Station, Michigan, USA - KBS K1-50-3 metaG | ecosystem: Host-associated > Plants > Roots >...
GGCGGTCAGGTGGGCCGCCATGTCGTGGGCCACCTGCTGGGCGACACGCGCGAGCCCGTCCTCGCGGAGCCACGAGGAGCCGAGGCGGGCGTGACTGGACGTCCACACCACCTCGCCGGACGCGACGTCGATCATGCGCGCGGTCACCCCGACCGCGGGCGTCTCCGACAAGCCCGGCTTGTACCGGTACTCGGTCACCGAGCCCTGCAGGACGTGGCTCACCTGGAGGAGCCGGCCGATCCGCTGCGCGGAGGGCAGGCGGCTCGCGTCGGCCGGATCGAGGTTGTCGCGCCTGAGGAGATCGGCGACCTCGCTCGGGTCCATTACCGTCATGGCCCCGGTGGCCAGGATCTCGGAGACGAGGAGATCACCCGCGACCTGGCCCGCGCGCAGGGACGAGGTCTGGTTCTCGAGCGGGAGCACCGCGACCCGCGTGACCCGGGCCGCGCCGGGCTTGACCCAGTCCTGGGTGGTGCTCGCGCATCCGAGCAGCGTGAGCACGCCGACCGTCAGCACGACCGCCCGCCAGCGCCGCCACATAGGTCTCTCAGTACAGGATGTCGAGACGCCCGAGGAACGATTCTTCCTGGCCCCCGACGGTGGTGGATTCGGTGTTTCGAGTATAGAGCACGCGCCCTTCCAGCCAGGGGCGAATTCGCCATCTCGCCTCGCCGGTGACCTCCCACGAGGTGAGCGCGCGGTGCAGATCGCGCCGCCCGACCGAGCCGGCCTGCAGGCGGAGCGCGGGCGTGACGTCCCAGCCGACCAGGGCCCCGATCGCCACGATGTCCTCACGCCGGAGAAACGTCACCGTGTCCCGCAGCGGGCTGCCCGCGGTGGGGGTGTACTCGGAGAAAAAGAGCTGGGGGATCAGGGTCACCTGGACCCGGCTGCGGATCAGCTCGAGCTCGGCCCGTCCGGCCGCCTCCCAGCGGTTGCCCAGATCCTCGCCGGAGACCTGGTAGTGCCGGAAGTCGTAGTGGGCGGCCAGCACCACCGGCACCAGCACGCGGCGCGAGACGTCCACGGTCACGCGGTCGGTCGTGCCGTTGCGCGGCACCGCGGCCACCGGGTTGGTGAGCAGCTCGCGGACCGCCACGTCGAGCGTGGCGAGGGTCGCCCGCTGGTCGTCGTAGCCGGCGCCCAGACGCCCGGTGGTGCGCAGGATGTCCTCGCGGCGGCGCGACTCCTCGAGCCCGGCCCAGAGCGAGAGGGTGCGCGTGGGCTGGAACCCGAGCGTCGCGAAGGTGGTCCACACCTCCTCGCTGAAGGCGGTCTGGCCCAGCGTGCGCTCCTGGTGGTAGCTGCCGTAGCGCCCGCCCGCGCGAAGCCACCACTGATCGGCCAGCCAGCCGCGCCACGCGGCCTCCTCCACGTGATGGGTAGCGGATTGCTGCAGCAGCGTGTAGTGACTCAGCTCGATCCGCGCGGCGTGCCCGCGGAGAATGTCGCGGTAGGCGACGAGCACGTCGCGGTTGTCGGGGTCGCTGTCGAGCAGGTGGCCGTACAGGTCGAGCGCGCGATTCCACCGCCCCGCTGCGGCCTCGGCGGCGGCGAGATCGGCGGTGAGCCCGGTGTCCTGCGGCTGCTCGCGCGCGAGGGCGTCGAGGCGGCGGCCCGCCGATCCGGGGGCGCCGGTGGCCAGGTCGATCCGCGCGCGCAGGCGGCGGAGCCGCGCCGACGTCGGGTCGTCGGCTAGGTAGCGGTCGACGATCGGACCCGCCTGCTCGTTCAGCCCCGCGTCGACCAGCACCTCCGCGTAGTCCTCGCGGAGGCGCCGGTCGTCGGGATAGCGCGCGAGCAGCGCGCGGTAGGTGGCGAGGGCCTCCTCCACGAGCCCGAGGCGCGCCTGGATGCGCGCGCGCAGCGTCTCCGCCTCGGGCGCGTCCTTCCCTGACGGCTCCGCGGGGCCCGATGGCTGCGCGGGCGCTACGTCCGGCGCGGGGCTAGCCCCGGCGGGTGCCAGCGTCGGCGTCTGGGCGCGCGCGGGCGGCCCGCCCGCGACGAGCAGGCCCGCGAGCAGCAGGCCCGCGGTCCTGATCGGCGCGAGGCGGGGCGAGCGGAGCCGGGCCATCCGGCGAGTATGGGGGGGCGGTCGGCCCGGTTCAAGACGGATGGCGGCGGGAGCGCTCAGCGCGAGCGGGGCGGCAGCAGGCGCAGCGCCCGCTGGTACTCGGTCCGGGCACGCTCCTCGTCGTGGTCGGCGGTGTAGAGCTCCCCCAGCAGGTAGTGCACCTCGTAGTCGCCGCCCTTCACGCGATTGAAGCGCTCGAGCGCCGCGCGCGCGCCGCGGCCGTCGTTGCTCCAGGCCATGAGCTGCCCGGCGCGCTTGAGCGCCTCCGCGTCGTCCGGCTGCACGTCGAGGAGCGCGCGGTAGGCGCGAAGGGCCACGTCGTTGCGCGAGGCCGCGAGGCTCCGCCGGCCCACCTCGCGGAGCACCTGGGGATCGCGCGGGCGCGCCCGCATGAGCCCCTCCCACTGGCGCAGCGCCGTCTCGCCGGCGCCGCTGCCGTCGTAGAGCTGGGCCAGGGCGATCCGCGTCCGCACCGCCTCGTCGCCGTCGCCCAGCCCGCCCGCCAGCGCGGCTTCGTACTCCGCGATCGCGTCCCCGTTGCGCCCGAGATCGGCGAGGAGCCGGGCCGCCTTGATGCGATAGGCCGCGCCCGCCGTCGCGGCGTAGCGGCGATGGACCCGCAGCCCTTCGTCCGGGCGGCCCGCCTGCACCGCCAGCGTGAGGTAGCGGAGGACGAAGGCCTCGTCGAGGGACCGGCGCTCCGCGAGGGGCCCGAGCAGCCGGAGCGCGTCGGCGGGCCGGCCGAGCGCCTCGGCCGCCTCGCCGGCCGCCTGGCGCAGGCCGGCGTCCTCGGGCCGGCGCGCGAGCAGCCGATCGGCCACCCGCAGCAGATCGGCGGAGCGCCCCTGGTAGCGGTAGAGCTCCGCGAGCCGCGCGAGGGCCGGCTCGGGGAGCGTGCCCGCGCGGTCGAGCCCCTCGTACACCGCGATGGCCTCGCGCTCCTGGCCGTTCCACTCGTAGAGCTCGGCCAGGTGGAGCGCGGGCGCCGGCGCGCTCGACGCCTGCTCCACGATCCGCCGCTGGCGCGTGATCGCCTCGGGCAGGCGCTTGCCGGCCACGAGCGCGTCGACCGCCTGCTGCGCGTAGGGCCCCTCCGGACGCGCGGCGGCGAGCCGGTCGAGCGCGGCGAGCGCGGCCGGACCGTCGTCGGTACCGCGCGCCAGGGCGGCCAGGCGCTCCTGGAGCGCGCGATCGCCCGGACGCGCGCGGGCCACCCGCTCGAGCACCGCCAGCGCGCGGCGGGGCTCGTTGTTCCACTCGTAGAGCTGGGCCAGGGCGAGCGCGTCGTCCAGGCGCTCGGGCGCGATCTCGAGGGCCCGCTCGTAGAGCGCGATCGCCTCCGGGCCGCGGTCCTGCTCGACGAGCAGGCGGCCGAGGGCGAGCAGCACCTCGGGATCGCGGGGTCGGAGCGCGGCCAGCTCGCGCTGGACCGCGACCGCGCGCGGCCCGTCGCCCACGCCCCGGTAGAGCACGACCAGGCGCTGGCGCACCGCCTCGTCGCGGGGCTCCGCCTCGCGGCGGCGCTCGAGCAGGGCGAGCTCCTCCTCGCGCGCGCCGCCGCCCGGCGCGGGCAGCAGCCGGTCGCGGGCCTCGAGATCGCCCGGCAGCAGGCGCGCCACGACCTTCCAGTGCTCGACCGCGCGGGGACCCTGCCCGAGCGAGTCGTAGACCTGGGCGAGCCAGCGCCGGCCCTCGGCGTCGTCGGGCCGCCGCCTCACGTAGCCCTCCATCACGCTCAGGGCTTCGTCCTGCCGGTTGAGGCTGCGGGCCGCCGAGGCCAGCTCGGTGACCGCGCCCCGATCGGTGGGCTCGAGCGCCACGATCTTGCGGAGCACGACGAGCTGCCGCGCGTAGTCGCCGGTCCACAGGTAGCGGGTGAGCAGGCGATCGAGGAGCGGGCCGTTGTCCGGATGGGGCTCGGCGGTGAGCTCCTCCAGCATGCGCGCGGCCGCGGCCGGGTCCTTGTTGTCCTGGTAGACGTCGGCGAGGTGCAGCCGCAGGTCACGCCGCGCGGGCAGCCGGCGCGACGCCTCCTCCAGCGTGCCGATCTGCCGGTCCGGGTCGCCGAGGGCCGCGTAGGAGGCGGCGAGGCCGAGCCAGAGGTCTCCGTCCGCCGGATCGCCGGCGACCGCCCGCACGAACATGCGCTCGGCGAGCGCGTACTGGCGATCCGCCAGGTAGGCCCAGCCCAGGTCCGCGCCCCACGGCACCGACATCGCGAGGAGCCCGAGGGTGACCACGACCCCGAGGGCGAGCTTCCAGCGCTCGATGCTCACCCGACCCGCACCTCGACCTGGCTCGCCTCCCCCGCCCGCACGGTGAGGCGCCCGTCCGCGCCGCTCCGCACCCGCAGGCGACGCAAAGCGGTCCCCTCGAGAATCTCCACCACCACGTCACGGTCGGGCGCGATCGCGCCCAGCTCCACGACCTTCTCGCCGAGCCCGGCGAGCGTCAGGGCGACCCGGCTCCCGTCGCGCTTCCACGCGGTGACCCGGTGGCTCGCCTGGACCAGGTAGGGGCTCGCGGGCGGCCGGTCGCGCAGCACGAGGAGCGCCGGCCCCGGGCCGGCCAGGTGCACGTAGAGCGCACCCTGGTGATGCAGGTAGCCGAGCACGCCCGACGAGCGGTCGAGGTCGAGGTGGGCGCGCGTGTCGTCGAAGCGCACGGTGGGGAGCGCGCCGTGGGCGGAGATCCGCCAGCCGTCCGCGGTGCGCGCGATCCGCGCCGTGCGGAAGCCCTCCACGATGGCCAGGTACTCGCTGGTGAAGATCCGCGCCAGCGGCTGGCGCAGGACCCACTCGTGCACGTAGTGGAGCGCGGCGAGCGAGGCTACGCGCTCGCCCGAGTAGTAGTGGTAATAGAGGTTCACCGGCGCGACCCGGCGCGGGCGCTCGGTGTTCTCGTAGGTGTCGATCACGTGGCGGAAGCCGTAGAACGGCCCCGTCCAGAGATGCGTGTAGAGGTTCTCGTTGGAGGCCGAGGTGTAGGTCTGCCAGCGCCGTCCCACCTGGCGCATGAGCGGGGCCACGTGGGTGTAGCTCGGCCACTCGCGGTCCCGCATGGTGTCGCCGCCGTTGATGTTGGGCACCCCGAGCCGGTCGAGGATCGCGATCGCCTCCTCGGTCACGCGAGTCGATCCGGACCACTGGAAGAGCCGCACCCGCTTGCCGGTCGGCAGCAGCCGCTCCTCCATGTAGCGGACCGCTCCGGCGGTCTCGGTCTCGACCGAGTAGGGCACGCCGGCGGGCGCGAAGCTGCGCGTGCGCTTCTCCCAGTCGAGCGGGTGGGTGTAGGAGTGGCTGCCCGCCTCGACGGTGGGCAGCGCGTAGATCGCGCGGGCCAGCTCGTGGAACGCGGGCGAGCCGAGAAGCGTCGGCTCGATCTCGGCGACCACCACCGAGACGCTGGTGGGCAGCCGGTAACGCGAGAGGATCTCCTCGAGGATCACCTGGCCGCTCGAAGCCCCGCTGCGGACCTCGGATCGGTTGCGCAGTCCGTCGCCGTCGATGTGACTGTAGAAGATCCGACGGCCGCACTGGGTCGTGGTGTCGGGTCGCGGCCAGTCCCCTACCCCCAGCGCCTCGCGGAAGAACGCGAAGGGATCGATACACCACTGCGCGCCACCCTCGCCGGGGAACTGGAACTGCGCGTACCCCGCCGCCGCGAACCCGCCCCACGGCCCGGTGACGACCAGGTGGCTCTCCGAGTTCGGCAGGTCGCGGCGGGCCAGCACAAGATGGGGCCGGCTGTCGCCGCGCCGACAGACCACCTGCTGGTAGTACGGCAGCCCCGGCGGCAGCGGCCGCTCGAAGTCCATCATGCGGTCCTTGCGGCGCAGCTCGATGACGAGCTGGTTGCCGGTCCAGTTGCCGAGGAACTCGAGCCCGCTCGGCGCGAGCGCCTCGTTGATCTGCGCGAGGTCGAGGGTGCGCAGGGTGCGCCGGTCGCGCAGCGCGCCCAGGTAGCCGAGGATCACCACCCGGCGTCCCGCGCGCATCTGGGCGCCCAGCCAGCGCAGGTAGGCGAGCGGCTCCGCGATCTCCTCGGTCTGGAACCAGGTGACGATGCCGCGGTACCGTGCCATCTCCCGCTCGTCCGGCAGCCCCTGATCGATGTCGTGGTACTCGACCATGAGCCCGAGCCAATTGAGCGGCATCTGGGCCCAGCCGTGCACCTCGTTGCGGGTCCCGCTCTTGGCCCGCCTGCCCTGCACGTCGTTGTCGAGCTCGGACGACTTGTAGAGGGCGAGCACGTAGCGGGGCAGCTCGGCGGGCGCGTCGCCGGCCGCCTCCGCGGCGCGGCCGGGACGCCCCAGCGCCCGGGCTCCCGCCAGCGCGGCGGTGCCGCCCAGCAGCGCGCGGCGCGAGATCCGCCGGCTCACGGCGCGAGGGTGTGGGTGGAGACCTGGTCGAGCCCGATGGTGGACACGTACGGGACGAACCCGCGCGCCCGCGACCGGCGGATCAGCTCGGCGGGCGTCGGGCTGCCGTCGGCTGCCGCGTACTCGAGGGTGAACGCGATCATGCCGAGCGCGGCCACCCGGCCGAGCTGGGCCGCGCGCGACTCCGCGTCCTCCGCGGGCCGCACCCGGTAGGCCTTGGCCTTGAAGTCGTAGTCGGTCCACACCGACTCGAGCGCGACCCCGTCCACAACCCCGACCAGCCGCTCGGCGAGCGGGAGGCCGCCGTTCAGGAGGAGGACCGCGCGCGGGTTCCGCCCCTTCAGCTCGCGGAGCACGCGCTCGAGCGCGCGGCCCGCGCCCGCGTAGCGCCGCGGATCCACCCGCTCGCGCTCCAGCGCGGAGTCGGCGGTGTCGAGGAAGAGCCCGTTGACCGGCTCCGCGAGCGCGGCCGGCACCACCCGGTCCAGCAGCCAACCCTCGTAGGCGGGCGCCCGCACGTCGAGGCCCCGCGCGTCGGGCCAGCTCGGGTTGGCGGCCAGCACCCAGGGCTCGGCCGCGATGGCGGCGAACTCGGGATGCTGCGTGTTCACCTCGCCGAGGCTCACGTAGCTCAGCACCAGCGAGCCGTGGCGCTTCACCAGCGGCAGCGGGGGGTGGCCGTGGGGATCGAGCACGACCACGTCGAAGCGCGCGAGGTCCCGCGCCGCCGCCGGCGCGTCGCCGTAGTAGACGACCCAGGTGCGCACGCCCGCGAGGGGCCGCACCGGGGCGGCGGCCGCGACGTCGCCGGCGGGCACCGACGTCCCGCCGAGCCCCGCGAGCAGGGCCAGGGCGAGCAGGCGCCCGGTCAGACCCACGCCCCGAGCGCCTCCGATCGACTGGGGTGGATGGTGACCGCCTTGTTGAGCCGGGTCATCTCGAAGATCGCGCGCACGTCGTCCTGCAGCGCGCAGAGGCGCAGCTCGCCGCCCGCGGCGCGGGCGTGCTTCAGCGAGGCCACCAGCGCGCCCATGCCGGAGCTGTCGACGTAGCCCACCTGTCCCAGGTCGACCAGCACCTTGCGACTGCCGTCGTCCATCAGCTTGACCAGCGTCCGCTTCATCTGCTCGGCCGCCGCCATGTCCAGGTCGCCCCGCGGGACGACCAGCTTGATTCCGGCCGAGTCGGTCACTTCGATGTCCATGATCTCTCCTGAGGCGGGCGGCGGTGCGCCGCCCTCCGACGAACCATCGGCCGGGCGCGCGCCCGGCCGGTACTTGACGAGGGTCCACCGGGTTCCCCGCTCGCGCTGCACGTCGATCGCGACCGAGTCCGCGATCCGATGCACGAGGTGGATCCCCAGCCCGTGGTCGGGCACCGAGTCGAGGTCCGGCTCGACGTACCGCTCACGGTCGAACGATCGCCCGAAGTCCTCTACCTCGATGACCAGCCGGTCGGGGTGGCCGAGGACCGAGACGTGAATGGGCTGCCCGGCCCGCCCCTCGTAGGCGTGCTCGATGGAGTTGGCGCACAGCTCGCCCACCGCGAGCACGAGCTCGGCCCGGGTGGCCCGGTCCACACCCAGATCCGCGAGCGCCTCGCGGAGCCACGCGCGCAGGCGGGCCAGATGCTCGGCCTCGCTCGACATGGAGAAGCGGCCGGATGCCGCCGGGCTCATGCTTCAGTCAGTATAGCAGCGGGGTGGAAGGGATCCGGGCAGGTGCGAAGCCGCCCCGGAGCGGGCGGCGGAGGGCGGAGCGCGCTACCGGGAGCGCGAGTAGCCGAGCTGGGCGCCGACCGGGTAGCCGTTGCGGTCGCGACGGTAGGGGTCCGAGCTCACCGACGCCCGCCACGCCTGGTACTCCCGCTCGTCCTGCCAGCGACGGAGGGCCCACACCGCCAGCCCCACCGCGACGCCGCCCAGCGCCACGACGCACACGAGCGCGCCGCGCTTCATCACCGCCTCCAGCGACACCTTCCCGTTGACCCGCGTCTCCATGACCGATTCCCCCTTAGTCCGCGCCGATCGCGAGCCAGAGCATCACCGAGCTCGCTCCGACGAACACTACCGTGAGGACCGTCGTGAGTATCATGCCCAACTGATCTAGCAAGAGCTGAGCCAGCGAACCGACCGCCCAAAATCAGCCAGTTGGGCCCCTTGGCGCCGCGCGGCCTCCAGAGCTTGTCAGGCGGGTGCCAAGACTTGGTCACCCCCGCGGCCCCGTGCGCGCTCGACGCGCTCTAAACGCCCGTCCCGATTACCGGCCGGGCTGGCCCTCTTCTTGCTCCCTCGAGCGACATGCCCTCGCTCCGGTTCAAGCTGCTGGGCGGCGTCGTCATCGGGCTCCTCGCGGTCATCGTCTCGCTCACGATGCTCCTCGGCCGCTCCCATCGCGTGGCCGCGCCCCGCTCCGAGCCGGGCCCGGGCGTCGCCGCGATCGACTCGGCCGCGCCGGGGGTCGACGCCTCGCCGGCCGCCGCGCCCGCGCGCCCGTCGCGCTCCCGGGGCCAGAGCGACTGGACCTTCTTCTTCCGGGTCGGCGACACGCTGAGCCGCATGTCGGACGGGGCCGCCCTCGGCGTCGTGGTGCGGCTCGAGCGCACCCACGCCTTCCCCGACGGCACGGGCCCCGCCTACGTGATCCGCTCGCAGGACCAGCGCGAGGTCGTCTTCGACGCCGACGAGCTCGAGCGCAGCGCCCGGATCGAAGCCATCCGGGAGATCGCGCGTCCTCCGCTCGGCACCCCGGCGCGATGAGCGTCGACCCACCGCGAGCCGGCTAGCATGGGCGAGCAGGCGGGCATCGTGGATGTGCTCTTCGTGGTCGGCGCGCTCGTCCTCGTCATCGTCACGAGCGTGGGCGTCGGCCACCGCCGCTACGGCAAGCCCGCCGAGGGCCAGCGCACCGCCGCGATCGGGATCCTGGTGTGGCTCGGCCTGCTCGGCCTCGCGCTCTACCTGATCTTCGGCTGACCCGCCGCCCGCATCACTGCGACACCGGCTGCTTCCAGCCGATCGCGGCCGCCGCGTTCGCCGGCTGAGGCGCCGTGCACGCTGCCCCGCGCGCCCCGATGCTCCCGGTGCCGGCCCGCACCGCGCATTGCCCGAAGGGCGTGGCGAAATCGACGGTGCCCTGCACCACCGTGACCGCGCTCTGGCCGTCGTCGCCCACCTTGATGTCGAACTCGGCGTCACGCCCGGTGGCCACCGAGGCGGGGGTCTCGATCTCGAGCTGCCGCTCGCCGGTGCCGGCCTTGGTCCAGAGCTCACCGCGGCTCACCCGCAGGATGCGGATCGTCCCGTTGCCCGGCGCGCTCTTGTCCCATCGCGAGAGGATCCTGACCGTGGTCTTCTCGTTGAGGGCGACCGGCGTGCCGGGCCGGAGCTGGATCAGGGCCTGGCTCGCGGCCTCGGTGCGGAGCGCGTCGCCCTCGTAGAGCGGCAGCGAGCCCTTCCCCTGCAGCCGGTGCTCGATGCCGTCGGTGCGCACCACGACCAGGCTGCCGATCGCGTTTTGCGCGGAGCCCACCGGCTGGCCCTGCGCCTCCGCGGGCCGCGGGGCGATCGTCACCGCGGCGAGCACCGCCCCCAGGAGCCCGGCCACCAGCCAACCGATCGATCGCGACATCGCCCCGCGCCTCAGTTGCCGTGGAACACGACGCGGATCGGCTTGCGCCCGACCGGCACCGTCGCGAGCACCGCGCTGCTGCCGGTGTCGACGACCTTCAGATCGTTGGAGATCTCGTGGACGACGAAGAGGCGCGTGCCCTCCCGGTTGCCGGAGATGCCGTTGGGACGCTGACCGACGTCGATCTGCTCGAGGATGCGCAGGTTGCTCGGGTCCGCGCTCAGCACCACCACCCGGTTCAGGCCCGCCACCGTGACGTAGGCGTTCGGCCCCTGGAGGCCCTTGAAGCCGAAGGCGATCTGCTGCGGCGACGGCCCCACGTTGATCGAGGCGATCTTGTCCTGCGTCGCGGGATCGATCACGTAGATGTCGGTGCCGCCGGTGTTGGTGCCCCAGATCCGGCCGTCTGGGCCCAGCACCAGGAAGTGCGGGTTCGTCCCGACCGGGATCGCCTTGATGACCCGGTGGGAAGCGGTGTCGATCACCTCCACCGTCTTGTCGCCTTGATTGCTCACGTAGGCGAAGCGCCCGTCGCGCGAGAAGGTCAGCCCGGTCGGGCCCTTGCCGACCGCGATGGTGCCGAGGATCCGGAACGTGGTGGTGTCCACCACCGAGATGGTGTTGTCCCCGATGTTGGCCACCCACGCCTGCCGGTTGTCGTTGGTCAGCGTGACCACGTGCGCCCGATCGCCGGTGGCGATCGAGGCCACCGTCTCCATCGAGCGCGTGTTGATGGCGGAGAGGCGACCCGAGGCGAGGTTGGTGGCGAAGAGCCAGCGCCCGTCACGCGACACGGCCAGGTCGTGGGTGGCGTGGTTGCGCGCGTCCACCGTGCCGACGACCTGGAAGGAGTCGCCGTCCACCACCGTCACCGTGTTCGAGCTCTCGTTGGCGACGAACACGCGCGGTCGGGTCGGCTCCTCGGCCTCTTTCCCCGGCATCTCGGCGCAACCGCCGAGCGCGGCGAGCGCGACGGCGACGAGCGCGAGGGCGGTCGATCGGGCGGTCGAGATCACCTGCATGGGCTCCCTCCTGGCCTCGTCGGAAAGCGACCATTACCTTGGTCCAGGAGACCGGGGGAGTCAAGAATATTCCCCCTTTCCGGTTCGTTGACACCCCAGCCGGTTGGGCTTAGTCTCTACTGCAACGCGAAGCGCCATGCCTGCCATCACGGGCCGTGGAAGACCGGAGAAGCCCCGATTGTGATGATGTGGGCGCAACCGAGTAAGCGCACGCTCGCGGTCGCCCTCCTCGCCCTGGTCCTCCTCGGCGGCACCGCCACCGCCTGGGCCCAGACGCCCCGCGCGGAGCGGCCGAGCTACACGGTCGGCGAGAAGTGGATCCGCAGCGACGGGGCCTACGACCTGATCCGGATCGACAACGGCCGCTACGTGTTCGCGGCGGACGGCGGACGCGAGGTCCACCTCACCCGGGACCTCGGCGTGGCCAAGGTCGTCCGCGGGGGCAAGACCCTGCTCGAGATGGAGCCGGCGCCCGCGCTCAACTGGCCGCTCGAGGTCGGCCAGTGGGGTGTGAGCTGGCTCACCTTCAAGACGCCGGAGCCGCAGTACGGCCAGAGCCTCGCCCGGCTGAGCTGGCGCGTGGAGGCGTACGAGGACGTGCGCGTCCCCGCGGGCGTGTTCAAGGCGTATCGCATCGTGCAGGTCCTGGAGCCGCGGTTCCTCGCCGCTTCGCCGCCGTCACGGCGGATCGAGCTCGCGTTCTGGTACGCCCCCGCGGTCCAGCAGCTGGTGCGGGCCGAGGGGAGCGACCTGGGCGGGTTCGCCTTCCAGGCGGTCGCGCTCGACCGGCCGGGGCCGAGCCCGCTGGGCGTCGTCCTCATCGATCCCAAGGACAAGGGGCGCGTGAGCACCGACCGCGTCACGCTCACCGGGAAGGTGACCGGCGGCGCCGGCCCGCTTCGCATTGCGGTTACGCTGAACGGCGCCGAGGTCGCCCAGCAGCAGGAGCCCGGCACGCCCGGCAAGGACGTGCCGCTCAGCATGCCGATCAAGCTCGTCGAGGGCGAGAACTACCTGATCGTCACCGCCACCGACGCCTCCGGGTCCATGCGCCAGCAGGGTCGCGTGCTGTTCTACGAGAAGCCCACCACCGCGGTGGCGGCCGCGGCGCCTCCCGGGGCAACGCCACCGCCCGCGCCGGCCCCCGCGGCGCCCGCTCGGCCGCAGGCCACGCCGCCGCCGGCGGCGAGCGCGCCGGCGCCCGCCATACCCGCGCCTGCTCCGCCGGCGCCCGCGAGCGCCCCGCCCGCAGCCGCGGTGTCACCCGCGCCGGCGCCACCGCCCGCGGTCACCGCCCCGACCGCTCCGCCGCCTGCGACCGCGAGCGCCCCGGTCGCCCCGCCGTCTCCGAGCGCACCGACCCCGGCGGCCCCCGCTCCCCCGCGGCCGCCCTCCGTCCCGCCGCCGGCGATCGCGGCAGCGCCGACGCCGACCACGCCGGCTCCGGCCACGCCCGAGCCGGTGCGGGCCGCGCCGGTGACGCCACCGACTCCGCTGACCCCGCCCACGGTGGTCGCGGCAATCCCGCCGGGCTCCCCTCCGCCCGCGTTCCGAATCGTCATCTCGACGCCGACCAATCAGTCACGCGTTGACCAGGAGACGCTCACGTTCGCGGGCCTCGTGGCCGGCGGGACCGGCGTGCGCCAGGTCCTGATCACCGCCAACGGGGTCGAGCTCTGGCGCCAGGACAACCGGGCCCAGCAGCCCGCGATGGCGGTGAACCTCCCGGTCAAGCTGGTCGAGGGCCAGAACACCCTCGTGGTGACCGCGGCGGAGATCGACGGGACCATGCACCAGGAGATGCGGACGGTCTACCTGGAGAAGGCGGTGCCGCTGGCGGTCGACGTGCGCTACCCCGAGGACCGCTCGCGGGTGACGGACGACGCGAGCGTGGTGGCCGCGGTCGCGCGGTCGAGCAAGGGGATCAGCCGGATCACGGTGGCCCTGAACGGCTCCGAGGTGCACCGGCAGGACGAGCGGAGCCCGCAGAAGTCGATGGCGGTCAGCGCGCCCCTCACCCTGCGCGAGGGGCCGAACGCGATCGTCATCACCGCGCTCGAGCCGGACGGCACCACGCGCCAGGAGATCCGCACGGTCATCCTGGAGCGGCCGAAGGCGGCCGCGCCCGCGGCCCCGCCCGCGGTCGCGCCCCCGCCGCCCTCCACCCAGTGGGCCGTGATCATCGGCGTCGGCGGCTACGAGTCCACCGCGGTGCCGAAGCTCCGCTACCCGGTGGCGGATGCCGACGCCATCTACCAGACCCTGATCGCCTCCGGCGGCTTCAAGAAGGAGAACATCCTCCTGCTCACCGACAAGACCGAGCGCAAGCCCACCCTCCGCAACATCAAGTGGGCGCTCGGCACGTTCCTGGCGCGCTCGGCGCACAAGGACGACTTGGTGGTGATCTACTTCGCGGGCCACGGGGCGTCCGAGGTCGACCAGCGCGGGGTCGAGCGGGACGGGCTCTCCAAGTACCTGGTGCCGAGCGACGCGGATCCCGACGACCTCTACTCGACCGCGCTGCC